>Ga0079215_10000321_pt1 | contig 10781 bp, 13 predicted proteins | sample NCControl_FD_77004 | JGI IMG/M metagenome (GOLD analysis project Ga0079215, IMG submission 77004) | Agricultural soil microbial communities from Utah to study Nitrogen management - NC Control | ecosystem: Environmental > Terrestrial > Soil > Agricultural land | place: USA: Utah | collected...
CCCAGGCCCGCCAGGCGCTCGAGAATGTCGTCGCCGTCCTGCGCGCGGGAGGCGCGAGCCCGGTACACGTCGTAAGGATGACGGGGTTCGTCGTCGACCGCCGCGCCTACGTAGATGCCCGCGCCGCAATCGGGAAGGCGTACCGGGAGATCATGGGTGAGCACTATCCCGCCATGTCGCTCGTCGTGGTCGCCGGCCTTCTGGAGGAGAAGGCGCTGGTGGAGATCGAAGCCACCGCGATGGTGCCCGAGTGATCGACGCGGTCATCGTGGATGCGGTGCGAACGCCGATCGGCCGGCACGGCGGCGCGCTCGCGCGCGTGCGGCCGGATGATCTCGCCGCGATCGCCATCGGGGCACTCGTTGCGCGGACGGGCATCGAGCCATCCTCCATCGACGACGTCATCCTGGGCTGCGCGAACCAGGCGGGCGAGGACGCCCGAAACGTGGCGCGCATGGCGGCGCTCCTCGCGGGGCTCCCGGTTACGGTTCCCGGGCAGACGGTGAATCGGCTGTGCGGCTCGGGACTCCAGGCGGCGACCGCGGCCGCTCACGCGATCCGCGCGGCTGAAGGGAGCTGCTTCATCGCCGGCGGGGTCGAGAGCATGTCTCGCGCGCCCTGGGTCACACTCAAGCCGGAGGAAGCGTTTCCGCGCACCGCGCCCGCGACGGCCGACACAACCGTCGGATGGCGCTTCGTCAATCCCGCCTTCCCCCGCGAGTGGACGATCTCGATGGGAGAGACGGCCGAGGTGGTCGCGGAACGCTATGGCATCACGCGCGAGGCGCAGGACCGGTTCGCGGCCGAAAGCCAGCGTCGAACGGCGGCCGCCGCGGAGCGGGTGCGCGATGAGATCGTGCCGGTACGGGTGCGCACCCGCGGCGGCGACTCGCTCGTGGAGCGCGACGAGCATCCCCGTCCGGACACGACGGCCGACTCGCTTGCGGGGCTCAAGCCGGCGTTCCGGGAGAGGGGCACGGTGACTGCCGGTTCCTCGAGCGGGATCAACGACGGCGCGAGCGCGCTCCTCATGATGAGCGACGCGGCGGCGCAGCGCGCGGGGCTCGCGCCAATTGCGCGCGTCGTCTCGACGGGCGTCGCGGGTGTCTCGCCCGAGGTCATGGGGATCGGCCCGGTGCCCGCCACCCGGCTCGCCCTCGAGCGGGCCGGCATCGTCGCGGCGCAGCTGGACGTGATCGAGCTCAACGAGGCGTTCGCAGTGCAGGCGCTGGCCTGCATCCAGGAGCTGGGACTCGACCCCGATCGCGTCAACGTGAACGGAGGCGGCATCGCGCTGGGGCACCCGCTGGGCTCGAGCGGCGCGCGCATTCTCACCTCATTGGTGCATGAGCTCCGCCGGCGCGAAGCGCGTTATGGGCTCGCCACGATGTGCATCGGGGTCGGCCAGGGGATCTCGGTCGTGATCGAACGGATCGGCGCCTCGCGGTGACGGTCAGGGCCAGGCACGTTGCGGTCATCGGCGCCGGGACGATGGGCCATGGAATCGCGTACGTGGCCCTGCTCTCGGGTCATACCGTCGCGCTCGCCGACCCCGACCGTGACGCGCTGCTCGCCGCACACGCGCGCATCGAGGCCGCATTCGACCGCGCGATCGAGCGCGGCAAGGCCACCGACGCCGACCGGCGGTCGGCCCTCGAGCGGCTGGCGACCTACCCCGCCGTCGAGCCCGCCGCCGAAGGCGCCGATATCCTGATCGAGGCGGTGCCCGAGCGCATCGATCTCAAGCGCGCGCTCTTCTCGACCGCGCAGCACGCGGTCCCGCCCCACGCGATTCTCGCCACCAACACGTCGTCGCTCTCCATCACCGACATCGCCGCGGCGGTCGCGCAGCCGGCCCGGGTGATCGGCATGCACTTCTTCAACCCGGTTCCGGCGATGCGGCTGGTCGAGCTGGTGCGCGGCCGGGCCACGTCGGACGTCACCGTCGCAGACGCCCGCGCCTTCGCCGAATCCCTCGGGAAGACGGCGATCGTGGTGAACGACACCCCGGGATTCGCCACGAGCCGACTCGGCGTGGTGCTCGGCCTCGAGGCGGCCCGCATGGTCGAGCAGGGCGTCGCCTCCGCCGAGGACATCGACCGCGCGATGGAGCTCGGCTACAATCACCCCATGGGCCCGCTCCGTCTCGGCGACCTCGTCGGACTCGACGTCCGCCTCGCAATTGCCGATCACCTGCACGCGACGCTCGGGGGAGACATGTACCGGGCGCCCGAGCTGCTTCGGCGGATGGTGGCCGAGGGACGACTGGGCCGGAAGAGCGGCGAAGGCTTCTATCGGTGGGAGGCAGAGGCATGAGCCGGCTGCTCTGCCTCGACGACGTGGCGCTCCACTACGCCGATACCGGGAAAGGTGATCCGGTCGTGCTCGTGCACGGGGGCGGCAACGACCTCACCTACTGGGACGATCACATCGACGCCTTCGCCGAACGCTACCGGGTCGTCGTGTACAGCCGGCGCTACTCTGAGCCGAATCGCAACTCCCCGATCGATCCGCATTACGGTCCGCCGACGGACGCCCGCGACCTGGCCGCGCTCATCACCGCGCTCGAGCTGGGGCCCTCGCACATCGTTGCGCACTCGATCGGTGGCGTCGCGGCGCTCTTCTGCGCCGTGCACCACCCGATGCTCGTGCGCACGCTGGTGCTGGCGGAGCCGCCGCTTCTGCGGTGGGCCGCCGACGAGGACGATGGCATCGTCGAGTGGACTCGCTTTCTCGACGGGATGTGGAGGCCCGCGGGCGACGCGTTCCGCCGAGGTGATCCGGGCGATGCGATGCGCATCGTGACAGACTATTTCGTCGGCGATGGCACGTTCGCGCGGCTTCCGCCGAAAACGCGCGACCGGCTGATGCGGAACGCGCGCGATTGGGAGGCGTTTACGACCTCGTCCACGCCGTTTCCCACGCTGGATCGCGCCGAGGTCGGCGCGCTCGATATCCCCACGTTGATGTTCAGCGCCGGGCGCACCGTTCCGCTCCACCGCATCGTGGACGACCTTCTCTCCGAGATACTCCCGGACGTGGAGCGGGTGCATCTCTCCGACGCGAGCCACGACATCTGGTCGGATCGGCCGCTCGAGTGTCGCGATGCCACTCTGGATTTCCTGGCGCGACGCGGCCGGTGAAGCGGTTCCTCGCCCTCGGCGACAGCTACACGATCGGTAAAGCCGTTCCGGAGACGTCCCGCTGGCCGATCCAGCTCGCGACGCTCCTGCGAGTACACGGCGTCGAGGTCGCCGATCCCGAGATCGTCGCCGTCACGGGCTGGACCACGGACGAGCTGGCCGACGGGATCGCGGCCGCCCGACCACAGGGCCCGTTCGATCTGGTTTCCCTGCTCATCGGGGTCAACAATCAGTATCGCGGTCTCGGTCTGGAAGCATATCGGGCCGACTTCGCGGCACTCCTGCATCGCGCCGTCGCCTTCGCCGGCGGGCGCGCCGACCATGTCCTGGTGCTCTCGATCCCCGACTGGTCCGTCACCCCGTTCGCGGCGGACCGGGATCGGGCAGCGATCGCGGCCGCAGTCGACCGGTTCAACGAAGCCAAGCGACTCGAGGCGCTCCGGGCGGGGGCCGCGTGGCTCGACATCACGCCGGTGTCGCGGCGTGCCGCCGCCGACGCGTCCCTCCTCGCCGACGACGGCCTCCACCCCTCCGGAAGCATGTACGCCGAGTGGGCGGACATGGCCCTACCCCACGCACTCGCGGCCCTCCGCGCGTCAGGGCATCTTTAGCCTACCCTGGCGACTGAGCAACACATGCCGTTCGGACGACCCGAGAGTGAGCAGAAACTGAGCTACGGCGGATACCTCCGCGTGGGTGATCTCACCGCGCTGCAGGAGCTGCGCTCGGATCCGCCGCAGCACGATGAGACGCTGTTCATCATCATCCACCAGGTCTACGAGCTCTGGTTCAAGCAGATCCTCCACGAGCTCGACGACGTGAACCGCCGGCTGGACGGCGACGACGTGCTCGGCTCGACCCGGCTGCTCCGCCGGTGCATCGAGATCCAGCGGCTGCTGGTGGCACAGGTCTCGGTGCTCGAGACCATGACGCCGGTGGATTTCCTGGCCTTCCGCGATCATCTGATGCCGGCGAGCGGGTTCCAATCGGCGCAGTTCCGTGAAGTCGAGTTTCTCTCAGGGCTCAAGGAGCCGAAGTTCCTCGAGCAATACCCGCCGGGGACGCCGGAGCATGGGCGCCTCTCGCAGCGGCTCGAGGGACATACGGTTCGCGATGCGTTTCACGCCCTGCTGGGGCGGCGCGGCCACACCGCGGACGCCGAGGGGATCGCCCGGCTCTATCGGGAATCGGAACGCACCATGGACCTCTTCCTCCTCGCCGAAGCGCTCATCGAGTACGACGAGATGTTCACCCTCTGGCGGGTGCGGCACGTGCAGATGGTCGAGCGGATCATCGGTGGAAGGCCGGGCACGGGCGGGAGCGATGGTGCGAGCTACCTCCGCGGCACGGTCGGGCGACGGATGTTCCCGGAGCTCTGGGAAGCGCGCAACATCATCGGTGCCACGGGCGCGTGATGCTTCAGGACGTCGTAGCGCAGCCGGTCGGCGATACGTGGGAGATCTTCGGTCGGCTCGCGGCGTCGATGGGCGCGGCGGTAGTACTGGGCGTCAACCGCGATCTGCGCGGCAAGCCCGCCGGCGTGCGGACGCACGGGCTCGTGGCGATCGGATCGTGCCTCGTCACGGTGATCAGCATGGAATTCTCGGCGAGCACGGGCACGCTTCAGCCGGACGCAGTGAGCCGCGTGGTGCAGGGCATCATCACCGGAATCGGCTTTCTCGGCGGCGGTGTCATCCTCAAGCTCCCCGAAGCCCGGAGCGTCCAGGGACTCACCACGGCGGCCTCCATCTGGATCACTGCATGTCTCGGCATCGCGTTCGGCGCCGGCATGTGGCGCAGCGCGCTCCTCGGGCTCGGCCTGACGTTCGTCATGCTCATCATGGGCGGCGCGATCGAGGATCTTGCCAGCCGTCTGTTCAAGCGCCGTCGCAGGCCCGAAGGGTGGGAGCGCGAATGAGCGACGGGCAGCCGACGCTGACGACCCGGCGCCTGACGCTTCGCCCCTTCACGAGTGCCGATGCGGACGCAGTGACCGCGCTCGTCTCCGACCGCCGCATCGCCGCGGATACGATCGCGATTCCGCATCCGTACGAGCGGTCGATGGCCGAATCGTGGCTCGCCGGCCACGCCGAGGCGTTTGCGCGCGGCGAGTCGGCGACCTTCGCGTCCGTCGCGCACGACACGGGTGAGCTCGTCGGCTGCGTCGGGATCGCCATCAACCGCGAGCATCGGCGCGCCGAGATGGGATGGTGGGTCGGCGTGCCGTACTGGGGCCGCGGCTACTGCACCGAGGCGGCCGATGCAGTCATGCGCTGGGCATTCGAAGCCTTCGATCTCCATCGCATCGACGCGCATCACCTGTCGCGGAACTCCGCGTCCGGTCGCGTGATGCAGAAGATCGGCATGCGGCACGAGGGAAGCCTGCGCGGGCACGTGCGCAAGTGGGGGGTGCAGGAGGACGTGGAGCTGTACGGGGTGCTGAGGGACGAATTGACTGGTCGCGAGAGTCGCGAGGGTCGCGATGCCGAACGAGAGGATCTCGCGACCCACGCGACCCTCGCCACCCGCGACCACTCATGACAGCCAAACCTCCCGTTGCCGTCGACGTCGCCGAACACCGCCTCGGCCGGCTCCGCAAGCTCGCCTGGCTGCTCGACAATCAGTTCCGTATCCCCGGAACCAACTTCCGATTCGGGCTCGACGCGATCATCGGACTGGTTCCGGGGCTCGGTGATGTCGCGGGGTCCGTCGCCTCCGCGGCGCTGATCTTCGAGGCGGCCCGGCTCGGCGCGTCGAAGAGCGTGCTCGCACGCATGATGGTGAACGTCGGGATCGAAACGCTGTTCGGCGCCGTGCCTGCGCTCGGGGATCTCTTCGACGCCGCCTTCAAGGCGAACGCACGGAATCTCCGGCTGCTCGAGCGGCATGCGGTGGCCCCCTCCATCGCCAGGCAGACCAGTCGCCGATTCCTGTTCTGGCTCGCCCTGGGCCTCGCGGCGCTCGTGGCCGTGTCGGTCGTGCTCGCCGTCGTAGTCGGGATCGCGATTTACAACGCCATCGCTTCGGGCCGCGGCCCGATCTAGCCCGCGCGCGCGGGCGCTGCCTGGAGGCGCTGCCGGATCTGCGCGAAGCGCGGATCCGCGCGAAGCGGGGCCAGGTCGCCGTCCTGCTCGAACGCCGCCCGGTCATTGACCCCCTCGTCCACCGCACGACCCAGTGCCTCGAAGGCGCGGTCGAGCCGACCGAGCCGGGCATATGCGCACGCAAGGTTGTACCACGCCACCCCGCGCGTCGAGCGGCCAGGGGGAATCCCCAGCTCGAACGCCCGCTCGTAGCTCCGCGCGGCATCCTCGTTTCGCCCCAGATGGAGCTGTGCCCATCCGAGCTGGCCGTATATGAGGCTATGCTCGACACCGCCGGCAATGGCTCGCTGCAACAGCGTCGCGCCCTCTTCCCACCGCTCCTGACCGATGCGCATCTGGCCCATGCCGGAGAGCACGCCGGCGTGCGTCGAGTCGAGCGCATACGCGCGGGCATATGCCGAATCGGCCGCGCCGAATCGCTGTACCGCCACGAGCACCCGGGCGTACTGCCGCCACGCTTCCGCGTCGCGCGGGTGGCCCGTCGTCCAGCGAGCCAGCAGCTCGGCGCTCCGCGCGGGATCGTTGCCGTAGAGCGACGCGACGATCGCGCGTGCCTCCGACGGTCGCTCGCGGCGAAGCGGCATCGGCTCGAGATGCGATCTCCAGAAGCCGATGGCCTGCTGCAGAATGCGCCTGGAAGCGTCGGAGTCCGTGAAGGCATCGAACGCATGCGGCATGTCGCTCCCGTAGAGGAGCGTCCAGGGCGCCCGAGCCTCCGTAACGCGCTGCCACAGCGTTCCGAGTGCCGGCCCCATGCGTGCGGCATCGGATTCCGCCACGATGAACAGGACGGGCAGGTCACGCCGAAGCGCCTGCTCCGGCACGCCCCCGTAAAAGAACGCGGCCGCTTTCACGCCGGCCGGCGCCGAATCGCCGAGGAGCAGCGCAGCTGCGCCCGACACGTTGGCGGACGCGGCGTAGACCGCAAGACGTGCGGCATCCACCCCGACCTCTCCGCCGCGCGTTGCCAGATAGCGGAACACACCACGCAGGCTCTCCTGAATGCGCCCGCGGTCCGCATCCATCGAAATGCCGACGAGCCCGTGCGCGGCGACCAGGCGGGGCCACGAGCTGTAGATCGCCCAGTCCTTCACCCGCTCGGTCGAGTCCGGCCCGTCGCCGACCGCATTGATGAAGACGACCGCTCCACGCCGCTCACCGGCTCGGAGCCCCGGCGGCAGGTACACGTCGAGCGTCAGGTCGCCGCGCGCCCCGCGCAAGTAGGGAACGTCGCCCCGAAGGACCACTCGCCGAGTCGCCGGAACGTCATACACGACCCCCCACGCGGTCGGATTGAGCGAGTCCGGCGCCGCCTGTTGTCCGGCGAGTGACCCGAACGGAAGGAACGCAAGGATGGTGAGCCCTGCACGCAGCGCATTCATCGCATCACCCGGGTGTAGGATCGTCGAAGGGAACACGATCCCTACGCCCGCCTCCTGGGGGCGGTTTCCGCCGCCGCTCCGCCGTTCCGCCGTTCCGTCTATTGCGGCGGTATGTCCAGCGTGATCGTCTCTCCGCGTCGCACCGACATCGGTTCCGTGCGGACGTTGGGGACGGCCGCCCCGGCGCCCCGGATGCGCACCGCTTCGAATTGCGCCGCACCCCCACCGGTGATCATCCCGGCCGTGAGCGCGAAGAACGTTGTGCGGCCCGACGGCGCGGTGCCGATCCTCACACGCTGGTCCCGTCGCACCATGTAGACGTCCATATCCTCCGAAGTCCTGTTGCGCACCTCGAGCCGCGCCTCGCGGGATTCAGATTCCGGCCCCGCGCCAGGCGTGTCTGCGGCGGGCGGATTCGCCGCGCAGCCGGCGAGGACCATCGTGAGAAGCGCCAATGCGAGCGATTTCATCGAAACCTCCGGTTACCTTGCGTGATGCACGTTTTCGGACAGCACGATGCGAAGACGATCGAGCAGCTCCACGATGTCGCGACGCGCGCCGACCGCGTGGCACTCATGGCCGATGGCCACGTGGGGTACGTCATGCCGATCGGCGGTGTCGCCGCCTACCGCGACAGCGTCTCGGTCGTCGGGGTCGGATTCGACATCGCGTGCGGCAACGCCGCGATCCGTACCGACCTCTCTCTCAGAGAGCTGAGCGACCGCCTGCCCGCCATCGCCGATGAGATCCAGTCATCCATCTCGTTCGGTATTGGACGCACCAACCGCGCCGACGATGCACCGGTAGACGATCCGTTGTTCAGCGACGCCGCCTGGGAGGCAATTCCCGCGGCGGCGCGAGAGGATCTTCGCCGCAAGGCCCGCGCGCAGCTCGGCACCGTCGGAAGCGGCAACCATTACGTGGATCTGTTCGCCGACGAGACCGAGGCGATATGGGTCGGCGTGCACTTCGGAAGCCGTGGGCTCGGTCACACCATCGCATCCGGATTCCTCGCCCTGGCGCAGAACGCGCCCTGGGGCGCGCGCGTCCCCGAGCGTGAGGCGTTGCTCCGCGTGGCGGATCCGCTCGGCCACGATTACTGGGCGTTGATGAACCTCGCCGGACGATATGCGTACGCCGGTCGCGAGTGGGTCGCACGGAAGGTGGCCGACATCATCGGCGGGCGCGAGCTCGAGCTCGTCCACAATCATCACAACTTCGCGTGGATCGAGGAGCACGGGGGCGAGCGCTTCATCGTCGTGCGGAAGGGCGCCACCCCGGCGTTCCCCGGACAGACGGGGTTCGTCGGCGGATCGATGGGCGACGATGCGGTGATCGTGCGGGGAGCCGACGCGCCGGACGAGCGTGTGCGCGCGCTTCAGGAGGCGGCGCTATTCTCGACGGTGCATGGCGCGGGACGGGTCATGTCGCGCACCGAAGCGGCGGGGCGCCGGAATCGGCGGACCGGGCGCCAGCTGTCGCGCGGGAAGGTGTCGCCGCGGATGATGGAAGACTGGGTCCGCGCCAAGGGTGTGATCGTGCGTGGCGGTGGGCTCGACGAGAGCCCGCACGTCTACCGGCGCCTGCCTGATGTGCTTACCGCGCAAGGCTCGACGATCGAAGTGCTGCACACGCTGCGCCCGCTCATCGTGGTGATGGCGGGACCCGACCTCTTCGATCCGTACAAGGACTGACTCACGGCGTTAGAATTCCGCGCCATGATCCGCTCCCTCTACAGCATCGCAATCTTCGTCACCGACATCGACCGCGCGGTCGCGTTCTACCAGAATACGCTGGGCCTCACCCTGACGAAGCGCGGCTCGTTCGGCGCCGAGTTTCTCGAGAACGAGCCGCACCTCGGCGTGCACCCCGCCGTCCACCCCGACGCACGGAAGCTCGTCGGCCGCGAAACGGGCCTCACCTTTCACGTGCCCGACCTGCTCCACGTCTGCGGCATCCTTCACGACCGCGGGGTGCGGTTCGTCAGGGAGCCGACGCGTCAGACCTGGGGCGTAATGGCGATGATCGCCGACCCGGACGGCAACGTCATGGCGCTGTGGGACGACAAGGTGCCCGAAGAATGAGCGCGCGGCGCGGCTTCGCGAGCGACAACAACGCGGGTGCGCATCCCGAGGTGCTCGAGGCGATCGCGCGGGCGAATGCCGGCCATGTCCGGGCCTACGGGGACGATCCGTGGACCGCCCGTGCAGTCGAGCGCATTCGCGAGCACTTCGGCGCCGGGGTCGAGGCGTTCTTCGTGTTCGGGGGCACCGGCGCCAACGTGCTGGGACTCGAGTCGCTGCTTCGGGCACACGAGGCCGTCGTCTGCTCGGAATACGCGCACATCGAAATGGACGAATGCGGCGCCCCGGAGCGATACATCGGCTGCAAGCTGCTTCCGGTCCCGAACGAGGATGGAAAGCTCGCGCCCGAGCTGGTCACGCCACGGATCATCGGGATCGGAAACGAGCACCACGTTCAACCGCGGGTCGTCTCGATCGCCCAGTCCACCGAGTACGGCACCGTCTACACGCGGGAGGAGATCCACGCGCTCGCGGACTTCGCGCACGCACGCGGGATGTACCTGCACATGGACGGCGCCCGCCTCGCGAATGCGGCCGCCAGCCTGGGCGTCGGGCTCCGGGAGGCGACGGTCGGCGCGGGAGTGGATGTCGTCTCCTTCGGCGGGACCAAGAACGGGCTCGTCGGCGGGGAGGCGGTGATTTTCCGGGACCCGGCGCACGCGAGCGAGTTCCGCTTCCGGCGGAAGCAGGCCATGCAGCTCGCCTCCAAGATGCGCTTCATCGCCGCGCAGTTCGACGCGCTTCTCACGAATGATCTATGGCGCCGGAGCGCGGCGCACGCGAACCGGATGGCGGCGCTGCTTGCGGAGCGGGTCCGCGGGATCCCGGGCGTGATGATCACTCAGCGCGTCGACGCGAACGCCGTCTTCGCCACGGTGCCGCGAGAGGCGATTGCTCAGCTGCAGGAGGAGTTCTTCTTCTACGTGTGGAACGAGGAGCGGTCGGAAGTTCGCTGGATGGCGTCGTTCGACACGACCGAGGAGGACGTCGAGACGTTCGCCGCAACGATTGCCCGCGCACTTGGATCGCCGCGGAAGGCGTCTTCCACGATCTGACCCTGCTGCTCCA
>Ga0079215_10000322_pt1 | contig 10777 bp, 8 predicted proteins | sample NCControl_FD_77004 | JGI IMG/M metagenome (GOLD analysis project Ga0079215, IMG submission 77004) | Agricultural soil microbial communities from Utah to study Nitrogen management - NC Control | ecosystem: Environmental > Terrestrial > Soil > Agricultural land | place: USA: Utah | collected...
AGGCGATGACATTAACTTTCCTTGGCGGCATTCTCGGTGTGGTGTTAGCTGTTGGTATTAGCCAGCTGATCATGTTGCTGATTCCCAGTTTGCCGGCCTCAATTCCTACCTGGGCGGTGATGTCCGGACTGATTGTGTCTGTTGGGGTAGGGCTAATCTTCGGTGTCTGGCCGGCGCGGAAGGCCTCACGACTCGATCCGATCGAGTGTCTCCGCTACGAATAAAATTCATGCCTTTAGCGTGCGCAGCACGCGACGAGCGTAAAGCCTGAGGCGTAAGCCCTAGGCAGCAGCGTATAAAATTCACGAGTCCGCGAAGCGGGCGGCGGCGGTTCTGTCGCCCGCTTAGCGGGCTCCTATATTGTTTGAACCATTGACCCGGGGCCTACGCCCCGGGCTTTACGCTCCTCGCGTGCCAAGCACGCTAAACAGAATAAGGCCAGTTTTCTTCGGTGATCCTCTATAATCTCTGGAAGACTTTGGCAGCTAATAAAGAGCAACGCTCCAGTCGATGACAAACTCCCAACGCGATTTCGTCAAAGAGTTTCTCACCTACATCCAGGTCGAGAAGGGATTAGCTCGTCATACACTCGAAAGTTACGGTCGCGATCTGGCGCGGTTACAACTGTGGGCCGACAAAGCGGGAAAACCACTTGCAGACTTGACGCGTGCTGATTTGCGTAACTGGATCGCCCAGCTTTCGCGCGCAGGACTCGCACCCACTTCCGTTGCGCGCGCTGTCAGCGCCGCTCGCGGGTTGTTTCGCTTCCTGATGCTCGATGGCCACATCAAACGTCATCCGACAGAGGATCTCGACACACCACAACGCTTTGCTTACCTCCCACAGTTTCTCACGGAGGACGAGATAAACCAGTTACTGGCTGCACCTGACATAGCGACTGAGGAAGGCGTGCGCGATCGCGCTCTGATTGAAGTGATGTACGCGGCCGGGCTGCGGGTTTCGGAATTGATTTCTCTGAAGCAAGCAGATGTGGACGTGCAATCCGGATTAGTGGTTTGTCACGGTAAAGGCAGCAAGGAGCGGCGCGTGCCGATTGGTAAGAGCGCTATTCATTGGCTGCAACAATACAACGCGATTCGCGCCGGTTATGGGAAGCCAGCCTCGCCTAACTTGTTTCTGAATCGCGGGAAGCCAATCACACGACAATTTGCCTGGTCGATGATCAAGCGTTATGCGAACAAGGCAGGAGTGAAAGATATCTCGCCGCACACGCTGCGCCACAGCTTCGCCACGCATCTGCTGCAGCACGGCGCCGACTCGCGTTCGGTGCAGGCTTTGTTAGGTCATAGCAACATCTCAACGACGCAGATTTACACGCATATCACCGATCGACACCTGCGGAACTCTTACGACAAACATCATCCCCGCGCGCGGAAAACGTAGTTTCGGGTTTCACGTTTCAAGTTTCAAGTTCAAGGTCGTGTTTCGAGTTCGGGACTGGCCGCGTAGCGGCCATTGATATTAGCCCGGCTTTTCAAAGCCGGGATCGAGACCGGCTCTCGTGTTCGTCGCGTAGCGACGGTCGATCCGATCGGTCTGGCGCCAATCCGGCACCCGATACCCGGCACTCGGCACCCTAAACCCCGAACTCGAAACTCGAAACCCGAAACCCGTTTTTGGCTCCCATGTTCCTTCTAACAAAACCTTCTGCGAGACAAGTTCAGGATTTTATCGACGCACACCGCGACTTGCCATTTTCGTATACGGAGATTGGCGCAACTCTTGCCACCCCGCCGCAAGGCTATAATCTCGATCATAATCGCGTGCAGTTGGGAACTGGAGAGCTGTGTTTCACACGCGCGGTAACAGCAATTCGCAGTTGGAAGCAATTTGATCTCGGCTGGGTTCAGGCGCTGCCCGCCGACACGCCCATTGAGGTGAACGCCGCAGTCGGCGTACTGGCGCGCCATTTTGGCTTTTGGTCGTTCAATGTTTCGCGTGTCGTCTACCTGATCGACGAACACGGGCCGATCGAAAAGTTCGGGTTTGCTTACGGTACTCTTACGACTCATGTTGAGCGTGGTGAAGAGCGCTTCACGGTGGAATGGCATCGTGACGACGACTCCGTATGGTATGACATTCTTGCTTTCTCGCGACCCAATAAGGCCATCGTCAAAGTTGGTTCCGCGTACGCCCGCAGGCTGCAAAAACGTTTCGCACAAGATTCTCTGAAGGTTATGACGGCAGCGGTAAGGGACGAAGTCGCTCGTTGAAGTTGAGTCTTTGTTTTCTCTGTTACAGCAAACTAAAAGCCTTATTTCCTGCACAACTTTTTGACGAAGTTGTAAAAGCAGAAAAGTAGTCCAACGTCTGCTTATCTTTCGGAGGTCGCCAAAGAAACGTATGCGAGCTGCGCGCATCATTCGTTACCCCATCGACGTCATCTCGGTGCTGGTAGTCCTCAGCACCCTCTCGCTGCAACTGCTTGCCCTGATACGCGACTGGCCCTGGTACGCGGTCATACCAATCCTTATGCTGCTCCGTCAGGTAAGTTTGGTCGAACATAATCACGCGCACCTGACAATTTTTCCAACGAAGTTCGCGAATATTTTCCTGGGCTGGCTCTTTCATCTCTCGAGCGGAGTTCCGCTGGACACATATCGGGTCCACCATGTGATGAGCCACCATCGCTACAACAATCGGTTCGATTCGTCAGGGAGAGATTGGTCCAGTATCTTCGGATTCAGAGGCGCGCGTCTCCCCGATCGGCCAGTTAGTAAAGCGTACTACGTCGCCTCGTTCCCCTTTATCGCTCACAGCGAGACGCTGCTCTGGTTTCTTCGCTCGCCGGCTTCGAAATCGGCTCGAGGCTTTTTCGTATCTATGGCAATAGTTGGTACCGTAAGCGGTTTTCTTTTCTGGCTAAACGCCGCCGGGTTTTTAATTTTTTTCCTGCTGCCCTGGGCCGTGCTTCTCCTGGGGATGGGCTATAACAACTACGACCATCACGTTGGGTGCAACATGACTGGCAAGTACGACTCAGCCAATAACTTCGTAAACTTTTACTATACTGTTCTGAGTTTCAACGAGGGCTATCACGTGGCGCACCACCTAAACCCTGGTGTGCACTGGAGCCTGCTGCCGGACTTTCACAACGTAGTTGAGAGAGGCCGACTAAAGGAATCTGTGGAAGCTTTTCCAAAGGCCAGTCGCTGATGGCGGCGCTGCGGCCAGAACAAGGATAACTTCGCGCGATCCAGCAACACACTATTGCCCACAATTCTGGCGCAAAGGTGATTGCCAAACCGTGCGGCCGAGAGCACAATGCAACTCATTAGCGTTTGAACCGCAGGCTCTTTCATTTCACCGGGTCGTTTCCGTACCAGAGGGGCTTTCAATCCAGCTGCCACCTCTTCCGGTCAGCTTCAATTTAGATCGCAACCTCTACGCGCCTCTCTGGCTTAGCTTTCAAGGAGACTCGTCACATGCGAAATCCAAATCGCCTCGCGTTGTGGATCATCATCCTTACTCTTTCCTTCTACTCATTTGCCTTAGCGCAGAATTCGCAGGAGCTTCGTCCACTCGATCCGGACCAACAGGTCGAGCGCATTAAAGCCCTGGCAGCAGCGCTGGCCGCTGTGAGGACGGAAGAGGAGGGCGTCGCATTGCTGGTGAAAGAGCCTGAGTTAGTGACGCCTGAGTTATGGAAACAGTTGAATGATCTCGGCAGACCAGAAAGCGGCGAGCAGGTAATGATCACGCATCGCCTCGCGCTACGAATTGCGGAGCAGTCTCAACACAAGCTCGGGATTGCAACTTCACTGAGCAACATCGGCGCTACCCACCGCAGCCGAAACGAGCTCAAACCGGCGCTTGAGTTTTTCCAGAAGAGTTTGCTGCTCGCCCAAGCGGTCAGTGAGAAAGGTTTGGTCGCCACTCTGCTGGGTAATGTCGGAGAGATTTATCGGCAGCAGGGTAGGTGGTCTCAATCGTTGGAGTATCACCACAAAAGTCTTAAGGCGTTTGAAGAATTAGAGAACAATTCAGGGATCGCCACCGCGCTGGGCCAAGTAGGACTCGTTTACAAATTGCAGGGCGATCTTACACAAGCAACGGACTATCTGCGTCGAAGCTTAAAGCTGCATGAGGAGTTGGCTAATAAAGGAGGAATGGCTTTCGCGCTGGTAAACATCGCAGAAATAGAACGACTGCAAGGAGACAAGGCACGAGGATTAGATTACGCCCAGCGAAGTCTAAAGCTCTACAGGGAAATCGGGAGCAAACGGGGAGTGGCTCGAACTCTGGCAGAACTGGGACTAATTGCGGATAGAGCTGGCGATTACACGCAAGCTTTAGAGTACTTACAAAAAAGTCTTCAGCTACTAGATGAGGTCGGGGACAGGTTAGGTGTTTCCTTTCGCCTAATTAACATCGGGGAAATACAGACGAGGCAGGGAGATTACGCCGCAGCGCTCAAGAGTTTTCAGAGGAACATGGCAATCAATGAGGCGCTCGGCAGCAAGAGAGGGACTGCGGACGCGCTGCATAACATCGGCAGGATTTATTGGTTTCAAGGGAATTACGCGCAGGCGCTCGAAAGTTTCAATAAAAGGTTGATGCTGAGTGAAGAAATTGGGGACAAAGCAGGGATTGCCAGCGGCCTACATTACGTTGGAATTATTCACTACAAGCAGGGCAACCACACGCTCGCGATGCAGTTTTTCCAGAGAGATTTGAAGCTGCGTGAAGAGGTAGGCAACAAGATGCGTGTTGCCGACACACTGAACACTATCGGGATCATTCATTACGAGGAGAAACAATACGCGCCGGCTTTGGAATATTTTCAGAAGAGCCTGGTTCTTATGGAAGAGATAGGCAACAAACAGGGGATAGCCCTCGTGCTAAGTAATATTGGAGAGCTTCATTCCGCCCAGGGTAAGTACGCCCAAGCCCAAGATTTCCTTCAGAAGAGTTTGAAATTCAGTGAAGTAATAGAGAAGCGAATATTCGTCGGCATGTTAGGCACCGTTGGAGAGGTCTATCGGCTACAGGGCGACCATCGACAGGCGTTGGGGTTCGCAGTGCGCAGTGCCGACATGGCAAGGCAGATAGGTCAGCGTGAAGCTCTCTGGATTGCTCTCACCACTGTCGGCCAATCTTATCGCGCCACGAACGATCTGGTTAAAGCGCGGTTGGCGTATGAGGAAGCTATACAGATCGTTGAATCGATCCGTATGGACATTGCCGGCGAAGAGGCGCGAACCTCCTACTTCACGAAAGCCCAAAAACTTTACGAGCTTTACGGCGATCTGTTGATGGAGCTGCACAGGCAGCGTCCTTCCGAGGGCCATGATGCAGCTGCTTTGCAAGCGAGCGAGCGCGCCCGTGCCCGCTCACTGCTGGAGATCCTTACCGAGGCGCGCGCCGACATCCGCCAGGGAGTTGATCCGGGATTGCTTGATCGCGAGCGCGTGCTGCGCCAGCGCTTCAATGCCGCGGCGGAAAGCCAGACGAGACTCTTAAGCGATAAGCACACCGAGGAGCAGGTCGCAAAAGCGAAGAAGGAGATTGATGCGCTAACCGCCGAGTTCCGAGAAGTTCAAGCGCAAATCAGACTACGCAGCCCGCGCTACGCGGCGCTAACACAACCTGAACCGCTGGGCTTGAAAGAGATTCAAGCGCTGCTCGACACAGACACGCTGTTACTTGAGTACGCGCTGGGCGATGAACGAAGCTACCTCTGGGCCATCGGCCCAACTTCAATCAAGAGTTTCGAGTTACCCAAACGCACAGAGATCGAAAAAGAAGTGCGCCTTGCACTTGGCCTCCTAAGCGACGGCAAACAATGGTCGACGAGCGACAAAGTCGCAACGGAGTACGCGGCAGTGGCGAGTCGCCTGAGCGGCATGTTGCTCGATCCAGTGGTGGCGCAGATAAAAGGTAAACGGTTGCTGATTGTTGGTGACGGTGCACTGCAATATCTGCCATTCGGTGCTTTACCAAGCCCCAAGTCCAATGTCCAACGTCCAACGTCGAGTGGACCAACTGCGCGGCCTGTCATTCCCATTAGTGTGCCTTTAATCGTGGACCACGAGATCGTGAGCTTGCCCTCGGCGTCTACCCTGGCGATTCTGCGGCGCGAGACCGCCAACCGCGCACGACCGACCAAAAGCATTGCGGTGCTCGCCGATCCAGTCTTCGAGCGAGATGATGAACGACTATCCGTAAATCGACTTGCCGAAGGAGCAAAGACAGCGAACGCGATCACAGATATCAATTCCAAAACAACTGACTCACGCTACTTGTTAGAACGTGCTTTTGGCGTGGGTCTGCAACCGGTCACCGGTGAAGGTGAGGAATCCCGCGAGATACTGCGTATCCCTCGTCTCCCTTTTACGCGCCGCGAAGCCGAAGCAATTTTGGCAATTGCGCCCGCCGGAGAAGGGATGAAGGCGCTCGACTTTCGCGCCAGCCGCGAAACGGCAACTAATCCTGAAATTGGACAGTACCGGATCGTACATTTCGCCACTCACGGCTTGCTCAACAGTGAACACCCTGAATTGAGCGGAATCGTGCTCTCGCTGGTAAACGAAAAGGGCCAGCCTGTTGATGGTTTCCTACGTCTGCACGAAATCTACAACCTGAAACTCAGCGCTGACATGGTTGTGTTAAGTGCTTGCCAGACAGGTTTAGGGAAAGAAATTCGCGGCGAAGGTTTAGTGGGACTTACGCGCGGCTTTATGTACGCGGGTTCTCCGCGAGTAGTAGCGAGCCTGTGGAAAATTGCCGATGCCGCGACCGCGGAATTGATGAAGAAATTCTACCAGGGAATGCTAACGGATAAGTTGACACCTGCCGCGGCTTTGCGTGCAGCAAAGGTTGAGATGTGGAAACAAAAACGTTGGAAAGCGCCATTCTATTGGGCCGCATTTGAACTGCAGGGTGAGTGGAAATAGAAAGAAGTACCTCACGCGGAGAGACCCCGAGCTTGTTAGCGGCGCGAAAAAAAGACTCGACACTGACGCAGGAGGCATTCGAGGGGCTGCTTGCGTCGCTGGATGCCGATCGTGAACAAGCTGGGCTGAAGTATGAAAAACTGCGCCGGAAGTTAATCGAGTTTTTTGAAGCTCGCGGAAGTCGCTGGCCCACCGATCATGCCGATGAAACAATTAATCGAGTCGGCAGAAAGGTAGCAGAAGGCGAAATCGTCCAGGACCTCAACCGTTACTCTTATGGCGTGGCGCGGCTCCTGTTCCTGGAAAGCTTGCGCGCCCGCGAAACCGAACCAATCACGGACGACCTGGCTCACGTTTCTCTGACCCCAGCCGACGACGAAGAAAACGAACGTTTGCGTCAGGAGCAAGAAGGCCGGCTTGAATGCCTTGAAGATTGCCTGAACAAACTTCCCGCCGCAAACCGTCATTGCATCATCGAATATTATCGAGAAGAAAACGGAATTAAGATTGAGCAGCGGAAGCGACAGGCGGAAGCATTGAACATGTCGCTCAATGCGCTGCGCCTGCGGGCGAGTCGGATTAGAGCGGAGCTGGGCAACTGCGTTAACGGCTGTCTTGCGCGTTCGCAAGCGACAGGTAAACAGTCTTTTATCACTGATTAGTAGAGGGGTTGAGCTTGGAACAGAACCACGACTACGAGAAGGCTTGTGAGCGTTACCTGCTCGGTGAATTGACCGAGCAGGAACAGGCCCAGCTCGAAGAAGCGTATTTCACTAACGATGCGCGCTTCGAGAGCTTTCTTGCTGTCAAACATGATCTGATTGACGCTTATGCGCGAGGAGATCTGAGCGGAGTTAAGCGTCAGCGGTTTGAGCAAAACTTCCTCGCCAGCGGCCCCCGCCGACAGCGAGTTGAGGAAGCGAAAGAGTTTATCCGCGCTGTCTCGGCCGCTCCTTTGAAAGAATCCATCGTTAATGAACCAATCAATTCGTCAACGCAAAGTTCCGACGTTCCCTGGTGGCGCTCCATCTCAAACCTTTTTGTTTTACGGCCGCTCGTTTTTCGCGGAGCGGTGGCGGCCTTGTTGCTCCTTGTGGTCGCAGGTTCGTGGGTGCTCGTCAGACGTTACCAGCGCCAGCAAGCAGATCTTCAAGAACTTCACCAGGTTGCGCTTAGACAAAAGGAAGAGGAACTCAAGCGAGCGAGTGCGTCACCAGTCAATGAAAACACCTCTGCTCCCGATAGCAATGTCACCTCGAATCTCAGTGACAACAGGCAGCCAGTTAATTCAACCGACGTTCCGAAACCTGGAACTGTCAACAAGAGACCAAGACAGCCAGCTTCCGGGCAGGTCGCGTCAATCTTTCTCTTACCCTTCAGCGCGCGTGGGGACAGCGACTCACACCCGCTACTGCTGCGCTCAGAGACACGGGCGGTTCGACTAACCCTTGCTTTCCAAAAAGCCGACTACAGCCGTTACGAGGTGGTTCTGCGAACGGCAGAAGGCGAACAGGTGTTGCGTCGTGGTCCGCTCAGTGACCGATCAAACGCGGCCGGAAGGAGTGTGACGCTCACGCTTGACCCTGCAATTTTCCGCCGTCGGGATTACATCGTGACGCTCAATGGCATTACCTCCGAAGGAAAGCCCGAGACCGTTGCTGAGTACTATTTCCACGTAAAGCGAGAAACACCTCAATCAACACCGGCGGCCGTGCCGCGGTGAACCCTAACCCTTTAGAAATATCCTCTCCGCTTTGTCAGGCATCGAGCTGAAATTCAACTGCCGCAAAAGTTTGCGGTTAAATCCGGCGGCAAAGCCGAATGCTTTGCTGGCGAAGGACTGTTGAGATACGGCTGCTAAAGGACCCGAGATTGATCTCCACCTCAGCCATGACAGCTTTTTTCTAGTTCGTCACTACCCTTAGAGAAACAGATGTTAACGCGCAACTCAGGCTTTACCTCAACCAGCAACGCGCGAGTTTTGGTGAATCACTACCAATGGCAAACGCCCAAATCTCCGAAAGGCAAACCAAAATGATTAACCTAAGGGTGCAAAGAATAGTTCACGCGGTTTTGGTTCTGTGCATCGTTATTTCGCCAATTCAAGCCGGCTGGCGAACTCCCGAGGGGGCCGGCAGCGACAGGCCTCTCACAGTCATGTCGCGGAACATGTTTATAGGCACTGATTTCGCTCCTATTCTGGGCGCGACCTCCTTCGATGGATTTCTTGTCGCAGTCGCGAATGCTTACATCGATGTTCAGCAGAGCAATATTCCCGAACGAGCGGCTGCTGTGGCTGACGAGATCCTGGCCAACCAGCCGCACTTGATTGGGCTCCAGGAAGTCAGCATCTGGCGCACCGGACCCATTGGGGGGCCAGCCACGACCGTCACTTATGACGCCCTGCAGTCGCTTCTCGACGAGCTGGCTGTTCGAGGATTGTCGTATACGCCAATAGCCATCCTGACGGAATTCGAGGCTCAAGCGCCGAGCGCGCTCGGTATAACTATCGGATTCACTGATCGTGACGTCGTACTCGCCAGATCAGATCTCGCCACCTCCGGCCTGAAGCTCTCAAACGTACAGGCGCAACACTTCGCCACCAACTTCTCATTTACCAGCCCCATACTTGGGGAGCTGACTGTACCCAGGGGGTGGATCTCGGTAGACGGAAAGGTCCGCGGCAAACAGTTTCGCTTTGTTAACGCTCATCTCGAGTCCTTTCACCCTGGAGTACAAGCTGCTCAAGCGAGCGAACTGATCCTCGGGCCGGCTAACACCGAGTTGCCGGTGATGATAGCTGGGGACCTGAACACTGAGTCAGCAAGTGGCGATCCCGCGCAGAATGCCGGTTACCAAATCATCGTGGGAGCAGGTTTCCAAGACGCCTGGACCGTGTCCCATCCTGAGGACCCCGGTTTCACTTGGCCGCTCCATCTCGAAGATCCATTTACTTCAGTTGCTCCCTTTCAGCGGATCGATCTGGTCTTATTCAAAGGACAACTTACAGTGCTCAGCACCGAACTACTTGGAGATACACCTGCAGACCAAACTGCCTCGGGACTTTGGCCGTCTGATCATGCCGGACTCATAGCAACGACTAACTTGAAGCCTCAGATTCCAAAATTCGGCGCAACGGTCTGGAATAGTGTAGTCGATGCCAGTGACCGATATTCCCACGCCGGCAGACCTTAGCCAGTTCAGAAGAAATTGAAGACTAAGAAACGAAGTCAGCCAACTGAAAGTTGAAGACTGAAGGATCAAACCGAATCCGATTCGAAAGAGGGAGCCATGAAGAAAGACAACAAGAGTCCGAGTGCGACGGTTAATTTAGACTTCACAGTTTTGCTCTTGATACTTTTGGGGCTTTTTGGCGGAAGTAATCTTCTTGCGACCTTATCGAGTGTGTCGGCGCGCTCTGCGACCCCACACCCTTACAGGTACGTCGGCTCGCTCGCCTCACCGGGGGCCCAGGCGACACCTGACGGAAGGCTGGTCTTTAAAAGGGTGGACATAGGTTCGCCGACCCAGCAGGGCAACGGTATCTACATTATGGACGGCAATGGCGCGAACCTCCGGCGGCTGGTCACTGATGGTTTCGAACCCGCGCTCTCCGCAGATGGGGCTAAGCTCGCCTTCGTCACTGGTCAACCGCCGTTCGGATGCAATAACCATGAGCTCAACATCATGCCAAGCATCTTCGGTACGGACCGGAAGCCGCTGACTAATGTTTGCGGGTATGACCAGCACCCAGCGTGGTCACCCGATGGGACAAGGATCGCTTTCTGGAGCGACCGCGACTCCGGCGAAGGACTTTATGTGATGAACGTTGACGGCAGCTCACAAACGAGAATCCTTAG
>Ga0079215_10000323_pt1 | contig 10773 bp, 7 predicted proteins | sample NCControl_FD_77004 | JGI IMG/M metagenome (GOLD analysis project Ga0079215, IMG submission 77004) | Agricultural soil microbial communities from Utah to study Nitrogen management - NC Control | ecosystem: Environmental > Terrestrial > Soil > Agricultural land | place: USA: Utah | collected...
GACAGGGGACGATCCAGGCCACGTTCGAATCCCGAAAGGGGCATGAGGCGATTATCTTGGGACATTAGTTCTTAGACCTCTAAATAAACAGTCTCCAGAGAAGAAATAGAATAATAACAGACAACTTGGTTGAGGCAAGTTCAAATGGCCAGGTTGAGCGGCCTAAACATGTCTTTTTCCGGTCGGTTTCGCCAGAATATTTGGGCCAACAAGCTGATTGGTTAGTCGACATTAATCCGACAAGCCTTGAAAGTCAGGTAGTCATCTCTGCTGGACAAACTCTCGTAGTGAACTTCGCCAATCGGGCATCGGGGAAAGGCCTAGTTGCTCAGAGAGCAAACATCGCAAACGCGAGTTTCGCGGGCGGGGCGCGGGCCGGTTCATCGAGTCCATTGAAACGGTCTTAAGTCTGACCTCATTTATCCCGGTAATCTTCAACGCTTCTCTCGCGAACTGTTCAAAACTAACTCCATCGCTGGTATTCACGACGTGGTAGATCCCGGGATGATTTAGTTCCGCTAATTCTCGAAGCCGGATTGCCAGATCGCGGGAGTAAGTGGGAGTCCCAAAAGAATCGTTTATCACGTATAAAATTTCGCCGGCTCGCGCGCGTTCGATGACGGTACTCAGGAAATTTCGACCGCCGGGACCGAAGACGTAGCCTGTTCGAACAACAATTGTTTGGTCGTTTGCTGACTGAGCGCGACGTTCACCTTCTAGTTTCGATGCAGCATAAACGCTCTGCGGGTTGGGCTGATCGGCTTGTGTGTAAAAGCCCGTCTTACTTCCGTCAAAGACGTAATCGGTTGAGATCGTAATGAAGCGAGCGGTGTGGAGCTTGGCGGCGCTGGCGAGATTCTCTGGTCCCTGGGCGTTGACACTTTCGGCTCGATCATGATCTGACTCGCAGCCATCAACGTCCGTCCAGGCTGCGCAATTGATAATCACGTCGGGTCGATCACGCTCAACTGCGCCAATGACTGAGTCAAAATCCGCGATGTCGAGAGCGTTGCGGCCATATGAGAACACCTCGTCTCCAATGGTAGTGCAGTAATCCGCCACGGCCTGACCGACCATTCCCTGCCCACCGGTAACCAATACCTTCAAATGCCGACTACCTCGGTTCCATATTGGTTCTTATAGTAATCGCGATAGGCTCCGCTACGGGCACGCTCCATCCACTCGTTGTTCTTGAGGTACCAGTCGATCGTTTTCTGTAGCCCGCTGTCCCAACTTTCAACCGGCTGCCACCCGAGCTCTTCTTCGGCTTTAGAAGGGTCAATCGCGTAGCGCCGGTCGTGACCCGGCCTATCCTTAACGAACTTAATCAATGTGCGTGGCTTGCCAAGCGTTTCAAGCAACGAGGTAACAACGTCGAGATTGCGTCTCTGATTGCGCGCCCCGATGTTGTAGGTGGCTCCAGGTGCCCCGTCCTGCATCACTCGCAACACTGCGCGGCAGTGATCCTCAACATAGATCCAATCGCGCACGTTTTGGCCATCACCATAAACCGGAATGGGTTGATCGTTCAGCGCATTCGCAATCGCAAGGGGCAAAAACTTTTCGGGAAACTGTCGTGGTCCATAGTTGTTTCCACACCGCGTGATTACCGTATCGAGGCCGAAGGTGTGATGCGCCGCACGCACAAGATGTTCTGCCGCAGCTTTAGACGCCGCATATGGACTGTTGGGCGCGAACCCCGATTCTTCCGTGAAACAGGACGTTTCATCCTCACGTAAGCTTCCCATTACTTCATCAGTGGATACCTGAACGAAACGCTTGATTCCGCAACTGCGCGCTGCGTCGAGCAAAACTTGAGTGCCAATAACATTGGCGCGTAAGAACTCGCCCGCATTCGTTATGCTGCGATCGACGTGGGACTCCGCAGCGAAATTGATAATTGCGTCTATATCGCTGGTCAGCGTTGTTTTTACGGCCTCCCGGTCGGATATATCGCCCTGCACGAATCGATGTCGCGCGGGGTCAACGCCTAACAGATTATCCAAATTACCGGCGTAGGTAAGCGCGTCGAAATTGATAATTTGGCAATCGGAGATTTGCTGAAGTGCCAGCCTAACGAAACAGGATCCGATAAACCCTGCGCCGCCTGTGATGAATAACTTCACGTGTGTCAGTCCCCGATATTGTGTCCGTAAGGTGCGGTTGATGTTTCTATACTATATACAACCGGCTTAATGAAGGGTCAATCCAGGGCATTTAATAATCATATGAAAAGGCACTATTTAAAGTGGGTCCACTCCAAAGCATTGCGCCGAATTTAAGTTTATCTCGCCCCTGTATACTGACTTTGCATTCCGCATCTAGTTTGGGCATCCTCTGTTATTGTTCTGAACTTTAATATTGACAATGCACGCAAGCTTGGCGTAAAAGCTTCTCGCTGTTTTACTCGCTCTTTAATTGAGGGGTTCCCGAGCTTGTTCGGACCCAGCTATCAAACGCCAATCGTCCACCACGATTGATAGGTTGAAGACTTCACATACAGCTCGCCGGCTCAGCTGTTGCCTCCAGCTATACAGTCAACCCTTTATCTAACCTTCGAGGAGAATGAAAATGCTAAACTTTTACCCTACCCTTAAGGCCTTGGTCGTCGTCTCTTTCATTTTAGCCATTAGTTCGGTGGCACAGGCTCAGGCAACACGCACATGGGTTTCGGGCGTCGGTGATGACGTTAACCCATGCAGCCGCACTGCACCCTGCAAAACGTTTGCTGGAGCGATTTCGAAGACCGCTGCCGGCGGTGAGATCAGTGTGCTTGATCCAGGTGGATTTGGGGCGCTTACGATTACCAAAAGCATCACCGTGAACGGCGATGGAACCCTCGCTGGGGTTCTAGCCTCCTTGGTGAATGGCTTTATCATCAATGGCCCCAACGTGAATGTCACCCTTCGAGGTATAAGCATCAACGGGGCCACTAATGGGCTCAATGGCATTAGGTTTATTCAGGGTACTAGTCTTCTTGTGGAGAATGTGACCATTACAGGCTTCACAGGATTTGGCATCGACATTAATCGAGGCGCGGCGGCCGGAGGGTTTGTCGCGATCCGGAATGTCACCATTAATAACTGTCTGGGCGGCGGCATTAGCGCGACGCAGAACAATGCCTCTGCGGTACGAGTCAATATAGAGAATTCTCAAGTTTTTGGCTCAAATATTGGCGTCAAAGCCGGAGCGAACTCCATCGTTACGGCGCGCGAGACTCATGCTTCAGGCATGGGAACGGGATTCCAGGCCGACGGTACAACCGCCAGAATGGATCTCGATAGCTGCGTGTCAACTAATAACGGGAACGGAGTTCAGTCAACCAACGGCGCGATCCTGCGCATCGCCGACTGCACTATCAGTAGTAACATCACCAAAGGAATCAGCAGGGCAGGCGCTCCACTGGGGACTGTTGAATCGTACAGTATCAACAGGATCAGAGGTAACCCGGCGGACGACGCTGTGTCGCCGTTTGGACAGCAATAGGGGACTTAGCCCTAACACTATCATCTCCGTCCGACTGTTGCGCAACGTGAGTCGGACGGAGATCGAGGGTTGCTGTCGTCCTTCTTCTTCTTTCAAAAATTTATCAACCAACCACGTCGGCCTGACAAAAACCATGGCCCGACAGCGATTATAATTTACGCTGAGCTTGGCGCTTCGGCGTTCCCGCTCGATGGCGTTTGTCAGGCAGGCCGATGATATGCGAACCCTTGATCGATCTCGGAAGAGTCGGGCTCTCGCCATTGAGCGAGCCGGGAGAGGTCATCACGCCAAGCTCTTTTGAGGGCAAATTGAAAGTGAGGAACGTGTTTATGAAGGCCCCGAAGACTGCGATGATTCATCATGCTGCCGATCGCACACAAAATTCTCGATCTCAAACAGCGCGCAACCTTAGACTCAGCCACCGCCCCAAAGCCGGATTAATGTGCATCGGCGTGCTCATTATTTTCGTGGCGTTAACCGTGGCCGCGCTCTCTTTTCCATCCTCTTCTAAAGTGCTACCCAATCCACTGCCGCCGCGATCTGCGGCAGCTCCTGCCGCCGTCAGGAACGGAGCGGTTGCCGTCAAAGACCGCAATGTGAGCTTGGACACGCTGCTCGCGGAACAAAATCGCGACTTGGCGTTTTCGTGGCACGCAGCTGACATGTTTGTCCCCATGCCACAGGCACACACAGACCCCACAGTAAGTTTCTACGAAGCTGATTGCACGACTCCGCGCACCATCTTTAGCCCCGGGAGTACGGTTTGTGCACGGATTGATGGGTTAGATACCAACCTATTCACGACCCATTTCGACTGGCTAAACCCCGACGGTGAAGTGAAAGCGGCGAGCACAAATATTACGGCAGACGGGCAGACCCGCACTTTCATTCTTGCGCCAACAGCCAGCGTCGGCGGATGGCAAGCAAATATCATTGATCAAGGTGGAACGCCCCGAGCCATCGGGAACTTCACCGTTAGCGACGCCGCGAACCCCGCCGTTGATCTCTCTCTCAACGTGGATGGCCCCCTCAAGGTGACGGCCGGGAATGATGTCAAGTACTCAGTAGTTCTCTTCAATTACGGCCCTGACTCCGCGCAGAACGTTGTCCTGAAGGACAACATTCCGGCCAACACCACTGGCCCGTTGATCGCCCAGACTACAGGTCCGGTTTTTGACTGTACCCACGATACCGCGACTACCACCTGCACGATAGAGAGCATGCCGGCTGGTAGCGTAGCCATTTTCTCGATTACTTACACCGTAGATGCCGGCACACCCGCTGACACACTGATCACCAATACGGCCGAGGTCTATAGCGACACTAAGGACCGTAACGACCCAGATGACCCCGAAGATCCTAATGACTATTTTCTTAACAGCAACATAACTGAGGAGAATTTCGCGGACAACGTGGATTCAGGCGAAACACTCACCTCAGCCGCGCCCTGTGTAGTCTCCTGTCCGACAGACATCGTACAGCAGGCTGATGTAGGGCAGGCCGGAGCTATTGTGACCTACACGGCCCCCGAGGCGTCAGGTTCCTGCGGTGTCCCGCCGCCGGGCGAAACCGTCGTTACTTGCAGCCAAGATTCAGGCACATTCTTCCCAGTCGGAACTACCGTAGTTAACTGCGCTGGCCCGTCCGGCGATGCCTGCCACTTCTCGGTGACGGTGGAGAATCCCGGTGGGCTGTCAATCTCACTAAACGGTCAGAGCCCGATGACGGCAGAGTGTGGCTCGGGTCTCAATGGTGGAGCCGGGTTCAATGATCCGGGCGCGACGGCTATCAATGCTTCCGGTCAAAGCGTTCCGGTCACGGTCACTGGCAACGTTGATGTGGGCACGAATGGAAGCTACACGGTCACGTACACGGCCACCGAAGGCCAGAACTCGGTTTCAACCACGCGGACGGTAAACGTGGACGACACGACGCCTCCAATCATTAATGTTGACGGGGCGAACCCTTACAAGATACAGCAGGGTTCGTGTATGGCGTTCGTTGATCCGGGCGCTACGGCGACTGACGGCTGCGCCGGATCTAAGCCGGTTACGCGCACCGTCAGCGGTCCGGGCGGGGCGACGTTTGTTGACCCCAACACCCCCGGCACGTACTCCATCACCTACACGGCGACTGACGAGACGCGCTCGGCGACGGCCACCCGCACGGTGATCGTCGGCAACTTCCCTGAGGACGAGGCTGACCAGCCGGCATCGTCAATGCCGCCTACCATCACGCTCAACGGCGATGACCAAATGACAGTCGAGTGCGGCAGCTTTACAGACCCTGGCGCAACGGCGACGGTTTGCGGCGGCTCCGTGCCGGTGACGACTTCCGGTGCTGTTGATCCCAACACTCCGGGCACGTACACCATTACTTACGCCGCCACTTCCGGCGGCTCGACGTCCGAGGCGTCACGCGTCGTCACGGTCGTTGATACCACCGCCCCGACAATCGAGATTCTCGGAGCCAATCCGATGATCGTCGAGTGTCATAGCGCCTTCTCAGACCCGGGTGCGACTGCGCACGACGCCTGTGAAGGAGATTCTTCCGCCACCCCTTCAGGAACAGTTGACCCGAATACGGTCGGCACCTACATAATCACCTACACCGCGACTGATGCCTCGGGCCACGCGGCTGCGCCGGTCACACGGACGGTGAACGTGGTTGACACGACGCCGCCCGAAATCACCTTGAACGGCAGCAGTCCAACCGACAACTCAATCACGGTCGAGTGTCACACGAGCTTTACAGACCCGGGTGCGACCGCTGCTGATGCCTGCGGAGGGCCAGTTGCCGTTACAGCTTCGGGCACTGTTGACGTGAACACGGTAGGCACTTACACCATCGTTTACTCGGCCACCGATGGAACCAATCCGGCCACCAAGTCGCGTACCGTCAACGTGGTTGATACGACCGCACCCACGCTTACTTGTCCTTCGAATGTGGTCGTATCGTTACCCCTGAATTCGACGGCCACGTCAACGGTTGTAACTTATCCGGCGGCGAACGCGACAGATAGTTGCGCGTCCAATGTTGGTGTCGGTTATAGTCAGGCCTCCGGATCAATCTTCCCTGTGGGCACAACAACTGTCACAGTGACGGCAACGGATGCCTCAAACAACACAAGCACTTGCACCTTCACGGCGACAGTGCTCTATAACTTCACAGGGTTCTTCTCGCCCGTTGATAACCTGCCGACCCTTAATGTCGCGAATGCCGGCAAGGCTATTCCGGTGAAGTTCAGCCTAAGTGGCAATAAGGGGCTCGATATCTTCGCTTCGAACTCGCCCTACACGTTGCCTACTAATTGCGACGGGTCTGCACCGCAGAGCGATATCGAGGAGACGGTTAATGCTGGGGGCAGTAGCCTGTCTTACACTGCCAGTTCCGATCAGTACAACTACGTTTGGACGACTCAAAGTTCCTGGGCGGGGACCTGTCGGCAGCTGGTTATGAAACTTAATGACGGCAGCAGTCACGTCGCGAACTTCAAATTCAGGTAGTGAGAGTTCCTGGCGAGGAGTACCGCTTTTATTTGACCGGTGCTCCTTGCCAGACCTTTTATTATTGAATTGATCGAGGACTTCGTTTTGTAATAACAACTTCAGATAGGTCCATCCAAGGAGAGAAACAAAACTTCTACTCCCTCTGCTTCAATAGCTCGCTTTCAATGCCGCGTACTCACCTTGACGCACCTCAAACGTGAGGTTAGACTGACGAATTCCATCGGAACCTGAACAAAACATACGTAAATGCGCATGAGACGGGCGTAGCCCGCACGCTTTCAGGTTAAGCGCGGGGCGTCCTTAAAATTGAATTCTATGGATTTGATTAGTAATGGAAGCGTGAGAGGACTGGAACTACCAACGCCACACAAACCGCCTTCAACCTCAAGATCGAACACGCCATAAATCCCCTTAAGAACCAAGTCATCGAGCGCGGCCTTTAGATCAACTGCGAGTCGCGCTGTCGCTGATAGCGGTTTCTGATTGGATCTTGGCAATTTCGCAAGGCGTGCGTGGATGAACAATACTGAGGGGCGCGCTAATCGCACACGGGGCAGTTGAGAAACTTTTGCCGGGAGTACAAAGGATGTCCAAGAATCAACAACCGAAGATTGCAGTAATCGGTTGTGGCTACTGGGGCAAGAACCTGGTGCGCAACTTCAATCGCCTGGGCGCACTCTCGCTCTGCTGCGATTCTACGCCACAGGGACGCGCGACCGCTCGGGAATTGGCGCCAAACATCTCAATCGTCGAACGCTTCAGAGAAGCGATGATCTCAGAAGTGTCCGGTGTGGTAATCGCCACTCCGGCTGAGACGCATTTCGAGTTGACGCGCGCGGCGCTCGAAGCAGGAAAGGATGTCTTCGTTGAAAAGCCTCTGGCATTAACCCACGAGCAAGGCGCAGCATTGGTACGGTTGGCGGAAGAGCGCGGCCGTATTTTGATGGTGGGCCACGTGCTCGAATATCACCCCGCAATTATACGATTACGAGAATTGGTGGAATCGGGGGAACTCGGAAAAGTTCGCTACATTTCTTCGAATCGCCTCAATCTCGGAAAAGTGCGTCGTGAAGAAAATATCCTATGGAGTTTTGCGCCTCACGATATTGCGATCATCCTGCGCCTCATGGGCAGCATGCCGTTCCAGTTATCCGCGCACGGTGGTAGTTATGTTCAACCCAATATCGCGGACGTTACAATCACGCACATGCTTTTCGATAAGGGCGTAAGGGCGCACATCTACGTTTCGTGGCTGCATCCATTCAAGGAGCAGCGTCTGGTTGTCATCGGTTCGGAGAAAATGGCTAGTTTCGACGACGTAACGAAGGAGCTGGTACTTTACGATCAGCGGGTGGAATTGCGCGAAGGCCAGCCGGTTCCTATCAAGGGAAACGGCGACGTTGTTGAGTTTGCCAAAGGTGAACCACTTTATTTGGAATGCCAGGCGTTCCTCGAAGCAATCGAAACCCGCCGGCCCCCGTTAACGGATGGGCTTAGCGGTTTACGCGTACTCCAGGTATTGCAGATTGCGCAGCGCTCGCTGGTTATGAATGGCGAACCGCTAATCCTGCCCAAAGAGAATCTCGGCGAGCTGAGGGACAGAGGGGCCGCGGTATTTTCATGAGCGAGCGAAATTATTTTGTTCATGAGAGCGCTTACGTTGACCAGCCTTGTGAGATCGGCGAGGGCACGAAGATCTGGCACTTCTCCCATGTGCAATCCGGAGCTCGTATTGGCGAGCGCTGTGTTCTTGGTCAAAACGTCAACGTGGCGAATGACGTTCGCATCGGCAACAACGTTAAGATTCAGAACAACGTTTCGATCTACACCGGTGTCGAGTTGGAAGATGACGTTTTCTGTGGACCCTCTTGTGTCTTTACAAATGTTATCAATCCAAGGTCACAGATAGTCCGCCACAGTCAATATCAGTCCACGCTCGTGGGCCGTGGCGCGACACTGGGCGCTAACTGCACGATTGTTTGTGGAGCTACTATTGGCCGCTACGCTTTCATCGGGGCCGGCGCTGTCGTTCGGGGTAATGTGCCGGACTACGCTTTAATGTTGGGTGTACCGGCCGTCCGCAAGGGATGGATGAGCCGTCACGGCCACCGCCTGCATAAGTCGCTCGACGGCGACATTATGGTTTGTCCTGAAAGCGGTTGGCGTTACCAAGAGGTAGAGCCCAACGTAGTTCGTTGTCTTGATTGGCACGAAGACAAAACGCTTGCAAGTTAGTCTCCAATTGAGTTGAGTAATAATTCCCGGAAGGTTACCACGAATGCTCGGCATTAAATCACCAACCCAACCAGTTCCCCTGCTTGACCTCAAGGCTCAGTACGCCGGCATCCGCGAAGAGATCCGTGAAGCGATTGATCGAGTTGCCGATTCGCAGCATTTCATTCTCGGTCCGGAAGTGGAAGGACTCGAACGGGAGGTCGCTGCGTATTCCCAATGTGATTTTGGCATCGGCGTCTCATCGGGAACCGACGCCCTGCTGGTTGCCCTGATGGCTATAAATCTACAGCCAAATGATGAGGTCATTACCACTCCTTATACATTCTTTGCTACGGCTGGCGCCATTTCGCGTCTCAATGCCAAAACTGTGTTCGTCGACATTGATCCGTTAACTTACAACATTGACCCGGCGCGGATCGAAGGTGCGATCACAGAACGGACGCGCGCGGTGATTCCCGTACATCTCTACGGGCAGATGGCTGACACGGAAGCCATTATGGACGTGGCCCGCCGGCATCAGTTGCATGTGATCGAAGACGCTGCACAGGCAATCGGATCCGAGTATGGCGGAAGGCGCGCCGGTTCAATTGGAGACATCGCTTGCTTTAGCTTCTTCCCCTCCAAAAACCTCGGCGGATTTGGCGATGGCGGTATGGTGACGACTAACAATGCCGAGCTCGCGAAGCAAGTGAAGCTCCTGCGCAATCACGGGTATGCGCCGAAGTATTACAACAAGGTAGTGGGGGGCAACTTTCGTCTTGATGCAATTCAAGCGGCTGTACTCAGGATAAAGCTGCAATACCTCGATAGTTGGACCGAAAAGCGCCAGCAAAACGCTGCGACCTACCGTCGGCTGTTTATGGAAGCCGAACTGGCGATCCCGCCCGAGTTGGCCGCAGTGAAGTTGGGGTCGACTGCTAACGACTTCGAGAAAATGTCCGGGGTGGTCCTTCCGTTTGAAAAGCCAAACGTCCGTCATATCTATAACCAATTTGTAGTTCGCTGCGCTCAGCGCGATCAGTTGTTAGCCCACTTGAAAGAGCGCCAGATTGGCACGGAAATTTACTATCCGGTACCGATGCACCTGCAAGAGTGTTTCGCTGAGCTGGGCTACAAACAGGGGGACTTTCAGATTAGCGAGCGGGCTGCGCACGAAACCCTGGCGTTGCCAATCTATCCGGAACTGACTGAAGACATGATGGCGAGGGTAGTTGACGCAATCTCTGACTTCTATCACAGAGGACCAACCAACTCGTGAAGGTTTTGACAGTCCTTGGAGCGCGGCCGCAATTTGTGAAAGCGGCGCCAGTGAGTCGCGCACTCAAGGCGGCGGGTCACGACGAGTTTTTAGTTCATACCGGTCAACACTACGATCAGAATATGTCTCGCGTTTTCTTTGACGAGATGGAGCTGCCAGAGGCTGATTTGAACCTGGAAGTAGGGTCAGGACCTCATGGTTGGCAGACAGCTCAGATGTTAACCCGCCTTGAGAAGACGATGCAGGAGCAACAACCCGACCGGGTCCTTGTCTATGGGGATACTA
>Ga0079215_10000326_pt1 | contig 10751 bp, 9 predicted proteins | sample NCControl_FD_77004 | JGI IMG/M metagenome (GOLD analysis project Ga0079215, IMG submission 77004) | Agricultural soil microbial communities from Utah to study Nitrogen management - NC Control | ecosystem: Environmental > Terrestrial > Soil > Agricultural land | place: USA: Utah | collected...
ACACGAACGTGATTTTCAGTCCTCGTACTCGGTGATGTTGCCAGTCTTAATGCTAAACCTCATTGCCTCATTGAAGGCGGCGACTGGGGCTTAACAGGATTCATGGGGGCAAATCTCCTGACGAGGGCCCCAACGGATCGCTGCGCCGACAGACCTTCTGTTCCCCTCGTTACCGTTAATCTTTTTCGGACACCAGTTTAGAAATCGGCCTCCGCTGGGCTCGGTACGCATTACCGACGTGGCAAGCAGATTGCTCTACTCGGAGAAGGTTCGCACGAACCGCTAAATTACCGAAAGAGTTTGCACACGGGTGCGCGTCAGCGCGCATGTGTTCTCATGCGAGCAGGTCCGTTGGTCCGTAACTCCTCAAACATACTGAAAGGATAGCCCCATGCCCCTCGTCACACGCTTCACCCTAGTAACTGGTCTTTTTCTATTCATTGCGACTCCGGCTCCCGCCCAGAATGACTGGTACAAAATGCCCGGAACTCAGCCTGCCGGAAGCAAGAGGCGAGCGCCCGAAGCGCCAAGGGCGCTGACCAATGAATCGATTCTGAGTTTGATTAAGGCGGAGTTGTCTGACGAGGTGATCATTCGCAAGATTAGAGCCTCTAACTGTCAATTCGATATCTCACCTGAAGCAATAACCGACCTGAAGGACCAGGGCGTCAGCAAGACGGTCTTAGAGGAGATGATCAATGTATCGACGCCAGCACCCATAACTCCTGCGTCGGAGCGCGCTAGTTCGCCAATAGGCGCAAAGTTCTACGTTGCACCTATGCCCGAAGGCTTTGATGGGTTTATATCGGCCGAGCTTCTGAAAAGGAAACTGCCGTTGACGGTGGTCAACGACGAAAGGTCTGCGGATTTCATCATCACCGGTGGAACAAACAAAGGCGTGCATAAATGGTACGACACCGTGTTTGGCAGTGGGTACGAACGCGATAGGAATCAAGGAAACATCAGAGTCATCCGGGTTAAGGATCAGACTGTTGTGTGGGCTGGTGAAGCTGGAGATCGTTCATTTTGGTTTGGCGCGATAAAGAAGGGCGGCCAAAGAAAAGTTGCAGATCGCATCGTCGGCAAGATGAATGGCGAGTTCATTAAGAAGTCACTTTAGCGGACTCGATTCGTTTCTGTCCCTGTGAAAGTCACTCATGAGGGCGTCGTCAAGGTTTTAGATTTCGGTCTCGCGAAGGTATTGGAAGGAGATGCTGCTCCCACCGATCTTTCACACTCACCCACTCTCATTAAAGGCACACAGGCTGGAGTAATTCTCGGCACCGCGGCTTACACGAGTCCGGAACAAGCCAAGGGTAAAGTGGTGGACAAACGAGCGGACGTCTGAGCCTTTGGCTGTGTTCTGTTTGAGATGCTCACCGGAAAACAAGCTTTCATAGGGGGACTCATTGACTGAAACCCTGGCGGCCGTTCTGCGTGGAGACGCCGATTTGGACCCACTTCCAAAAGAAACCCCGAGCGGAATTCGACGCTTACTAGTGCGCTGCTTGAATAAAGATCCCAGGCAACGACTGCGTGATATAGGAGAAGCGCATCGCAATCCAGGAAGCGCAACAAAGCAAACCAGAAGAGGCAACTGCCGTTGCTCCGGCGCTTCCGAGTCGACTGCGCACGTGGCATATAGCGGTTCTTGCCTCTGTTCTCACCGCCACTCTCTCAATAGCTTTTAATAGAAAGCTCTCGCACATCGAGAGACGTGCGAGAGCTTTTTGGAATGCAGCCCGTTCCTTAATGCGTTACTGGACTGCCGGCAACGCGATTGCAGCTAAACCGCCTGCAACTGCAAGCCAAAGGACAAACTCAATCAATGTGAAACCAAAGTTAGTGCTTTTCATTTGTGTCTCCTTTCAAAAGACTCCCTTAAGTGAATTAATGTTGCTGACAACTCGTGTTGTCACTCGCTCCTGAAATGCGTGACGCACGTGATTGGCGATGTGGTGATGTATCGAATACCCTTCGGCGATTCGATCCTCAGTTGCGCCTTCCTACCGGGCATCAGCGATGTCGGGTGGCAAACAAATGCTTCGATTGCCGACGCACCCAACACACCGCCTTTCACGACGCCGTACACCTTCACCGGATCGATAACAAAGAACTCGTACAAGCTATGCCGTGTATGGATCCACAGGATGTCGGATACACGGATGTCACCCCCGACATCTGTAGTTTCAACTTCGTGATACATCGTAATGAGACCTCCCGCAGAGGCTCTGTAGCCTCACTACCTGGGAACAAACGTCACGACGTTGATCGATCCGGCAATGTCTATATCGTTATTGACGACCATGTTGTTACCCATCGTGCCGACCGTGCCGCCACTCGCTGATAGACCGGTGCCGTTTCCAGTAACAGAGCAGTATGCGACGCGAATGACACCGCCGTCGGCTTTAACACCGACTTGATTCTTGCTGGCCACCGTGTTGAAGAGCTCGATTTTGCCGCCGCCTTCGGTTTGAAAGCCGATTCCATTGCCGCTCGCGACGCTGTTGCTGACCGCAGCAGAGTTGCCGCCGAAGTGTCGGAGGCCGACTTCATTGCTTTCGAAACGCGTGCGTTCTATCGAACCGCCGTTGCCGTCAGCGCCAGCGACGAACATATTGATGCCAATCTTGTTCGCGCGCAGAACTGAATCGCTGACTAACAACCGGTTGGCGACGCCGAGCTCCATCTGCACTCCTCTTTCGAAATCACTGATGATGGAGTGTTCGATATGTACGGCGACACAGCAATTAGGCGAATTGATGTTGAAGAGCACGCCGTTCGTTCCCGCAACGTTTTTTCCTGGACCGCCGAGTCGCAGTCCGCGCAAAACGACAACGTCTCCAGCGCTGGCGGTAATCGTAACCGCGGCGCCGGTGGTCACGCGGATCGCAACGTCAGCGCCGGGCGCGGCGGCGAGCGTGATTGATTTTGCGATCGTGGTCGAATCGTAGGTTCCGGTTTCCATCGCGACGATCTCGCCGCCCGCATCAGTTTTTGACAGAGCGCCATCAAACGAGCGACAGGGTTGATTGCGTGTGCAGAGGCGGTTGTCACTGCCGCTCGGCGAGATGTAAGAACGGGCTCCATCGGCGCGAGCCGTGGTTGTGAAACTCAAACAAGTCAAGAGAAGACCCATTGCCGTCACGGTAAGCTTGGTAGTTTTCATTTCCTTTGTCCTTTCAAAATCTATTCGGCGAAGTGCCGTTCAAGCAGGCGTATTTATAGAGTTAGGTGCGTGAGAGATCACCGCCTGTTTAGGTAGCTGAACCGTGGCCCAAAAGCGCGTTGGATTACGCGTTAGTAGGTTTCTACAGCGCCCTCCGCGCGCGGACGAAGGCGGCGCCCGGCATTTGAAACGTTATATCGAGTGGCGTTTTGGAGTGCGGCGACTTGGCACCGCTTTGCGCGCGCGAAGAGCCCTTAACGCGTCAACCCATGCCGAAGAGCTTTGGCCACGGCTTCGGATTTGGTGTGAACGTGGAGCTTGTCGTAGATGTGACGAAGATGGAACTTGATGGTGTTTACGGAGACATTCAGTTCCGCAGCCGCGGTCTTGTAACTGTGACCTTCGACCAACATGCGTAACAGTCTCACTTCATGAGGCGTGAGCTCGTAGTCGGCTTCCCGCGGCGGCTTTATCTCGCGGAATAACGAAATCACCCGGCGCGCGACTTCCGGTGACATTGGCGAGCCGCCGTCAACCACTTCCTTAAACGCTTCTATCAGTTTGGGCCAGGGTGTTTTCTTCAACAAGTAACCGCAGGCGCCGGCGCAAAGGGCGTCGAAGATCCGTTCGTTGTCGTCGTAGACAGTCAGCATCAGGACGAGGAGGTTCGGGTAGCGTTCTTTCAAGATTCTGATCCCGCTGATGCCGTCCATACCCGGGAGCCCGATGTCAGACAGCACGAGATCTGGAAGATTGTGAGGAATCTTCTCGAACGCCTCCTCCATCGACACGTAAATACCGGAACAGCGAAAACCCGGAGTCGCATTGATCAGTTGGCCCAGACCTTCGCGAATTTCCTTGAGGTCTTCAACGATAGCGACTTTCGTGATCTGGCCTGGGTTCATGCGAAATTCTGCATAGGATTTACAGGATGATTCCCGAAAGGTCACCGCCCATTCGGGTAGCTAAAAGGCCAGCGAAGCCAACGCGATCTTTGACGGATCGGCACTTTCAGTGTCACTTGCGTTCCGCGACCGACTTCAGAATCGATCTTCAGACTGCCCCCAAGCGCACGCGCTCGTCGCTGCATGCTTGCCAGGCCATGACCACCCATCCCAACCGGGCCGCCGTTCTTTCCGGACTCCGGCGAGTTGAATCCTTTGCCATCATCACTGATCGACACCATCAGCCATGGTCCAACAATGCTGAACGTTAGTTCAGCGTTGCGAGAATCCGAATGCTTGACGAGATTGGTCACACATTCTTTGAAAATCAAATAGACTTCGCGACGCAAATCCGATCCGAGACGAATGTCTTTCTCGTCGAGCGAGGAACGAATCGTGAAATCGATCTCTTTCGCATCGAGAAGATCCTCAGCAAAGCGTCGCATGCGATGCGTCAGATCCGTCAGATGATCTCGTTGCGGATTGACCGCCCAAACAATGTCGCTCATCGCATCCACGCAATCGCGCGAGGTCTCGGCTATCTGTGCGAGCGGTGTGGAGACCGCTACCACGGAACTCGATAGTCCCTGACCCGCAACGTCACTGAGGATCGCAATCTTGGAAAGGTTAGCGCCGATGTCGTCGTGCAGATCGGTTGCGATTCGCGTACGCACGCGCTCGAGCTCGATCAGACGATGAGTGTGGTACCAGTAAACGAGATGAGTCACGGCCGCGAGAAGTAAAATGGCGAACGTGATAAACCACCACCGCTGCCAAACCGGCGGCACGATCGTGAAGGCGAAGGAAGCCGGCTCAGCACTGAACAAACCATCGGCATTCAATGCTCTTACTCGAAACCGGTAATTGCCGGGTTTTAAGTTGGCGTAATTAACTGAGCGCTGATTTGACGGCGCGCTCCAGTCGCGGTCCGCGCCTTCCAGCACGAACTGATAGCGCAGCACGTCGCCCGTGCGAAAGCCAAGACTCACAAACTTGATCTCGAGTTGGTTCTTGTTTGTCGCAAACTCGACTCTTTGAATCTGTGTTTCACCCAACTCGGAAATCGGCAGGTCGTCCCCGGCCACACGGACACGTTGAATCAGTATCGGCGGAGCTTGCACCGGACCCTCGAGCGACGGCACGAGTTTCGACAAGCCCTGCAGTGTGCCAAACCAGAGCACATTGCTGCGATCTCTGTAGGCGATACTGACAAAGCCGTTCGGCAACCCGTCCGCAATGGTGTAGCGCTTCACGCGACCAGTGGTCGGATCGAGACGATCTACACCCAAACCCGTGCCGACGTAGATCCGGCCCCACTGATCTTCCGTGATGCAGGTTATCTGATCGCTGGAAAGACCTTCCTTTACGGTGTACTGGCGAATCGTCGGATGGTCCAACGTGGGATCGTCAATGCGACCGAGACCACCTTCGGTACTCGCGATCCACAGTCGCCCCTGTTGATCGCGATGAACCGCTCGAATCATTCCCCCGGGTACTCCATCGGCTTTGGTGAACGGATCGAAGTTGCCGTTTCGATAACGCACGACGCCGCCCCAGTAAAATCCGACCCATAAATTACCCGCGCGATCCTGTTGAAAAGCAGTGGGAGCACTGTCCTGACGCAAAGCGATGGATTGCGGATAGGCATAAAACTTATCCGTCGCTCGTTCCCACCTGTTCAGGTAAGATGCGGCGGGCGTGCTGATGATGCTGATCCAAATATCGCCACGCGTGTCCTCAAACAAGCGAAAGGGCTCATTTCCGCTCAGCCCATTTTGCGACGTATAAACCTTGAGCGGCCGAGCTCGCGCAAACTCATCAAGCGATCGCAGAGCCGGAAATCGAAAAAGACCACCTGTCGTCGGCACCCACCACTGCTGGTCGCGATCCTCGACGAACAATTGATCCCAACCCCACGACGGCACCACGCCACGCGGCAAGTTGACGCGAATATTAGAAAAGCGCCGGCCGTCAAAGCGATGAATATGAAAAGAAGGTGCGTTGAGTGAACCGGTGATGACAAACAACTCGCCGCTGTGTGTCTCCCCAATCGCGGCAATTCGCGCACTCTCCAGTCCGTCCGCCTCCGAATACGAAGTGAAGCTGCGCCTGATCACTTTCATCGCGCCGCCGCCCTCGGTGCCGATCCACAGATTGCCGTCGTGGTCTTCAGCTATCGTGCGTAATCCCATGTCGCTGAGACCGTGCTCGCGTGTGTAATTGATGAAGTGTCCGCCGTCAGACAGTGGTTGGGGCGAGAACTCGGAGAGACCCAACGTCGTTGCAAGCCATAACCAGCCGGTCGAGTTACGAAACAGCGCGTTTATCCCTTCGCTCAGCATTCCGTCTTTCTTTGTGTAAAGACGGTCAACGATCGAATCGCCGGCGCGAATGTCTGCCTTGAGACGACAAAGCCCGAGACCCGTTGCGGCCCAGACCGTTCCATCCGGATCTCGCAGGATATCGCGCACGTGATCGTGAGGTAAGCCATTCTTCGTCGTGAATCGCTCCGCTCTGCCGTCTGCATATCGTCGAAACAGCCCGGTCTCAGTCGCCACCCACAAAACGCCGGGCGACGCCTGACGGATGGCGGTGATGTCCAGGTGTTCCTCCGCCTTCTCACCGAGGCTGACGTATTCAAACTGCACGTCGCCGCCGTTGTCGCGTAATCGCAGTAAACCATTCCCGGTTCCTGCCCAAATTGTGCCGAAGTCGTCTTCGAACAGGTCGAGCACCATTTCGGATTCGGGCCGTTGAGTGGGCACGTAAGATTTGAATTTCGGATTCGATGTTGCTGAAAAAGGATTGAAACGCGCGATGCCGCCGGAGGTCGCGACCCAGTAATCGCCTTGTCGTGCAATCACCAGGTCGTAAACTACACGATGAGGCAGTCCGTCGCCGACGCTGTAGTTGACGAATTCATAACCGTCGAAGCGAGACAGTCCGTCGTAGGTGCAGAACCACAAAAAACCGCGCGGATCGTTCACGATCTTGTAAACGCGGTCGCGTGCGAGGCCGTCGGCGGTCGTGTACGTCCGAATCGGGAGCTTTTCAGCGTGGGCGTGAGCGAATGCCAGGAGAAGCAGTGCAAGGGTTGCGATGGACCCACCTGTGAATCGTTTTGATGGACTCATGGCAACGCGAAAGATAACATGAAGTGTCGACACTTCAGCAAATGCAGGTTAACGAAAAGCACTCGCACAAATGCAACGACACGGGTTTTCTCGTGCTCGAGAAGTTCGCTGACGAGAGCTCGTGCGAACAGCTGCGCGCGCGTGTTCATCCTTTGTCGCGGATAATAGTTGAGGTACCAGCCGTTTAGCAGGCACGTTTAGCAAACCCCTTAGGTCAGTTCAAAGAAGTTGCAATGAACAGAAAACTGACAAGTGGCCCCGCGACTCCCCCGACTCCTTGGCGTGATTGCAAATCGTTCTACTCTATCGTGCTGTGCACCGCGACATTCAGTCTACTGGTCCTAGTACCTAGTGCACTGGCGCAACAGTTGACAGGCCGGATCAAGGGTACAGTTAAGGTCACTACTGAAGCCTCAGATGCGCCTCCGTCTTCACTTGTCGGGGCGCGGCTTAAGCTCGTCAATCGTGACCTGCCGGAGCAAGTTTTCAACGTAGTCACTGACGAGGCAGGCAATTTTATCTTCACTGATCTGCCGGCGACGACGTTTGTGCTCACGGTTGAGGCCGATGGCTTGGCCACAGTGAAGCGTGAAATCGGTCTGGCATCAGGTGTAGCGTTGACTGTTGAAATCGTGATGAAACCTACGATTTCCGAATCGGTTACCATTCGTGAGGAAGAGGGGCTCCTCAGTACGGCCGAAACAGCCACCAGCAATACCGTTCGCTCACAAACATTGAAGGACGTGCCGCTGCCGGCAGAGAACTATCAGAGTGCGCAGTTGCTGACTCCCGGCGTGGTGCGCGGAGGGGACGGAGTGGACCACCAGAAAGGCGCCCGCGCAGGCCAGAGCGCCTACACAGTCAACGGAGTGGACATCACGGATCCTGTTACTGGAAACCTCGCCTTCGACATCCCGCTCGAAGCGGCAGCAAACGTAAGAACCGAAGAGAACCCTTACTCGGCGGTGTTTGGCCGGCTTACGGGCGGCTCGACCGATCTCGAAACCAAAGGCGGCAGCAACGATTTCAAATTCACAGCCGCACGCTTCTTTCCAACCTTTCGCAACATATTCTCCGGCGGCCAGATCGATTCATTTCGCCCGCGCGTCACCTTCAGCGGCCCTGCAGCCCGCGATCGTCTTTTCTTTCTGCAGTCCTTTGAGTACCGCTTCACGCGCACTCGAGTGCCGAGCCTCGCAGCCCCGGGGGACGACTCAACATCCGAGACCTTCAACTCATTCACGCAGTTCGATTTCAACATCAACAAGACTAACAGCGCCAAATTCGTCGCGGCATTTTTCCCGGAGAAGGTACGCTTCGCCGGACTCAACACTTTCAATCCGCAGCTGACAACACCGAATACGAAGCAGCGAGGCTTTCTCGTCTCCATCTCCGAACAGGCAATCTTCAAGAATGCCTCGTTTCTCTCTTCCACATTAAGCTACAAGACCTTTGACTTTGACGTCTTCGCGCAGGGGATGCAACCCCTCGAGTTGTTGCCAGAAGGCAACACTGGTAACTACTTCGCCGACATCCGCAGGCGATCTCAACGGTTTCAGTGGCGGGAAATTTACTACGCCCACGGGCTTGAATTTCACGGTCAGCATTCCTTGAAGCTCGGCGGCGAAATTGATTACTCGCGCGTGACGGGTGTGTTCCAAGAAAACTCGATCCTGATCCGACGGCAAGACCGAACCCTCGTTCAGCGCATAGAGTTCGGAGCCGCGGCCACGGTCTCGAGCAGTCTGAGCGAATTCACCGCCTTCGCGCAGGATCGCTGGGTCGTCAATAAGAAGCTCACGGTCGACGCCGGGCTGCGCTTCGACCGTGACCAGTTGGCCCGGCAAAACACCGTCTCGCCGCGCCTTTCGTTCTTGTACCTGCTGCTCGAAAATCACGCTACGGTCATACGCGGCGGAATCGGCCTCTTCTATGATCGCGCCCCGCTTAGCGTCGGCTACTTCACACAGCTTCCCGAGCGCACTGTTACCACGTTTGCCGCAGACGGCATCTCGATAACTGACGGCCCGCGTCGTTTCTTCAACATAGTTCCAGCACGGTTGCGCAACCCCCGCAGCGTGCGGTCGAATCTGCAAATTGATTTCCCTATCACGAGTAGGCTGACGGGACGCATTGGCTATCTGCAGCGCTCAACGACAGACGATTTCATCATCGAACCCATTGACGAATCAGGCCAGGGCGCCCTTGTGCTCAGCAACCTGGGCCGTTCGCACTACCGCGAGTTGCAAGTGCTCGCCATCTATGACAACCCGCGCATCGGTACGTGGAACACTGCATACGTGTGGTCCAAGGCTCAGGGCGATCTCAACTCTATTGATAACTTTCTCGGGAACTTTCCAGCATTCGTAGTGCGGCGGAACGAGTACGGACCACAGCCCTTTGACGCGCCTCAACGATTCCTTGCGTATGGCCAGTTGCGAATGCGCTATGATATCAACATCTCGCCCCTGGTCGAGATTCGATCGGGCTTCCCTTTCTCCTTCGTTAATGAGCGCTTGGATTTTGTTGGTCCACGCAACCAGGCGGGACGCTTCCCAACATTTCTGTCGCTAGCCGTGCAAGCTACGAAAGGTTTTGCTATACCAAACGTCGTCCCCAGGATTGCAGGACGACGAGCGCGACTCGGCGTCGCCGTTCTTAACACCACTAACCACTTCAACCCCAGAGATGTGCAAAATAACATCGCAAGCCCGCAACTCGGCCAGTTTTTCAACAGCCTCGGTACGACCGTGCGCGGCAAGTTCGAGTTCGACTTCTAGGCGAGGGTGCTCCCGCAGCTTGTCTCGCGGAAGCGAGGTCTCAATGAGATCGGTCCAGGTCGGCATTGTCAACTTAACTCAAGAGAAGGACGATAGGGTTCACACAAGATGAATCCAACTCTCGTCAACTGGTGAATTTACGATCGCCTAGAGGCAACGGGCCTCATCCCATAATGCGAATCTCGACTTCATCACTTCCCGATAGCCACGAGCTCTGTACCGATGTCTACCAACGCGGAAGTGTGACGTAATGAGTCCGAAGACTGAAAGAAAACGTTGCGCGTGTCCTGATGACTTGAACCGTCTCATCACACGCTCTCGCAATCTCGTTGGCTGATGTGAGTTCTCGGCCCGATTGTTCAGTCTCTTATCATCGAAGTGGTCGACACTCGGCAGCACTTCGGCGTTCCACGCACTGTAACTTCTCAACCGGTCTGTGATAATCACGCACGGAACATATCGCAATCCCTATAATAGTTTGCGGAAGAATCTCTTGGCAGCATTCTTGTCTCTTTTGCTTTGGACCATGATGTCCACAACGTCACCATCCTGATCAACTGCACGCATAAGTAATGAATGTGTCCATTGATCTTGAGGAATACCAAGTGCCACTGGTCGCCAGGCCGCGGAGATCTTCGTCGCAAGTCGTTGGCATAAGTATGCCCGGACTTGAGGCACCATTCTCGGACGGTTCCATAAGTGAGGGCGACGCCGCGCCTCGCTA
>Ga0079215_10000334_pt1 | contig 10688 bp, 7 predicted proteins | sample NCControl_FD_77004 | JGI IMG/M metagenome (GOLD analysis project Ga0079215, IMG submission 77004) | Agricultural soil microbial communities from Utah to study Nitrogen management - NC Control | ecosystem: Environmental > Terrestrial > Soil > Agricultural land | place: USA: Utah | collected...
GACCCCCCACCGAAGCCGCCCAAGGAGAGGGGTGGCAAGAAGCCGTAACATTTTCCGTTTTCCTTTTCTCATTTGTCATTGGCTCAAGGGAACATCAAATGGAAAATGGGAATTGGAAAATGACAAATGAAAAATGGTCAGGAGGCTAGCAGTTGCGGCCTCCTTTTTTATTGGCAAATGAGCATTGCGGCGAGTAGGGGAATGGTCAATTCATGATGACCCGTGATCGAATATCCCTGGCCGGCGCCCTTTTCGGTAGGACGTCGCACGACGTTTGTCAGCGGACGGTACGATTGAATGAAATCGAAGTTTGCGGTCGTGATGTCCGTCAGTGGATTGCCGAGGTTCCGCACCAGCGTCACGCATTTCAAAAATACTTCCGGCAGCACGACTGCCGATCCAACGTTGAGATAAACTCCGCCGCCGTCCATCTCTTTCACTAACGCCGCCAGCAACCTGAAGTCTGTGTGTGTTGTAGCGCCCAGAGAAGCACCGTCGGCTTTCGGGTGTAAGTGGGCGATATCACCGCCGATGGTCACATGCGCGGTGAACGGAACCTTTCCTTCGTAAGCATTGCAGAGAAGTGAATGATCGCGATGTTTCGGACTGCGCTCGGTCAAGGCGCGGCCGACAGCTTCACCTAAACCAATTTGATCGCGCGCGCCATCGACAGCTGCACTGTTGAGCAGTTGGCCGGTTTCTTCCGCGCCGCCGAATACGCCTTCCGATAGTGTGGCATCAACGTCTTCCGATGTTAAGCCAATCATTGCGATCTCGGCGTCATGGACCAGTACCGACCCGTTTGATGCGAACGCTGAAACAAAACCGCGCTTCATCAGATCGATCAGCAACGGTGCGAGACCCGTTTTGATGACGTGTCCACCGATGCCCCAGATGATTGGCTTGTTCAACTCATGTGCGCGATTGATGCGAACGGTGAGCTGGCGCAGAGACTGGACCGCCAGTACGTCGGGCAAACTCGAAAGGAACGTGCGCAACGATGCGTCGTCGTTTACCGGGCTGCCGAAGTCGCTGAGTTTGACTTTGCTGGTGCGTGACGCGAGCGGATAGGTCTTTACGACATCAAGATCCAGAGGTCGCAGTTGATCGTCGTAGATGGATGGCAAGGGAAACCCGTGTTATCGCCGGCGTTTTGAAAGAAGCCGAGTATAACACGTCGTTACGGAGTGTCTTTCGCGGTTTCCATTTCGACTGCCGCGCGTCGTGATGCGCGTTTTGCGAACCACGCATAAAGGCGTCTGAATGCGAGAGCCAATCCTGTGAAAGCAAGGAAAGCGCCGCCGAGAGAAACGATCGCCGCGATCGTCTGCCCCGCGATCCCTGCGACCTCGCCCGTGTGTGTGAAACGTAAGATAGAGGAGTTGGCGGCCGCGAGTGTATGCTGAAAATGGTTCCCATTTAGTGACCGCGCCGGTGGTTCGATCGAGCACTAGTTGTCCTCGTTTTTGCGGCTGGCCGCCCGAGCCTCGATCGATGTTAAAAGTGAGAGGGGCGGAGGCTGACGTCGGCAGTTGCAGACTGATGCTGCGCCAATCGCTCACCTGCTGTTCCGCAATAAACCATGCACCATCGAGCTTGATTAATGCGTCTGCGGCAGGCGCACTGTTGTTGCCGGTTGTGGCTGGCTGAGTCGCGCGTGGCACCGGCGGCGTTTCGCCGACGATGCGATAGACAAGATTTCCTGCCCACGTGTACGAGATCACCACGGCGGAGATCACGACGAGGAACAAAGCAGGAGCGCACCAAAATCCGATTGTGTTATGCCAGTTGAAGTCGCGCGCCTTTGCCGGAAGGCCGCGACGAAACCAGATCACACTTCTGACTGCCTTCAGGTTCCAGTTCCTTGGCCACCACAAATAGAAACCGCTTATCACCAGAAACAAGAAACCCAAATTAGACGCGCCGGTGATTGCTCGCGCGACGTTGCGGTTATCACCTTTTGCGCCGAGCCAGCGGTGCCAGTCAGTAACGGTACGGAAGAAACTCCTGACGCCTGGCGAACCCTCGCCGAGGACCTGTGCGGAATAGGGATTGAGGAACAGCGTCGTCTCGCGACCAAACGCGATTTCAGCAGGCGCCGACGAGTCTGATTTCAATGTGATGGCTGTCGGGTTGGTCCCACGTGCTTCACGAGCCTTCGCAACGAGCGTCTCGACCGAAAGATGGCGTGCTTCGTAGAGGTCAAGTCGTGGGCGGGACTTTTTTGCCGTTGCCGTGGCGGATCAGATGTCCGTTGAGTAGTGGTCGTAAGACCTGGCCGGTGTGTGAACGTTTCGAACGCGCAACTTCCTCCGGTGTGCCCTGCGCTACTACGCGTCCGCCGTGCTCGCCACCTTCCGGACCAAGATCGATGATGTAGTCAGCCGACTTGATCACGTCCAGATTGTGTTCGATCACCAGTACGGTATTACCAAGCGAGACGAGTCGTTGCAGTACGTCGAGCAACTTGTGAACGTCCGCAAAGTGCAGTCCGGTGGTTGGTTCGTCGAGGATGTAGATCGTTCGTCCGGTCGCTCGTTTCGAAAGTTCCTTCGCGAGCTTGATTCGCTGGGCTTCACCACCCGAAAGCGTTGTGGCTGATTGGCCGAGCTTGATGTAACCGAGCCCGACGTCGAGCAGCGTCTGAATCTTCTGATTGATCTGCGGAATGTTTTGCAGTAAGGCCGCCGCTTCCTCGACCGTCGTATCTAGCAGGTCGGCGATCGACTTGCCTTTGTATTTGACGGCCATCGTCTCACGGTTGTAACGCGCGCCACGGCACACATCACACAGCACGTACACATCGGGTAGAAAGTTCATCTCAATGCGTTTCATGCCGTCGCCTTCGCAGGCCTCGCATCGTCCGCCTTTGACGTTGAACGAGAAGCGGCCCGGTTTGTAACCGCGTTCCCGCGACTCCGGCAGCATCGCGTAAAGCTCGCGCAACGGCGTGAATAGTCCGGTGTACGTCGCTGGATTTGAGCGCGGTGTGCGGCCGATGGGCGACTGATCGATTTCGATTACCTTATCGATGTGTTCGAGACCTTCGATCGAACGGTATGGACCTGGTTCGGTGTGGGAACCATAAAGATGTTGGGCCAACGCGTAGTACAGAATGTCTTCAACAAGCGTTGATTTACCCGATCCGGAAACACCGGTGACGACTGTCAGCAGTCCTAGTGGAAACGAGACGTCGATCTCTTTCAGGTTGTTCGCATACGCGCCGCGGATGGTCAGATATTTTCCGTTTGGAGCGCGCCGTTCGGGCGGAACTTCAATCTTGCGCGCGCCGCGAATGTAGAGTCCGGTGACCGACTCGGGATTCTCAGAGACCTCTGCCGCTGAGCCAACCGCGACAACCTTTCCGCCGTGAGCGCCTGCACCGGGTCCCAGATCAACTACATAATCAGCACGGCGAATTGTCTCCTCATCGTGTTCGACAACGAGCACCGTGTTGCCGAGATCGCGCAGCGCTGAAAGCGTTTCCAACAGTTTTTGATTGTCACGCGGATGAAGTCCGATCGACGGTTCATCGAGCACGTAAAGAACGCCACGAAGCTGTGATCCGATCTGTGTGGCGAGGCGGATGCGCTGGCCTTCGCCACCGGACAAGGTGGACGAAGAACGATCGAGAGTGAGATAACCAAGCCCAACAGTCCTGAGGAAGCGAAGACGATTCTTGATTTCGCGCAGTATGGGACCAGCGATCTGATCCTCACGAGCATTCAATTCGACTTGCTCAAACGCCGTGACCGCATCGTCGATCGGCAAGGCGGTGTACTCCGCGATTCCTCGTCTACCGACGCGCACCGAGAGGGAATCCGAACGCAGTCGTTGACCTTTGCACTCGCTACAAACTGTTGGCGAAACCAGTTCCTCCAGCGCGGTCCTTACTTTTTCCGACGGCGCCTCATTCAGCCGCTCATGGAGCCACTTGAGCGCGCCCTTCCAATCGTTCTGATAAGAGTAGAGGCCCTGCGTGAAAGTTATCCTCGCGTTCAGCCCATTGAGAAATGCTTCGCGCACATCCTTCGCCAGATCCGCAAATGCCGTTTTGGGATCGGCGTTGAAATGTTTGCAGATTGCGAGGAGCGCGCTACGGAGATACGCCGAACCTTGTTTGTCTTGCGTGCCCATGTAGCCGAGACGCTCGGGCGTTTGGCGCGAGTCGGGAATCAATTTCAGCGAGTCGATCTCCATCACGGTTCCCAGACCATGACATCGTTTGCACGCGCCGTAAGCGGAGTTGAACGAGAAGGAGCGCGGCTCGAGCGGTGGAACGTTGATGCCGCAGTTAACGCACGCCATGCGTTCCGAGTAGAGTTTTTCTTCGCCGTCGACGATCGAAATGAGCACCGCGCCGCTGGTTAACTTCAAAGCGGTCCGGATCGAATCGGTTAATCGTTCACGAATGCCGGGCTTGATCAGCAGTCGATCGACGACGGCTTCGATCGAGTGGTTTCGGCGTTTGTCGAGCCGGATCTCTTCGTCCAGTGACAGAAGTTCGCCGTCGATACGCGCACGCAGGAACCCGTCTTTCGCGAGTTTCTCCAGCTCCTTCTTAAATTCGCCCTTGCGTCCGCGCACGAGTGGCGCCAGCACCATCACGCGTTCGCCCTCCGGCAGTCCGAGAACATTCTGGACGATCTGTTCGACGCTTTGACGCGTAATTGGCGCGCCGCACATGTGGCAATGCGGTATCCCGATCGAGGAAAACAGGAGGCGCATGTAGTCGTAAATCTCAGTTACCGTGCCCACCGTTGAGCGCGGGCTGCGCGAAACTGTCTTCTGTTCGATCGAGATCGCGGGGGAGAGACCGTCGACTGAATCCACATCGGGTTTTTCGAGCTGATCGAGAAACTGGCGAGCATAGGCCGACAAAGATTCGACGTAACGCCGCTGGCCTTCGGCGTAGATTGTGTCGAAAGCGAGTGAGGATTTCCCCGATCCTGACAATCCGGTGATTACGGTAAACCGATCGCGAGGGATGTCCACGTTGATGTTCTTTAGGTTGTGCTGGCGGGCGCCCCTAACACTGATGCGATCAATGGCCATAGCGAAAACCAATCATTCTAGCGGACGGTTTTTCGCGCGGCAAGCAGGCGAGATCAGAAGTTGAACCGGGTGCCGATTTCGAATCGACGTGGCGGTTGTGCCGAAGTGGCCTGGCCGAAGAAGGGCGAAGTTTGCACTCCAGAAAAAGCACCGAGATTGGCGCGGTTCAGAAGGTTGAAGGCCTGGACGTATAACTCGAATCGATACTTTTTCGTCGGGCTGGTCGAAATTGACGGTGGCGCCGCCCCATCGCCGCCGCCCACGCGAACCATACGCACCTGCGGCGCGCCACTCGGTTGCGCGTCGGGTCCGAAATCCAGTCCCCAGCTCAAACGTGATCCGATCTCCCAACGCGACGCACCGCGTGCGCTGTTGCGACCCACTCCCACTGGGCGATCGTTAATAACCGTGTCGCCGTTATTGTCGAATCCGGTCGTGATGTTGTACGGCAACGCCGATGTCGCTTGAAACACACTCGAAATATTGAAACCCATCGGCAAACGCTTGCTCACGAAACCGGAGATCAGGTGGCGCAGATCGTTGGTTGCGGGCCCGCGATCAGCGCGGAAGTTGTAGTTGTCAGTCGGCAAACTAAATGGGCTGTCTGCTTCATTGGTGTTCTTCATCAGCAGGTAGTTGATGCTCCAAAACAATCCTTGCACGAATCGTCCCGGACCGACGTTGACCATCAAACGGTGACCGGACGAGTACGCTGACGACTCGATGTTCGTAATGTTGCCGGCAGTCGGATCGGGCCTGCCGATTCCGGGTGACGGCGCGTTCAGGTTGCGGCCGTGCAGCAGATGCACACCACGTTGATACTGATAGTTCGTCCTTAGCGAAAACAGTTTGAACGGCTGCGTCTCCATTCCAAATGAAGCCTGAATGATGTACGGGATCTGCAGATTCGGATCGGTTTGAATGCGGCTCGGCGGGAGAATGGTCTGAGTGCCGTTGCTGAACGGATCGGGGAAACCGGGATTGCCGATCACGAGATCGCGCTGTCGCTGACCATCGACGCGCAACGTTTGTTCGTAGACCTGAGCGGCGAACCAGTCGTAGAAAATCCCGGCGCCACCGCGAAACGTGATCGTGCCATCCTTCTTTGGCGAATAGACGAAACCAAAGCGCGGCGCGACATTGAATTTACCGGGGACGTGATTCTGTAATTCGTGACGCACGCCGTAGCTCAGCGTCAGGTTCTTCTGCACACGAAAATCGTCCTGCACGTACCAGCCGAACTGATAATGCGGATACTCGACGAGCGGATCGCCGATGCGTTGCGTGTACTGCGTCGGCAGGCCAGCCTCGTATGTGGCGAGGTTCGCGAACTGAAAAGTTCCAAAAGCATTGTTGAATTCGTTGCTGCGATAACGTGCGGCGTCGAACTGCCCGCCAAAACGAATTCCGTGTTTCTCGAGCGCGTAGTCGACGTTGTCTGCGATCTCCAGATCGAGTCGGTGTCTTCCACCCGTGCGTTGCGCGCTGCCGTCGTTGAAGGAGCCCGGAACCAGAATCGTTCGTCCAAGACTCGATGAACGAGTTTCAGTGTCGAGCCATCGCGCCTGGACACGCAGTTCGTTGAAGTATTTCTTCCCGATGACGCCGGAGTCGGCGAAGCGCGCAATGTACTCAGTCTGGTCTTGCGCGTAGCCACGCGAGGGCAGGTCGAAGTCGCCGACGCCGAGATTGTTCTGCACGCCGGCGTTCCGTTGAAACTGAAAACGTGCGGTGTGTGTTTTCGTCAGTACGTGCTCGACACGCGCGTCGAGGTTCAGGCGACGCGACGGACGGTAAGCAAGATCCGAAAACGTTCCTGTGGGCAGTGTGGCGAAGATCGGTCGTGCGTCGAAGAACAGCGAACCGTCCATGTTGAGAAACAACGACGTGTGGTTTTTCCAGAGTGGACCATCGAGCGACAAACTAAAGCGACGTTGTTGTTCCGGACCGCGAAATGGAGCGAATACTTGCCGGCCGTTCATTGCTTCGTCGCGAAAGCCGAAGTTAAACGAGCCGTGCCATGAATTGACGCCGGGTTTTGTGATGATGTCGACGAGTCCGAAACCGGCGTCGTGATTCTCGGGAGCGTAGGGATTTAGACGAAAGCGGATCTCGCGAATCTGCGACTTCGGCGGAAGTTTGCCGCCCTTGAAACCGTTGACGCGCATCTGCGCTCCGGGACCGGCGAGTTGATTGATCGCGTTTTCGAATTCTTCGGGATCATCGGGCAGTTGAGCGATCTGGTCAGCGGTCATGACGTTGCTGAAGGAAGCAGCGTTCGGATTTGTCGCGCGAACCTGTGCGTCTTCTTCAACATTGACGTCTACCTTAATCGGGTCGATTTCGAGTGAGAGTTCCTTGCGGATCGGTCCGGTTAAATCGACGTCAACATCATGGGCTCGGAATCCCGCGGCTTCGAGATGAAGTTGGTAAGGGCCTGAGGATAATTTATTGAAACGCGCTTCGCCTCGCTGATTTGTTTGGGTCGTCGATTGAACCTTTCCATTCTTGATCAACTGCACTTGCGCTTTATTGATCAACGCGCCTGACGGATCTTTTACGACCAATTCCAACGATCCGCTGGTTTGCGCAGCACACGGAAGGCAGATCAATAGCAGGATGACAAGTAGTCGCATCGGAAATTCGCTCCTTCAGTTTTTCTGAAACTTGTCTGCTTTGAACTGCGGGTTGACCTGATACTTCGAGATTTCAAACTCCTCTGAAACCTCGCTCTCGGTAAGAAAAGTGAACTTGTGCGGCAACATCACGCCGTCGACTTTTTTATGATCGGTCATACGAATGAAGAAATCGACTTCTTCAGGGATAGCCGGTCCTTCTTCTCGCATCTTTTTCTCAGCTTCTTCGCGGGCCTTCTTGATGTCGTCTGGATTTCTTTCGCCTCCCTGGCGGGTCATCGTCAACGTTCTTGGTTTTGGACCACGATAACTCAGCAACAGTGGGAGATGGGTTTTCTTATCGAAGAACAGTCGAACCGAGAACCGATCGGGACCAGTAACATCGACTACGTCCGCGGGCAAATCCTCGACGTCCGACTCTCCGACGTATTTAAACTCCACCTGCATCGACGCGGGCGGCATCAGGATCATCGCGAGCAAGTAGCGCGAGAATTCCGCCTGATACATGCGGCGCTGAGCGGCTTCCATTTGTTCGGGAGTAAGTTGTACGCCTCCTGGTCCACCCATGCGGATGATCATTCCGCCGCCACCACTCGATCCGCTCCACGCACGTTCGCCGTTGAGGCCGCGCGTATTAACGATCGACGTGCTCATGCCTCCGGGGTTCATCGAATCTTCGATCAGATACTTGTCCGGAAGTGAAATACTGATTTCGCGATCGCCGGCCATCTGACGATCGCCGAAGTTGCGTCGGTATTGCCCGTTGATATAAAGGCCAGCAATTTTTTGCAGCCGTTCGCCGCCCATCGCCTCGCGGGCTTGTTTGAGAACTTCCTCGGCGCGCGAGTCGTTGGCGAATACAGCCGATGCGGTGATAAGAGACACGATTAGAAGGGGAAATATTTTCTTCATGTCTCGTATTCACATGAGGCGCGTGGAAAGTTCCATTAAAAATGATCCGTGCTACACTTCGAGCACCGTGAACCTTCCCAACACGCTAACTTTGCTGCGCATCTTCATCGTGCCGCTGCTGGTTGTCGTCCTCCTGACGCCGTTTTCTGAGAACTGGTTTGGCGTACCGCGTCACGTGCTGGGTGTCGTAATGTTTTTGGGAGCAGCGTTGACCGATTATTTCGACGGTCGATTGGCGCGCAGTCGCGGGCAGGTGACGCGCCTGGGTCAACTGCTCGATCCGATCGCCGACAAGTTGCTGATCTCAGCGGCGCTGATCTCGCTCGTCGAGAATCAGCTCGCGCCTGCGTGGGCTGTTGTGATCATTATCGGGCGCGAGTTTGCCGTCACTGGATTGAGATCGATCGCGGCGGTTGAGGGAGTTGTGATATCGGCGTCGAAGATGGGCAAGTTCAAAATGCTGGCCCAGGTCGTTACGGTTGCTTTGTTGATTGTGTCGAGTGTGGGCGGGCAGCCGCCGGTGGCAAACTTCGGCAAGCCGTTTCCGACGATCGAGTTCTGGTCCGTGCCGGAGGTGCGAATGGCGTGGCAACACCTCGTCGCTGGTGGACCAACCACCGGCAATGACTGGCAGGTGCTTCTTTATACGGCGGGCAGGGCGATGCTGTGGCTGGTGGTTGTTTCAGCGTGCACTTCGATGTACAGCTACTTCAGTTCGTTCTACCGCGAATTCACGCGGATCGACGCAACGCGAGACAACCTGCGTGAATCCGCGGCAAAACTCCCTTACTGAATTTCAACCCAATCGCCAGTGTGAACTTCATTCGTGACGCGGGTGATAATCGCAGTCGCCGTGCGTGACTGCACGTCGATAATCACCATCTCGCCGACGATTTTCCGAGGCATGGCCGGGCGGTCTTTCTTCACTTCACGCGACGTAATCGGACGATAGCGATAGCGTCCATTTGCATCGACGAACGCCGTTTCGTCTTTCGCGCGCGAGGCCTGGTTTCCAATGCCACCACCGCGGTAACGATCGCTCTGAAAACCGGTCGCTCGATTACGCGCCATTTCTTCGTTGTCGATGCGAGTTAGGTTGCCGGTTCCGAGCGGACGGTAGATCGTCAAGTAATCGCCGCGTTTCACGTTGTCTTCGCCACCGAGATCGATATAGACGATGTCGTTTTTTGTAAGTAATTCGCGGTTGTCCTTCGCCATCATCAGCCGTCCGACCGGTTTGTTGCTGGGATCGGCGAACCGGTCGAGATTGCCTTCGGCACGATGGAGTGGAGATTCGCGGACCGGAATGTCCACGAGGAGGTCACCCAGTAGCGCTGCGTGGCAGGTAAACGTGATCTTCGCGGCCGATGTCTCTTCACGCACCTTGAACACCTGCAACTGGCCGACTTCCTGAACGTAAGTCCCTAAAAATCCGACTTTCTTGCGATGGACGCCCTTCACGTCGCCGCGGGGACGGATAATCTGGAAGCTCTGGCCTTCTTTAATGCCCTGGCGCGATCCGGCGTTGATATAGACGATATCGCCGTCGGCGTAGGTCCGTTGTTCCTGTTCTTCCTCGGCGCCGACGATTTCGGGAGTCTGTCCAAACCGTTGATAACGGATATACCCGGCGCAAAAAAGGCTGGATTCACCGGCCACGCGGGCGGGTTGAGCCGAGGTCGGCAGGATCATGCGGGGTGTGGGGGCGGGTGTTTGTGCGTTCGCGACAAGCGGCAGCGCGAGCAGGCAAGCGAACGAGAACAGCAGCAGTTTCATCTCTAGTCTCCTTTAGGTTCTGAGTCACGGATTGGGGCAGGTGACGTGAGTGAGGCGGGTATGAGTGTAACATGATTAACACGAAAATAGGTCACTTATCCGCAAGTGTAGCCGCTACTTGCGTTTTTGAAACCTGCTTGGTAGTATCCGCATTTTGTCGGAATGTCGCTATAACTACTCTATAGCGGGCCGGCGTAGCTCAGTTGGTAGAGCATCTGATTTGTAATCAGAGGGTCGGGGGTTCAAGTCCCTTCGCCGGCTCCACGGCAGACTAAAAAGGATGCAGGGGTGGTCGAGTGGTTAATGGCA
>Ga0079215_10000335_pt1 | contig 10687 bp, 9 predicted proteins | sample NCControl_FD_77004 | JGI IMG/M metagenome (GOLD analysis project Ga0079215, IMG submission 77004) | Agricultural soil microbial communities from Utah to study Nitrogen management - NC Control | ecosystem: Environmental > Terrestrial > Soil > Agricultural land | place: USA: Utah | collected...
ACAAAACTTGACAATAACGCACTCAGGTCTTATATTGTGCGAGCGTTCAGGAAACTGGATTCGTGTGATTCTGTCGTTAGGTTTGGAGATTAAATCAACATGAGCAAGATTATTGGAATTGACCTCGGAACTACCAATTCGGTGGTGGCAGTGATGGAGGGCGGTGAGCCCACCGTAATCACAAACTCTGAAGGTGGCCGCACCACGCCATCAACCGTGGCCTTCACTAAAGATGGCAGTCGTCTCGTCGGACAGGTCGCCAAGCGCCAGGCGGTTACCAATCCCGAAAACACTGTCTATTCAATTAAGCGATTTATGGGGCGTCGCTATAACGAGGTTACGGAAGAGATTAAGCAAGTTCCTTACAAAGTGCAGGGCGCCGGTAACGGCGATGTACGTATCTCGGCGGGCGGCAAGGAATGGAGCCCACCGGAGATTTCGGCCATCATTCTGCAAAAGATGAAGCAGTCGGCCGAAGACTATCTCGGCCAGAAGGTCGACAAAGCGGTAATCACCGTCCCTGCGTACTTCAACGACTCGCAACGTCAGGCCACGAAAGACGCAGGCAGGATCGCCGGTCTCGAAGTGATGCGCATCGTCAACGAGCCGACGGCGGCAGCGCTCGCCTACGGTCTCGACAAGAAGAAAGACGAAACCATCGCGGTGTTTGACTTCGGCGGCGGTACTTTCGACGTCTCTATTCTTGAGGTCGGCGAAGGCGTTGTGGAAGTGAAGTCGACCAACGGTGACACGCACCTTGGCGGCGACGACATCGACGAGCGGTTGATCGAATGGATCATCGACGAGTTTAAAAAAGACCAGGGAATTGATCTCTCGGCCGACAAGATGGCCTTGCAGCGACTGAAGGAAGCTGCTGAAAAGGCGAAGATCGAACTTTCGAGCACGATGGAGACTGAGGTGAATCTGCCGTTCATCACGGCGGATCAGTCAGGTCCGAAACACCTGGCGATGAAACTCACGCGCTCTCGTTTCGAGCAGTTGGTTGAGCCGATCCTGTCGAAACTCCGCGGTCCCGTCGAGAGGGCGCTGAAAGACGCGCAACTCGAGGCGAATAAGATCGACGAAGTAGTTCTCGTCGGCGGTTCGACGCGCATTCCGAAAGTGCAGGAGATCGTGAAAGAGATGTTTGGCAAAGAGCCAAACAAGAGCGTGAATCCTGACGAAGTGGTTGCGGTCGGCGCGGCCGTTCAGGCTGGCGTTCTTTCGGGCGAGAAGACTGACATCCTGTTGCTCGACGTTACGCCGCTCAGTCTGGGTATCGAGACGCTAGGTGGGGTTTTCACCAAGCTGATCGAGCGCAACACAACGATCCCGACGCGCAAATCGGAGATCTTTTCGACTGCGTCTGACAACCAGACTTCAGTGGAAGTTCACGTGTTGCAGGGCGAACGACCGATGGCTGCGGACAACCGCACGCTGGGCAAGTTTCATCTCGTCGGAATTCCGCCGGCGCCGCGCGGCATGCCGCAGGTGGAAGTTACTTTCGACCTTGACGCCAACGGCATCGTGAACGTCTCGGCGAAAGACATGGGCACAGGTCGTGAGCAGAAGATCACGATCACAGCTTCTTCAGGTCTGGCGAAGGAAGAGATCGACCGGATGATGAAGGACGCCGAATCCCACTCTGCTGACGACGCCCGGAAGCGTGAAGAGATCGAAGCTCGTAATCGTCTTGACGGTCTGGTCTACCAGATGGAGAAGACACTGTCCGAGAATCGCGAGAAAGTTGGAGCGGTTGCTACGGACGTTGAGTCGGCCATCGCGGAGGCGAAGAAGGCGTTGGCGGAAGGCGGCGTCGATAAGTTGAACGACGCTTTCAATCAGCTGCAGAGTGCGTCGCACAAACTGGCTGAGGCGCTGTATCAACAGGCTCCGCAAGGAGCGCCAACGGCTGACCAGGCTTCGGCAGCGGGTGCTTCGTCCTCAGCTGGCGGTTCAGGTGACGACAACGTGATCGACGCTGAATACGTCGATGTTGATGACAATAAATAACGCCGATTTGATCGGTGTGCTTGTAAGAAGGGGCGGAGATCACGTAGTAGCTCCGCCCTTTCAAGCGTAACGGACCACGGATGGCTAATAAGCAGGACTATTACGAAATACTCGGCATCAAGCGCGACGCCAAGCCTGAAGAGATCAAGAAGGCTTACCGGCGTTTGGCGCGCAAGTATCACCCTGACGTGAATCCGGGTGACAAAGGGGCCGAGGAACGCTTCAAGCTGATGTCTGAAGCGCACGACGTGTTGTCGGATCCGAAGAAGCGAAGCGTTTACGATCGTTTCGGACAGTATTCCGACAATCTCGCCGACGCGGCAGCAAGAGGCGCTGGTCCATCGAGCGGACGCTCGTCGCCCGGTTTCGATTTCACTGGGTTTGACTGGGGCAGCGCGAGTTCTCCCGGGGCGGCGGGCGCCGGAAGCACCTTCCGAGACATCTTCGCGGACCTGTTCGGTGGCGGACCTGCCAAGGAGAAGGAACCGCCGCGCCCACAACCTCAGCGAGGCGCCGACATCGAAATGCCGTTGTCGCTTACGTTTGAGGAAGCAATCAAGGGTTTGACGACAAACATCACCGTGAATCGTTCCGATCAGTGTTCGCGGTGTAATGGAGCGGGCGACATCGGCGGACCGGTGGTCGTTTGCTCAACGTGCAAAGGTTCAGGGCAGGTACAACGCGCCGGAGGGCGGTTGCGTTTCGCGCAGGAGTGCCCCGACTGCGGCGGAACCGGACGTCGTCGTACGCCGTGTTCGTTGTGCAAGGGCAAAGGCACGATGCCAAAGACCGAGACGGTGAAGGTGCGTATTCCCGCGGGAGTGGAGACAGGTTCGCGTGTACGCATTCCCGGCAAGGGCGAGGGTGGCAGGATGGGAGCGCCGGCCGGAGATCTTCACATCATTACGAACGTTGGTCCGCACAAGTATTTCACGCGCAAGGGCGACAACATTTATGTGACCGTTCCGATCACGGTTCCGGAAGCTGCGCTGGGAGCGAAGATTGAGGTGCCGACCGTTGACGGAAAAACGCAGTTGCGCATTCCGCCCGGAACGCAGTCGGGACAGAAGTTTCGCCTGCGCGATCGCGGTGCGCCGTCGCTGCGAAATCCGGGTGCGAAGGGTCACCAGTTCGTCGAAGTGCAGGTGACGTTGCCAAAGGTTATTTCAGAGGAGACGAAAGAGCTGTTGCGAGAGTATTCACGATTGAACTCGACGAACCCGCGCGTTGAGATGGGGCTCGAGTGAAAGGTTCTTTGTACTTTGTACTTTGTTCTCTGTTCTTTGTTCTTAGTAGCTCTTGATAGTCTGTAGTACGCCTGGCCAGCGAACAAAGTACAAAGCACAAAGCACCAAGCTCAGTTTAACCGTATGAGTCGAAAGCCGAAAACCTATACCATCAGTGCCGTGGCGGAGCAGTATGGGATCCATCCGCAGACGCTGCGCTTGTATGAGCGTGAGGGTTTGTTGAAGCCTTCGCGGTCCGAGGGTAATACGCGGCTCTATACCGATCCGGATCTCGAGCGATTGGAGTTGATCCTTTCGCTGACGCGCGACCTTGGCGTAAACCTGGCGGGGGTAGAGATCATACTAAACATGCGCGAGAAAATGGACGCGATGCAACATGAGTTTGAGCGCTTCTTCCAGTATTTACAGTCGCACGCGGAAGAGTTGACGAATTTCGATGTGGCACCAGAGGGAAGCGACGCGTTGGTCCCACTCACGCGCGCAGCAGCACTGCGAAGACGATCGACGCGAAGTTGATCGGTTTTACTCTTAAGTGGTAGAGTGTCGCGCGTTCGACACCTCACAACTTAGGAGTTACTAATGACCTCACGTCTCACGCTTCTCACGCTAATTCTGTTCGCATTCAACCTTCAACTCGTTAACGCACAGGATCTGGATACGGTCACGATCTTTGGTCGCATAGCCGATCAGAATGGGGCTGTGATTCCGCGCGCTGAAATCAAAGCCAACTCTCGAACAGTCACAACGGACGATCAGGGTCGATATCGTCTGATCCAGTTGGAACCCGGTATTTATTCAATTCGTGTTTCCTGTTCGGGATTCGCCACTCAGGAATTCACCCAGATCAGGACTACATCCGGGCAAAGCCTTCAGTTCGATGTGACGCTCTTGCCTTCGAGCGTCGTTGTCGAACCGATTGTCGTAACCTCGGCCGAAGCACCGTTAGTCGATACGAAACGAACAGTTGTTGGCGCGACACTTACTTCGCGGGAAACTGAGTTGCTGCCTCTGGCGTCACGTTCTGTGCTGGATCTGATCTTCACATTGCCAGGAGTCACGGAAGAACCGCTCTCGACACGTGATCTTGCCGAGGATCGAAACTCAAGCCCCGCATCGACGCCCGAAGAGGCGGGTGTTTTCTCGCTCGCAGGCTCACCTGCATATTCGAACAATCTCACAATCGACGGTTTGGATAACAACGACGACCGCGCGGCGCGTGAACGTTTCCAACCTTCGCCCGAGGCCGTCGCGGAAGTTCAGGTGATCACAAACCAGTTCTCCGCTGAGTATGGACGAGCCTCAGGAGGACGCGTTAATTTGCGCACGCGTAGTGGATCGCCCGAGTTTCACGGGCGCGCCTTTTATTTCTTCCGCGACGAAGCGCTGAACGCAAATAGCTTCCGCAATAATTCGCTCGGTCTCTCTCGCCTGCCGCTTCAGGAGCACGTCGCTGGTTTCACATTGGGTGGACCACTGACCAAAGGAACGACGTTCTTCGCGTCATACGAATTCAGTAAGATCCTCGATAGCGCGCTGATCGATACGCTTGTTCCGGTTCAGCAGAACGCTTTGTTTCCTCTGCCACGTCCGACAAATCCCGAGCTGTCGCGTCTCGAATCAGCATCGTCGCCGGCAGTCGCGGCTGAGGTCGCTCCATTCATTGCTTCCGTAAGCACGCCACTGAAGAATACAAATCTCATCGGGCGCGTGGATCATCCTTTCAATGCAGTTCATAACGTCTCGGTTGTTTATCAAGCTGGGCGGCTCGTGAATCTGCGGCAGTTTGGCGGTGGCAACCGTTTGGCAGAAGCGCTTCAGGGCCGAAGACGAAACTCAGACGCGCTTTCCGTGTCGGACAACTATGTCTTATCAGCTCACATTGTGAATCAGTTGCGGATGCAATACTCGCGACTGGCGCCGTCATTCCAAACGCAAGCCGGCGAAAAACCGGTGGTCCTTATTGCGTTGAACGATCCGTTACTTGATGGAACGCTGGTCGCCGGCTCTTCTACGTCAGGTGGCAGCGATCGCAGGGAGGATCGGTTTCAAATACAAAACATTCTGTCGTTGGTCAGCGGCACTCATTCACTTAAGTTTGGCACTGACATTCATCAAGTGCGATCGACGTTCATCGATCTGGCGGATCTGAGTGGTACTTTCAATTTCGCCAGCGCGGGCGATTTTCTCGCTAACCAACCGAGCCGCTTTCGCCAGAACTTTGCAAGCCAATCGACGCAAACAAATCGTTACATCAGTTTCTTCGTGCAGGATGAGTGGCAGGTGGTGCCGCAACTTCTCGTCAGTTATGGCCTGAGATACGAGCGCGAGACTATTCTTCGCGATCGCAACAACTTCGGGCCACGATTCTCGGTCGCCTACAGCCCGCTCGCTTCGGGGAAGCTTGTACTGCGGTTCGGTAGCGGGATCTTTTTCAATCGAGCGTTGCTGAGAACGATCGACGATTTCACGCTGGGTCAGCAGCAACTCTTCTTCGATACCAATCTTCTTCAGGATTCTTCGACCGGCAAACTGATGACCCCTGAGCAGCGGAGGGCTTTTATCAGCGCACACTTGCGCTTTCCTGAAATCACGGATTTAAGACAATTTGCAGTCTCGAACACTGATTTCTTACGGCGGCTCGATCCGCAGTTACGAATCCCTGAGAGCTATCAGGTCAATGCCGGGATCGAACGCGACCTTGGTCGCGGGTATGCGGTTGAAGCGAATTTTAGTTTCACGCGAGGCATTCATCTCTGGCGCGAGTTCAATGCGAATGCGCCCGTGCTGCCCGGGGGCTACGCGAACTTGTCGCAGTTTTTGGCATCGCGCGATTTCGCTAATTTTGTTAGTAGGGAGACGAGGGTTCGGCCACTGCACAATACCTCGACGGCTGGTGAGCTCGTTCGTTTTGTTTTTGGTGATGCGGACCAAGCGGCTGTTGGTCGTGTGGTCGAGTTTGGCGTGCCGGTTTCAATTGTTAATCTGAACGTGCCGTCATCGACTACTGCGATCGATATCGCGCTCGCGGCGCTTAATCAACTTCGGCCCGATCCGGCGCGTGGTGAGATCGAACAGCTGATCTCTGCGGGCAACAGTTTCTATCGCGGCGTTACGATCGAGCTGCGGAAGCGTTTCGATCATAACTTTACCTTTCGTGCTGGATACACCTTGTCGAGTTTGATTGACGATGGTGTGGTGAACACGTCGGATGCGCTTGTGCCAGGAGATTTTCGTGCTGAACGCGCGCGCAGCTTGCTCGATCGGCGGCATCGGTTTGTGCTTTCCGGAACTTTTGCTATGCCTCGCTATTTCGGAGCATTGCAACTATCGCCGATCTGGCGTGTTGCGTCAGGTGCGCCCTTCAACATTTCGCTCGGCGGCATCGATCGCAACCTCGACGACGTTTCAAACGATCGGCCCAACTTCTCTGGAAAGACCGAACTTCTGCGCTGGCGCAAACCGGGCCAACCGCTCGATCCAACTCTGCTGAACTCATTCACGATCCCACCCATCGGCCAATCCGGAAACCTTCCGCGAAATGCCGGCACTGGTCCCGGTCTCTTCGTCTTCGACCTCAACGTCACGCGCGACTTTCGCATTAACGACCGATTTCGGCTTAGATCCGTGCTCGAATTCGACAACATCCTCAACAAGACCGTCTTCAGCTTTGGCTCCCAGTTCATCAATCTTGATGACTCATTTCTGGTAGCAACACGCACCATGCGTCCACGTCAGATTCGTGTCGGATTGAAGTTGGAGTTTTGACCGTAAAGAGGCGACCCACAAAATCATCGGTGTGTTTCTCGACGTATACAACGAGTTGGGATAGCGTTAGAGACTGGAGCAACTACGTAAAAATACCGGTCTGGTTTCGCAGCAACTGTGCCAGTTCTGAAGGAGATATGCTATTGAAGATGCTGTGTTGTAGCTTAGACTCGCCTACGGTTTCACATAGCGCAGCTACTGGTTCTGGTGCAGCCTGGTTTTCTCTCTGCGTAACTCCGCGCTCTCTGCGCCTCGGCGGTGAATTGGGTGGAAAACTTAACACCGCAGATCGCAGAGAGCGCGGAGTTAGCAGAGTCTGGAAACTGCACCACTACCCAGCTACTCAACTGCTTGCGCGCCGCGTATATAGCCACGTATATAGAGGTCGGAAGCTTGCTGAACTTGGGCCTAAAACCGGAATTCAAGAGGTTACTGCTCGACAATGCGAGTAAAACCAATCGGTGCGGAGTTAGCGGCGGGATTCCTTGCATCTAGCCCGCGAACGTTCAATTCGTCTTTTCATCCATCTGTTCATCGTCGTTGCCTTCCAATACTTCGATGAGGTGCGTACGCTTGCGTTGCCCCGCAGGTTGCATGCCAGTACGACTCTCTAACAATTAACGCGTGTTTCCCGCTCAAAAAGGCTCAGCTAACCTCACTTCGCCGCACGATTTAGTGTCCTAAAGCCGCAAATGGCTTGTGGTAAACTCGCTTTCGATGTCTCTCATGGACTCACAAACCGAGCATGTCAGCGAAGTAGAGGCCGCCCTCCTCGATGCCGAGCTCTTTATGAAGTACCAGGCCGCGGACCGCGCCATCAAACGTCTCCGCACCGCCCTCGAACTGAACACCCGCTCCATCAAACTTCGCGAACGCCTGCGCGAGATCTGCGCCTCGCAAAAACAGGTTGAAGAAGCCGCCCGGCAATGTTTGGCGCTCGCCAGTCTCTACATCGAGCGCGAAGATTTCGACTCGGCCCACGACCGGCTCCTTGAAGCGAAACAGCTCGACAATAGAATCAACATCGCTAGCGGTCTCGAAGCCATACGCCGCGCACGCCGCCCCGATCTCAAACCTGTACCCGCTCCCGAACCGCAGTTCGAACGTAAACATTTCACTCTAGCCGGCGATCTCAGTTCAGTCAGTGTCTTCGACGCCATCCAGGTGATCGAAAACGCACGCTTAAACGGAGTCTTGACGATGAGTGGTGAAAACCACCAGGGACAGGTGATGTTCAACGAGGGACGGATCGTCGATGCAAACTGCGACGAGCAAAGCGGTGAAAAAGGCTTCGAACGCGTCGTGGAGATCACGAACGGCACCTTCGAGTTTCAAAAAACCTCCGACCAATACCCTACCCGCATCCAGGCCCTCAGCAACACGAATCTCATTCTCGACACTTTGCGAATGCTGGACGAGCGCAAGCAGTAACCACGGATCTAGTCAATCAGCACGCGAGTATTTAATGCTTCTGCTTTTTCGATGGCCGTAAGCAGGCGGAGGAACTGCGTGTAGTTCCGGCTGCGGGTGGTAAGCCGAGTGATTTCAGATTGCGAGAGGTCGCTGCGCAGGAGTAGATCGAGAAGATCGTAGTAATCCGGAGTGGCTTCGAAGGGAAACTCGCGCGTGTAAGTCGTCGCCGCACTGTCCTCGGAACGAAACCCGGCCAAAAGATCGAACACGTGGTCTGTCGTCAAACGTGCGGCAGCGCGCGTCAGCGTGATCGGCACGCGCAACTCGAAGAAGCGCAGACCTTCATCAGTCACCACCCGCCGCAACTCCTTCGTCGCTTCACCGTCAAACGGCGACTCCGGATCGACGAGTATGCGCAATAGTCGTGGCTGGTCTTCCTTGTCAATCGTGTCGAGCGAAAGCTGCACTCGATCCGCTAGAAACTTTTCAAACTGCGCCTCAACCGGATAGTTAATCCTTCCCAGACATCCAACCGACTCTCCTTCTCCCGCTGCTTCAAGCGGCAAACACGCCGGGCACTGAGCACAGATCGCCGTCGCCACTTGCAACCGCTCGATTTCAGCGCTCGCATTCTCAACCCACTGAAGTTTGTCCCCCGAAGGCGCAACAACGTCTCCCGTTGTGAGCCTCGCATGCAAACTGCTCAGCCGTCCCCACTGCCGCAGGTGCGATTCGGAATAGTTGGCGCGAAGCGGGCAATCGTATTGCAGTGCAAATTCTAATGACATTGATCCCTGTTTTTCCTGAATCTGTGTTACACGGATGATTATGGTAAGCTTTCGGCATTCCCGCAATTGTGCCGCATAGAAAGGTCATGACATGGCAGTAGATCAGAAACTCTTGGAAATACTCGCGTGTCCGGCGTGCAAGGCAACAGTCGAGCTTAAGCCGGACGGAAGCGCGTTGAAATGCGTCGAGTGCAAACGCGTGTACCCAATCCGCGACGACATTCCCGTGATGCTCATCGACGAAGCTACCATCGAAGAATGACCTGATGAACGGTCTGCGCGACATCGTTGACTCTTCCCCGCAACTCCGCGTAATTGATACAAATGCGATGGACGTTCCCTATCCACCGGAACCTTTGGCGCCCGCGCGATGGGACTGGTCGAGGGTAAACAAGGTGTTGCTCGTGCGGCTGCGCTCCATCGGCGACACCGTACTCTCAACTCCATCGCTTTACGCACTACGACGCTTCCTTCCGAACGCACAGATAGACATCCTGATTGAAGACTGGGTTGCGCCTGTGCTGGACGGTCACCCGCATGTTGACAACGTGGTGGTCCTGGAAAGAGGCGGGGTGATTTCACGCGCGCGAGTGGCTCGACAGATTAGATCGACGGGTTACGACGTGGTTTATAACCTTCACGGCGGAACCACCGCCACTTTTCTGACGCGCGCGACCGGAGCGCGCCATCGCGTCGGCCTCAAGTCTTATCAATACGCGCACCTGCACAATCATCAAGCGCCGTCGCCGCTGGTGCTGTGGGGACAGCAGAAAACACATTCGGTCGAACAACAACTCGCGCTGCTCGGATGGACTGGAGTTCCGGTTACCGATAGGCCACGTACACATCTCGCGGTCACACAGAAAGCGGCCGACGTCATTAACCAGCGATTGGCCCAGGGTGGACTCTATGATGGCGACATCGCGCTCATCCATCCGGCGACGGCGTTCGCCACTAAACAATGGGCCACGCAAAACTTCGCGCGCGTGGCGGAGTGGCTCGCCGAGCGCGGCTTAGCGTCAGTGGCGGTCGGCGCTCCTGAGGATCGTGAGATTCTGAAGTCGCTACTCGAGCAGGCAGCGGTTCCCATTACTTCTCTCGACTTGTCACTTCCTGAAGTTGCGGCGCTCGCGGCCCGGTCACGGATCTTCGTCGGCAACGACAGTGGCATCGCGCATATCGCGGCCGCGGTCGGGACGCCGTCGGTGGTCATTTTTGGATCGTCAAACGTGGCGCACTGGCGACCCTGGAACAAAGCGGCCGCGGAAGTGGTCCTTGAAGAGATGTCTTGTCAGCCGTGTCATGGTTATTTTTGTGAGAAGTTTCCCCAACCGGAATGTATTCTGCGTGTTCCGGTTGAAAGAGTCGTCACCGCAATCGATCGGGCTTTGAGTCGAAGTTGAGCTTTATTCTTTGCACGGTGTGCGTTGTTCGCCATTTTACCGTTCAGTGCAAAGCCCC
>Ga0079215_10000336_pt1 | contig 10686 bp, 9 predicted proteins | sample NCControl_FD_77004 | JGI IMG/M metagenome (GOLD analysis project Ga0079215, IMG submission 77004) | Agricultural soil microbial communities from Utah to study Nitrogen management - NC Control | ecosystem: Environmental > Terrestrial > Soil > Agricultural land | place: USA: Utah | collected...
CCACGCACCTCGCCGATAGTGGCGACAACTTCGTGCGGGCTCTGTTGCGGATCGAGCGGCCACAGTAACGACTGTTGGCCCAGCGTGCCGTTCGTCAGTTTTGGTAACGGTTCCGGTTCCGCAGTGTTCTGTTGGGCTATGTTCTGTTGGGGGTCGGTTTGTGCGGTCAGTTTTCTGACGAGATAGTGGCCGTTGTCGGCGACGTACAGTTCATGAGTGTTTGCATTCACGGTCACGCCAGCCGGCTGATTGAAATCTCCGGGGGCGATTGTGTAACTCGCATTTTCGGGCGTGATTTGGATCACACGCGATCGATCGAGTTCGGTGACGTACAGGAAGTTGTCGTAAGTGATTGCCAGACCGATGGGACGCGAAAGATCCGTGTGATTTATCGTTAGCGTACTAACGTTACCGTCTGGCGAGATCTTCTGTATCTGATTGTTGCCGGTATCGGCAACGATCACAGAACCGTCGCTGGCGACGACAACCGCACAAGGCGTATCGAATGAGCCGGCCATTGTCGTCACCTGGCCGTCCGTTAAGATCTTGCGAATGCGATCGTTGTAAGTGTCTGCGACATAAACGTTTCCGTTTCCGTCAACAGCGACGCCGATTGGACCATTAAACCGCGCTTGCGCCGCCGTGCCATCCACGTACCCGGCGGTTCCGTCACCCGCGATCGTCGACACGACACCTTCCGGTGTCACCTTTCGTATGCGATTGTTTCCAGTGTCCGCGACGTAAAGATTGCCTGCCGAGTCCATCGCGAGACTCGACGGCGTGTGAAACGCGGCTTGTCCGCCGGCACCGTCAGCAAATCCTTCTTTGCCACCGGCGAGCGTGGTAACGATTCCGTCGGGTGCGATCTTCTGAATGCGATTACTCTCGCCGGCGTCTGCAACGTAGACCGCGCCATCGTTGTCGACAGCAACACCAAACGGATCAGAAAGTACGGTCGGGGAACCGTCACCGTGAACGGTGATCACATTCGCGCGCCAACCACGCGGTGTCGGCGACGGCTTACGCGTCAGTCGGAATATGACGTAGGCAGCAGCGCTTCCGAGAATCAGAAGCACCAGGATTGCGATGAAGAGTTTACGCACGGGGATCTGTGTTACGTGGTCTAATCTAAGAACGCTTGCGGTGTGGCCAACATCTCTTCCATACGATCGATGTATCTTCCGACGTGAAGTCCATCCATCAGAGCGTGGTGTACTTCAACTGAAAAGGGCATCAATGTCCGTCCATTCTCCTGCACGAACTTTCCAAACGAGATTTTGGGAACTGAGTCTTCCCTGCCCCACCAGCGCCGCGCATGTGAAAAACTGGTGAACGCAATCCAGGGAAGTGTCGTGCAATGGATCCGCGCATCGTCTTCATGTTTGGGTAGAAACCTGCCGTCGCCGGCTTTGATTTCCTCGACTGCTCGCGTTGCACCGTCCATAAAGTTTCGATAACTTTCAGAGTGATCGAAATAGACGAGCGTGAATGTCTCGTTCGGGAGAATTACCGTGGTCCCACCGTTAATCACTTCATGGACTAACACTTTTCCGTCTCGCAAGCGGTAATGAAACTGTTCGATGTCATTGGCGGCGCGTAGTGCCAAGTAGTGATACGTCAACCAAACGCTTTGCTTGTCTTCGCGTGCTTTGAGTTCTTTAAGAAGGTTCGTGACGTCGAGCCGGAGACACACATTGAAGTACGGCTTATCGAAATGTCGGTAAAAATCGAAAACCTCCCGGCGGGGCCAGGTTTCCAGGTCGAGATAGTAAGACATGGCGGGCGATTGTAACCCGAGAATCGTGATCCGTCAGATCTCGCCGCTGGAAGTGAGTGTGGTGGCCTACAATAGTGCGTTAACCTGTAAAACCAAGCTTGAATCCACGAAGCCAATGAAAAAACAAACCAGTGATGGACTCCCCCGCCGCGAGTTTTTGAAAACAACCGGCGCCGGTTTGGCGGGCTTTGGCCTGTTGCCGCCGTTTTCAACATCCGGATATGCCCAATTATCACCGCCAGCCGCGCGGATCGTCATACCGCTTAATCATAATTGGCTCTACAGCGACAAAGTTTTGCCGAATGGTGCAAGCACCACACTCGACGATAGTCGATTCCAGCGCGTAACGATTCCGCATACAAATAAACTGCTTCCCTGGCATGGTTTCGACGATAAGTCATATCAATTCATTTCCCTCTATCGTCGTCATTTCAAGCTCCCGCCGACGATGCGCGGAAAACGTATCTTTGTCGACTTCGACGGTGTGATGACGGCAGCAGTTGTGAGTATTAACGGACATCGCTTGGGTGAGTATCGCGGTGGTTATACGCCCTTCTCGTTTGAGATCACGCCGCACATCAATTGGCGCGGCGACAACGTGCTGGCGGTTGAGGTCGACTCTACCGAACGCAAAGACATTCCACCATTTGGTGGCGAAATTGATTACCTGACATTTGGAGGAATTTATCGGGATGTCAGTCTCCGCGTCGTCTCCGGAACCTTCCTCGAGAATGTTTTCGCGAAACCGGTCAACGTTTTGAAGGACGATCGTCGCGTTGATGTACGCGTGTTCCTGAACAGTCAGGGGCCTTTTGCTGGCGCGCTGAAAGTCACGATTGAATTGCGTGACGGCAACCAAGTGTTGGCTACAACAACCGGCGAACTTCCAGCGACAGGCGCCCCTCATTACGACTTTCGTCTAGCGAACCTGCGTTCGATCCAGTTGTGGGATCTTGAGCGGCCAAAACTCTACCGCGTGCACGTGACGATGCAATCAGCAAGCGGTCCGCTGGATGAGTATCAAACGACGGTAGGTTTTCGCGAGGCCGTGTTCAGAGAAGATGGTTTCTTTCTCAACGGACGTCATCTCAAGTTGAGAGGATTGAACCGCCATCAAACTTATCCTTACCTGGGCCAGGCAATGCCGGCGCGGGTGCAACGGCGCGATGCTTCAATTTTGAAGAATGAGTTGAAGTGCAATGTTGTCCGCACGTCTCATTATCCTCAGTCCCCTCATTTTCTGAATGCCTGTGATGAGATCGGCTTGCTGGTATTTGAAGAGATTCCCGGCTGGCAACATATCGGCGACCAGCAGTGGAAGGATCTTTCGGTTCACTACGTCGACGCAATGATCCGCCGCGACTGGAACCATCCGTCGATCATCTTGTGGGGAGTGCGCGTTAACGAATCGCGTGACGATCACGACTTTTACAAGCGGACGAATGAGCTGGCCCGCTCGCTCGACGACTCGCGACAAACAGGCGGCGTTCGATTCAGATATGACTCGGAACTTCTCGAAGATGTTTTCACGATGAACGATTTTCAGATTCCGCTGCGACCACCCAACCGTCCGCTTTACTTAAACACCGAGTTCATCGGACACATGTATCCAACGAAACGAAATGATAACGTCGAGCGGATCACCGAACACACGATGCGCCACGCGCGGGTTCACAATCAACTAGCGTCGGATAAGCGATACGCGGGCGGTCTCGGGTGGTGTGCGTTCGACTACAACACGCATTCGAATTTCTGTTCAGGCGACCGCGTTTGCTATCACGGCGTCAGCGACATCTTTCGTATTCCGAAACCAGCGGCTGGATTTTACAAATCGCAATGCGATCCGAAAGAAGAGATCGTGCTTGAGCCCGCTTTTGACTGGGCGCGCGGGGATCGAAACGAATCCTTTACAATTGCGATGATCTGTTCCAATTGTGAGCACGTGAAGATCTATATGGCAGATCGCCTGATAGCTGAACTCGATCCGGATCGCAAAGAGTTTCCGCATCTGAGGTATCCGCCCTTCGTCGCAAACATCCGCAGCAAGTTTAATGGCCCTTGGGGTGACCTGCGGATGGATGGTTACATTGGCGGCAAGAAAGTGATCTCAAAAACATTGTCAGGAACAGGCGCCGATCAACGGTTTCATCTTGAAGCAGACGATCGCGAACTCGTTGGTGACGGCATCGACGCCACTCGCGTCGTCATGCGTGTTACTGACGAGTTTGGCGGCGCTCGTCCTTTTGCCACGGGCGCGATAGCACTCAATATTTCCGGACCAGGCGAGGTTATTGGCGATAACCCGTTCTCGTTGTTTGGAGGCGCGGGAGCTGTTTGGATCAAGACGAGGCAAGCGGCGGGAACGATTCGACTCACGGCGACCCATGCGACACTCGGATCCAAGAGTGTCGATATCCGCGTCACGCGTGCGCCAGTTATTTTGATTTAGAGACGAACGAGATCGGCGATCTTCACAGGTCGCTTTAATTCCACGCTCTTGCGCGCCGCGATGCCTGTAAGACACGACATCGCTCCGGCTCGTGAATCCGGTAAACGCATGTGCGACGGCACATCAGGTTTGCGGAAGATTACATCCTGTAGACGACTGTCTCCGCCACCGTGTCCGCCTTCGAACTTCGCGATCGCTATCTGCTCACGCTTTCCGAAGCTCCGCGTCAGAAACACCTCAGTCTCCACTTCCACTTGCCACGGCTGGCGTTCATAATCGCGGATTTCCAGACGGCCCTTCTCTCCATTGAACGCGAGTCGGTAACCTTCAAACGGCATAAACGCATTCAGCGAATAGTTCATGTGCGCTCCGTTTGAGTATTTAACCACTGCGGACATCGTGTCGTAGATATCAATGTCCTCACGAAAGACGCAGCCGTCGCGATGATATCCGTCAGCGTCTTCCGGGCCGACGTAGAGTCTCATGCGCGCGGGACTCTTCGTGATGTCATAGAAGAATTTGCATTGAGACTTATGCGGACAGGGCCGGCAATGCGTGTGACGAAACGCGCCCTTCTTCCCGTAGACTTCGAGGCTGCCTTGCGCTGAAACCTCGACGGGATCGGCGTTGAGCCACCAATTGATCAGATCGAAGTGATGGGTGGCTTTGTGTACCCACAAACTACCGCCCTTCGATTTCAACCGATGCCAGCGACGAAAATAATCAGCACCGTGATACACGTCGAGGTACCAACTGAAATCGACAGAAATGACGCGGCCAATCTCGCCCGCCATCAAGATTTCTTTAATCTTCTGGTGTTTCGGAGCATAGCGATAATTGAACGTCACGATGATGTTTCGCTTATTCCGCTTCTCCGCATCCAGCACCACGCGACACTGCTTCTCATCGATCACCATCGGCTTTTCGGTGATGACGTCGATGCCGCGGTCTAAGCCGCGCGCAATGTATTCGCTGTGGAAACCATCCACCGTCGTCACCATCAGCAGATCGGGTTTCGCTTGATCGCACATCTGATTGAAATCGGTAAACGTCGGACACTGTACCTCCATGATCTCTCGCGCCACGGCCACACGTTTCGGATTGATGTCACAAAGCCCAACTACCTCGATCACGTCAGAATATTTTTGGACCAGATTACGTCCCCACATGCCGGTAGCCCGATCGCCAGTGCCCACAATCGCGTAACGGCGCCGCGGAGCAGTCACTGAAGCAAGGGCGGATTCCCTCAGCACCAACGTCGCCGCCGCAGCGGTGCCGGCGGTCTTCACAAAATCTCTGCGCGATACGTTGCTTGACTCTGACATCGTGAAGCTCCTTTGTTCATCGACTGGGAACACTTGACAATCCACTTAGTGTCCCGGGGTGAAAACGTTTGGCTCAAGACTGTAATCATGTTTCGCCAGATTCGCCAGCCTTCGGTCTTAAACTTTCCCGGCATAATCATCTGTTGCGGATTCGGTAACTGCGCGACGAGACTCGCCGCCGATCCTCAGGACGAAAGAGGTAGATCCACTGTCCGTTTTCAGGCGCCGACCACCGCCGTCGCCGCCAAACATCTTTCCATCGAATCCAAACGCACGCAGATCCTGCGAGTTATCGGGAGATGAGGGCGGCGCTGCTTAAGCATCAGGGGGTCGGATGGTCTGTGGCATCAATTGATCGATAATCCGGAGTCATGGGCTGACACTTCGAGTACTGAATGTTTACGTTTTCGATGATTACTGGAGTGAAAATGGATGGTTCGATGCGCGAGTTTACGGAGCCGCACTCGAAACGGGCATCACAACCGCCGCCGTGCTGAATGCCACCGCGTTCCTGCTGCGCTGCCGAGCATCACCTCGAGTCGTTAGAAGGATTTGCCTGCCAGTCATTTTGATTCTCAATGACTTGCTCGGAATCTCCGCGTCAACGGAGTGTGAATTCCAGTTGCAGGACAACCCAGTATGCTACCGCTTGGCCGTCTTTCGATGCCGCCTTGAACTTCGTTTGACGCGCCGCTTCGATTGCTTGTTCGGTAAGTCCATCTGGTAGCCCGCGAACGACTCGGATCGCCCGCACATCACCACCCTCACCCACAAGGACCCGCAGGGTTACAGTGCCTTGAATTCCACTAGCACGAGCTGCCTGGGTGTATTTCGGAGTCGGTCCACTTAGGCGCACAGGTTTTGTGTCGACGCGAGAATCTACCGACTTTTCGGTATCGCGCGGAGCTGCATCACGCGAAAACGCCGGGCCGTCTCCCCTACCGGCTCCGACCCCTGGTTCACCTAAGTGCTTTAGGTGGGCGAGCAGAGAAGAGGGGAAGGCTAAACCGGCACTGCTGCGATCGGCACTTTCCGCCGCTATACCTATCACGTCGCCATGGCGGTCGAAAACCGGCGCCCCTTTGTTCCCGGAGTTAATTGGAATACTTATCAGGAACGCGCTCGTGTCCTTCATTGTCGTTGTACCGGTCACGGTGCCCGCTGCGATGGCTCCCTGGTCGCCGACCATGTACACGCTGTCGTTTACCGCGACTCGTTCGCTATCGCTCAAACGTAGTGGCGATACTTCCAATTGCTTTTCCAGCAGGACGTAAGGGAGAAAATAGGTTCCTGCAGACAAAACTTTGAGTACGCCTTCTTTTATAACAGCCGCAACGCGCACGCGCGAACCTTTGTCAAGCTTCTGGATGTCAGTCGCGACGAGATCGTTACGGATAAAGAAACCGACCCCCTGAGAGACTGGTTGACCTGACTCGTTCTCCACTCTCACTATTACGATCGAAGAACGTGACTGCTCGATGCGCGCTCGAGCGGACGAGTCAAGTTCTTTGGGAACCTGGGCCAAAGATGTCGACCCCGCCCACAGGCTTGCAACGATTGCAACAATAATGGGTGTTACACGACGCACTGACTGTTTCATTGCAGTCCTCCAGTTGCGCGAACTCCTCCGTGATGCTTTGCGGAGGGCTTTATCTCTTTGCATCCTTGGCCACTTTCCGCAAAATCCTTTTTTGGATCCATTTGCACGAGCTTCTTAAGATCATCGACTTGAGGGCCAAAGTATCCAGGGCCCTTGAGGAGCCGGCGACCGTGGTAAATGAGAAGGCCGCTTTCATCGAAATAGGCGCGATGCTGCTCTCGAGTGCCATTGGCAGCATAAGTGGTCATTAACACAAACCGCAGGCGACCAGCATCGTCGAAGTAGTAATTATCATCACGGGATGAATCTTCTCCCTCCCCATAATTCTGATACCACCTGACCACGCCTTTTGAGTCGCGCGCGATTCTAAGTCGACTAAACCAGCCCTTATCACAAATTCGGTGTTCAGTCTTGAACGCGCCATTCCTGACGCCGGCAATATCCGAATTGACTATTCTGCGGATCGCAACGATCTTCGGATGTTTCTGCCAATTCTTGTCCGAGAGTACCTCACCGGCATTATCGGATTGATCCTCGCTCGATTGCAATTGAGGCGCGACTGTAACAATGACTGGAAAATTAATTGCTTTTGTTGCCGGAATGACTCCCATACTTAACAGAAAAAACCAGGTAGCAATACGTATCGTGTTCATACTCTCTTCCATTTTCTGACGTTGTGGATTTTCGCACGGTTCACGTCACAGCGAATCTGCCGCTCTTGATCCGTGATGCGAAGTTCGCAAAAGCATTTCACCCGCGGCGTTCCAAAGCTTGACTGCTTGCTCGTTCAGGAGATCAACGAACGGCAGTTCTTCAACCCTGCGATAAACCGGAGCATCGTCATCCTGAAGGATTCTTGAGCAGTTCACTCTCCTGGGACGGCGTACGTCGTTCGTCTGAACACACTGCATCCCTGTCTGTAAGACGCTTCCTTTCACGTCGTAAATCATTTCCTTCACGACGTCGCCGTCTACGCCAGGGTCATGAAACTTAAAACGCATCTTTGCCAGTGAACCGTCTTCTCGAAAGTAATAGGCGACAACCCGCTCCCCTCCATAAAAGTAACGGTTCGGCTCAAACTGCACTATCGCTACCTTCCCATTTTTTATCCACACGTCGGCTCCGTCGTAGGATGGGGAATCCGGGCGCTTCACCGCCGTAGATTCTCTTGCCTTACGAGTTGGGAACTCCTCCCAGAATCGCGATGCATCGTGGGGAACAGGATAGGTCGCCTGATTTGGCGAAATGAGATTGCCGAAGATCCTGGCCCGATTGGGATTGCGTTTCTTAAATGTGTCCAGGCTCCTGACGTAAGCTTGAATCGATGCTACGTCGTTGAGGCGTTGAGAATTGAGCAAGCGATACATGGGCAGGCGCTGTACCTTCAGGTAAGCCGGCCCTTCATAGCGTGAGTAATCTCCCGAACACTTTTTCTGCCGGCCTTTTTCACCTAGTTCAAAACATTGCAAGCGTTTACTCAAACGCTTTCCGCTAGCGTCATAAATTCTCGTTTGCACCAGGCGGGCGCCCGATTCTTCCGGGTTGGCAAACGGATGAAGGTTGAAACCTGCGAAGGTGCTGCGCATCTTCGCAATCGTACCGTCGTCACGAAAGTAATACGTTACGAACTGTGACCAGTCACCCGAAGGACTTCCGAACCAGAGATCCGCCAGTACTACCTTCTCATCCTTCATCCAAATGTCAGCGACGTCATAAAGGTTGTCACCCGTGGCAGCTGACTGTCTTGCCTTTCGACTCTTAAACTCTTGCCATTTGGCGGACGGGGCATTAAGCGTCATGCCCGAGCGATCCCATGGAGCCACATCACCGAACCAGCGGGCCTGATTTGGTTTGCGCTTCTTGAAGCTATCGAGTTCTTTGCAATAGGCCTCGATTCCAGCCACATCAGTAAGCGGTTTAGTCGTCTGAGCAGGTTCTTGCGTCTGTGCATTCGTCAAAAAGCCAAAGCTCAGGAGGACGAGAATCACAGATGACTTTTGGACCGTCTCTAAGCTGTTTCGCATTGTCTTCATGTTTTTGCTCCACTACTCTCAGGTTGATGAACCAGTGTGTAATGCCCTTCAGCGGTGAGTGCAAGATGGCGTGAAACATTTCACGGTGCGTATCATCGTCGCGCCACCCTCACCGTGTACCGGTGGTCAGCGCCACCATCTGTTTTCTCGAGGTGCAGCGCGAAAGTGAAATAGCCGGGGTTGAGAAGTGTTGCCGGTAAGTAAAATGAAATAGCGCGGCCATCGCCTAACTCCTCTGAACGGGTCCAGAGCTCCGTGCCATCTGCTGACAACAACCGCAGCCGATAACTTTGAAATCCGCGCGTGTCTGTCTTAAAAGTGATGCGGACGAGCCTGGCTTCTTGTGATATCACCAAAACTGGCGTCTGCCCTCGGTTGGACCGCAGAGAAAAGAGAGACGAGCGCGCCGGCTCGGCGCCGAGTTCAAGTGAGAGAATGCGCGGAGCATTGGCATTTTGACGGCGTAAAATTTCCTCATCAAGTAAACGGCGTTCTTCCTCCGCCTGGGCCAATGATTTAGCGATCAACTCAGTGCGCTGTTGCTGGCGGGCAAGCTGCTGTCTTAGTTGCTCTTCAGTTTGTGCAAGTCTAACCCGCTGCTGTTCCGCCTGGTCGATTTGACTACGAAGTTGCCCTTCGCGCTCGTCAAGAACACGACGCTCTTCATTTGCCTGCTCCAACGACTTCGCTATTTGTTCAGTGCGTGCCTGCTGCTCAGAGAGCTGTGCCCTGAGCTGCCGTTCACTCTGTCGCAGCCGATTCTTTTCCTGCTCGGCACGAGCGAGCTGACTGTGCCATTGCGCGTCGCGCTCCTCGTCAGGCAACCGGACTTGCTCTCGTCTTTGATCCAGTGGCTTCCCAATCTCGGGGTTTCGTTGTCGCTGCTCGGCAAGTTGTTCTCTCAGTTGAGCCTCATTCTGCTCGAGGTTGATCTTTTCCTGGTTGGATCGTGCCAGTTGTGTGCGCAATTGCGAGTTGCGATTCACCAGGAATACGCCGCCAACAAAAATGATCAAGGTCGCAAGGACCAGCCCATAACGCGCCGCAGTGTTGCTAAAGAAAACCGCTGCCAATGCTTGCCACCACGGCGTCTTTTCTACTTGTGCTCCGTCGCTGAGGAGATCGACCTGTGCCGTGAGCGGATGGTTTGCCTGTCTCTGAATTCGTCCGATTAACTCCACACGGAGACGCTTCTCTGGAGTGGTCAGATAGTTACTCTCAAATTGTTTGGCCTCGGCGGCCGTCAGCCTTGCAGTAAGGTAATCCTCAATCAACTAGTTTTCCACGACCAATAACTGAGTCATGTAATCATCCTGAGTGAAGTAGATCTGCTCGGTAAGCTCTTGCTGCGACTCAGAGAGATCGCTCAGTAGATATCTTGGTAGTAATTGATTGTGGCTGTTTTGCTGGTTCGTCCCCGGCATAACGCAACTGCTCCGTTTAGCCAACGCGAATTTCTGACGCGGCCTCTCTGGTGGCGCATTCCTTAATGCACTTTTCTA
>Ga0079215_10000341_pt1 | contig 10635 bp, 6 predicted proteins | sample NCControl_FD_77004 | JGI IMG/M metagenome (GOLD analysis project Ga0079215, IMG submission 77004) | Agricultural soil microbial communities from Utah to study Nitrogen management - NC Control | ecosystem: Environmental > Terrestrial > Soil > Agricultural land | place: USA: Utah | collected...
CAGATTGGGGTCAGATGGGGGTCAGACCCCCATCTGACCCCAATCTGACCCCTGACCCTGACCCCTTACTCCTCGAGGAGGACCAGGATGGGCAGGCGTATGATGAATTCGCTGCCCTTGCCGGTGCCTTCGCTCCGGGCTTCCACGGAGCCGCCGTGCATCTCTACCAGGCGCCTAACGACAGACAGGCCGATCCCGAGACCGCCCTGCGACCTGGCCACCGATTGCCTCGCCTGCACGAACATGCCGAAGACGTGACGGAGTGTCTCCGCCGGAATACCAATGCCCGAGTCGCGCACGGAGATCACCACCCGATCTCCCTCCTGTTCCGCGGAAAGTGAGATATGGCCACCGGCCTCGGTGTACTTGGCGGCGTTGTTCAACAGGTTGGATAGCGCCTGGGCAAGACGGACCGGATCGGCGTCCAATAGCACAGGCAGCGCCGGGAGCGTCACCGTCAACTCGTGGTGTGCGGCTTCGATTGCGGGGCGGCTCGTCTCGACGGCGTTCTTGAGCACCGTCGCCAGTTCCACCCATTCCTTTCGCAGTTCGAGCCGGTTGCTGTTGATCCGCGAGACGTCCAGCAGGTCATCGACCAGGCGGACCATCTGCTGAACCTGCCGGTCGAGGATCGAGCGCGCATGGAGGAGCATCGCCGGGTCATTGTTCGACAGGCGAAGCAACTGCAAGCCGTTGCGCATCGCCGACAGCGGGGTGCGCAGCTCGTGGGAGAGCGTGGCGAGAAACTCGTCTTTCCGCCCGTCCTGGTCGCGCAGGTTGGACACCACCCGCAGGCACTGGTGCGCGATCGTGACCTGATGCGACAGCGCGTGCATGACCTCGATGTCGTCCGGCTCGAAGTCGTCCCGTGTCCGGCTGGCGAAGCCAAGAACTCCGACGAGACGTGAACCTGCAATCAGTGGATGACAACTGCAGCTTCGAGCGCCAGCGGCCGTCAGGATCGATGACGTGTGGTCCACGACGTCCGTCGAAACAACGGAAGCGTCGGCATCCGCGCGCACGTCGAGCCGTACAATCTCGCTGGTTGACCCCTCGGGCAGGCCCGAGAACGAAACGAGCTTCAGTGCACCGGCATGATCATCGAACGCATACCAGACGTAGAGATCGAGGCCGAGCGGTACCCGCAGCATTTCGTACAGCTCATCGAGAAGCGCGTCCGGTTCGTCCGCGGTCAGGAGGATGCTCGCTGCGTTCCATAGCAATTTGCGCCGCGTGTCTGGTTGGCGGCGCGCAGACTCACGCTCGTCCGAGACGGGAATGGAACGAGCGCCCTCTTCGCGCGGCGCAACCGCCGGGAGAGGAGTCGTGGTCCTGATCTGGTGCCAGGGCCGTTCATTCATGCCGCAGAAAGTTGAGCATTGAAGGTTCGGCTGCGCGTGATGGAACTCACGTCGCGATCGGGTTCTGTGTCAACACCGAAACGTCCCTGTTTCACTGCCTGACGATCTATGATCGCCCAGACGGCAATTCGGCGAACGACGATGCCCGGGGTACCTGTCTCATGGCGTGCACCAATTCCGGTGGTGGGATGACCAGTTTGCGTGCGCGCAGATCCAGCCAGCCGCCGGTCGAACGAATGGTTGCAGCTCGCTCTCCGCGCTCGGACCATACCTCGTTTTCGATGATAAAACGGGCCGCGTCGGCACTCAGACCGAGGGCGGCATGGGTGACCGTTACCACCTCGTGCAGGCCGATCTCGCGGAAATACTCCAGCTCGTCCTTTCTTACCACGGGGCCGATCGCCAGCCGCAGAAATTCGGACGGCGGGAACCCATGTTCCGCGAAAAACGCCATGCGAACGTCGGCGGCAAGATCGAGGTACGCTCGGTTCGCCAGGTGCCCGTTGAAATCCATCGTCCCCCAGCCGGCCAGGAATTGCCTGGCATAACGCTCTCCAGTTTTTTCGATCACGCGCTACCCCGAGCTCTGGTTTTTTTCTCAGCAATTGGAGCGGATCTATTCAGCCCCCCCAACCCCCGGTAGGTTGCATGCTTCGGAATCGTTGTGGAAAGCGCTACTCCGGTTTGCGCCGGTCAGGAACGAGGGGGAAGTTTAGCGGACAATACACGACTCGAGACGGTTACGGTGGACTGATCGCCGCGCGGCAGGAGATTGAGTGGCAACGAAGAAGGGCCCGTCGAATGACACGCCGACTGCGCCGGTCGAAGCACCGGCCGATCCACATACTGACGGCGATGATGGCGCGTTAGGCACAGCCGAAACACCTGCTTCCGCCGGGTCGATTTCGGCTGGTTTCCCGATTGTCGGCATCGGCGCCTCAGCCGGCGGTCTCGCCGCGTATGAGGCATTTTTCAACGGTCTGCCGACCGATCACGAAACCGGCATGGCGTTCGTGATCGTCCAGCACCTGTCGCCGGACCACAAGAGCATCCTTGGCGAACTGATCCAGCGCTATGCGCGCATGCCAGTCGATGAAGTGGAGGATGGAATGCGCGTGGAGCCCAACCACGTGTACATCATCCCGCCGAATCGCGACATGTCGCTCGAGAACGGGACCCTCCAGTTGCAGGAGCCCGCCGAGGCGCGCGGTCAACGGTTACCCATCGATTTCTTCTTCCGATCCCTTGCCCGTGAGCATGGTGAACGGGCGATCTGCGTGATTCTCTCGGGCACCGGGAGTGACGGCACGTTAGGCGCGCGTGCCGTGAAGGGAGAAGGGGGGATGGTCATGGCCCAGGAGCCGGCAACCACCGAGCACGATGGCATGCCGCGCAGCGTGATCGGCACCGGGATAGTGGATTTCGTCCTCCCTCCTGCGGAGATGCCGAACCAACTCATGGCGTACGCTCAGCACGCGTTCTCGAGGCCGCCGCGTGCGAAAGTGCCTGCCGCGCCGGACAACAGCATGCTGAAGCGATTGACCAGCCTTCTGAAAGCTCAGACCGGTCATGACTTCTCCCAGTACAAATCGACCACGCTGCTGCGGCGGATGGAACGGCGCATGGCGCTCCATCAGGTCCAGACCGACGAGGAGTACCTCAAGCTCGCGCGCCAGAATCCGGCGGAAATCGAGGGGTTGTTCCGGGACCTGCTGATCGGGGTGACCAACTTCTTCCGCGATCCGGACGCCTTCAAGGTGCTCGAGGAGACGGTGATTCCTCGTATCATGAAGTCGAAAGACCTGCACGACCAGTTTCGCGTCTGGATCTGCGGCTGCAGTACCGGTGAAGAAGCGTACTCCATCGCGATTTTGCTACAGGAGTACATCGAGGCCGCGAAGCGTTCGATCAAGGTTCAGGTCTTCGCGACCGACATCGACCACGTGGCGATCGAGCACGCCCGCGCGGGATCGTACCCGGCGAGCATTTCTGCCGACGTGTCTCAGGAGCGCTTGAACCGTTTCTTCGTGCACGACCAGCAACGCGACGCGTATCGCGTCCAGAAGGTTATCCGCGACATGCTCGTATTTTCCGAGCAGGACGTGATCAAGGATCCCCCGTTCTCGAAGGTGGACCTGATCAGTTGCCGGAACCTGCTCATTTACCTGAACAGCGACGTGCAGCGGAAACTGATCCCGCTGTTCCACTACGCGTTGAATGCAGGCGGAACGCTTTTTCTGGGGGCGTCGGAGTCGATCGGGGAATACGCGCGATTCTTCACGCCCGTCGATCGAAAGTGGAAGATCTACGATCGAGAAGCCGTCGATGAGGAGCCGGCCCGGCTCGGTCTCGGCGAGTTCGTGCCACCCATCCGGAACGCGCGGGACCGGCACCGTCCCGCGACCGGTTCAGCCGGGTCGGATTTCTCGAGCAATTGGCGCCACCTGACCGAACAGGCGCTCCTCTCGCATTACGCCGAAGCAGGAATACTGGTCAACAGCCGCGGCGAAATCTTCTACATCTTCGGAAGGACCGGGCAGTTTCTGGAACCCTCGTCCGGTGACGCGTCACTCAACATCCTGACCATGGCCCGCCAGGGCCTGCGTCGTGAGATGACGACTGCGCTGCACCGCGCCGTCGCGCACAAGAAAACGGCGGAATACCGCGGGATCCACGTCAAGTCGAATGGCGATTTCGTCTCGGTCGACATGACGATCACGCCGGTCGATATGCCGCACGGCGGTCGTTCCGACTTGTACCTCGTCATCCTCGAGGAAACACCGGCCGTCGACGAGAGTCCGGAAAAAGCTCCGATGGATCGCTCGGAAAGCAGCAGTCGAGTAGCAGAGCTCGAAATTGAGCTCAAGTCCAAAGAGGACTATCTGCAGACGACGCTGGAGGAGATGGAAACAACAAACGAGGAGCTGAAATCGACGAATGAGGAGATGCAGTCCGTCAACGAAGAGCTGCAGTCGACGAATGAAGAGCTCGAGACGTCGAAGGAAGAGCTTCAGTCCGTCAACGAAGAATTGTCGACGGTGAACGCCGAATTACAGGACAAGGTCGCCGATCTGTCGCGCGTCAACAACGACATGAACAACCTGCTTGCCGGGACCGGCATCGGTACGGTCTTCGTCGACAACTCGCTGCGCATCCTGCGGTTCACGCCGGCAGCAACGCAGGTGATCAACCTCATTCCAGGCGATCTCGGCAGGCCCGTAGACCACATCGTGTCGAACCTGGTCGGGTATCAAGCCCTGATGGACGACATCCGCGAAGTGCTCGACACGCTGCAGCCGAAGGAAGCGGAGGTGCTGACGAAGAACGGCGCGTGGCATCTAATGCGGATTCGACCATACCGGACCATCGACAACATGATCGAAGGGGTGGTGCTCACCTTCGTCGACATCAGCGAGCGGAAGAAGGCGGAGCGGAAGCTGGCTGAGAGCGAGACGCGCTACCTCTCCATCTTCAATCAGGCCCTGGCCGGCCTGGCACAAACCGATGTAAATGGCCTATTCACGATGGTGAATGACCGCTTCTGCGAGATGCTCGGTTACACCCGGGAGGAATTGCTGAAGCTGCGAATGATGGATATTACCCATGTCGAGGACAAACCTCGCAACAGGGTGCTGCTGGACGAATTGCTTGCCGGCGGACCGAATTTTTCGGTCGAGAAGCGATACGTGCGTCGTGACCTGGGCGTGGTCTGGGTCGCAGAACGGGTGAGCGCGATCTGCGATAATAAAAAGGTTCAATCGCTGGTTTCCATCACCTTCGATAAGGACCCTGCCGAGGCAAAGTGAAAAGGACCCTGCCGAGGCAAAGTCGAAGTAAGCGAATTCTGCAGGACCAATGAGAAGGGCCGACGTTGAGGGTGCATGGCATCTGAAACCCACGATCGCGAGGCACGCCAGGCGCGAGCCGGCGAATTGTCGCCTGACGAGGGGCGTCGAGCCCCCCGGTCGGAGCCTAACGCCCACGACGAGGGGCGGCTGCTTCACGAGTTGAGCGTGTACCAGAGCGAGCTCGAATCGCAGAACGAGCAACTCCGGCAGGCACAGACCGAGCTCGAGGAATCCCGGAGCAGATACCGGGATCTCTACGCCGAAGCCCCGATCGCATTCCTGACGGTCGGCATTCAGGGCCGCATACTCAGCGCGAATCGCCGCGCGGCCGAGTTGCTTCGGCTGTCGCTGCTGACCGCGGGCCGACGTCGCCTCACCGAGTTCATGTCGTCGGACGACTCAGCGTATTTCACGCAGCAGTTCGCGGCGCTGTATCGGTCACGGGATCCGGTCAGGATCGAATGCGAGATGCGGCGGGCGGATGGCAAGACGTTCTGGGCCGAGCTGACCATGAACCTGTCGCGCGATGGCGCAGATGGATCGCCGTTATGCCGCGTTGCGCTGACGGACCTGACGGACCGGAAACGGATGCAGGACGACACGGCGCGCCTGGTAGCGATCGTCGCGTCATCGGATCAGGCCATCATCAGCAAGGATCTCGAGGGAACCGTCACCACGTGGAATGCCGGGGCCGAGCGGCTGTTCGGGTTTACTGCGGCGGACGCGATCAATCACAGTATTCACTTCATCGTCCCTGCTGATCGCGCGAGCGAGGAGGAAGAAATCAGGCACCGGGTCCGGCTCCGCGAGACGATCGCCCTGGAAACTGTCCGGATCCGTCAGGATGGCACGCGAGTTCCCGTCTTCGTCTCGGCCGCTCCCATTTTCGCGCAGGGACGCGTGTCGGGTGTGTCGTACATCATCCGCGACATCAGCGAGCAGGTCGAGGCCCGCCAGGAAGTGGCAAGATTGCTCGACAATCTGCGACAGGCGGATCGCCGGAAGGACGACTTCATCGCGACGCTGGCCCACGAGCTGCGGAACCCACTCGCCCCGATCCGGAATGCGGCCGCGGTAATGCGCTTCGCGCCTGACCTCACGCCGAAGCTGCAGTGGTGCCGGGATGTCATCGACCGGCAGGTCGGACACATGGCGGCCTTGCTGGACGACTTGCTCGACGTCAGCCGCCTCGCGCGCGACAAGATCACGCTGCGCCGTGATCGCCTCGAGCTGGGTACCGCGATCGCGCAGGCCGTCGAACTCAACCGGCACTTGATCGACCGGCGGGGACATAAACTCGTTATGCAGCTGGCGCCCCACGCCATCGAAGTGGAGGGCGACCTCACACGCCTGACGCAGATCTTCGGCAACCTGCTGAACAACGCCTCGAAGTACACCGATCCGGGGGGCGAAATCGTGGTGACGACGACGTTCCACGACGGTTGCGTCATCACGCGTATCCGTGACAACGGCATCGGGATCAGGCCGGAGAACCTCGGGACGATTTTCGACCTCTTTGCGCAGGTCGACCCGACGCGTGAAGGAAGCGAAGGCGGTCTCGGGATCGGCCTGGCCCTCGTCAAGGGACTGGTCGAGCGGCACGGCGGAACCATCGAGGCAGCCAGCGAAGGTCTGGGTCATGGAAGTGAGTTCACGGTCTCGCTGCCCGTCGCAAGACGTCAGCGCATCGAGACCACCGGTGACCATCCCCTGGTCGTGCAGGATGGCACGAAGCGACTCCGATTGCTCGTGGTTGACGACAACGTCGACGCTGCGGAAAGCATGGGAATGATCCTCTCGGCTTTTCACGAGGTGCGCACCACGCACGACGGTGAGCAGGCGTTGGAGGTCGGAGACGAGTTCCATCCAGATGCGGTCGTGCTCGACATCGGCATGCCGCGTATGGATGGCTATCAACTCGCGCAGCACATCAGGCAGGCACCGTGGGGGAGAAACATTGTGCTCATCGCGTGTACCGGATGGGGTCAACCCGATGACCGGCGACGATCTCAGGAGGCCGGCATCGATCACCACATGGTGAAGCCCGTGAGTGCTCGCGCGATGCTCCAACTGCTCAGCAGAGTCGATCCACCGGAATCTGACTGATGCCGAACCGGGACATCGTTGTTATCGGAGCTTCGGCCGGCGGAGTTCCCACGCTGAAGGAGCTCGTCGCCCTGCTGCCGGCGGACTTTCCCGCCGCGATGTTCATCGTGCAGCACATGAGTCCTGGCGCGCAGTCGCTCCTGCCACAGATCCTCGCGCGCAGCGGGCGGCTATCCGCATCATTTCCCGAAGATCGCGAGGAAATTCGACCCGGACACATCTACGTCGCGCGGCCTGATGCTCATCTTCTCCTGGAAGCGGAACATGTGCGCGTGGTGCGCGGCCCACGCGAGAACCGTCACCGTCCCTCCATTGACCCACTGTTTCGTTCTGCGGCGTGGTCGTATGGTCCGCGCGTCGTTGGCGTCGTCCTGACGGGATATCTCGACGATGGCGCGGCCGGCCTCTGGGCGATCAAGTCGTGCGGAGGCGTGGCGATCGTGCAGGATCCGTCCGATGCACTGCACCATGACATGCCAATCAATGCCGCGCGGGCGATCGACGTCGACTACACGCTGCCCGTGTCCGAAATCGCTCCGCTGCTCGTCACGCTCGCGCGCGAACCGGTCGATCCGAAGATGGATTTCGTCCGTCCTGCCAATATTGCTACCGAAATCGGGTTTGTGAAAATGGAACGAGACATCGCCGACATGAACAGGCTGGGTGCGCTCTCCGCGTTCACCTGCCCCACCTGTCGTGGCGCGTTGTGGGAGCTACACGACGACGTGCTGCGGTATCGCTGTCATACGGGCCACGCGTTCTCGAAGGACAGCCTGCTGGGTGAACAAACGACCGCCATCGAGGATGCACTGTATTCGGCACTCCGCGCGGTCGAGGAAAAGGCGACAGTACTGCGCCGACTGGGCGAGCGTTCCGCTGGACGCTCGGACATGCTGCAGGCGGACTTCGAGTCGAAGGCGAGCGCACTCGAGGATACCGCCGAGGTATTGCGTTCGATCCTGTCGCGCGAAGCCGCGTGATCCTGGTTGAAGCGTTGAAGAGCTCAGAAGTTGGCGAACGCCTTGCACATTGCGCTTATCAACGTTTCAACTGCTGCAAGGGTGAAATACGCAGTCGCGCTCGATGCGCGCCCGCATCGACTGAGATCTCCGTGATCTGGAACGGAAATGGCGTGCCATCTACTGCGCGGGCGCGGGCGTGCTGGCCGCTGCGGAACGACGTCCTCGTTATGCCGAATGCATCGCCTGCAACGCCGCGATTGCCGCCCTGGATCTCCGTCTTGAACATGGACGAGTCGTCGTCAGCCTCGATCAGGCTCATGCGATAGGGCGACTGAAGAGTCGGCGGGAAGATCGGGAGGTTCTGCGCGACGTGATACATCACAACCCCGTTTCCGGGGATCTTACCATCACCCGATTGCGCTTCCCGGTATTCGATCAGCAGGTACTCATCGTCTGACTTGATCGGGACTTTCAGGACAGTGCCGCCACGCCCCATCGGATTCAGCTCGTAAACCACGTCCTTTGTCGGATCGACTACGGTCGGCGCGGACCAGCCGAGAACTGTGCGCGGCCAGGGGCCGAAGGTATTGAACTTGTAGTCGAGCGTGGGCGCACCTGTGCCGCATCCCCAGGCGCCGGCGGCCATGAGCTCCCAGCAGCCGGCCACCCACCGACGTGTCGCCCACACCTCACCCGACCCACCAAGCTGGTGGTAGATGTCGGGCAATCCGAAGAAGAGGTGCCCAAGTTCATGCGCGAGCACATGTGCTCCGACCGTCAAACCACCGCATCCGATCGCCGACAGGAGTGTGTAGGCACCGATCTCGATCATGCCGCCACGCGCGGAAGGATCATTCGTCCTGTAACGCTGCCCATTCATCCGCCAGACTGTTCGCGCGAACGGATGTGGGCCCAGCCCCGTCCCTCCGGCGCAGTAGCGATTGAGGTCCGAGTTCAAGACGGCGATGCCACCGTCCAGCACTCCGTCGTCATCGCCGCTGTTGGGGAATCCATCCGGCCCGTCGTTGTCGAACTGGCCGAAGTCCACGTCGTCCTGGATGCCTAACAACGCCTCGATGACGTAATCGTCCTGGAGCGTGGGCCCGTGGATCCCCGGACTCGAGAAGAGCTGCGTCGACGAAACGGTCGTCTGCACCCAGGGAGTCACGCGCCCCTTGAGCGTGAACGCTCCATCGGAGGCGAGCGAAAAGGCCTGGTTCATCGGCCCGCCATTCGAACCGCCGAACAACTGTGACTGCAGCTCGGCTGACGTGAGCGGGATCGGTGCGCCGTTATGAAAGCGCGCCGGAATGACGAGCAGTCGTGACGTCCCGAAGTGGCGTACTCCCTGGACGCTCACCACGTACGGATATCGCGCGATGTCGAAATCCGGGGTGGGCGCGGTGGCGGAGTCGCAACCAACCGCCGTCATCAACAATGCCGCTGCAACCGACGTGGAACGGTGGGTCACAAGAGTGGATGGGAGATGGCGGATGGGGGATGGGGGATGGGGATCACGACTCGCGGACGATGTACCACCATCCTGACTGAACGTGCCAGCTACTCTCGCTGGATTGCGCCCAATCTTCGGACATCGGGCACACGCCACGCAATAAGCGCCACGGTCAACAGCGTCATCGTCGCGCCAAACAGGGCCGAAGGGACGGCGCCCAACAGGCGTGCCGCAACGCCACTTTCGAAATACCCAAGCTCATTCGAGCTGCCGATGAACATCGCGTTCACCGACGAGACGCGTCCCAGCATTTCCGGCGGTACCCGCACCTGGATGAGCGTCGACCGGATCACCGCGCTCACGTTGTCCGCCGCTCCGCTGATAGCCAGCAGCAGCAGCGACAACGCGAAGGATCGCGACAGCGCGAAGCCGAGGATGCAGAAGCCAAAAATGGTCACGGACGCCAGGAGGACCGGACCGGCGTGGCGGAACGGGGGCCGGTGAGCAATGACGAAGGCCATCAGCACCGCGCCCGCCCCTGGTGCCGCCTGAAGAGCCCCGAAGCCGTCGGCGCCCACGTGGAGGATGTCAGACGCAAAGATGGGCAGGATCGCGACCACCCCGCCAAAAAACACCGCCAGCAGGTCGAGCGTGAGCGCCCCGAGAATGACCCGCTGCCGGCGCACGTAGCGCAGGCCTTCGATGAGGTTCTGCACCACGGGGACCGTGGCGCTGGTGAACGGAGTCGGCGTATGCCGCACCAGGAGTAATGCACCTAACGCGACGACGCTGAAGGCGAGGTTGATGCCCAGTGTCCACCGCACACCGAGGGTGGCGAACAGCACGCCGCCTAACGCCGGCCCGGCGACGGTGCCCGCCTGCCAGGTCGAGCTGCGCCACGTCGC
>Ga0079215_10000342_pt1 | contig 10608 bp, 7 predicted proteins | sample NCControl_FD_77004 | JGI IMG/M metagenome (GOLD analysis project Ga0079215, IMG submission 77004) | Agricultural soil microbial communities from Utah to study Nitrogen management - NC Control | ecosystem: Environmental > Terrestrial > Soil > Agricultural land | place: USA: Utah | collected...
CAAATCCCGCGGGAAATATTCACGCCAACGCCGGTCAACCAACGCTGCGATATCGTCGCGCACCTTCAGCTCCGCAGGAAATCCAGTTTTGGTGCGCGCATCGATAACAACCGGTCCTTTGTAACTGAGGTGATGACGAAGAACCTGCGTTTCAGCAGCATGAATGTCAGCGGCTGGTTCAAAGCGCGTCCAGGTAGCCCACAAAAAGTCCGGCGCGGAGCGAGCCACCTTCACATCGTCATGAAGTACAAGCAAAGGCCAGTCGGAAAAGACCGCCTCACGAGCGAGCCGGGCAGGTTGCTCCGGATCTTCGGCATACGGCGATCCTTGCAACACCAGGCACCCACCACAAAAGACCTCAGCGGCAGAGACGTCTTGCGGTAACTCTCCCTGAAACGTGCGCGGCAGATCACGCACCGGCTCACCGAGCCCCAGCATGATTGCTTTACTGCCCTCGTTTACTTTGCCGCTCGTGTAATCCAGCGTGTCCATGGAAACGTTTGCAAAGATGAACAAATCACTTTCCCAACGTACACGCGCCAGGATGTGTTCCAGAAGGTTGGGAAAGTCTCGCAGTTCCTGAGGCGTATCGGTTAACAAGAGGAACTTTGTAAGCGACAGTTGACCTTCCCCAAGAATCCGAAATCCGGAGACGAGCGCTTCGCGGCTGTAACGCTCGTGGACAACAGCAGCACAAAGAGAATGAAAGCCAGTTTCGCCGTAGGTCCACAGATCGCGCACGCTCGGCATCACGAGGGGAAAGAGTGGCGATAATAGTTTCTGCAGGTAGTCGCCAATGAAAAAATCTTCCTGACGGGGCTTGCCCACTACGGTCGCCGGATAGATCGCGTCGCGCCTGTGACAAATTGCATCGACATGAAAAACCGGATACTCGTGTTCCAGAGAGTAGTAACCGTAATGGTCTCCGAATGGTCCTTCAACGCGACGCTCGTGAGGTGGCGCGTGGCCGACAAGCGCAAACTCCGCTTCCGCCGCGAGACGATGCCCCTGCGCAATCGGGTTCTGACTCATCCGCAGCTTCTCTCCGGCGAGTAAGGACGCGAGCACCAACTCCGGGACGTCTTCTGGCAAAGGAGCGATGGCAGCGAGAATCAACGCGGGCGGTCCGCCGAGAAAGACAGTGACAGGAAGACTTTGATTGAGTGCTTCGGCTTCCTTGTAATGAAATCCACCGCCTTTCTGAATCTGCCAATACAAACCGGTTGATTGCTTATCGAAAACCTGAAGCCGGTAGATTACGAGGTTGTGTTTATGCGTCTTCGGATTTTCGGTGTAGACGAGCGGAAGGGTAATGAACGGCCCGCCGTCTTCCTGCCACGTGGTCAGGACGGGAAGCTGGCCCAGGTCGGCCGGACGGTCAATCACTTCAGCAACTGGGGCTCGACTTGTAGTGCGGGTTCCGAGTTTAAACAGGTCCCGCGCAACCGAGCGATGCTTCCAAAGTTCAGCGCCGCGCGGAGGCAACAAGGCTTCGGCGATTTTCGTGAGGTCGCGAACGAGCGCCTCAGGCTTTGGCCCAAAGGCGAGTTCGATGCGCTGAGCTGTGCCGAAGAGATTGGTGACAACCGGATAGTTGCTGCCTTTAACGCGTTTGAAGAGGAGCGCCGGCCCCCCCTGCTCGATTACGCGCCGATGAATCTCGGCCGCCTCAAGGTAAGGATCGACTTCGGATTCAATTGTGATGATGTCTTTTTCGCGCGTGAGGAGGTCGAGGAATGTGCGCAGGTTTCGATGCATCCTAGCGAGGAGTATAGCCGAATCCAGAGTCTAACGGTCCCATGTCCAACGTCCAACGTCTATGTCTAATGGCAAGCTCTCAAAGTAAGAGGTCTTGGCACCGTAACGAACTTTGGGCTCTGGACGTTGGACTTTGGACCCTAATTTTTGACTCTAATTAAGGCGTCGGGCTTTCGGAGTTACTAACGGTGCGCGGGCGGGTCGGTTTGGCAGGTTCGCCCTGTGCCAGACGCGCTTCAATCTTTTCGATCGCGTCCTCAGCCGCGGCGGCCACGCCCGGAAGAAACGAATCGCGGAGGGGAGTGACGAGCGCGAGGCTTTCCTGATCTCCAATCACCGCAAGTGCTTCAATTAAGCCGGCCGTGATCCGCGCCGGTTTGTCTTCGTCCTTAAGATAGCTGTGAAGGAGGGCGGGAGCATCTACCTTACTGAGATAGCCGACCGCTTGATCGTGGCGACCGGAATCCAGCTCGCGCACGACTTGAAACAGCATGTCGGACTTGCCCATGCGATAGAGTGCCCACTCGAGCGCCAGCCGCACGTTCTTGTTCTTCTCTTGAAAGTGATAGCCCTGGACAAGTTTCTTTTGCTCGACGGCTGCGAGCCGCGCCAAAGCCTCCGCCGCTTCTTGCCGCACCACTGGATCATAGTGGCCGAGTTGCTTCGCCCAGCGCGCCCCAACTTCGCGCGGATCACCGACATCGTTTGAAGCGGATACTTGCCCGAGACAAAGAGAGGGGATACAGAGAAGCGATAGAAGAAGCAGATATCTCATAAGCATATTTCGGAATGGAGAGTTCACTCTGAATTAGCGACGGTTATCAACGGAATGAAGCGGCTTGCCCGCCCCCGGTGCGTAAGCCTCTGGCTTACCGTAAATCGCCATTTTAGATTTCGCGAGGCTTAGCCTCGCGAAGATATGCAACAGGAAGAGCCGGTAAGGCAAGCCTTACTGCTCGGGAGAAGGCAAAGCCTTGACTACTTTGTGGCTGTCGCACTTGTTTTACGCAAACCGGCGCTGTTCAGATCGAGCTCTGTCAGGGGTATCACTTCTACATTCGAAAACTGCTTGCGCAACGGCTCGAGAAAGTCCTTCGCATTCCCGACGATGATGATGTGGGCATCCTTCGCCGGCAGTCGCGTCCCCGCAAATTTCTGCACGTCCGCGGCGGTAACCGACTGCACATTGCGGATGTAGTTATTGATCTCATCGAGGCTGAGACCGTGCAAAGCCAACGAGGCGACCTGAAATGCCAGGCCATCAGTTGTCTCCAGGTTGCGACCAAACCCGCCAATCAAGACGGCTTTCCGCGGCGTGAGTTCAGCTTCAGCAACAGCCTCGCTCGACAACCGGCTTAGCTCATGAATCAAGAGGCCGGCAACTTCGGCTCCGGATGGATTCTTCGTTTGCGCAGAAGCCACGAAAGGCCCTGACTCGCGTCGCGCCTCGAGCGAGCTGCGCGCCCCGTAACTAAGCCCGCGCTTGATTCGAATCTCCTGATTCAACCTGCCGGAATAGCCGGAGAGGATGGAATTTGTAACGATGCCGCGGAAATAATCGGGGTCGGTGCGACTGATACCGACGCGCGCCAGCAGCACCGCCGCCTGTCCTGCGTCCGGCATGTCAACGACCACCACGCGCTGTTTTTCATCAGCCCGCGCCATCTTGCCTACTTGTCCGCGAGCTGGCAGTGCCGCAGCCGGCTTAGCCCAATCGCCGAGTAACCGCTCTGCAAGTTTGAAGGCGTCCTCAGCTTTGATCGAGCCGCCGATGACGAGCACCGCATTGTCCGGTCGGTAATATTTTGCGTGTAGTCCGGCAATGTCAGCCTGCTTGATGCGCGGCAAGGATTCGGGAGTCCCCGCAAGCGGGTGACCGTAAGCGGCGTCGCCAAACACGACGCGCGCGGCGACAAAGCCGGCTAGCGATCCCGGATCTCCTAAAGTGACGCTCAAATTATCGATGTATTGCTGGCGTAAGCGTTCAATCTCTTCTTCTTGAAAAACAGGATTGCGCACGACGTCAGCAAGGATGCTCAGTGCCGGATCGATCTTGCTCGACATCACATTAATGAAAACTCGGGAGGCATCCCAACCGGCTCCGGACTGGATCGTTCCGCCGAGGGCTTCAATCTGTTGCGCAATCTCCGGAGCCGTTCGCGTCTTGGTTCCCTTGGTGAGCAAGGAAGCCGTTAGCTCCGCCAAGCCGCTCAAGTTTGCCGGATCAACTTCACCGCCATTCTTAACAACGATGCCTGCTGAGACGAGCGGGATGTCGTGATCTTCAATCACGATTACACGCAAACCATTCTTCAGTGTGCGTTCCGCCGGCTTCGGTATGGTTACCGAGCGGGGCGCGGCCGGGGCTGGGGGATTCTCTTGTTGCGCGCGCACCGTGCCGGCCAGCAACCCGGTTGCCAGCAACACCGCTGTCGCAATACTGGTCACCTTTGGAAAACTAAGAATCATTCTCATTTGCTTCCCTCCCCGCCGGCTGTTGCCTTCGGCCGCATCGACTCCGCCTGATAAGTAATCACCACGCGGTTAGAGTCGGTGAAGTATTTTTTCATGACGCGTTGAATATCCGCGGCGGTGACGGCTTGAAGTTTGTCGATGTCGGTGTTTACTCGGGCTGCGTCTCCCAGCAACACTGCGGCACGCGCGAGGGCGAAGGCCTTACCATTACTCGTTTCACGTTCGCGCAACTCGTTCGTTACCAGTTGCAGCTTGGCCTTTTCGAGCTCGGCAGCCGAAACCAGCGTGTCTTGCATCTTTTTCAGTTCCGCCAATAAGGCGCGCTCAGCTTCTTCCGGTTTCTTTTCGCTCGCGAGAATCGCGCCCAGAACAAAGAGCCCTGGCTGCTCGCGAAGATCGGCTTGAGCGAAAGCTTCCTGCGCAACCTGCTGCTGGTAAACCAACGATTGATACAAACGCGACGACTCGCCGCTGGATAGTATCGCCTCCGCGACATCAAGAGCCGCGGCGTCTGCGGATGCGACGGGAGGCGCCAGATAAGTGAGCGCGACTGCGGGCAACGGAACATTTGCCGCATATTCGTTGACTCGTTTTTCCGCTGTTCGCTCCGGCTCCTTCGTCGTTACCCGTGGCAGCGGCTTGTCGGGTTTGGCAACGCGCGTGAAGTATTTATCGATCCACGTATCAATTTGCTTTGGTTCAAAGTCGCCGACCACAACGAGCGTCGCATTGTCGGGTCGATAAAAAGTCGAATGAAACGCCTTCACGTCATCTAGAGTAGCTGCGTCGAGTTCTTCAATGCTCCCGATGCCCGGCCGCCGGTAAGGATGGGTGGTAAAGGACTGCTTCTCGATTGCGTAAAAGAGTCGACCATACGGCGGCGCCAGGACGCGCGAGCGGAACTCCTCTTTTACGACATCGCGCTCTGACTTGAAATTCTTCTCATCAACATTGAGCGAGCCCATCCTATCGGCTTCAGCCCAGAGAAGCGTCTCTAAATAATTTGAAGGCACAACTTCATAGTAGTTCGTGAAATCGTCCCAGGTTGAAGCGTTGTTGATGCCGCCGACGTCTTCCGTGAGACGATCCATCATCTCGTCCTTCATGTTCTTGGTCCCCTTGAACAGCATGTGTTCAAAGAGGTGCGCAAAACCGCTGCGGCCTTCCGGATCATCTTTTGAGCCCACTTTGTACCAAACCTGGATGGCCACAGTTGGGCTGGCATGATCCTCAACAGTCAGTACGCGCAGGCCATTTGGCAGGGTGCGATCGCGATACGTGAGTCGCGGCATCGTTTGCGCGCGCGATACCAAACCAAAACCGGTGGAGCTAAGCAGCAGAGCTATGACTGCCAGAAGAAATTTCAAATTACGAAACATGTTTTTGATACTCCAGAATCGAGTGGAAGAGTCGGGGGTTCGATGACTGCCGTCGGGCTGCTGTTGCTTTGGGGAGGGTTGCAATCGAGATCAATCAAGGTCGAGCGGGTTGACATAGGGTTTGTCTTTCTCTTTTTCAGCGCGTTTCATGGCCTCTTGAAACTTCTCTTCGAGAATGCGGTCGCGATCCTTCATTGAGCTTAACTCCTGCGCAAAGATCTGCTCCCGCTGTTGCTTCTGCTTGTCCAGGCCTTTGACCATCTCATCGAAGGACGCGAGCGGCTTCGTCTTCTCCTGATGCGAAATCAACGCACCTGTTTGCGCATCGATCGATAGAGTGGCTTCACAGCACGGGCAAATGATCGTGAAGCGTGACGTGTCAACCATGGCTCTCCTCACAACGAGAAAATTTAATTCTCTTCAAGTATAACACCACCCCCGGTCGGCGCGTGGCAAAGTGAAGGTGATAAGTAGGAAAAAACATTTTCCATTTGTCATTGGCACTGGAGCCGTCAAGTCGCCGAACTCAAACGCCCAAGTGGAAACTCAAATCGCCAAGTCGCCAAGGGCCGCAGAGGTCGCCAAAAAGAATAAGACGAACTTTAGTACTTGAGCTTAGTACTTAGTACGTTGTGCTTTGTTCAGAAGCTCGGTTGTCCAGCTAGCGCCCAAATTCATCAGCGAACAAAGTTCAAAGAACGAAGGTCAAAGCTCGTTTTTAATCTTGGCGGTTTCAGTTCGTCGAACCGTTTTATTTCCCACGCGGTTTTGTTTCCCCAATGGCAAATGAGACAAGGAATTGCTTTGGTTTTTTCTTCCCCCGAACATAGAAAGGCGGCGCAATTGCGCCGCCTCTAGAATCCTTCAATACCAAAATGGATTAAGGAGTGACTGCATCTTTGATGGCGCCGCCGACTTTCTTGGCTCCGCTTGCGGTCTTCTTGCCAACCGTCTTCGCGCCTGAAGCGGTCTTTTCTCCTACTGTCTTCGCACCGTCAACAGTTTTGTCGCCGACGTCTTCCAGCTTATCGCCAGCTTCACCGACGACATCTTCGCCCTTGTCAGCAATCCAGCCGGCCGCGTCCGCCAGCTTATCGCCTGTGACTTCAAGCGCGTCGCCTACGTCGTTAACTTCCTTCTCTTCCCCTGAGGGAGAGTAGACTCTGACGGTGCGCCTCCCATCGCGCGTGGTCGTGACAACGGCGCGAGCCACTCTGGGGTTGTTGCGAAAAACCCGAGTCTCGGTCTTGACGCCGTTCGCGTCGGTCGTGGTCACAATTTCTGAACCATCGGCCGCCGTACGCGTCGTGGTGGTTCCCGCGAGATTCGCGTTAGCCGTCTCATCAGTCCGGGCGCATCCGGCGATTGCCAGCGCCGCCATAGCCAGCAACGCCACTAAGAAAACTTTCTTGCTCACACTAATACCCTCCTTCAATAATAAAACCGCCAAAGTTCCGTTATACAAATTGGCAACCAACGTGCCGTTAGATCCCAGTTGAACTCAGCCAAATTTCTGGGGCGAAGCGCTGCTTACGGGTAAAACGGTACGGCTCACGTAGATGCGCGGTCACTATTAGTACAGAGTTGCTAAAAGGGAAGGAGTAGTATTGCGGCGGGTACGAGCCTTAAAGTGTCGATTGCTGGGAGCCTTGAGCGAGTCCTTTCGACGCGTAGCGTCAGTTTGAATTTAGCTGGGACTTTCAAGGCCGGGAAAGGTCACGCGATAATTCGCCTTGCGCGACGCTAGCAGTTGTCGCTCGCTTCAATCGCCGCTTCTGGTTCCGATTTAGTGTTAACTCATCGGATCAAACTGCATCTGTACCTGCAACCAACGTTTCTATTGACTTTGCTTAGAAATTCCATTAGAAGCTCGTTACTCAAGATTGATTTCGGTTTGCGCTAAACACCGAGCCTGTTCTTTCATTTTCCTGATCTTCGGCGATTCATCACAAACTCGCACTTTGAACCAACACTTAGAACAATCCCCTGGAGCGTCAACTATGCGTAGGCTCTTCTTCGTAGCTATTGCTGCATTCTTTCTCGTCGCGGCCCTAATTCCTTCTAACCCCGGTGCGGCTGCCGTTACTGACGGCGAGCGTCTGGCAATGTTTAGTAAGCCGTCAGTAGTGCGAATCATCGATGGTGTTGCCGGAACCTTCTATTACGCGCCACCCAATTGGAAGAGTGGCAAAACCTACAACGTCTCCTACGTCGGGCTGGGCTCGGGCTTCTTTATTAACTCCGACGGTTACATCGTGACGAATGCCCACGTGGTCAGCACCTATCATGAAATCAACCAGAAGGGACAAGATGTCGGGCAGGAAATTCTTTTCTACCAACTTCTGCAACAGGTGGCGCAGGACTACAACACGGATCCGAAGAATTTGACGCGCGAGAACGTCACCTTCGTACGTAACTATGCCCGGCTCACCGGGATGAAGATATTTCACCACGTCATCATTCCCGATGGCAGCACTTATGAGTTTGAAGAGAAGCAATATGGCGCGCCGACTGGCCAGGGAAAAGACGTAGCGATCGTGAAGATCGAAGTAAAGAATGCCCCTGTGCTGATTGTTGGCGATTCGGAAAAGATGAATCTGCAGGATCACGTGATCGTGCTCGGCTATCCTGGGGCTGCCGACACCTTCAACAGCGGCATTCTCGATTCCAAATCTGTCCTCGAAGCTTCGATTACCGATGGAAAAGTCTCTGCGCGGAAGAAGTCAGCGAGCGGCGCGCCTATCTTGCAGATCAGCGCTCCGGCAACTCACGGAAATTCAGGCGGACCGGTGATGACCGACAAGATGGAAGTGATCGGGTTACTGACTTTTGGTGGTGATCGAGTCAACGGGCAGGAGATTTCCGGATTCGACTTTGTGGTGCCCTCGAGCACGGTGATGGAATTCATCAAAGCTGCGGGCGTTGCGAACGAAATGGGTCATACGGACAAGGCGTACCGCGAAGGTCTTGAGCTTTATTGGGACGACCGCTATTCGAGTGCGATACCGAAGTTTGAAGAAGTGAAGCGTCTCTTTCCGGAGCACTCTGAAGTCAACCGTCTGATTCAAGGAAGTCAGCAGGCCATCGCGGAAGGAAAAGACAAATCAACTTTTCCTTCCTGGACGATCGTCGCCATCGTCCTGGTGGTGCTCTTCTTGATCGTTGCCATCATCGTGATAGGTGCTGTGGTCTTCTTTATCTTGCGCAAACGCAATAAAGGGAAGGCCGCTAAAGGTTTCCCAGGGCCGAAATCAACAAGTCCGGGTCCCGGTAGTTCACCAAGTGGACCGGCGCCCGCGCTCGGTAGTTCCTGGACGCCATCAACTCCGGCAGCGAGTGCTCCCGGAGTGAGCACCAATCCGAGCGCCAGCCCGAGCGCGTCGCCGGCTGCGACGCCGCAGGTTCCGCCTGGCGTCGACAGGTCTGCAACGATCGATCTTTCTCAAACAGTAGCAATTCTTCCTCAGAGTGATACAGCTCCAATTAACTACGGAAGTATCACGTTTATCTCAGGCGCATTATCCGGGCAGAAGTTTGACGTAACTCCCGAGGGTGCATGTATCGGTCGCGATAGCTCGAGTTCGCAGATTGTGATTGCGGATCCGCGAATTTCGAAACGGCACGTTTGGGTGGGGGTTCGTGGCGGGCGCGTGGTGATCGAAGATCAGTCGTCTCGCAATGGAACGTTCCTCAACGATCCGAAATCTGAGCGCATCACTGAGAATGCACTCAGCGAAGGTGACACAGTGATTCTCGGTGAATCAGACGTCGCCCGGTTTGAGTATCGGAAATAAATCTAGTCACTAGTCAGTAGTCGTAAGCAGTGGTCAGTAGGAGGGCCACCTGACTCCTGCTTGTGCCTCCTGTTCCTGCGCCTGCCTCTGACTCCTGCCTCATGCTCCTTTCTCTTGCCGTCACATGTCTGTCTCTATTGCGGCCTGTGGTGAGTTGGCTCCAGAAACGCGCCCTGGAGGTGGTTTGAGATACTTAAAACCGTAAGCTCTTTAATATTGGTGAATATGACAGAACAGTCAGATCCGAAATTGGAGCGAAGGGATCCCGAGTCCGAGGCATGCTTGCTGCACTCGCGGAGAGAATTCATTGGGAGCTCTCCGCTCGGATTGCCATGGGAGATGATCCATCAACGGAGGAGGGTGGCAAGAAACTTCCGAACTGATTGCTGATACAGTGCTCGACGGGTTTGTTGTGAGGACGAGAGTGGACCCCCGGATCCGTTGGGTCGTCCACGATGAACGTGGGGGCCCGGGCGTAGTCCCTGCCGACTACCTACTATTTTTTGGAGCGGGCGACGAGGCTCGAACTCGCAACTTTCAGCTTGGGAAGCTGACACTCTACCATTGAGTTACGCCCGCACTGGAAATGATGAATGCGGAATGATGAATGCGGGATTTAAAACATCGCTCAGCAAAAGAACGATAATCACGCGAGCCATTGCTGTCAATAAGAGTGATTGTGATCGTTAACGCCCCTGCCGTCTGCCCAAGCCTCCTGCTGCTGCTCCCCGCCTTATCCTCTTAGATACTTCTCCGTCACATCGGCCCAGCGGCCCTGCGACTTCAAAATTATTTCAATCACTTCGCGCACCGCTCCGAAACCGCCGGCAGCGCGCGTGACAAGGTGCGCCACCGCACGAGTCTCCTCTGAAGCATTCGCGACTGCAACCGCCAGCTCTGCGCGCAGCAACAATGGAATATCGTTCAAGTCGTCGCCTATATACGCAACCTCTGAATCGTCAACAGCAGCTTCCTTTAACAGTTCCTCAAAGCTGTCCAGCTTAAGCTCCGCGCCTTGGCGGACAAACTCGATTTTCAAATCGCGCGCGCGACGCTCAACAGCATTCGAACGGCGGCCGGAAATAATTCCCGATCTCAGCCCCGCCCGATGCCACAGCTCCAAACCCAAGCCGTCGTGGACGTGAAACCCTTTCTGCTCATCACCGTTTTCCAGCAACCAAAATCGGCCGTCAGTCAGCACG
>Ga0079215_10000344_pt1 | contig 10554 bp, 10 predicted proteins | sample NCControl_FD_77004 | JGI IMG/M metagenome (GOLD analysis project Ga0079215, IMG submission 77004) | Agricultural soil microbial communities from Utah to study Nitrogen management - NC Control | ecosystem: Environmental > Terrestrial > Soil > Agricultural land | place: USA: Utah | collected...
CGCCCGAGTTCGGGAGGGCCTGGCGGTAGCGCGCGTGGAAGTACGTCGTGGTCGCCGGCAGCGACGGTACCTTCTTCCAGTCCACGTGGTAGTAGAGGTTGGCGACGCGGCGGCTGCCCTCGTTCGTCACGGTGATGCGGCAGGACCGCCGGAACGGCATCGGCCAGTAGCTGTTCCGCGAGCGCCCCTCGGAGCTCGCGCGGATCACGAGCGACTCGACGGGGCGTTCGAACCCGTGGCCCACGGCGAAGAAATCGCCGACCGGCGCGTCTACCGACGGCGTCCGGCTGCCGTCGTAGTAGATCCGCAGGCGGAGCAGCCGCGGCCACGCGTACTCGTTCGCGGCGACCGTCAGCCAGATGTGGGTGACGACGCCGGGCCCGGTGAGGTCGGCGAGCGTGACCGTCTCGCCCGGAATCGGGCGCTTGCTGTCGTCGTTCGATTCGGGGTCCGGGTTGTTGCTCGAGGACCGCAACGCGCGGAAGTCCTTCGGTTCGGGCATCCGCGAGAGGTCGACGGCCGGCTGGGCCGAGGCGGCGAGCGGAAGAAGGAGCGCGACCACGATCGCAGGCGCCCCCCTCAACGGATCTCCTCGAACGGGACGTCCAGGATCGGATACGACTCCCACCCCCGGTAGTTGAAGTGCCACCACTCACCCGGGTCGACCTCGAAGCCCTCCCTCTCCATCTCGGCGCGAAGGAGGTCGCGACGCTCCCGCTCCTCGGCCGTCCCGCCCGCGTAGTCGGGGGCGGCGCGGTCGGAGAACTCGTCGTACGGGCTCGGCATCGCGACCTCCCGTCCGGTTGCGAGCTCGAACATCGACAGGTCGACGGCGGCGCCGCGGTTGTGTTTCGAGCCTTTCGCCGGGTTCGCGACGAAGCCGCGATCCCGTTTGTCCTGCGGCGTGATGTCCCAGAACAGCTTCGTCACGGCCCAGGGGCGATAGCCGTCGAAGACGAGCAGGCCGTAACCCCGCGCCGCGAGCGCCCGGTTCACGCGGACGAGGGCCTCGGCCGCGGGGCGCTGGAGGTATGTGCGCGCCTCGCGGTAAACGGGGCGCCCGGTGAAGTTGTTCGGGGTCGCGTAGCGGACGTCGAGGCGGATCGTCGGATCGAGCTTCACGATCTCGACGAGGTCCGCGGCGCGGAACGGGCCGGGCTCCTTCGGTGGTCCCGCGGTCGGCGCGGTGGCGCACCCGCCGACGATCGCGAGGCCCCAGAAAACGGCCGCGGCCCGGTGCGATTGGAACGAAAATGGGTGCATTCTTCCTCCGGACGAGTGAGGAAATGTTTCACCAGTCGCCCACGACGATCAAGGAGGACACGATGAGGCGCACAGGCGTTCTGATTCTCGTGATCACCCTCGGATGTGGAACGGCTTCGCCGCCACAGACCGCTCCGGCGACCGCCCCGCCGGTGGCGGCCACACCGGTGCCGGCCCCGCCCGGCCAACCGGCTCCGTCCGCGGCCGCGCGGCCCGCCGGGCCGATCGTGAACCCGCACCAGGAGGCGAACGACCGGATCATGAATGCGGTCCTGGCGCGGATCGCCGGCCGGGAAAACGAGCCGGCCGAGCAGGTTTTCAAGAACATCCAGTCGATGAAGGGCATGCCTGCGGGGCGGCTCGTTCGCGTCATGAACATGGGCTACAGCCGCGCGCTCGGCGTGGCGTGCACGCACTGCCACTTCGGGCAGGACTACTCGAGCGACGAGAAGCGGCCGAAGCTCGCCGCCCGCGAGATGATGGCGATGAACCGGACGATCAACGAGCGGTTGAGGAGCCTTCAGCACCTGGAGGGGAAGCCGGAGGAGAACTTCGTCAACTGCACGACCTGCCACCGCGGCCAGGTCGATCCGAACGCCGGCCTGCAGTAGGGGCCAGGCGTGTAGTTTGGCGTTTGCGGAGTAATACCTAATTGCCTGCCTGACCCCCCGGAAAGTCGGGGTGCTTCCGGACTTGCCACGCCTGCCAGAGGTGGCGGCGCTCGTGCGCGGCGAGGAACGCGAACCACTGGCCGAGCGACATCCGGAACCGGCGGCTGATCGGTGAGGACATCCGGATCTCGCCCAGGTCGAGCCCGTCGGCGGCGAGCACGCGCCGGATGATCTCGTCCTGGAGCTCGAGGAAACGCGGCGCGACTGCGGCGAGCGGCTGGTCCGGTTTCGGGACGTAGGCTTTGGGCGCGCGGACGCGGATCTTCGGCGGGGGCTCGACGAAGCGCACGTACAGCCGGCCGAGGAGCGGGTGGCGGTAAGGGCCCTCTCCGCGCATCCCCTTCTCCGACGCCGAGGCGATCTTGTGGTCGAGCTTCGGAAGGACCCGCCATCCGTTGTTCAGGTGGTCCAGACACTCGGCGATCGACCACCGGCCGGGCGCCGGGCTCCAGTTGAACTGGGCGTCCGTGAGCCCTTCCACGAGCCTCGCCGCGTCCTCGCGAGCGTCGCGCAGCTGCCGCCGATACTCCGAGAGCTCGGCGTGGAGGATGCGCGGGACGACGCCGGTCGAGCTCACTTCTTCTTGAAGAACTGAACCGCCCGTTCGTGCCGCGCCGCCGCCTCGCGCGTCCGGAACGTGCCGAGGTTCCGGCGGCGGCCGGTCTTGCGATCCTTCTTCCGGGAGTAGAGGCGGTAGACCCCCGACGGGAGCTTTCGAATCACGGCGAAGCTAGTAGTTTTTCGGAGCCGCGGCTTTCTTTTCCGGCGCCGGCGGCGGCCCTTCCGACCACGGAGGCGCGATCCCATTCATCCGCGCGTAAGCGATCGACTGCCCGAGGTGCTCGTGGGCGTGGGTGACGAGGATCATGAGCATCTCGCGCTCGGCTTTCTCCGTTCCGAAGAACTTGACCTTCTTGTCGAGGTCCGCGTCCGGTACGGCAGCGACCGCTTTGCGCGTGTGCTCGAAGGAGTTCTTGATCGCCTCGATGACCTTCGCCTTGTCCGTCACCGTCTTTTCCATGTCGCGGGTGATTCCCGCGGGCATCTTCGCCCCGATCATCGTGGGCAGCATGTAGTTGGCGCCGACGAGGTGCATGTACACCTCGCTGACGGAGCGGACTCCCTCCGCCGGACGCCAGCCGAATTTCTCGGCGGGGGTGGCCTCGGCGAGGCCCACGAGCTTCTTCTCGACTGCCGTGAGCTCGTTCACGACGTCGGTCTGCAGAGGTCCAGCGGCGACGACGGCCGGGAGCGAAGCGAGGGCCAGCACGAATCCCAGAAGAGTCCGGGTGGAGCGGTTCATGACGATGACCTCCTCGAAAAGTGCGTTGTGGGCCCCGATTCTGTCACGGGCGCGACCCTTATCGGCTTGTCATCCCGAGCCCTTCGCCCTTCCCGTCATCCCGAGCGAAGCGAGGGATCTGTGCCCTTTCGACGGAGCCACAGATTCCTCGTCGCTGCGCTCCTCGGAATGACAGACTCCCGGTCGGTCACCGCCACGGCGCGATCGACACGACCTCGGCCTCGCCGTCCGGCGAGCCGACCCGCTCCCCGACTCTCTTCCCGAGGAGTCCCATCGCGAACTCCGACTCGTAGGAGTACACGCCGTCCTCCGGGCGAGAGTCCCACGGCCCGAGGATCGTCGCGCTCACTTCGCGCCCGGTCTCCGCGGCTCGGAGGACGACCCGGGTCCCCACCCGCACCCCCGAGGCGTCGATGCGAGTGGGGTCGAGGGCGCGGGTGCGGGAGAGCTGGTCGGCGAGAGCCGCGATGCGCGCGGAGAGGTACTCGTGCTTCTGGCGCGCCGCGTGATACTCGAAGTTCTCCTTCAGGTCGCCGTGCTCCTTCGCCGCCTTCATCGCCTCCGCGTTCGCGGGGAGCTCGACCTGCTTCAGACGCGCGAGCTCGTCGCGGCGCGCCTCGATCGCCTCGGGCGTCGCGTAGAGGAAGTTCGCCGCCGGCGCGCGCAGAGACGGGTACTTCATGAAGAGGGCCTCTCGCACCGTACCGCGGCGGTGCTCCTCCAGGCCTCCGGCCCGGGACAGCGCGACCGCGAGCTCGCGGGCCTCCTCCTCGGTCGCGACGCGGCGGACGAGCGACACCGCCAGCCCTCCCGGATCGAAGAGCGTCTTGACGCGGGCGCGGATCGTCCCGAACTCGTCCTGGCGCAGCGCGTCGAGGAGCGCCGGGAAGAGGGCGGACGGGGAGCTCTCGGAGACGGCGCGCTCCTTCTCCGCCCGCTCCGCGAGCCACACGAAGGCGCGCGGGGCTGTCCTCGGCGTCCGGAGGACGCGCCGGACGATCTCCTCCCGCCGTTCCGGCCGCTCGGCGAGAGCGTCCGAGATCGCCGTCAGAACCCGCTGATCCTCCTCCTCGAGGAAGCGTGCCGCGAAGATCGTCTCCCAGTCGTCGCGGCGCGCGCGAATCTCGTGGAGCGCCCGCTCGCGCGCCGTGTGGTCTTTCATGCGGCGGAGGACCTCGGGAAGGTCCCTCGAAGCGACGAGCGACTCCGCGGAAAACGCCTCTGCCTCGCCCGGCGCGAGCTTCGCCGCCGTCTGCGAGAGCTCCCAGGCGAGCGAGGGATCGTCGGCGGACGCGGCGCGGCGCGCTTCGGAGGCGAGGCTGTCGGCGAAGAACCGGACCAGCTCGCGCGACCGCTTCCCGTGCTTGCGAGCGAGGTCGAGCTTGTGCGCGGGGTCGGCCGCCGCGAACTGCCGCCGGACGGTGTCGTCCGCCGCGCCCGCGCTCGCGCTCCACGAGACGAGCGCGCTCTTCGCGGCCCCCGCGACGAGGAGCTGCGGGTGCCGCCGCGCCGACGTCCAGAAGGAGCTCCACCGTTCCTCCTCCACGATTCCGGCAAAGTGGTCGCGGACCTCCCCCGCGGAGAGCGGGCGGCCGAAGCTGTCGAGAAGGCGTCGGACCGCTTCCGCCGGCTCCTTCGCCGCGAGCTCGCGCAGCGTCTCGGGGCTCTCGACTTTCTCCCGCAGGAAGTGCCCGGCGGGAAGCGCCTCCAGGTTCTTCTCCGCGGACGCAAGGGAGAGCGGGATGCGGACGCCACCGACCTCGAGCCGGATGACGTCGAGCGCGGGGTTCATCTCGGCGATCCGGCCCGCGCCGCGCCCCGCGAGGTAATACACCTCGCCCGGCACGAACCGGAGCCACCGCGCGACGCGGCGCGCCGTCTCGGACGGGTCGGTCGCGGCGGCGAGCGGGTGCTGCGCGAGTACCGCCGCGAGCGCGGGATGCCCGCGGAACCGCTCCGAAAGCGCGCCCTCGAGAGAGGCGCGGGCGCCGGCGTCGGTCGGGCTCATCCGGACGACCTCGGTCAGGACGTCGACGCGCCGGCCGAGATCCTGCCGCTCCGCCTGGTAGTCGGCCAGGAAGCCGAGCCACGAGCTCGCCTTCTCCGCGCCCTCGGCGCCCGCCTTCTTCTTGACCGCCGCGGCGACGCCGAAGAAGAACGGCAGGTCCTCGGGAGTCGCCTCCATCCGGCGCATCCAGAGGTCCTCGAGGTCGGCGAGGCGCTTCTGCTCGACGAGCAGGGCGACCTCGGGTTCGAGAGAAAAGGCCGGCGGGGACACCGTCGGCCATCTTAGCTTTCCTGTCGTCCCGAGCTCTACGCCTGTCATCCCGAGCCCTTCGCCCTCGCTTGTCATCCCGAGCGAGGCGAGGGATCTGAGTCCCTTTTGACTGCGCTCTTCCGCTCAGGACAGGCTCCGCGAGGGATCTGGGGCTCCAGATTCCTCGGCCGTCGGCCTCGGAATGACAGACGAAACCGGGGACGGCTACTTTCTTGCCTGCCGCCGATCCGTCATCTTCCGCACGAAGCTCGACGGCAGCGTCCCGGTGACGGTCACGCCTTCGCCGTCGTTCTCGATCTCGAACCGCCGCAGAATCGGGACGAGCTCCGGCGACTTCTCGTGAACGGCGAGCCGCCACATCGCGACGACGCCCTTCAATGCATCCGCGAGAAGCTCCCGCGTCTCGTCGTCGGCCGAGAGCCCGGTGGCCGAGATCTCGACCGACTCGCCGCGCGCCGTCGCGTGGAAGACGAAGAGCGAGACCGACTTCATCGCGCCCATGAGCGCGTGGGCCGGATCCCCGTTCTCTCCCTCGTCCGACCGCGACCGGTGCCCCCCCGCGATCGGGGCGCGCGTCGCGTCCACGATCGCCCAGGCCGACGCGTCATCCGGAATCCGCGAGAGGTGGCGCCCGAGTCCTTCGCCGCGCAGGAAAGCGGAACCTCCTCCGGCCGCGCGATCCGCGAGCGCACGAGTCACCGCGGAGGCGCTGCCCGCGACGAGGAGCCGGGGGCTGACGAAAGCGAAGGCGCCGGGGTGGCCGTGATTGTCCTTTCCTTCGAGCGCCAGGTACTCACCGTGCGGCGTGCGCTTGCGCGAGGCGCCCCGCGCCTCCATGGCCGCGGACAGGCGCGCCGGGTCGAACCGTCCCTCGAACACGACGAGGGCGTGCGAGATCCCCCGGCCGGACGACCGGCCGAGGCCCGCGACGACCATGAGGTCCACGTCCTGCTTCGGGCGGAGGCCCGTTTCTTCGAGGAACTTCGCGGCGTCGCCGTCCGCCGCCATCTCGTCGGTCTGCTCGAAAAGGCGCGCCGCGAGGGGGCTCGAGCGGAGCGCGTCGATCCGGACGACGCCGACCGAGACCGCGTCGGCGGGCACCCAGGAGAGCGCCTCCTCGGCCCCGCCGGCCGACGCGCGAGCGGTGAAAACGAAGAGCGAGAGGGCCGCAGCCGCGCCGAGAGATACGAGAGTCTTCCGGGGGAAAGTCATCTCAGAAGTCCTTTCTGGCAAAAAGCCGGGACGCGAGGGCGAGCGAGAGAATGCCGAAAATCGCGGTAGTACCGAAGACGGCGAGGACGTCGATCCCGCCGAGATCGAAGAAGCCCTCTCGGAGCTCTCCGCCCGAGACGAGCCCGACCGTCGCGCGGCCGAGCTCGGCGGTCTTCGGGAAGATCCAGTAGAGGCCGTGGATGACGTTGGCGCTCGTCTCGGACGAGACCGCCGCGGAAATCTTCTCGTGCCCCGAGAGGAGCGCGGCGAAGAAGAACACGGCGTACGTCACCATCAGCGAGACGGCGGTGGAGGACGTCGCGACGCCGACGAGGAAGGCGAACGCGAGGAGGCTTGCGATCGCGAAGAGGATGACGACCCCGCCGAGCAGGAAGCGCGGGTGCGCGACGCCCGTCTTCCAGACGACGATCGCCCAGATCGAGCCCATCAGGTACAGGAGGTTGGCCGCCGCGAGCAGCAGGCCGCCGGCGTACCGCGAGAGGAGGAGCTTCGTCCGTCCGATCGGGCGCGAGAGATAGAGGTCGACCGTCCCCTTCTCCTGCAGCCGCGGCACGAGGTGCGCGGTCGCGAAGAGCGCGAGGAACGTGCCGAGCATGTAGAGGAACCCGGAGAACCCCGCCTCGAAGCCGAGGACGAGCCGGTCCATGTCGATCTTCTCGCCGCCGAGGTCGACTTCCTTGCCGAAGAGCTTCGCGCCCGCGAGCGCGCCGTCCACGATGTCGAGGTTCACGGCGGCCGCGAAGAGGAGGATGAAGAGCGACGAGATCGCGAAGTAGGCGAGGAGCGTCCAGCGCGCCGACGCCTCCCGGAAAACCTCTTCGACGCTGGCGACGAGGGCTCTCATTACAGCTTCTCCCCCGCCTCGCCGGTCTTGACGAGGTCGACGAACACGTCCTCGAGGGTCGAGCGGACCGGCGCGAGCTCGGAAAGGATTCCGCCCCGCGCGCGCAGCGTGTCGACGAGGGCGTTGACGTGGGCGAGGTCGCGGGTCGTCAGCACGAGGTGTCCGTTGACCCGCTCGACCGACGCCCCGGTTTCGCGGAAGGCGGAGAGGAGCGCCTCGTCCACGGGCGAAGCCGTCATCCTGTAGAGGGAGCCCTGCGCGGTCAGATCCGCGATCCGTCCCTGCGCGGCGACCTTCCCCCGCCGCAGCACGGCGACGCGGTCGCAGGTCAGCTCGATCTCCGAGAGCAGGTGCGAGTTGAGGAGAATGGCGCGCCCGCGCGCCGCCTCGGCCTGCAGCAGGTCGCGGATCTCGCGGCGTCCCACGGGGTCGACGCCGTCGGTGGGCTCGTCCAAGAGGAGCACCGCCGGGTCGTGCACGAGCGCGGACGCGAGCCCGAGGCGCTGCGTCATCCCCTTGGAGAACTTCTTCACCTTGACGTCCCGCCAGTCGGAGAGGCGCACGCGCGCGAGCAGCTCGGGAATCCGCGTCTTCAGTGTCGCGCCGTCCACCCCGGACATGCGGCCGAAGATCGAAAGCGTCTGCCCCGCGGTCAGGTACCCCGGAAACCGGTGCCCCTCCGGGAGATAGCCGACCCGCCGCCGGCTCTCGGGATCCGAGACCGGGATCCCGAAGAGTCGCGCCGAGCCCTCGGTCGCCTGCGTCAGGCCGAGCAGGATCTTGACCGCGGTCGTCTTGCCGGCGCCGTTGGGACCCAGGAGGCCGAACACCTCGCCCGCCCGGACGGACAGATCGATGCCGTCGAGCGCCCGCACTTTGCGGGTGCCGAAGCGGGAGCTGTAGACCTTTCGCAGGCCGTTTGCCTCGATGACGGGGCTCATGTCAGTTGTTTAAACGCATCCCGGGGCCGGAAGTTCGACCCCGGGCGGTCACGTAACCCGCGTTCTCGCCGCTTCGCGACGGACCCCGGGATGAGACTTCCTGTCCCGCGCCGGAACCCGGGCGCGATCCTTCCGAAGGGACGGCATGGGCGGATTCTGCCCGTGCCCTTCCCATCCGTCAAGTACTTTGCGCAACAAACTAACTTGGCCGGACCCGGCGAACGGGATGCGGGTGGCTCGGCTCTTGCGAAAAGGTCGCCGCCGATGAGCTCTCCGCCTTCGAAAAGAGCGCGCCGCCTGGCGATCGGGCTCGTCGCGGGCCTCGTCGTCATTTACCTCCTCTACGTCGTGGCGGCCTATTCCTTCCTCTCGACCGGCCGCCTGCGCTCACTCGTCAACAAGGCCCCCGATCGGACGTCGATCGACTACGCTTCGGCCTCCTCGTACTGGCCGGGGCGCGCCCGGGTCAAGAACTTCCGGATCCGCGACCGGGACCTCGAGGCCGAGTGGACGTTCGAGCTCGACGACGCGAAGATCTCCTTTTCGACGCTCGGGCTTCTACGCCGGCGCCTGCACGTGACGGGGCTTTCCGGGAACGGCTCCACGTTCCGCGCGCGGAAGCGGCTGACGTCGCGGGAGGCTGCCGACGCGAAGCGGGTCGAGCTTCTCCCTCCGATACCCGGCTTTCCCGATCCTCCCCGGATCCAGCCGGGTGAACGCAAGCCGCCCCCGACCGGCAGGGAGTGGTCGATCCGCGTGGACGACGTCGAGGTCGTCGGCCTGCGCGAGCTTTGGGTGGACCACCACCGCTACGCGGGCGACGGGCGGCTGACGGGCGCCTTCTTCATCCAGCCGAAAATCCACGCGCAGGTCGTCCGCGCGCAGCTGACGACCGAGGGCGGAAGAGTCCACAAGGGGCGCGACGTGCTCGCGCACGACGTGAAGGCGACGATCCGCGGGAAGGTCGCTCCGTGGGACCCGCGGGAGTTTCCGGGTAGCCGCATGCTGCGGTTCCTCTCGGGAGAGGTCCGGGCGACCGGCCACCTGCCCGACATGGACCTCGTCAACGAGCTGGTCGGGAACCTCGCGGGCACGCGTCTCGAGAGGGGCGGCGGCGACCTCGCGGTCGTCGGATCCGTCGAGCGCGGCGTCGCGCGGGGGAGCGTCGACCTGTCGGCGCGGAGGCTCGCGCTCCGGATCGTCGACGTCGGCTTCCGCGGACGGCTCGAATCGCGGGTGAACTTTTCCGGCCTCGACCTGTTGAAGGGCGGGGCGACTCTCACGGGCGGTTACGTCAACCTGACCGACGCCGCCGTGTCCGGGACGGGAGACGGAGCCCGGCCCTGGTGGATGAAGGCCACCTTTCTCCCGGGCCGTCTCGTGCCGCGGCGGGGCGTGCTGCTGACGGGCGCGGTCGCCGTCCGCGCGCGCGACGGACGTCCCTTCCTTGCGCTGGTCCGCGGCAAGCTGCCCGGGTGGGTCGCGAAGCAGTTCGATCTCGAAGGCCTGGCCGGCCGGGCGGGCCTCCGCCTGGGCGAGGCACTCGTCTCCGTCGAACGGATCGCGGCGCGCACCGGGGACTTCCGGATCGACGGGGAGTACCTCGCTCGCGGCCCCTTGCGGCGCGGGACCTTTCTCGTCGTCGCCGGTCTCCTCTCGGTGGGGATCGGGATCGACGGTCGAGAGACCGAGCTCGACGTCCTCGGCGCCCGCCGCTGGTTCCGCAAACGGACCGGCTGGGACGCGCCGAAGGACTAGGGCGCCTCCCCCCTCTGCTCGGTGATCAGGCGGCGGAGCTCCGCGCGCACGTCGGCGATCGTGACGTCGTGGTCCGCCTGGCGCCACAGCGGCGTGCCGTCCGAGGCTCGGATCACGAGGCCGTGGTTCTTGAAGCCGAGCTCCCGCACGATCTTTTTCGACTCTTCCGTCGTCGCATCCACGTTGCGCGCGACGACCCTCTCCGGGAACTCCGTCTCGAGCCCGCTCACGGCGGGCATCACTTTCGCGCAGACCGGTCAGCC
>Ga0079215_10000345_pt1 | contig 10549 bp, 7 predicted proteins | sample NCControl_FD_77004 | JGI IMG/M metagenome (GOLD analysis project Ga0079215, IMG submission 77004) | Agricultural soil microbial communities from Utah to study Nitrogen management - NC Control | ecosystem: Environmental > Terrestrial > Soil > Agricultural land | place: USA: Utah | collected...
TCACCGACATGGAAATGCACGTGGCCGATGGTCGTTCCCGAAGGCGCGCCCGACCATCGCTCGCCTCGAGCGGATGCAACCAGGTCATCGACATCGAGCGGCTTCGTCGCCATTGCGATCTGGCCGTTCGTCACGGACCAGGTGTCACGCGGCCGGTCCGCGTACACTTCGATGCCGAGTCCGTCCGGATCACTGAGGTAGATCGCCTCACTCACGAGGTGATCGGACATGCCGGCCCGCTCTCCGATCTCAGAGAGGTGGCTGACGAACCTGCCCAGTGCGGCCCGGTCCGGAAGCAACACCGCGAAATGATAGAGTCCGAGCAGCCCTCTTCGGGGAACAGCGCGCGCGCCGGGTTTTTCCTCGAGATGGATGATCGCGCTCTTGTCTTTCCCCGCTCCAAGTGATGCAGAATCTGTGTCCTGCTGGATTACGTGAAGACCGAGCACCCGCTCGTAATACCAGACGGACCTCGACAAATCGCTGACTTGCAGGCTCACCTGACCGATGCGTGTTGCACCGGGAAGGCGGAATCCGGGCGGAGCGATGCCAATCGACATACAGGGAATATAGGTGTTATAACACTTATTGTCAATCGCACGGTTTTATGTTGTTCAGTGTATGCGATCCCCGGTCCTCCTCCGCTCCACCGAGCGCGGCCTCTACTGTGAAGCAGGTGACTTCTACATAGATCCGTGGCTGCCGGTCGACCGCGCATTCATCACTCACGCGCACGGTGATCATGCCCGTTGGGGATCGGCCTCCTATGCCTGCGCATCGGAATGCGAGCGAATCCTTCGCACGCGCCTCGGAGATCAGAGCATCAGGGCCTACGAGTGGCGCGAGCCCGTCGATATGAACGGAGTGCGCATTTCGTTCCACCCTGCGGGGCACATTCTTGGATCAGCACAGATCCGGGTCGAGCACCGGGGAGAAGTGTGGGTCGTGTCGGGCGACTACAAAACAGAGCCCGATCCCACCTGCACACCTTTCGAGCCGGTGCGCTGCAATGTGTTCGTCACCGAATCGACGTTCGGTCTCCCCATTTATCGGTGGACGCACCAGTCCGAGACATTTGCCGCGATCGCCGACTGGTGGCGGGTGAATCGCGAGGCGGGCCGCGCCTCGATCATCTTTGCCTACGCCCTTGGGAAAGCACAGCGACTGCTCGCCGGCCTGGCTGATATCGCCGAGGGAGCGTTCTACACACACGGTGCTGTCGAAAGGTTGACCAGCGACTACCGCGCCGCGGGAATTCCGCTGCCGCAGACGACACATGCATCGAGCGTCGGGCGCGGACACGACTGGACCGGTGCCTTGATCCTGGCACCACCCTCAGCTGGAGGATCTACCTGGCTACGCCGATTCGGTACTGCCTCCACTGCGTTCGCATCCGGCTGGATGCGTGTTCGTGGCGCGCGACGGCGAAGATCGGTCGATCGGGGATTCGTGCTATCCGATCACGTCGACTGGCCGGCCCTGATGAGTGCTATCGACGCGACCGGTGCCGAGCGTGTTCTCGTCACCCACGGCTATCGTGATCCTGTAGTTCGTCATCTTCGCGAGCGCGGACTCGAGGCGGATTCCCTCGCGAGTCGATGGGAGGGCGAGACCGAGGAAGATGTACTTGCGGCGGGCGAGACGATCGAAGAGTGAAGCGATTCGCACGTCTCTTCTCCGAGATCGATTCGACGACTCGCACCAGCGAGAAGGTCGATGCGATGGCTCGCTATTTCTCGGAAGCGAATGCGGCGGATGCCGCATGGGCCGTGTATTTCCTGAGTGGAGGACGACCCAAAAGACTCATCCCCGTTCGCCGCCTGGCCGAATGGGCGATGGAGGAATCGAGGGTCTCCGGCTGGCTCTTCGAGGAGTCATATCACGCGGTCGGTGATCTGGCCGAGACTATCACACTGCTCCTGCCGGCGAGCACTCAGTCGAGTGAAGACGCGCTCAATGTGTGGGTCGAGCAAAGACTTCTGCCGATTGCGGGAGCTCCAGAGGAAGAGCAGAAAGCAATGGTACTCGCGGCCTGGCGCTCTCTTGGAGGTGTGGAGCGTTTCGTATGGAACAAGCTGATTACGGGAGGCTTTCGCGTTGGAGTGTCGCAGTCGCTCCTGCTTCGCGCGCTTTCCCATTCCAGTGGCGTAACCGAAGCCGTCATCTCGCATCGGATTGCAGGAGACTGGCGCCCTTCAGCTGAATCGTTCGCGCAGCTCGTGTCCGAGGGTACCGAGGCTCCCGCACTGTCGAGCCCATACCCGTTCTTTCTCGCGTATCCGTTGGAGAGTGAGCTCGAGGATCTCGGTCCTGTCGAGAGCTGGCAGGCAGAATGGAAATGGGACGGCATAAGAGCGCAGCTGATTCGGCGCGATGGACAGACTTACCTATGGTCGCGCGGGGACGAGTTGATGACCGAGCGATTTCCAGAGATAGTCTCGGCATCCGAATGGCTGCCCGATGGAACGGTGCTCGATGGGGAGATCCTTCCATGGAAAGACGGACGCCCACTCCCATTTGCTCAGCTTCAGCGCCGCATCGGACGGAAGAATCTGTGCGCGCGCATTCGCGCCGAAGTACCGGTAGTGATTCTCGCTTACGACTTGCTCGAGCATGAAGGCCGGGATCTCCGCGACCAGCCGCTTTCAGATCGGCGCGCGCGACTCACCGAGATCGTTGGAGACGCGAATCCCGAATCGCGGATTCTCATCTCACCTGTAGTAACGGCATCGACATGGGACGACGTGAAAGATGCTCGTACACGAGCGAGGTCGCTCGGGTCAGAGGGGCTGATGCTCAAGAGAAGCGATTCCCCCTACGGTATCGGACGCCGAAAGGGCGGATGGTGGAAGTGGAAGCTCGAGCCGTACACGGTCGATGCAGTGATGGTCTACGCTCAGCCCGGTCACGGACGCCGCGCCCTTCTCCACACCGATTACACATTCGCTGTTCGTGACGGGGACTCCCTCGTTCCATTCGCGAAAGCTTACTCGGGGCTCACTGATGTCGAGATCCGGGAGCTTGACGCGTGGATCCGGCGTAACACCGTCGAGAAATTCGGACCGGTGAGATCAGTGAAGCCCGAGCAGGTCTTCGAGCTTGGCTTCGAGGGAATTCAGTCATCACCGCGTCACAAGTCGGGAATAGCGGTGCGATTTCCGAGAATTCTCCGATGGCGGAAGGACAAGCGGGCAGAGGATGCTGACACACTCAACACTCTGCAGTCGATCCTTGCATCTACTGCATGAATCCTCTCGCTCCTGCAGAGCGCTGGTTCGATTCGCACGGATGGAAGCCATTCGAGTTTCAGCGTGAAGTCTGGCGCGCGTACCTGGAGGGCGACAGCGGACTGATTCACGCGGCAACCGGAACCGGCAAGACACTTGCCGCGTGGTGGGGGCCATTACTCGAAGCCTTTCAGGAAACAGTTACGCGGTCGGCGCTCGAGCCGAAGTCATTACTCGATTCGAAATCCGCAGTACCACTCAGAGTCCTCTGGATAACACCTCTTCGCGCCCTCTCGGCAGACACAGCAAAAGCCCTCGCACAGCCGGTTGCCGAGCTTGATCTGACGTGGACGATAGAGACGAGGACCGGTGATACAGGGCCGGCAACACGCGCAAGGCAGAGCCGCCGGCTGCCTTCCGTTCTGATAACTACTCCGGAAAGCCTGTCGCTGCTGCTTTCCCGCGACGATGCTTCCCGGCAGTTCGCAGATCTCCGGCTGGTGGTGGTAGATGAATGGCACGAGCTGATGGGAACCAAACGAGGAGTGCAGACTCAGCTCGCACTCGCTCGGCTGCGGGGGATATCTCCACACCTGAGAACGTGGGGACTCTCAGCCACGATCGGTAACATCGAAGAAGCGATGACGACGCTACTCGGCCGCCATCCGAAGACGCGATCGCGAATCGTGCGCGGACAGGAACCGAAGGTAACAATCGTCGATTCCCTCATTCCTCCTGTCATCGAGAGATTCCCCTGGGCCGGTCACCTTGGCACTCAGCTCGTGAGTCAGGTTGTGGAGTCGATAGAAGAGGGTCAGACATCGATCGTCTTCACGAATACGCGGTCGCAAACCGAGATCTGGTATCAGGCGATTCTTGCGCACCGCCCCGAGTGGGCAGGCAGCATCGCTCTTCACCACGGTTCACTCGACCGGCGAACGAGAGACTGGGTCGAGGAAGGGCTTCGAGCCGCAACACTCCGATGCGTAATCGCAACGTCGAGCCTGGATCTGGGCGTCGATTTTTCCCCTGTCGATCGGGTTCTGCAGATCGGCAGCCCCAAGGGAATCGCGCGGCTGATGCAGCGCGCGGGACGGAGCGGGCATCGGCCTGGAGCCCCGAGCAGGGTGACATGTGTCCCGACTCATACTCTGGAGTTGATCGAGGTCGCTGCGGCCGCGACGGAATGGAGAGAGGAGCAATCGAGTCGCGATATCCCATCACCCGTCCCCTCGATGTGCTGGCGCAGCATGTGGTGACGATCGCGGTGGGCGAGGGATTCATTCCTTCCGAGCTTCTCACTGAGATTCGGACTACCGAGGCATTCGGCGACTTGCCGGATGGCGAGTGGGAATGGGTGCTCTCATTCGTCAGCAACGGAGGTGAAGCGCTGCGCGGATATCCGGAATACTCGAAGGTGGTCGCAGACGAGAACGGCCGCTGGCGTGTACAGGACCGAACGATTGCGCGCCGCCATCGAATGGGGATCGGGACAATCGTGAGCGACGCGCACATCGTCGTTCAGTATCTGCGCGGACGAAGAATTGGATCTGTCGAGGAATCTTTCATCGCGCGGTTAAGTCCGGGCGATCGTTTCATCTTTGCTGGGACACCGCTCGAATTCGTTCGGGTGCGCGACATGGTGGCCTGGGTGCGCAGAGCACCGAACGTACAGGGCTCGATACCGCGCTGGATGGGCAGCCGGCTCCCGCTGTCTGGAGAGCTTGCTGCTGCAATACGATCACGGCTGGGCGAAGCCGAGCGTGGCGACTTTCGCGGTCATGAGATGGAAGCGCTGCGTCCGATCCTCGACGTACAGGGCCGGTGGTCGCGCATCCCCGGCCCGGATGATTTTCTGATCGAGCGTGTGAAGACGCGTGAAGGCCATCATCTCTTTCTCTTTCCCTTCGAGGGGAGACTGGTTCACGAAGGCCTCGCGGCGCTCTTCGCGTGGCGGATGTCACGCGTCCGACCGATCACCTTCTCGATGTCGTCCAACGACTACGGATTCGAGCTGCTGAGCGCGGAGGAAGCACCACTCGACGAAGCATTGGAGAAGGGATTGCTCGATCCTGGAAATCTCCTCGAGGACATCATGTCGTCCCTCAACGCAACCGAGATGGCGCGGCGGCAGTTCCGTGAGATCGCACGTGTTGCAGGCCTTGTATTCCCTGGATACCCGCGATCCGGAAAGAGTGCCCGGCAGCTTCAGGCCTCGAGCGGGCTCTTCTTCGATGTTTTCACTCGCTACGATGCAGGCAACATGCTTGTGACACAGGCTCATCGCGAAGTGCTCGAGCGCCAGCTGGAGCGCACACGACTTGGTCACACACTCCAGCGCATCAGCACCGCGCGTCTGATCGTGACGCATCCGCGGCGAACTCCGCCTCTGGCGTTTCCACTGCTGGTGGATCGCAACAGAGAGAGGCTTTCATCGGAAAAGCTTGTGGACAGGGTGAGACGAATGCAGCGCGTTCTCGAGAGGGCCGCGGGTTGAGCGAGGGCGATCTCGTCATTCGCGTACACGGTGAAGAGCTCGCTCTCATGCCGGAGCGATGTGTTTTCTGGCGGGCCAAAGAAACCCTCCTGATCGCGGATCCGCACTCCGGGAAAGCAGCGACGTTTAGAGCGGGAGGAATTCCTGTTCCGACAGGGACCACCGATGAGGCATTGTCGCGACTGCAGAGAGCAATGGGACGTGCTACGGCAAAGCGAATCGTCTTCCTCGGCGATCTTCTTCACGCCAAAGCAGGCAGATCCAGATCGATGCTTCAGGCTCTGGGACAGTGGCGATCGGCGAATTCGACAATGGAAGTACTGCTCGTTCGTGGGAATCACGATCGTCGTGCTGGCGATCCTCCGGGCGATCTCCGAATCGATTGCGTCGATGCGCCGTACGTGATGCGTCCGTTCATCCTCGCACATCATCCGGTAGCGATCGAGGGCGAGTACGTGATTGCGGGACACGTGCATCCAGGAGTTCGCTTGTATGGTGCGGGTCGTCAGCGAGTGCGGCTTCCGTGTTTCGTGTTCGGATCTGCCGGGGCGATTCTTCCAGCGTTCGGTGATTTTACCGGGTTCGCGGACAGCGAGCCTGAAGCTGACTCGGGAGTCTACGCGATTGCGGGGGAGACTGTCATCGAGATCAAGATTGACGGCTGATTTTTTGTGCTGTCAAATGGAAGGAGCCGCGCGGCCGAAGCCGCGCGGCTCCTTTCTTACTGTCTGTACTTACTTCGCTGGCGCTTTGACCAGAGCCTGTACCGCGGCAGGAGGAGTTACGGTGACGCCTGCTCCGTTTCCGAGCTCGACCGAGCTGATCGTCAGGACCTGCTGCTGTCCCATCGCTTCCTGCACGGTTTTCGTGGCGACCGTGACATCGCCGAACTTCTTGTACTCGCTGAACATCGTTACGACCGGGATGTCTCCCATCGCCGTTTTCTGAACGCTCTTGGAAGCGACCATCAGACCGGTCGCGGCGCTGTAGCAGTCGTGTGTCTCGCGACCCGACTTCCACGTGAGCTTCACCAGGTAGCATCGCTCCGAGTTCATGGTCGTGTCAGCGACCGTCTGGACTGCGCTGAACATCTCGGGTGAGCGGATCGCCGCACGACGGTCAGACTCGTCGCGAATCTGGTCGAGCTCCTTTCCAGTGAGTAGTCGCGCGCCCTGCATCGGATCCATCGACCACGCCGTCGTGCCGTCGAATCCCGCTTCGATTTTGCCCATGCCCGGGATTTCCGTGACCATCGACATCTGGTTTGGCGCGACCTGCGTCAGCAGGAACGTTGCGTTGATGCCCGCTGCAGGCATCGACATTCCACCCTTCGTCAGGACGGATTTCGCAGCGGTGAAGGCCGGTCCTCCGACTGCGGTGGCGTACTTTGCCAGCAGCGTCGCTGCAGGCGGCAGGGCGCTCGTCGACTGCGCACTCGCTGTCGTGCCGGCGACGATCAATGAAGCGAGCGCGACTGTCGCGCGAAGAATCGGAGATTTCATCATCGGTTGATCTGGGTTACGGGTGAGGAATAAAGGTAAACATCTGCGAGCAGTCTCCAATAACGAACTCAGGGGGGCGAGCAGGCATCCTCACCTTTCGCGATCCATCGAACCGCCGCATCCAGGGCGCCGTCCTTTCCCATGGCGAGAATGCCTGGGGAAAGGGGGACTTCCACGTCGGGTACGACGCCGGCTCCCTCTATCCTGCCGCCATCTGGATCAGTAAAGTCCGCCACAGCATGAACGAAGACGTCGCCGGAAGGTAACCGGTTGGCGAGAGAGGGCAGCGCGGCTCCGGCGCTTCGCTCCCCGAAAACGCAGACCCTCCCGATGCGCTGCATTCCTGCAGCGAAAATCTCCGATGTGCTTGCTGACATCGGGTCGACAAGAATCGCAACCGGACCCGTAAATGGCGACATCTGCGAGCCATCACTGCGAGACCTCTGTGGGTTAATTACGAAATTCAGCGACAGTTGCCGCATCTTCATCGTTCCGAGCGACTTGACGGAATCCACGAAATAGCCACCGAACCCCATCACCATCGCGCCCACTCCGCCCGGGTTCCCACGGAGATCGACAACAACGCCTTCACAGTTACGAACACTGTCGACGGCGTTCTCAAGGTCGCTCACCAGCGCAGGCAGCCAGATGTTGAATGCAATCGTTCCAGCGCATTTTCCATCGTTCGTGGGCATCCGTGACCATGTGACGAGGCCGGCGATTGGAGGGAGATTCCCGAACTGCGAGACCCTCCCTTTCGAGGGAACGGCGACCATTGAACGGCTCGTTCTCCTTCCGCCGTCTTCGACTTCCACACGCACCGTGTCGCCGGCGCGAGGGGTCAGCGTCCCGTTCAGGCGATGCAGCAGCTCGGACATTGCGCGTGGTCGTGCGGCTGCGGGCATGGCGCGCACGCGCTCGAGCATCTCCTGTGGATCCTTCGCACCAATTCTGATTACGGCTTGGCCTGGCCTGATCCCGCCGAGAGCTGCAGGGCTGCCACTCTCGACTCGATATGCCACGACACGGTTGTCGGCCACGCGGACGGCGAGACCCGTCGTGCCGCGGCCATCGCCTTTCGAGAGATCTGCTTCTTCAGGCGCTACGCTCGCGGGGATAATGTAAAAGTGCGAGTCAGGGATGCCGCGCAGTGCATCAGCCAGGAGCTTGTCCAGCTCTGCGCGGCGAGTGACAGTGGCAGCGCGAGGGCGTAGTGAATCGCGCACACGAAGCCATCGTGTCGATGTGAAGGCCGTATCCACGTACGTGTTCTGCACTATCGTCCAAAGCGTATCGAACGAAGCCAGTGCCAACCCGGCGGGAAGAACTTCTTCGCTCGCAATGGTTCGCGGCGCGCGCGCGCCGCTGCACGCGGTAAATGTGGCAGCTCCGGCGACAACGATTGCGCTTCGGAGTTTCCGGAAGTGGATCAACCTGACTCCGGGAAGTCGATCCTCATTGAGACGCCTCTCAGGAGACTAGTCGCAGGCAGGTTCATGGCAGATTAGTGTTCCACATGTGAACGAAAGACGAATAGGCTCGCTTCACGTCTCGGTTGTAGGGCTTGGCTGCAACAACTTCGGTCGCCGTCTGGATGCGCCGGCCACAGCAAAGGTAGTGCATGCCGCCATCGACGCAGGGATCAATTTCTTTGATACGGCGGACACCTACGGCAACACGAGAAGCGAAGAGTACCTCGGACGCGCGCTCGGCAGGAAGCGCGAAAAAGTCGTAATCGCCACCAAGTTTGGATCAGAGGTGGATGAGAAGCGAAAAGGCGCGAGGCCCGAGTACGTGCTCAAGGCAGCGGAGGACAGCCTGTCGCGACTGGGTACCGACTACATCGACCTCTATCAGCTGCACAAGCCTGATCCGTCGGTACCCATCGGGGAGACGCTCGGAGCGCTGGACGACCTCGTGAAGGCCGGCAAGGTTCGCGAGATAGGGTGCTCGAATTTCACCGTAGCTCAGCTCGTCGAGGCCGAGCATTCGGTCCGTCCGGGTGGCGCGAGATTCGTCAGCGTTCAGAATGAGTACAGCCTCTTTCACCGCGAGCCCGAGAATGGTGTACTCGCTGAGTGTGCCGCCCTGGGTATGGCGTTTCTGCCCTATTTTCCGCTGGCGAACGGACTCCTGACCGGGAAGTACAGAAAAGGCGAGGCCCCGCCGCCTGGAAGCCGTATGGCGACAGGCTGGAACGAGCAGCTGCTGACCGATGCGAATCTTACGAAGGTCGAAGAGCTGATTCATTTCGCGAAGAGCAGAGGGCGGACGATTCTGGAGCTCGCGATTTCCTGGCTGATCGAGCGACCGATGGTTTCATCGGTGATTGCGGGTGCTACGAAGCCGGAGCAGGTCCGAGCGAATGCCGCCGCTTCTGATTGGGATATGTCCGAAGCCGAGCTGAAGGAGATCAACGGCATCCTTGCAGCGAACGTCTGAAAAGCGGAAGATCTTCAACGCAGAGACCGCCGAGACCTCAGAAGTTCACAGAGAAAACTTTTTGAACGGCGAAGTTCGCGGAGAAGCGCGAAGAAGCGCGAAGAATCGCTGATGAGTTAACTGCGTTCATTACAAAATGGATCCAGCTTCGGCCACTTCTGATGTTGTGGGTTAACCCCACAAAGAGCGGAACTAGCGTTCGCGACTGACTCATGTATCGTCGCGAAAGCTGGAGCGTGCGATCGTTTACCTTCGCGTTCTTCGCGGACTTCGCGGTTCAACAAGTTTTCTCTGTGAACCTCTGAGGTCTCGGCGGTCTCTGCGTTGAAAGATCTTCCGCTTTTACTAGACTCTCGCTTCCTCTCCAACCTTGCCCGCCGGAAGCTTCGTTCCCTGCACTCCTTCAGCGAGCAGCTTCGTGACGAACCGCTGACCCTCGGAGATCCGCTCGACCTCGATTGCAATCGCCTCGATTCCCTGCTCCACTCGCTCGAGACGCTGGCCCGCTTCAGGCGGAAGGGCAGCCGCCGGCTGAGGACGATTGCCGCGCTTCCACAGATTTCTCGCGAGCGCGAAAGCAATGGGAAAGAGCACGAAGATCGTGAACGTCGCGCTCAGTGCCATGACGTTGTCAGGTATGTCTCCACCCACTGGGCGGCCCTCCGATGTGATGAGTCCCTCGGGCGCTGCCGAGAGCTGGCGCCCCGTTGCTGCAATGTCGGACTCGAGCTGCGCAAGCCGTGTGTCGAGCACTACGAGGCGCCCCTCGATTCCCGCGCGGGCAGGACCTTCCGGCTGGCTCCTCAGCTCTTCCGCCAGGCGTCGGCGACGTCCCGCCGCGGAGCTGAGTTGATTCGACAGCTCCTCGCGTCGGGAGCGGA
>Ga0079215_10000346_pt1 | contig 10548 bp, 11 predicted proteins | sample NCControl_FD_77004 | JGI IMG/M metagenome (GOLD analysis project Ga0079215, IMG submission 77004) | Agricultural soil microbial communities from Utah to study Nitrogen management - NC Control | ecosystem: Environmental > Terrestrial > Soil > Agricultural land | place: USA: Utah | collected...
ATCTCATCCGTTACTATCAAAGTATCCACAATCCCGCTTTTTAGCATTTTCAAAACATCATAGATACCATACACTGCCAAACCTTCATCAGAATATACCTGACTCATGAACTTCTTTACCAACTTCTTCTCTTCAAGTAACCTGTAATCCGAAATTATTCCTTGTTCGTTAACCTTTTCCAATATTTCTCTGACTCCCTCACTTCCCGAGTAAGAGCTGTCTAGTGTGGCAAGCACGTTATTTTGGAGCCGATAATCGAGGTATTCTTCTTTCAAAAAGTTCTCCTTGGTTGGACCTGGCCCTCCAACAATTAACCCAGCTATTTTGTTTTCATCAATAAAGATCTTTTGTGCGTGGTTTGCAATTCTATGGAAATACTCATTTAGCTCATTTTCCCTCAGTCTTTCAAATCTTCTTGCTGATTGGCCTCCTTGTCGATGTTTTCCGGCTACTCCTGATGTTAAAGTGTCAATCACTTCCCATCTGTCGCCTGTAAGTATGCCTAAACCTGCTTCCTGACTATCAATAGCTAGGAGTCCTATTACTTTTTCATCCTTAAGCATATCTTTAATATGATCTGTCCAAAAATGGTCATCACATCTGTACAGATTAATCTGGATAGGTTTAGGTGGCAAAACTGAATAAAGCTCTATTTTTTCATTACCTATTCCCTTGTTGTTGGGGATGGCTCCGCAGAAAATAGCAAGACCGTTTTCTGGGGTTACCTTGTATAATTTTAGATGCTCGACTGTTTTACTCAGTGCATCTTGAACATGAGTCCTTGTTAAATCTGATTTGATATTGGATGCTGTACCTGATTCATTTCTAAGCTGGCCTATAACCTCAAAAATTGGTCTTCGTGGAGGGACGTACACGGTTACTAATTCTGTTCCATGACCAGTAATGTTTGACAGTCGGTTTAACATCTTGGTAAGTTTGTATCTCTTCACAGAATCCCACTTTTTCTTGTGGGTGTCTTGACTCATTTCTAATAGTATGTCATTTCCAGGTCAATATAATATAATGTTAAGCCACAGTCTCAGCCCTACCATCTTTTTTTGATGACGTACTATTACTATAAAAATATGAAAACGGAATAAATAATCTGTAAATGCTTCCAAGGATTGATTATATTAAGCAAGGAAGGATAAGATTGGGATTAACCCAACGGGAATTGGCAACTCTATCTGGAATCAGCACATCGATGGTAAATCAAATTGAATCAGGACGATGTAAACCCAGTTATGATACAGCCAAGAGAATTTTTGAAGTACTCAGTTCTCAAGAAGGAAAAACCTCATTAAAAGCTGGGGATATTTGTAGTCATGAAGTTATCTCAGTACAAAAAGACGAAAAGTTAGAAGTAGCGATAGAAAAAATGATGAAGAATTCTATAAGTCAGATCCCTGTTATTGATGCCTCAAAAATTGTAGGACTTGTAAGTGAAGATATCCTTGCTAGAAAGGTGCTTGAGAGTGATGACAAGAAAATTATCCATCAGGTACCTATTTTACAGATCATGGAACCACCGCCGCCAATTGTAGACATAGCCACCCCTGCAAAAGCCCTTATTCCTCTTGTACGATTTGCGAAATGCGTTCTTGTGAGTAAAAAGGGTGAAGTTACAGGCATCATTACTATCAGTGATACCCTAAAAATGGCGGAATAAAATCAGACTCATTCTCTCAAGTTTTCCAAGCCGACGCAGCAATCTGCATTCTTTAAACAATTTTCACAGATATTTATCGAACTTCCGTTTGGAAGTGAAACTTCGCACAATGCGCATTTTCGCTCAGCACCATTTGACATATGCATATCATATCGTATCATGTGATATATATTTTCAGACATTGTCGTAGCAAGAAAACATGAAAATTTATGCTTAATTGCATACATAACTGGTTTTGTTTAGATTTTCAGATCAAATTTTCGTTTCTTCTTTACGTCATCTATTATCCACTTCGTAACCAATATCAGTCCGAATATTGGAAAGCTACCGATGAATAGATACGGGAAAATGGCAAGAAAAATTGACGGTTCAAATATTTCCATATTCAACATACAATCTATACAAGCATAATATAATTCTGTAGTTCCACAATTCTTCGTAAATCATATTAGAGCCATGCTAGATAATTATCTGCCATCGCTTTTTTCCTAACAACCATAAAAATTGAATGCCAGTTATCTAGAAGTGTATTGGTCTGAATCAATTAATAAAGAAAAATTCTTGATTTTTGACGATTGAAGTTTATCGTCCATAACAACTGTAAAACTAGATATAGAATGCGAAGTCATATTGCTAGGTTCGGCAATTGCACTTGATAGTCCAATCATCCTACCATTGTAGTCGAAAAAAGATGCTATTGCAAGCACATTTGTAGCTGTATCGTTACCCATATTAGAAATTCTTCCACTTACATAATAATATCCAAATATGTCTGGTCTAGAATTCAGAGATGTAATTACCATATTATCTGGCCTATTGCCGCCAATCTCGCTAGTAAAATTGAGAGTATAATTAAAAAAATTCTTAGTTTGATTCTTATCTAGAAATATTATCTCAAATGGAGATACCTCTCCTATATTCAATGACCTTAGTGATATTATTCCACTAGCGTTACCTATATTATGTCCACTCTTGTCGTAAAAATTAGCATGAGCTGTGACTGTTTTCTGTGTTTCATTTGAAATATTCCTTATTTGGCCAAATAAATGAACAAAACCACTTTGGTCAATAACCTTGTTATGTTCCAGAACACTAAAGTTTTCTAAAGAGTGACCTGTACCGTTTATAATTAGGAAAACTGTTGCAACAAATAGTAACACGCCCTTATGGATTGAAAGAATTGAAAAATTGCGAAAAGAGTTTCTAAAATAATTCAAATTAAAACATCCTGTTAATACAGGCATTGCGCGGAGATATAACTGTGTTCCAAAGCATATATTCCCTTCATACATTAGCGATTTTTCAAAAGAAATGCTGCATATACCTGCTCATATTGAAACGCAAGTGAAAATTCCTCATTGGAAAGATCATTTTCAGTTCTATTTCCAGTAGTGAGATAGTTCCTAAAGTGTTCATAGCTGGCGGCTTCTGAACTAATTGATTTAATAAAGAATTCTTTGATATCCTCACGCCCAGATGGCACCGCTAGATTGCTGGCCTCATTTTCAAGTTCCTCAAACTGTGGCAAGTATCTATCAGTTATAGTAATCATTGTCGAATTATCATTTTCCTTTGTTGTCCATTTTCCTAGTTCTAGTTGATATTCACCTGTAAGTTCAGTTGACTTTGATACCAAGCCCCGGAGTGAATCAATAAAAACCTGAAGCGTAGTTTTATTTCCTGACTGGTGTGTTGTTTGAGGTACCAACAGATCAGTAGTTTCACCAGAAACTTGGCTACTATAACTAATGGTGTAAAGAGAGACTACAAAACATGATAACACAACAACCAACGATATTAGCATAATTTTGAAAGATGAGTAATCCTTTTTCATTCAACTCTAAATGCTCTATTTAATAAATAAAAGTTTATCAGGTATTGGCTTATTTGAAAAAATAATTCATATTTACAATGGAATTAAATTCATTACTTTAACTGTAGCTTTAACTGTAGCTTTAGCTCTCACTTTGATATTCAATTGTTTCCTTTTTTTTCCATGAGGTAAAGCTGCTATGATCGGTTAATTCGACGCCAAATAGTTCCAAAATCTTCTTTCTTAACATATCTGCCTCTTGAAATTTCTTTTCTACTCTAAGATTATTTCTCTCCTCAATCATTTGTTCAATTTGTACTTTCGTATGATTGTCAACTTTTATTATCTTGAGACCAATGATATCCATGATTGTATACAGTATAGGTAACGCCATGTTTGCCATTTGAATAGTTAATTTTTCAGAGGAACTCAAGTTATTCACATACGAAACTAGTTTCATAAATGTCGTCAATGCTAAAGGTGTATTCAAGTTACTGTCCAGTGCTGAAAAGATATCGGATAAAAACGAATTGCATTTATCTCCAAATTCGCCTAAATCTTCTGTTGTATTCTTTGTTGTTATCAGTTCATTTATGCAGTGTTCTATCTGTCTCCATTTTTGCAATGATTCTTGTAAAATTTCATCGTTATAATCCATTGGCTTTGAATATTGTGAAGAAATAAGGTACAGCCTAAGGACATTTGAACCCCATTTTTTCAGCGCGGTTTTAAGTAATACCATATTTCGAAGTGATTTTGACATTTTTTCTGAATTGATTGTAATCATTCCAACATGCATCCATACTTTTGCTAATTTTTTATCGGTAAAAGTTTCAGATTGTGCTATTTCATTTTCGTGATGAGGAAATATGAGATCGGTTCCACCACCATGGATCTCTATTTCATTTCCCAGAAACTTTGATACCATTACGGAACACTCAATATGCCAACCGGGCCTCCCTTTCCCCCAAGGACTTTCCCAATTTGGAACATCCGATGAGAATTTCCACAGCGCAAAATCCAGGGGATCCTCCTTTAAGTTATCTATTTCAATCCTAGTACCTTCTTCAAGTTCATCAACTCGTTTTTTTGATAGTTTACCATAACCTGGAAATGATCGTACTCTAAAATAAATTCCGTTGGTTGTTGTATAAGTATAATTTTTTTCACTTAAAATTTTGATAGCCTCAATTATTTCATTTATGTGATCAGTTGCTTTTGGATAAAAATCTGCATTGAGAACGTTTAGTTTAGAAAAATCATCAAAATAACTCTTAATATACTTGGAGGATATTTCTACTGCAGATTTTCCATCCGATTTAGCTCGATTAATTATTTTATCATCTACATCAGTAAAATTTTGAACATATACTAATTCCTTCCCCTTGTGATTCAAGTATCGTCTCAGAACATCAAAAATAACAATGGTTCTAGCATGTCCAATATGACAATCATCGTAAACGGTAATACCGCAAACATATATCCTAATCTTATTATCTTCTGTAGTACCAATATCTTCAAAAGTATCAGAAATCTTGTTGAATATTTTCAAATTAGGTATAAAAACCTGTTAATGGCAGTTGGCAATAATTGATTCAAACGTCTATGTAAATATCCTTACCCTTTAAATCAATCTTGTATGTTTTTAATTTGACTCCTTCAAGATAGTCTAATAGATCACCAGTACGTATGTTATAATGCCATGAATGTAATGGGCATTCAACTACCTCTCCATCTATCTTCCCGGGAGCAAGTGATCCATCCTGGTGTCTACACAAGGCTTCTATGGCATAGAATTTGTCTTTCGTTCTAAATATTGCAATTCTATTTCCACTCAGATTTACTTCCTTCCCAGTCCTCTTATCGAACTCCTCGATACTTGCAGCACGCATCCAAGTCATAATTAACTTTTTTAAGTTTAAATCACTTATAAAATATTATGCATTCTTTGCCTGAAATGTAGTCGGTTTAAAAGTTTTAAAATAAAATGATTTTAGACGAAAATACCCGAATAGGTTTATGAAACATCAGTAGGATTTGGCATATTTTCTCTGAGCGGGGGTCAATTTGTCAATTTCTATCTGCAGATACTTTAATGATAACTTTGCGACAGTAGAATCTATTTTTTCAGGCACAGAAAAAACTTTTTTTTGCATTTTTTTATGATTCTGAAAAATATGTATTATGGATAGTAGTTGATTTGCAAATGACATTGCCATTACTTCTGGAGGATTACCTTCTCCTCCTACTAGATTAACTACCCTGCCCTTAGATAGGAGGAAAATTTTTCTTCCATTTATATGGAAACAATCTAAATATTGCATAATCGAATGGTTTTCATTTGAATTAGAAAACAGTTTCGCTACATCTATTTCATTATCAAAATGTCCTGCATTTGCAAGTATCGCCCCATTCTTCATTCTTCTGAAATGTTTCTCCGTGATTACATACTTCTGTCCAGTGCATGTAATAAAAATATCAGCGTTCTGTACAACTTGATCAATTTTTTTTACATAATATCCATCCATATATGCCTCTAATGCCTTAAGTGCATCAACCTCAACAACAGTAACAATAGCGCCCATACCCCTGGCTCTTGCTGCAACTCCTCTACCGACATGCCCGTATCCACAGACAACTATAAGTTTACCCGCGATCAGAACGTTCGTTAACCTAACAATACCGGTTAATGTACTTTGGCCTGTTCCATATCGATTGTCAAATAAATGTTTTGTACGAGCTTCATTCACACCAATAACCGGATATTGCAATTTTCCATCTTTTTCGAGTGCTTTTAGTCTTGTTATTCCTGATGTAGTTTCCTCCGTTCCACCCAATATACCAAGTGTTTTACCCTTATGTGCCATAACATGAAGATTTGATCCATCGTCGGTAACTATTTGGGGATGATCTTCTAAAAACCTGCTTCAAGTTACCTGAATATTCACGTTCAGTTTCATCTTTCCATGCGTATACTTTGACTCCTACTGACGAGAGAAATGCAACTATATCCTCCTGTACTGAAAGTGGATTTGCTGAGCATAGCGAAACTTTGCATCCTAGTCTAATTGCGGCCATTACAAGGACTGAAGTTTCTTTTGTAATGTGCAGTGAAAGTCCCAATCTCAGACCCTTTAATGGCTTGTAGTTAATGTCTTCATTTACAATTCCGCTCATGATGCCCATATGAGAAGATGCCCATTCCCATGACTTTCTTCCACTGTCAATAAGTTTCATATTTTTCATCTGGCTATACACTAAATCAATATGTTATAACTAGTTGGTCATAAATTTGAAGTTAACATAAATGAATTAACAATTCGCGTGTAATTGATTTTTTCAGATAGTTTTAATTCCCCGTTGTCATCAATGATTCTGCTGTGCTCGACTCCAAATCAGGGCCCGTAATAATAACAAGTGCGCTACCATATGCAAATGGAGAAATCCATCTCGGTCATATATCGTCTACTTATCTCCCAGCAGATATCTTCCGGAGATTTCTAAAACTAAATAAAATAGAGGTATACTATTTGTGTGCATCAGACGATTTCGGCACGCCAATTCTTATCGAGACTGAAAAAAAGAAAGTAAGGCCAGAAGACTATGTTAAATACTGGCATGACAAGGACTTGGAAGATTTTAATTCGGCTGGAATATTCTTTGATTCTTTTTCGCAGACGAGCTCGGAGACAAATAGGAAATTTGTTCAGTATGTCTTTGATATTTTGAGAAAAAAGGATCTAATCTACCAGAAAGTGGTTGTTCAGTATTATTGTGAAAAAGACTTGAAGTTTTTACCTGATCGTTATGTGGTAGGCAAGTGTCCTTATTGCGGAGCCATGGGACAATATTCGGACCTTTGTGAGAAATGTGGCAGAATACCAGAAAAAATATTGGATCCAAAATGTGCTATTTGTGGACTTCCTCCAATTCGGAAAGAAAGCAATCATTATTTTTTCAAGCTCTCTAATTTTGAAGACATTCTTGAGGGCTGGTTGAATGAGAATAAATTCCTCCAACAGGATGTGAAAAAATATGTTCTCAATTGGATTGTAGAAGGATTGCAGGATTGGGATATAACAAGAGATATTCCCTGGGGTATTAACATTCCTATTGAAGGTAATGAACAAAAAGATAAAGTTTTCTATGGGTGGTTTGATAATCATTTATGTTATATATCTTCTTTCATTGAACACCTAGGCGATATCAATAAAGCGAGGGAAAAGTGGAATGATTCAAAAATATACCATTTCATCGGAAAAGATATTGTATATCACCACTATCTGTTTTTGCCTGCAATTAGAATTGGCATAAATCAAGAATACAAGTTACCAGATTTCATACCAACACGTGGGCATCTAATGCTTCAAAATAATAAAATCTCAAAAAGCAGAAATTGGTATATCGGATTGAGGGAATTTGTAGATCTTTTTCACCCAGATTACCTGCGCTTCTACATAGCGTCAATTTGCAATTATTCCCAGGATGACACTAATTTTGATTGGAACGATTTTGAGAAAAAGATAAACAATGAATTAATAGCAAATATTGGTAATTTTGTAAATCGAACATTGACTTTTATCAAGAAAAATTTTGATAATGTTATCCCTAACCCGAAGGAATATGACGAACTTGACAAAAATGCATTAACAGAAATAGAGATTATTAGAAAAACAGTTGGTGATTTTATTTCAAGTAACGAAATTGATAAGGCATTAAAGAGTATTCTGTCTTTTTCTTCAAGTTTCAATCAATATTTTCAGAGAAAAGAGCCCTGGAAAAACCCTGAACAATCTGGCTCTACACTGTATGTTTCAATTAACGCTGTTCGTTCATTGTCCATCTTACTTGCTCCGTTCATTCCATTCTCTGCAGATAAAATCTGGAAACAAATATCATTAGAGGGTAACATCCATGAACAAAATTGGGAATCAATTGGAACAATACTCTTGAAACCGGGTCACAAACTAGGAGACATTGAACCTATCTTCAAGAAAGTAGACAATGACAAAATAAAAGAGCAAGTAAATAAATTGAATAATAGATAACAATGTCTTGTGGACTAATGATAGGTAGGTTTCAGCCCTTCCACAATGGGCATCTGAAACTTGCACATCAAATATTAAATGAATGTGAAAAGTTGATAATTGCAGTAGGAAGTTCCCAATTTAACTTTACATTTTCAAATCCATTTACTGCAGGCGAACGAGTTTACTTTATCCATAATTCTTTGGTCGAATCAAAAATTGAACTCAGTAGAGTCTATATATTGCCAATTTTGAATTTGGAAAATAATGCAATCTGGGTCCAGCATTTAAAATCCATGTTACCCAAATTTGATTCCATATATTCTGGTAACAAATTTGTCCAGGAGCTCTTATCTCATAGTTCGGAGACTTTTAGAATTCATACTCCAAAATTCTACAATAAGAATGAATGTAACGGTACTAATATTAGGATGAACATCGTCATGAACAAGAAGTGGAGAGATTTTGTACCAAAAGCAGCCTATAAAATTATTTTGGGTCTTGATGGAGTGCAGAGAATAAAGGTTCTCTTTGAAACTCAAAAGGATGGTGCAGGAGAAATTAGACAATATCCTGACATTAAATAGTCATTGCACGAATACGTAGATAATGCATAATGTCAAATCCAAAAAGAGCGTGTCCAATATGTAAAGAATGTGGAACTAAAAAATTCACAGTTTTATCTAAGAACAAAGGGGTTTTGATTCTAGAATGCAATAGATGTTTTGCTAAAATCGAGCTAGTAGACTAATATGTTGATATGCGATGTTCTTTGGGATTAGACTTAGAACGCAAATAAATTGACATTCGCTATATAACAAGTCTTCTAATAATAGTTAATCCATTATGACGATGGATTTGGATTGAATTATCTTGAGAAATAAAATATTTTAACTTTTTCTATTTTAGTGATTTATGTCAAATAATTCAAATAATTCATAATCTGCAGAATTAATAGTGCGTTCAGAAGGACCGTTATCATTCAACGATATTTTATTCACATCTGCATCTAAAGACATTTTCTCTTTCAGGATCCTAACAAGAACATATCACATTATGTCACATTTTGAAAATTTGACAGCCTCTAACTATTCAATTTGGAGTCATGTGGTGATCGAAATTCTAGTAATACCATTGACTAGATAAGTTATATTTATTTTTGAATTTAATCCTTGTGCCAATGTCTGTATCGAAGTCAAAGGAATGAAAAAATATACGTGAGTGATTTGGATAGTTTTATTGTTCTAAATTTGGGGAATAGTGAAAGTGAAGTTCAGTGCATTCAAAGTTGGTATAATAAGTAAATAGGACGGTAGAGGGAAATCTAACCGTCCTACGAGAAAGACAAATCCGGTGAAGAATAGCCTTTCTAAAAAGATATTCATGTTATGCAGTTTAAAGACTTGCGGTACAAACCTCTAAGTGTCATCTAAAGACAACAATTAATAATTCAGGACAGTTAATATCTCAAATGGGAAAATATGTATTACTTGTAAGATGGACAGATCAAGGTCTCAAGAACGTAAAGGACACGATAAAGCGTGCTGAGTCTTTCAAATCATATCTTGAGAAAAAAGGTGGAAAGTTGACAGATATATTGTATACATTTGGAAAATTTGACATAGTAATTACTGCAGACCTACCCAGCGATGAGATTGCAATGTCAGTATCGCTTTCAACAGGGGCGTTGGGAAATGTGCGTATCACAACTCTTAAGGCATTTGATCTAGAGGAGACCAGAAAAATAATTGACGGCTTGAAATAAACCTTAATTCTTCAAACCTTAAATTGCTCACAAACTACTTTTATTTATAATTAGAAATTCTAATTTAGCATCGCATGTTTGAATTGCCTATAAATATAGATACAGAATATGACTAGGTATGACCGCAAAAAAATGGTTTGATAATGATGTTTCTTTGGAACAACTCAGGAACAAGACTGTAGCCGTGATAGGTTACGGTATTCAAGGTAGAGCTCAAGCAAATAATATGAAAGATTCAGGAATAAATGTAATTATTGGATTGTACAAGGAGGCA
>Ga0079215_10000347_pt1 | contig 10538 bp, 7 predicted proteins | sample NCControl_FD_77004 | JGI IMG/M metagenome (GOLD analysis project Ga0079215, IMG submission 77004) | Agricultural soil microbial communities from Utah to study Nitrogen management - NC Control | ecosystem: Environmental > Terrestrial > Soil > Agricultural land | place: USA: Utah | collected...
GCATCGGTGTACTCTCGATACAGCGCCTTCGTGTATTGTCGGCCGATGCGCGTCTTCTCCTCGTCCTGCTCGGCGAACAGGCTTTCCTCGGCGGTGAAGGGCTCGCCGCTGATCTTGTTGATGCCGAACGGTGCGAAATCCCAGAGGATCAGGTCGGCCGCGACGTAGTAGGTACGCGTCTGGAGCGGCACGGCTCCCTGCGCAGTTTGCGGCTGCTGCACTGGTCCCACCGGATCAGCAGTACATGCTGCCAGGAACACCAGGACAACGAGCCAGGCGGTATTGGCGAGTGAACGCCGCGGGGTGATTCTCATCGTGCCCTCCTGGCTCGGACGGTGGTGCGTGGGACGCGCGGACCTTACCTCTTTCGCTGGATGCAAGCTGTGTGCGATACGCGCTGCGAGTATCAGCGTTTCGCGGACGTTATGTCAGCGATTCCCTCCGACGTGCATCTTTCGGTATGGCGTTCTCGCTGCCGCCCGGACTGCGCAAGCGAATCACGATCTGGAACGTGCTGTTCGCCGCGCTCGGGATCTTCATGCTCGTGCGGCTGGCACCCCACCTCGGTGCCGTCGTCGGCGTGCGTAGCGGTCAGGACATCGTCCCGGATTTCTCGGTTACGACGCTCGATGGCGAAGTGCTCTCGTCGTCAGGGCTGCGGGGCAAGGTCGTCCTGGTAAACTTCTGGGCGACGTGGTGCCTCCCGTGCCGGGCAGAGATGCCGCTGCTGGAAGGGATGTGGAAACGCCATGCGGCTGGTGACTTCGTCCTCGTCGGCTTTTCGACAGACCGTACGGGGGAGGGCAGTGTCCGGAAGTTTCTAGCGGAGCGTGGAATTACCTACCCCGTGGCGATCGTCGGACAGGACGTCGAGGCAGCGTTTGGCGGAGTGCGCGGAATCCCCACGTCTTTTCTCCTCGACCAGACCGGAAGGATCCGTCACCGTGTGGTAGGGCCGCTTGCTCCCGCAAGCCTCGAGTTGGCAGTCCGGCGACTTCTGGCCGACCAGTGACGTCGCCTACGCGCACCCTCGCTGGCCGAGTGCGCGGGTCTTGCCCTTCGAGTCATCGCATCGTTCCCGACGTTAATTCCACACGGGAACGCAGTTTTCCGTTCGCCACAACGTTCCTGACACGATAGGTCGCGGCGATATCCTGCAGTGGGTTCCCATCGACGATCGCCAGGTCGGCGAGGCGACCTGCCTCCACAGTGCCGACATTCAGTCCTAACGCCAGGGCCGGGTTGACCGTCGCGGTTTTCAGGGCCTGAAACGGCGTCATGCCGGCCGCGACGTAGGCGATCAGTTCGGCCTGCACGTTCGCGGCGTTAGGTGTATCCGTGCCCGCCACGACACGCGCGCCCGCATTCTGCGCTCCAACAATCATGGCGTCGATGCCACCTTGATTGGCGCCACCCCCGCGCCCGCCTCCTGGGGCTCCACCACGTCCACCGCCACGTGCGCCACCACGACCGGCACCCGTGGCCTGCGCGCTCAACCATGCTGGATACAGAGCGAAGCGCTCGTCGGTGCGGAGCGAGGTGTCGGCGGCGATCATCCGGGCGAGGGTGCCGCCACCTAACGCGAGCGTCGGTGTGAAGGTCATCCCGGACTTTCCCCACAGCTGCGCGACGTCATCATAACTCCGGGACAACGTCGCCACCTTCGGGGAGAACCCGCGGCGGCTGGTGCCGGTGGTATGCTCGGTTCCGTCGAGTCCCGACAGCGCGGCGGGATACACCTCGTGCGATGAGGTCGACATGCCGTTGGCGCGGCCGAACTGGGCCACACGACGCGCCTGGAGGTCGGGCATGCGCACATATGCTTTCAAGACATCGTGGCCTAACGCCTTCGCGCGCTGCAGCTCGAGCTCGAGGTGCGCCGAGTCCCTGATGGCAACCGCCATCTTGTAGTAGACGCGCTGCCATTCCATGAGGTAGCCGGCGGCGACGACGCGCGGGCCGATGCGGACGCCTGCGTCGACGGCCTCCTTGTCCTCGACGCCCTCATACGGTGTGCTGCCGGGACTGCGCACCGTCGTTATGCCGAATGCCAGCGCGGCGCGCTCGTGCGCCTCGCCGAGGTCCTTCTGCATATGCGAGTGATACTCGATGAGACCGGGCATCACCGTCTGGCTCGTGGCGTCTATTACTCGGGTATTCTGATGCAGGCGATCGGCGTGCGGCATCACAGACGCGATCAGGTTGCCGTTGATCACGATATCCATGTTCTCGCGCGCGATGTCCGACTTCATGTCGACCAGCCGGCCAGCATGGATCACGTAGCGCTCGGTTGGCGTCGCCGACGTGTACGTGAGATTGAGCGGAATCGTCCGGGCGACGCCGGTCGCCACGTTGATCATTCGCAGCCGGTCGTTCGACTGGTACAGGATCGATTTCGAATCGGCAGTCCATGTGGGCATGTAGGCGATTTCACTCGTGAGGCGACGAGGTGGCCCCGTGGGCGCGCCCGAGGGTGATACGGGAATGAGCGAGAGTTTTCCTTCATACACGACCGCCATGCGCGAGCCATCCGGCGAAATCGTCGGACCATTTCCCACCCGTGAATCGATCGGCTGGTGCGGGATCGGCGTGTACCAGGCGGAGTCGCCACCCGCGACGGCGATTGAAAGCAACTGATTGGTACCTTCCCGGAAGCGACCGGAATACGCAGTCAACGCGGCGATGATGACCCGCTGACCGTCCTTCGACCACGTCGGATTTCCCGGGCCGAACAACGGGGCGTGGATCTGTCGGACTTCGCCTGTGGCGACATCGACAACGTTCACACTGGCTCGGCGCCACACGCCGTCGACGTTGAGGAACGCGATCCGTTTTCCATCGGGGGACCAGGCGGCGCCCATCGCTGACCCTTCGGTGCTCGTCAGGCGGCGCTTGGTCGCGGTTTTCATATCATAAAGCCAGATGTCCAGCAGCTGGCCGGCGCGATCGGTCGACCAGGCGAGGTAGCGGCCGTCGGGAGACCAGGCGGGTTCGGTATCGAGAAAGCGGTCGCTGGTGATGTTGTCCGACTTGGCGCCTAACGTGTAGACGTAGAGGTCGTTGAGGGCGGCAAACGCGAGGTGCTTTCCGTCGGGGGAAATTGCGGGGCTCAGGACTCCCTTGACTGGATGGCGGAGGTGGGATGTGGGAGGTGGGAGGACCCGGGATCTGCTTTGCGCTGTTTCTTTCGGGGGGCTTGCTGCTCTTACGGGAAGCGTGGCGGAGAACTCGATTGTGCGACTGGCGCTGCCATCCAGTGTCCGCCGCCGGATCTTGCCGTCGCTGACATAGACGATCTCCGTGGCCGACGCCCACGACGCACGGAACGGGAAGGCGTTCTCTTCTGCCGTTAGGCCGGCGCCGTCAACCGCCAGCTGACTGCCGTTCCCCGCGGTCGAATGGTACACGATCTTGCCGCCCGGCCCCCACGACGGGGCGTCAGCGCGCACACCTTCGGCCGACACGCGGCGCTCCGCGCCTGACGAGACGTTGAGCGCCCAGATGGTCTGCCCGCCGGCCCGCGTCGAGATGAACGCGATCTCGGAATCGTCAGGCGACCACGTCGGCATGAAATCGTCGGCGCGGTCCTTCGTGACCTGCGTCAATTGCCCGTTGCGCGTGTCGATGATCCAGATGTTGTAGTTGCCGATGCCGGCGGACGTCTGGCCGGCACTGATCGATTCGCCGCGATCGGAGGAGAAGGCCACGCGCGTGCCGTCGTGCGACCAGGCGGGCTCGCGATCATCGAATGGGCCACGAGTCAACTGGCGTTGATTGGTGCCATCCACCTGCACGGCCCAGATGTCGTATGTCCCGGCACGGTACCCCTGGAATGCAATCGTCTTGCCGTCAGGCGAAAACGTCGGATGGCGCGCGTCGTTATAGAAGTCGGTGATCGCTTTCGCGGCGCCACCGGTTGACGGAAGGGTCCAGACGGTACCCTGCAGATCGATCGCCAGCGTGCGTCCGTCGGGTGTGATCGAGACGGACATCGAGGTGCCTTCGCTCACGACAACAGACGCGGTCTGGTTCTGCGTGCCGCTGAAAGCCACCAGCGTGGCAACCAGCACGATTCCTCGAGTCATGTCTCAATCCTCGGTAAAACCCGGGAACTGCGATTCAGACTGATGAAAAACGAATTCAGACGGATACGTACTGAGTCGTTTCTGATCCGATTTAATTCGACGGTTTCCGTTTGAATCCGTATCCCCAGGTGTACGGCGTAAATCGTACTGCATGGGACAAGGAGACGCACGGCTAATACGTACGAGCGTTAGTTTCTGGCTGATGCTGAAACGCGCTCTCGCCTCGATCGCTGTGCTGGCCGGATGTGCCGATCCATCGGGGCCGAGTACGCACCTGCATCCGCAGCGAGTGCTCATCGCCGGAACGGAAGAAGGCGCGGTGGTTGTGGACCTCGACTGGCGCGGAATTATCCGTCGCAGCGGACCTCGGTTTGTCGTGCAGGGACCTTCAGCGCTCAATGGCCGCGGCACGCTATTGACCGTCGGCCGCATCCAGGGCGACGCCACCGTGATGGCTGGCCTCGACGTCGAGACAGGGCTCGAACTCTGGAGAACGGCCATCAGCCAGGGAACGACTCCACAAACAGTCGATGGCGTTGGCCTCGGCGCCACCATGATCGCCGCAAACCCATCGCGATCCGAGGTCTTTCTGTGGCGTTCGGTTCAGAATGGCGTGTCCGGAATTGCCGGATACGATTACGATCGGCGACGCATTACGAGGTTCATCGGTCCGGTCGGCAACCGGTTGCGATCCATCGCGGTAACCCCGGCGAGCAGTGAACACCCTGATGGCTGCGTCGTTCTTGCGCTCGACAGCGGCGGGGGACTGAGCACGCGCGCCTACCTCCATGTCGTCTGTGGTACGACGTACGCCGAGCGTGATTCGATTGCGATTGCACTGCCGTCCCGGGTTGTGGTCCAGATGGAATTGGCTCCGAACGGCCGCGAACTGGTGTTGATGACTGATCTGGAGCTGATCACGATCGACGCTGCTTCACGCGCCGTGAAGCTCAAAGCCATCCGTCCACTCATCGCCCCGTTTTTCATTTCACGCGCCACGGGACACCTCATTATCCCCGATGTCGGTTCGTCGGTCGTCGCCAGCACAGGGATCGTGTACCTGCTCGACGAAAACCTGGAGTTGTCGACGATCATCGACCTTCGCATCCTCCCGTTCGGTGAACGCCCGCTCGGGATCCTGAGCGCTGAGGAGAGTCTCGACGGGAAATGGCTCTACATCATTGGCGGAGTGCCGCGCGACGGGCCCCTGTACGGTCCGGAGCAGACGCACATCCTCGTGATCGACAAGGCCACCGGCACGGTGGTCGACACGGTGAACCTGGAGACGTTCGGAGGCGTGCGCGCCGTTCTGGTGCCCTGATGTCCCCGTGAGTTGTTGACGGCGCCCGTCCCGAACGGGAACGTCCGTTGGTGCGTAAAGCCATCGACGCACTGAGGAAGCCGCAACAATTCATGAACCATTCATGAATCACCCTCCCACCACTCGGTTCCCCATGCATAACCACGTCATCCGCCTGGCGGGGCGGACGCTGCTGGCCATCCCCCTCGTAGCCGCGCTGGCTGCGGCGCAAGGAGGAGGTCAGGCGGCTGCTGTAACGCCGATGATCAACCAGTCCACCGATCCCCTGTTGCGATCGTTCCGGTTCCGGAGCATCGGGCCGGCGAGCATGGGTGGGCGCATCGACGACATCGAAGTTTCGGAGAGCAACCCCAACATCATTTACATCGGCTACGCCACGTCCGGTATCTGGAAGTCGGTGAACAACGGCACGACGTTCGAGCCGGTGTTCGACACGTACGAGGTCTCGGGATTTGGTGACCTCGCGATTCATCCGACGAATCCGGACATCGTGTACGCCGGATCGGGCGAAGCGAACAACCGTCAGTCGTCGTCGTATGGTGGTGGCATCTACAAGACCACCGACGGCGGCAAGACGTGGACGCTGATGGGACTTCGCGAGACGCAGACGATCTCGCGTGTGGTCCTCGATCCACGGAATCCGGAAACGGTGTACGTGGCGGCCAACGGCTCTCTCTTTGGACCGAGTGAAGACCGCGGCATCTACAAGAGCACGAACGGCGGTCGCGCGTGGACCAAGGTGAAGTACATCGACGAGAACACGGGCTTCACCGATCTCGCGATCGACCACTCCAACCCCAGTGTGCTGTACGCGGCGAGCTATCAGCGTCGCCGCACCAACTGCTGCTTCAATGGCGGCGGTCCAGGGAGTGGTATCTGGAAGTCGACGAATGGCGGCCAGACCTGGACGAAGCTCACCGGCAGCGGATTACCGCCTGGCACCTACGGCCGCATCGCGCTCGACGTCTCTCGCTCCAACCCGGGCATCGTGATGGCCCAGATCGAAGCCGGCGCGGTTGGACAAGTCATCCAGCCCGGACAAGGCCGGGGCGGCGGTGGTGGCTTCGGCGGTGGCGGTGGATACAACTGGTGCAACAACGCCGGACCGGGTCGAGGATTCGGCGGCGGCGGTGGCGGTGGTCGGGCAGGAGCAGCACAACCGGCTCAGCCACAGACAGTTCCCGCGCTCAATCCGGCGCAGGGCGGAATCTTCAAGTCCACGAACAACGGTGGATCGTGGACGCACGTGAGCAACTGCAACGCGCGCCCGATGTATTTCAGCCAGATCCGCATCGATGCGCAGAACCCGAACAATGTCTACGTCGCAGGTCTGCCGATCGCGAAGTCACTCGACGGCGGCCGCACCTTCGCAACGCTCGATGAAGCCGGCGGTCATGGCGACCCAGGCCACGTTGACGTGCATGCGATCTGGATCAACCCCAAGAACTCCAACCACATCATGAACGGCAACGATGGTGGGTTGGACATCAGCTACGACCAGGGGAAGAACTGGATCTCGGTGAAGTCGATGGCGGCCGGTTATTTCTACGCCATCTCGTACGATATGCGCCGTCCGTATTGGGTCTGCGGTGGCTTGCAGGACAACGGCAGTTGGTGCGGCCCGAGCTCGAAGCGTTCCAACGTCGGCATCCTGAATTCCGACTGGTTCCGCATCGGCGGTGGCGACGGCTTCTTCACGGCGCAGGACCCGGAAGACTACAACATCGTGTACGCCGAATCGCAGAACGGGAACACGAACCGCATCAATCTGCGGACAGGGCAGGGCGGGAGCATCCGCCCGAGCGCTCCTCCGCCTCCGCCGCAGGTCGACGTGCCGTCGGCAGCGGGTCGTGGCGGCGCTGCTGGGGCCGGCGGCGGTGGCGGAGGCCGAGGCGGGACGCCTAACGTGATCAACGGCGCGCCAGGCGAGCAGTACCGCTATAACTGGAACACGCCGTATTACATCTCCAACCACAACAACTCGGTCGTCGTCCTCGGCGGCAACCGCGTGTTCAAGTCGTACGACAAGGGTACAACCTGGATCGCCAGCACGGACCTGACGAAAAATTACGACCGGAACACCGCGAACATCATGGGGCAGATGGGGAACGTGACCATGCTGTCCAAGAACGACGGCTTGTCGCAGTACAGCACCGTGATCACGGTGTCGGAGTCTCCGATCACCCCAGCGATCATCTGGGCGGGTACTGACGACGGCAACCTGCAGGTGACGCGCGACAACATGACGACGTTCACCAATGTCACGCGAAACCTGCCGGGTCTTCCCGCGGATCACATGTACTGGGTCGCCCGCGTGGTGGCGTCGGCGCATGATACGGCTCGCGCGTACGTCGCGGTCGATGGTCACCGCAACAACGACATGAAGCCGTACGCGTTCATGACGAACGACTTCGGTCGCACGTTCGTGAGCATCAGCGGCAACCTGCCGCAATACGGCAACCTGCAGACGATCGCCGAGGATCCGAAGAATCCCGATTTGCTGTACGCAGGTACGGAATTCGGTCTCTACATCTCGCTCAATCGCGGCCAGTCGTGGCAGAAGTTCATGAACAACTATCCGACGGTCCGCACCGACGACATTCGCGTGCATCCGCGCGATGGTGACCTGATCGTGGGAAGCCATGGCCGCTCGGTCTGGATCGCGGATGACATCACGCCGTTGCAGCAGATGACACCCGCAGTCATGAATGCGGATGCGCACCTGTTCGATATCCGTCCAGCCGTTGCGTGGCTGACCGATCGGAAACTTGCGCAGCAGGTGACGGGTCAGAACGTCTTCATCGGTGAAAACGCACCGGCTGGAACGTCGATCAATTACTGGCTCAAGTCGGCGGCATCGGGGCCGGTGAAGATCAGCATCACCGACATCTCCGGTCGCGTAGTGCGTGAGCTCGAGGGCTCAGCCCAGCAGGGCATCAACCGTGTACAGTGGAACCTCGCTCCGACGCCACAGCCGGGTGCAGGTGGTCGTGGGGGCGGTGGCGGTGGTGGCGGATTTGGTGGGGGCGGAGCCGTTCCGCCGGGCACCTATCGCGTGACGCTCACCGCCGGTGCCGCAACACAATCGAAGATGGTGACTGTCCTGGAAGATCGGTGGATGGAGGAGCGATAGAACTAGAGGAAGCAGGAAGCAGGGATGGAATGAGGGCCCGAGGCTGATCGCCTTCGGGCCCTCAAGATTTCAACCGTTTCGTTCCTTCCCTGTTTCCTGCTTCCTGCTTCCTGCTTCCTCGTTCCTCGTCTTTACGGCTTCACGACAACATACCGCTCGAGCCGGGCCACTTCCTTTGCATTCCAATATTTCCCCATCTCGCGGCGGAACTTCTCGATGTTCGGATAGGGACGATACTCCTTGAACTCTCGAAGCACCCTCGGTCCTGAGCCTGGAATTGAGAGAATGGCCGAGTCCGAGGCAGTGTTCAGGTCAATCGGGATGAAGGTGTACTGCTCGAGGTGCGCGACTTCCTGCTCGTTCACGTACTTCCCGATTTCTCTCCGGAATTGTGCGTAGCCGCCGGTATAAGGCTTGTACTCGTCGAACTCGCGAGCCATTCTCGCACCGGCCCGCGGGATGAGCAGGATCTCGGCGCGCGGAGCAACGTTCAGGTTCACGTGAATGAACATCTTGCCATAGGCCTCGTTCAGCTTCTCCTGCGTGAGGCCCTGGCTCAAAAGCCACGTGTTCAACTCGACGATGTTCATGAACGGCCGCTTTGCCATCAATTCTTTGACGATGGGGGCCGTCATGTTCGGCACGGCGAGCAGCTGCGCTTCGGTGGCCACGTTAGGGTCGATCAAGCCCATCTGGCGGCCGAGTTGCGCGGCGGCGGGCATGGGTGCCGCAAGTGCGGCGGCGAGAACGAGTCGACGAACGGTCGTGCGGATCATGTGCTACTCCTCGAGAGATTGTGCGTCTGGTGCGGTCTTGAAGGCCGGGTGGCGGAATGTCCACGCCAGGCCTACGAGTCCGATCTGGAGCATCGCGCCCGGTGCCAGTGCCGGCGTCGCCCCCATCATTGCGTCCTTGAAAAGCTTCCACCCGGACAGGTCGGGGTACATCTCCAGCTCGAACTCTACATTTCCCTTGTAGTGCAGCAGGAGCCCGATCAATCCGCTGGCCATAGAGAGGACCATCAGGCCACGCAGAACGTTAAGGCTCGCCGCGCCCCGTTCCAATCCGTGCCAGCCCAATACCACGAGCGCCGCCGCCAGAAGCCCGATGGGCGCCCACTGCCATGCGTCCTCGAAGTGCTCCAGCAACAGGAGTTCCACCAGCGTTCCAACAGTGCTCACCAACAGCGTGAGGAGAAGCAGCTTTCGCAGTACGAAGGGCAAGGGCGGCAGGTGACGGGTTGGATAGAAACGTATCGCGTGGCCTGGTGTACCGCCGGGGCCGCTTAATTATGGAATCGTGATATTGGCCAATCTTACAGGACGGCTACCTGTACCCCTGCTTCGCGCATTCCTGATACGGGGAATCGTGCTCTGGCTGCTGTCGCGCGTCATGGGGAAGGTCGTCTTTGCCATGGCCAACATGACCCCGTCCGGCGACCTGCTGTTTCCCGCGTGGATTGTCGTCATGGCCGGATGCCTGATGGTCGCTGACCTGCATCGCCGGAAGGAGTTGATGCTCCTCTACAACCTGGGGATTCCCGCCTGGCGCGCCGCTGCGGTGGCCATGATACCGGGGCTCGTGATGGAATCAATCCTCGTTATGCTCCTTCCATGAGGGAGGTGCTCGTCGCGGATTGTGTGGGGAAGAGGTTCAATGACCGCTGGGTGCTGCATTCCGCCTCGTTGCGGGCGACTCGCGGCGAACTCCGTGCGTTGTTAGGCAGGAATGGGGCGGGGAAGTCCACGCTCTTCAGGATTGCCGCCGGGCTGATGCAACCGGATGGAGGGAGCGTGCGGTTCAACGGCGCCTACGTCGAGCGGGCAAGGCTTCCACGCCTCGCTCGTGCGGGTTTGTGCGTCATCCCCGATCACGACCTGCTCTCGAACGCATTCACGATCCGCGAACACTACCAGTTCATGGCGCCTCGCGATGACCAGGCGCGGATCGAGCCGATCGCGGACCGGCTGGGCATCAGCCACCTGCTGGACTCACGACC
>Ga0079215_10000355_pt1 | contig 10439 bp, 20 predicted proteins | sample NCControl_FD_77004 | JGI IMG/M metagenome (GOLD analysis project Ga0079215, IMG submission 77004) | Agricultural soil microbial communities from Utah to study Nitrogen management - NC Control | ecosystem: Environmental > Terrestrial > Soil > Agricultural land | place: USA: Utah | collected...
CACACAAGCGCTCGAGGGGGGCCAGGAAGTGATCACTTCTCGGAACCCCAGGGGGGGCGAGCCGCGGGCCGCCGTCGTCGCCGAGCAAGTCGTCTTCGATGACTACACGTTCGAGGTGGCCGCCAACGCTGGCGGCTGGGACTGGTACGTCTACACGCGAAGCGGTTCTCTCGTGGGCCGCGGATTCCGGTCGACGCGGCTCGAGGCGATGCACTCGGCGAAGATGTCGATCGGCCAGCGCCGGCGGCAGCCCCCGCCGCCGTTGACGCCCTCGCAGATCCACCGACAGGCGATGCTGGCCGCGGCCGTGGTCGCCGCTGGCGTGCGCGACGAGGCCGACGGCGATCCGCGAGAGCCCCGTTTCCGGCAGGGCTGGTATCAGGCCGCGGACAAGATCGCCCGCGAGCTGCTCGAGCTCACCGACAAGCCACCCGGAACCGAAAGGAGTACTTGAACGATGCCCCAGAAGAATCCGCTCATCGGACACACCCCTTACGACTTCTTCGAGGGGATCAGGCTCGAGGCCCAAGGACGCCGGCACGTGGCCCTCGACTTCCCGGACTGGGTTCCGCTGCCCGACGAGTTCCGCCTGCAGCTGCCGGCGAAGCTGACGCTCGGCTCTGTTCGTCGGATGCGTCGGGCGTTCCGTCTGTTGATCCTGAAGATGGATCGCGCCGTTCGCGCCGCTGAGAAGGGCGGGGCCCGTGGCCGACGCTGACGAAAAGACCGGCCCCGACGAGGGGATAGAGGCCTGGGTTACGGTAGAACTTCAACCCGCGCCGCCCGGCTGCATCTGGTCCGCGTTCCTGGTGCCCGATGAACGGACGACGACCGGGTTCCGGGTCGAGACCCTGCGCGTCGCCTTCTGCGCGCTCCAGCACCTAACCTTCGAGGAGGACGGCGCCGACGTCGTCGAGAGCCGGATCGTTCCGGTGGTGATCCATCCGACGGGCGAGGTGCTCTACCTCGACGGCGGCCGCGGCGGGGGGCCCGATCACGGGTTCGCCGGCGTCGGCAACAGCGCGCCGGAGGCCGAGAAGATCGGCCAGGCCGTCGCCGACGAGCTCGCCCGGGCCCGGGACAAGCGATGACAGAGACGGCGCCGGCGGCGGTGGCGGTGCACAAGCTGATCGCCCGCTGCGAGAAGTGCGGCGGGACGCGCGAGGCGCACTACCCGGCCAGCCACTTCCCGCGCGAGCTGATCGCCCAGCTGGCCGAGCTGCTCGACGGCTCGAGCCACTACTACACGAAACCCCAGAACCCTGATTCCCCTTTCGGGAGGTGCACTAAATGCGGTGGAACGTTCAGAGCTCGCGTGCTGTAGGTGCCCCATGCAGCTAGAACCAGACGAGAGCCAGGCCGAGATCGTCGCCGACCCGCTCGGAGTACTTCAGGAGGCGGCCCTTGATATGCGGGTGGTGGCCGACGTGCTCGAGCGCGGGATCTACCAGGCGCCCGACGTCCTGCCCCACTCGATCCGAGAGATCGCCGCCGGCCTCGGCCGGACGCTCGCCCGCTCGGCCGAGCGGGTGCTGCGTTCCGCGCAGCACCTGCAGGGGACCAGAGACGCAACCGAGCTGCTGAACGCGACCAGGCACGCCGGCGGCGAGCTGCTCGCCGTGAAGGCCGACGTCGATCCCCCGCCGCCGGCGTCGGGTCCAGTCGACGCCGGCGGCGAGGAGGGGTCCAAGCTTTGAGCCAGGGATCGGGTGGGTCGGTGCACGGGGTCCAGCGCCGCCGCTAGGCAAGACGGCAATCCGGGGGCCGCCATGAGACGGCCGGACCGCGCACCCACCGCGGCCGGCCGAGCCGGTTGGAACATCCGGGCCAAGGGGAACAAAAATGACGCGACTTACGCTATCGGGGGCTGTGTGTCTTTTGGGTATCGCCTGCGCATCATCCGCAGGCCCGCCGGACGGCTCGCCGGACGCCACCAGCTGCGCCAGGCTCGCGCCGCCGGCCCTGGTCGATGCCGGAGGCCTCGCCGGCGCCCAGGACGCAGCACAGGCCCGCCCGGACGTCTACGGACAGAAACCCGGTGATCTGTCGCCACGCGACGCGGCGGGGGATTTGTGCGTCGACGCCTACGCGGTAAACGACTTAATTCGGCGCGTCGAGCTCGGCGCCGACCTGGTCGAGCTCGAGCACGACGCCGGCGAGCTGGACGCCGGCGCCAGCTGCCCGGCCGGCTACCAGGTGACGGCGCTCGCCTGCGGCGGCCCGGGCGACAAGCGGTTCCCCTGCAACGGGGCCCCCTACGACGGCGGCCCGGGTGACGGCTGGTGCCCGTGCAAGTACGGCCCGGGGATCTGCGGTGGCGGGATCGTCTGCTGCGCGGAATGATTGGCTGATGCCGCCTGGTCGACCAGGTGAAGCGGTGGCCCCCCCGGCGCCGGAAAGTCAGACCGGGGGGATCTCTGCCCAGGCCGCGCAGCTGGCGCTCGAGTTCCGCACGCAGAAGCGCCGCACCCGCTCGGGGCTGAAGAACGTTCCGGCGGTGCGCCGGTTCCGGCCCTGGCCGGAAGTCGCCGACGAGCTCGCCCGGCAGGGGTTCGGCCGGCACAACCCGCGCGAGCTCGCCGACGTCGTCGGCCGGCTGGCGGTCGCCGCGCACCCAGAGGCGCCGGCGTCGCACGACGACCTCGAGCGGCTCGAGGTGAGCTGGCGGGCCGGCTGGGACGAGGAGTTTCCCGGCGAGCCCTGGCCCGGCGTGCTCGAGGCGCGCCGGCGGATCCGCCTCAAGTACATGCCGGCGCCGGCGACCTAGGCCGCGCGGCCGCGCTCGGCCTGGTAGGCGGCCGCCGCGGTGGCGTACGGCCCATGAAACTCGAGGTGCCCACCGTCCCAGTACTTTTTTCCCTGGTTGTTGGTGAGCTGCCGAACGGGGCCGTTTGGATAAGGCAGGTAGGCGAGGCCTCGCCCGCCGAGGCGCGCCCACTGCTGATGCATGGTCCGGAAGAGATCCCCGCGGCGGCCGTTCAGGTCCGGCTTTCCGGTGTTGGGATCGATCGGGTAGGCGTCGACCGCTCGGCCGACGAGGTGCCAGCTGATCGACGTCGAGCTAACCCCCTTCTCGACGTTGGCCTGCTGCTCGGCCTCGCTGCGCCTGGTGCTGCCGGTGAACAGCTGGATCCCCAGGCCCGCGAGGATCTGCTTCAGCTGCAGGTAACGCGCGAGGGTCTCGGACTCTAGCCGGGCTTCCTTGATGCTGGCGATCAGCTGTGGTCCCACCGCGTACGCTCCTAGACCTACGAGGCCCGTCGCGACCGCCCACGGGAGGAGATCGCGCCAGTCTTTGATCGGGTTGGTTTGGCGTCGGCGCATGGCTGCTCACCGTTGGGCAGGCTCGGGGGCTTCTTCTCCCGGGCCTGAACCGGCGGCCGCCGCTCCTCGCAGTCGCTGCAGCCGCATCTGTAGATCGTGTCGCGTCCGCTCCACTGGTGCACCTGTCGCCCTCGCTATCACCGGCGCCGCCGGCGTCGTCTCCCGAGCTCACGCACGACCGCCGCCGCCCGGCGCCGGTTCAACCGATGGGCCGGCGCTGCGCCGATCCCGAACTTCTGCAAGTCGACGCAGCTGCGGCTGACGCCGAAGGCTCGCAGGAAGCGATCCCACCAGCTGCAGGCCCTGGTGCCGAGCACGTCGAGCCCTGCAGCTGCTGCAGCCTGCGCCGGCGAGACGCAACGACCGTTGACGCTGATCTGGCCTTGGGGGCAGGCCATGGCGTCAGCTGCAGTTGGGCTTTCCGCCGAACATCTTCGAGATTCGCTGGCCGAAGGTGCACTTCGGGGGCGGCGCGGCCTTCTTCCTGCCGAACAGCTTCCCGAAGACCTTCTTCCCTACGGCCAGGCCCGCGGTTTTCGCGAACGGGAGCGCGATCGCGACCGCTGGCGCCACGCCGAGATCGTCGTCTCCGTCGATGTCGTCTCCGAACTCGTCAGCGTCGAGCAGCATGGGGGACCTCCTAGGAGCAGCGACCGAACAGCCGAGCGAAGAACCCACACGGTGCCGCGGCCGCGCCGCCCCCACCGCCGCCCGGCATGACCTTGGACAGTCCCCGGCCGGCGACCGAGAGGCCCGCCTTCCCGGCCTTGCCGAAGGCCTTCCCGATCGCCTTGCGCTTCTTGAACGCAGCGACCGCGCCGGCGCCCATCGGCCCGCCGACCATGAAGCCGCCGGCGTACGGAAGGCCCTTCTTCACGAACTTGGGGACGCGCAGCTTGAACGCCCCGATGTCACCGTCGAGCAGCATAGTTATAGGTCCCTCCGATCGTGCTACCGCACACGTTCCGGCCCGCTGTCAACAATCGAAATTACGGGTAGACCCTGATCGGTTCGTCGGGCCGCGGCGAGACTGGAGCCGTCGCAAACATTCCCGACGGTGGTGGTAGGCTGGCAGGGTGATGACTGTCGCCGGCGCCAGAGCAGCGGCCGAGACCTGGTTGGAGGAGCTCCCGCAACAAGTGCACGACGCGCTCGAGAGCGTGACGGTTCAGGTGGTGGACAAGGTGCCGCCTGGCCACCCGTCCGACGTGAAGGGGATCTTCCTCGGCCGACCGCAAGCCGGCGATGCCGAGGAGGACGACGATTGCGACGCCGGCGAGTGGTACGACTACAGCCCGGTGACGGGGCAGCTCGAGCTCGCCGCGCACGGTGGGGTGCTGCCCGCCGAGGGGACGATCGTCCTGGTGGCGCCCAACCTGGCCGGCCCTGACGACGTGATGATCTGCCTTGCCCACGAGACCGGGCACGCCCTCGGCCTCGACGAGTGGGAAGTGGCCGAGCTGGGGTTGGAGTGATGGCCGAGCAGCTGCTGCGCTGGGAACAGCGCCGCGTTTCGGATGACCAGGGGTCGCCGGCCCGGCCCGCCATGGTCGAGCACGTCTACATTGCTCGCGCGGTGGGGTTCGAGTGGATGGTGGCCAAGCACGACGACGACTCTTGGAACTGGTTCATGCTCGACGGCCGCGGCGAGCCGCAGGCCTTTCAGACGGACTTTCCCACCGCGGAGGCGGCGCAGGCCGCGGCCGAGCTCGCCGCCGCCCAGGAGCTCGCCACCCAATGACCGACCCGACGATCCAGCCGACACCGGCCGAGCTCGAGACCTTCTTGGCGTTCGAGGCGGAAGCCGATCGGACCTTCGGCGAGGACTCCCGTGCGGTGCGCACGATCATCGGGGTCTGCATTGCCCGCCTGCGCGAGCTCGCCGGGCCGGAGGCGACACGCACCTACCTGCAGAAAGCGCTCGAGCACATCCGCCGGATCGATCTGCTCGACGTGCCGCCGCCGGCCAAGCGCGACAGTTGACAGGGCCCCCCGCCGCGTGCGGTAGGGGGATCGATGCCCGTGATCGCGGAGTACCAACCGCCGGCGAGGGCCCAACCCAGAGCCTGTTGTGCAGATTGTGCGTCGCCCGCGGAGCGGCGCTCGATTCGGCAGCAGGGGGCCCAAATCGTCTTGGGGATGGTAGGCCGCGGTCGCGGGCGTCCTGGGGGCCTGGCCGGCATCGGCGGGCCGCGCGTCGACGAGCTCACCGGCCAGATCAAGACGGCCCAGCAGGCGCGCGCGGCGCTCGAGCTGGCCAGCAAGCACCTAACCGGCGCTTGGCAGATGGTGCCGCAGATCCCCCTCGTCGCGGCCGCGGCCGGCTTGCGGCAGGCCTGGCGAGACCGGATCGACCAGGTGCGGAACTACGTCACCCGCACGCACGGCCGGCTGCCGAGCTCCGGCGCCATCGACGAGAACCTGCGCCGCTCGGCCGCGCTCGCCCTGGTGCAGTCGCTCGACATCCTCAAGCAGCTAGACCAGGACATCAACGATCCAGAGCTGCGTTTCTGGCCGAACTTTCAGGAGTCGCTGCGGAAGATCATCGGCAGCGGCGCCTCGTTCATCGGCGGGGGCGTGCTGCAGCCGCTGATCGAAGGCCTGCAGCCGGTGCTGATCCCCGCCGCGGTGGTGGGTGGTGGCTTCCTGCTGTGGAAGGTCTTGCGTCGATGATGCTCGGGGCCGCGCCCGCGCCGCAGCTGCAGCCGGTACCGGCGCCGCCGAGCTCGAGCTTTCCCGACGTGCCCCCGCTGGCGCAGGCGATCTTTCCCGCCGCGGTGGTCGGCCTGGTCAGCCGCAAGAAGCACCCGATCGTCTGGTGGCTGTTCGGGATGATCCCCCTCGCCGGCGCCGGCGCCTCGATGATCATCAAGCGGCGGGTGTGGTGATGCTGCTCGGCCACGAGCTCGCCGCCTACACGCCGCCCCCAGAGCAGCCGTCCGTGCTCGACGCCTTCCTCGGGGTGAAGCCCGGTTACTTGAAGACGAAGCTCGACGGCCTCGAGCTGCTCATGTTCCTTTCCGTCGCCGCGGGGCTCTCGTCCGCGGTGGCTGTAGCAATCGACGTTCGCCGCCGGCGGCGCTGACCATGGGTCGGCGTCTGGCCCTGATCGCCCTGAACCCTGGCCGGACCCGCAAGATACGGCTAGGCAAGAGGCGCGGGGTCTACGTGGTCGAGATCGACAAGGCCACCAAGCGAGTACTTCGAGCCGCCGCCGGCGGCGCACCTGTCCCGGATCACTGGATCGGCGTCGAGTGGTCGAAGGTGAAGCCGCTCGAGCGCGCGCTGCTGGGGGCCGCTCGAGGCCTGCGCAGCTGCATCAAGCAGACGACGTGTTACGAGCGCAAGCGGGACAGCCGCGGCCGCCGGCGGCGGTGCCGCCAGTCCTTCGATCACGTCGGGGACTTCGTGCGGGCGCTGAACGAGGCCAACGCCAACCAGCTAGAAAACTTCCTCGAGTACCTCGATCCCGGCGCGCCTCAGCTCGGCGACCTGGCCGACCACGCCTACCGCCGCAGCCGACATCAGAAGCGCGTCCGGAAGTTCCCCAGCTGGAAAGCAGCGGTGCGGTGGGTGGCGCCCGGCTCGAGGCGCTGGCGCGACCTGGACGAGTCCAGGCTGAAGGAGCTCGCCGAGAAGATGCGCGAGGCCCTCGACGCCACGGCCGGCGGGATCTCGCAACGCGACCAGTTCGGCGACAACTGGCAAGGCCTGCGCGCGCCCGACGAGCTCGAGCGGCTCTACCAGGAGGATCGAGATCACCAGAGCTGCCGCGACCTGTTCGACAGGGACGCCGCCGACCTGGTCGACCAGTTCAGGCGCGAGCTCGAGGAGCTGGTGCCCTTCTAGCGCAGCCGGCGCGGCCGCGGCCGGCACCCGGGCCCGAGCGTCTGCACCCCCCGGCGGTCGTAGCGGATGGCGGCGCCGCCGACGAGCTCGGCGAGCTGGTCGGCGTCGCGCTCGCTGTGGGCGCCCCGGCCGAGCGCCACGTGCGCGAGCTCGTGCCGGACCAGGGCGCGCAGCCTGGACGCCGGCAGCTCGAGCGCCCGGGCGTAGAAGAACACCCGCCGCCCGTCCGTGTAGGCCATGGCGCGGCGCGAGGCGGGGATCCTGGTGTCGATCGCCAGGCCCGCCCGCACCCGGAAGCGGCGGCGCTCAAGCTGGAACAGCCGGGCCAGCGCCGCCGGCGTCACCGCGGCCGGCCTCGCCGGTCCTGCTCTACGCCCGGCGGTAGACGCGGGCTTTCCTTGGGGGTCTTGTCTGGATCCCACGCGGGGGAGATGGGCAGCCCCTGCGCGGCGGTGGGAATACGATCGCCCGCCCGCGTTCTCTGAGATGGGGAGCGCCAGGGCTGCAGGACGCCCAGCACGCCGCCCACAATCGAGCTGCCCAGCGCCACCAGCGCCTCACCATGGGGAAGGACGACGCCGGCGACGGCCAGGGCGGCGCCCACGACCAGGGCGCCGACCGCTTGCCACCCGTGGATCGCCGCGCTCAACCATCACCGTTTGATAGCGATCAGGTCGGCGATCCAGTCGTGGATCTGGTTCCACCTCTCGTTGAACCGCTGGGACTGCGCCTCGGGGCTCAGCAGGGTGAGCTCGGCCGGCAGGGTGTGATTGCAGACGCCGGCGAAGTTGCAGCGCACCCGGTAGTGGTCGAGCTGGTTCAGCTTGCGCCAGGGCCCGTGTAGATAGGCGAAGGTCTCGGCAGCGACGAACCGCCTGTGCGTCGGATCCTGAAACGCCCGGTTCGAGCGCAGGGCCGGACAAATCACCCTGAACTTGCCCTCGTGCTTGAGGACCCGCCAGGCCTCATCGAAGAACGCGAAAAACATGTCGACGCCGACCCAGCGATCGATCGTCTGGGGGTTGGGGTCGACCAGGTCGCGCACCTCGATCTCTCGGGCCGGAATGTGCTCGATGAAGTGCGAGCAGTAGAGCTCGTCGACGGTGTCGCTCTCGAACGGCCACGGGAATTTACACAGGTCCACCTTGCGCGCCGCCGGCGCCAGCAGATCCACGCCTTCGAAGCCCTCTTGCGGGGTCTGACCGCAGGCCAGATCGATCCGTACGGGCTTGGTGTGCGCCTCGAGCACCGGAGCGTGCTCGAGCTGCGGCACCTGGGGCTCGAGCTCGGGGCGCTCGGCCGGCGGCGCGTTGTGGAACGAGCTCGGGCTGCTCACCTGGGGGGGGCTGGTTAGGTTGTTCATGGTCATGGATCAAACCCGGTTGAAGGCCTGCAGATAGATCTGATTCGCGGCCAGGGTGTTCCCGACGCTCGTTGCAAAGGCGACGATCGAGGCGGCGATCGCGGCGTTGGTCTGTGCGCCGGTGAGACCGGGATCGAGGAACACCTGCAGGCGAGCTTTGCTCAAGCCTCCATCGTGGCCCACCACCACCACGCGGAATTTCACGTCGAGCCAGATCGCGGAGTCGCCCGGGTTGATGTAGGTCCCGACGTCGTCGACGCCGAGCATGAAGGCCTTCGCCGGCCCGGGCACTAGTAGACCTCTCCGGTGTTGACGTCCAAGTGGCCGACCCGCACCCGGCAGTCGACCGCGAAGGTCTTGCCCATCTCTCGAGCTTTCCGGCAGAAATAGAGATCCTGAGTCATCACCTGCGAGCCCCGCTCCGGGATCATGTCGGCGACGGTGACGAACCACGGCGGCGGTACCGCACGGAAAAGGTCGAGCTTCCAGAGCGCGCAGCCCATGGCGATCCCGTTGACCGGAACCACCCGGCCGAGCTGGAGCGCCCGCCGCACGTCCAGCGGCCGGAAATCCAGCGCGCCCGTCTGCCGGAACTCCTCGGGATCGCCGTAGGCCATGGGCATATTGAATTGCCCCTTCGTGAAGTACAGGCCGCTGACCGCATCGAAACCGGGGCCAAGCCGAATCGACTCGAGCAGCCGCACGTGCGCGTCCGGCGGCGGAAGGTTGTCGTCCTCGAGCGTGAGAAGGTACCGGAAGCCCTTCAGGTGAGGGTCAGCGAGGATCTGCGCCACCAAAGCATCGTAGGCCCGGCCGACCTCGTGCCCCCGCGCGAACAACCAACCCCTTTTCTGGTTCATCGGGGCGATCATCGTCAGCCAGCGGTGCACGACCTGGTCGGGGATCTGGCCGCGCGTGGGGCAGACGACGATCGTGCTGTTGTCCTCGAACGTCGCGCCGTCGATCAACCCGAACTGCTCGAACCCGCGGCCGGCGCTGCCGAGCTCGGCGACGACAGACGCAAGCGGCGACATCGGGGCGGGCTGGTGCTGGCCGTTCATCCCGCCCATTCTAGTGCGTCCCGATCAGCTGGAAATAGGGGAAGAAGAAAGCAGCGGAGAAGGCGGCCCCCTTGATATTGGTCGCGTGCACTGTCGCCGGGAAGGCGGCCGTCGAGACGCTCAGCTTCCCGTGGTTGAAGTAGCTCACCGGGCCGGTGCCGTTGTCGTACCCGGCGATCGAAATGTCCTCGCCTCCCAACCACTGATAGGTACCCGCCGTCAGCGCGGTGGTTACCCGGAATTGCAGCGCAAAAAGGTAGTCGCCCTGGCTCAAGCTCCAGGTGCCGAGGGTCATCGATCGGTAGTTGGTGAGCTGGATATCGGTGTAGCTCGAGCCGGCCCCCAGGGTCGAATTGTAGGCCCAAGTCCTCGACGCGCTCGAGGCGAGATTGGCCGTGCTGCCGGTCATCGTGTAGACGCCGAAGCTGTAGGCCACCGTCCCGCCGGCGTTGTTCGAGTTGCTCACGTGCATCATCAGCTGCGCCTGGGTGGCGGCGATCGGCGCTGCGATGTGGATGCGCTGGAACAGAAGCCGGGTCACCTCGGCGGACTGCACGTTGTTGTGCTTCAGGGCGCTGGCATCCCAGAAACTGATCTGCGCCAGGCCGCCGCCGAGGACGCCGACGGACCAGCCCATCGCGGCGGTGGCGGGGTCGGCGGACAGAGCGGCGAGGCCGAGCCCGACGGCGATCGCGGTGAGGTTGAACAGCGTCGAGGCGGAGGCGGGCGCGGCGAACTTCTCCTGCGCGTTCAGCATCCCCATCGAGACCGCCGAGAGCGACGCGAGGAGCAGGTAGGGCAGCATGATCCGCGTGAGCTGCGTGCAGAAGGCCGCCTTCTCG
>Ga0079215_10000361_pt1 | contig 10343 bp, 14 predicted proteins | sample NCControl_FD_77004 | JGI IMG/M metagenome (GOLD analysis project Ga0079215, IMG submission 77004) | Agricultural soil microbial communities from Utah to study Nitrogen management - NC Control | ecosystem: Environmental > Terrestrial > Soil > Agricultural land | place: USA: Utah | collected...
CCTTACTCAGGATGCTGACTTGTAAACGACAGCCGAGAATCCAGCCCCACCCTGGATGAAAATGTGTCCCGTCTATCGCAAGAAAAACACGCTCTATAGTGAGACCCCTACCCCTGAGAAAGGACCCTCCATGACTAAAACCGATTTCGCCAAAATGGCGATCAGCTTCGTCGTTGGAACCGGTACCAAGATCATCATTAAGGCCATCGTTAAGAACAATGTTGACATCTCGAAAGTGACTGATAAGGTCGCCGTCGAGGCTGCAACGTGGGTTCTGAGCGGATTGGTTGCTAGTGGTGCGAAGAAGTACACGGATTCGATGATCGATGAACTGATTGCCAAGTGGCAAGAGATCAAAAAAGGCATTGATGAAGGTCGTCACCTCTCCGAGTAGACCACCAAACTAACAGCCCCTAACACGGGCTTTTAGTTTTCCCCCGAATTCGAGGAAATATGGACTTTCCTAGCAACAGTCAGGCTCCCAAACCACAAGAGCCGAAGAAAATAGAGAAAATTGTACTTGGGGAGGTCACCCGGAAGCAAAAGTCTCTTGGTCGGCGTTTCATGGAGACTTTCGTCAGTGGCGAAGACGCTAGCAGCGTTATGGGTTATATCCTATTCGACGTTGTTGTGCCGGCCGCAAAGGATTTGGCCTCGGATGCGTTCAGCCAGATGGTTGATCGATTCCTATATGGGGACGGAAAGCCTCCTCACCGTCGTACCGGCTCTCGCTCGAGTGGTTCCAGCGGATATGTTTCATACAATCGCTTCTCGTCATCGACCCCATATACAAGACCAGACGAAGCGAGAGAAGCTAACCGACGCACTCGAGGCGTGCAGAACTTCGATGACCTTGTGCTGGCCACACGAGCTGAGGCACAGGAAGTCATTGAGCGCATGTTCGACATTATATCTAGGTACGAAACCGTCTCGGTAGCTGACTTGTATGAATTGGTTGGCGAGACACCAACGCCTATCGACCACAAGTGGGGCTGGTCTGATATGCGGGGGGCCGGTGTGACAAAGACTCGAGCGGGATATTTGCTTGACTTGCCGAAACCCGAACCCATCAACTAAACGTTGCTATTCAAGAAAGGTATATAATGAATCTCAAGTCTTTGAAAGACCTGGTAACAAGCAAGGTGGGTCGTCAGATTCTCACGACCCAGAAACACTCGCCGGCAATTCTGTTCGCGGTGGGTATTGCTGGTGTGGTGGGAACTGCAGTCCTGGCTGCCCGTGCAACCCTGAAGCTCGAGGAAGTGCTCAACGAGGCAGAGGAAGATCTCAAGACGGCCCGCACTCTGGAGAGTGTCAAGTACTCCGACGAGGATCGTCAGCGGGATATTGTCCTGATCTATCTTCGCACCGGCACCAAGATTGCCAAGCTGTACGGCCCTGCGATTCTTGTGGGGATCACCACAATCGCTGCGCTCACGGGATCTCACGTGACGTTGAATCGTAGGAACGTGGGGTTGGCCGCGGCATACGCAGCGCTCGACAAGGGTTTCAAGCAGTATCGCGATCGTGTGGTAAACGCCTTCGGGAAGGAGCGGGACCAAGAATTCCGCTACGGCACTCGAGATGTTGAGATTGTCGAGGAAACCAAGAACGGTCCGGTCATCAAGACCATTCAGCGGGTAGGTAAAGACGGCGCCTCGATCTACGCCAAGTATTTCGATGAGAGCTCTCCGAACTGGAATCGCCAGCCGTCCTACAACGTGATGTTCCTCAAGTGCCAGATGAGCCACGCGAATGATTTGCTGCGAGCTCGAGGCCACGTATTCCTCAACGAGGTTTACGACATGCTGGGGATGAAACGAACTCGTGAGGGTGCCGTTGTGGGCTGGGTCCTTGGATCTGGCGGAGATGACTACGTCGACTTCGGTATATTCGATCCAAACAACGAGGGTTTCCGGGACTTCGTGAATGGTTGGAACGACGCCGTCCTGCTCGACTTCAATGTCGATGGACCCATCTGGGACAAGATCTAGGAGGGTCTGGCGATGAAGAAGTTCCTACTTGTGGTTGGGGTTGCTTTGATCTCTGCCGCGGCAGGTGGCGCTGCGGGTTATCAACTCGCCGTACGCCGGCTGAATGACAAGTACAACGAGCAGATGGAAGAGGAGATCGAGCGCACTCGTACCTACTACGAGTCCAAGACGAAGTACCCGACTCCTCAGGACGCAGTCAAGGATCTCATCGGCGATGCGGCTATAGCTGCTGTCGACCATCGCGAACCCACCAACGAAGAACTGGAGCGGGTTGTTCAAAAGCTAAAGTACAACGCTGTCGAAGGCGGGGTGGCACCACCCATGGAATTCGATCCGCGACAAAACGTATTCAACGGAGCAAGTGACGAGGATGAATCCTTTGAGGCGGAGGTTGCCTCTCGGGATCGCACTCGGCCGTACATCATCTCGGTTCGTGAGAATAGGGAAAACGAAGAAGAATACGACAACGTTACGCTCACTTACTACCGAGGCGATGACGTCTTGTGTGATGATAAGGATGAGCCGTACGACATCAAGTATGTTGGAGAAGAGAATCTTCGTTTCGGACACCGCTCCAACGATCCAAACGCGGTCTATGTTCGTAGCGAGAGACTTAAGGCCAACTTCGAGATCTTGCTCAGTACGGGGAAGTACTCCGTCGAAGTCCTAGGTCTTGACGGCTAGGCGGGCAGATGAATGCAGGCGCCACTTGACGAGCTATATTTCACATGGCTCTACAGTCAAGTCGCCGATCCTCGTGTCAAGAATCCATCCCGAACTTATTGGCGGATGTTGAAGCTCCTGTTCGTCAAGGAGTTCGTCTGGATCGTGCCAAATGATGACAATCGAATAGAAGATGGTAAGGATTTAAGACTCGAGTTCGTCGACCAGCAAAAAATAATGAATGTGGATTTCGGATGGATGCATCTGGGCTGCTCCATGCTTGAACTTCTCGTTGCCTTGTCGCGTAGGCTCTCTTTCGAAGCTGAGGGAGAGCCCCGCTATTGGTTTTGGGAAATGATAGATAATCTGGGCCTGCGAGGTTATACAGATCGCACCAGATTTACCGAAGACACGATCAACGAGATATTAGAGATCGTCATTTGGCGAACATATAGTGACAGTGGCGAGGGTGGTATATTCCCCCTACAACAGCCACGCGAGGATCAGCGAAAAATCGAGATCTGGTACCAGATGAGTGCCTACGTCCTCGAACGCCACTAGACCGGGAGGAGGTTATATGGATTTCTTTCAAATCGGGACGCGAGAGATTGAGAAGGGTCAACACAAGGGATCCTTGGAAATCTTCCCCGATTTCACTGTCGGTCGATCTAAAGATCTGATGGTTCGAGGACGTTCGTTCTATGCAATTTGGGACGAGGAAACACAACTGTGGTCCACCGACGAGTACGATGTTCAGCGCCTGGTGGATCAAGCTCTTCAAGAGTTCGCCAAAAAGGAAGAAGCCAAGGGTCGAAAGTGTGTTGTCCGATATCTCCGTTCCTTCGGTAACAACGGATGGAATCAATTCAGGAGATTCGTAGGCAACATAAGCGACAACAGTCATCAACTCGATGAAACGCTGGCTTTCGCTAATACAGAAGTCAAGAAGGGCGACTATGTCTCTAGGAGACTTCCTTACGTACTTGCTCCTGGCGAGCATCGCGCCTGGGACGAGCTTATGGGGACACTATATGACCCTCAGGAGCGAGCAAAAATTGAATGGGCAATCGGGGCCGTTGTTTCGGGCGACTCTAAGAAGTTACAGAAATTCTTGGTGCTCTATGGTCCGGCTGGTACGGGGAAATCGACGGTCCTGAACATAATTCAGAAACTGTTCGAAGGTTACACAACAGTCTTCGAGGCTAAAGCGCTTGTCGGGAGTAATAACAATTTCTCGACCGAAGCATTCAAATCCAACCCCCTGGTTGCAATCCAACATGAGGGCGATTTGTCCAAGATTGAGGACCACACCAAACTCAATTCGATCATCTCCCACGAAGATATGATGATCAATGAGAAGTACAAGGCCGGCTATCCCATGCGGGTAAATGCGTTCTTGTCTATGGGCACGAACAAGCCTGTCAAGATCAGTGACGCGAAGTCTGGCGTGATCCGCCGGCTTATCGACACACACCCCACAGGGAATTTGTTTCAGCCTAACCACTACCATACTTTGATGACCCAGATCGATTTCGAGCTCGGTGCGATTGCATATCACTGTCTCGAGGTGTATCGAGGTATGGGCAAGAATTTCTATAACGAATACCGACCGTTGCAAATGATGTTGCAGACGGACATATTCTTCAACTTCGTTGAAGCCAACTACGACATCTTTAAAGCTCAGGACGGCGCGACCCTGAAGCAGGCATATGCTCTGTACAAGGAGTATTGCAGCGAAACTGGTATAGAGTTTGTCTTGCCGCAGTACAAGTTCCGTGAGGAGCTTAGGAACTATTTCGCTGAGTTCCACGAGCGGTATGTGCTGGACGGAACTTCAGTGCGCAGTTACTATGCCGGATTTACAGCCAAGCCTTTTAAGGCCCCGGTAAAGAACGACGCACAGACTTTCTCTTTGGTTTTGGATGAGACCATATCCTTGCTGGATGCGGAATTGGCGGACCAGCCGGCTCAGTATGCGAAGAGTGATGGTACTCCACAGGGACGATGGGCGAATGTCAAAACCACCTTGGCTGAACTCGATACCACACAAGTGCACTTCGTCAAGATACCCGAACAACATATCGTCATCGACTTCGACTTGGCAGGGGAGGATGGAAAGAAGTCTCTTGAACGCAACCTGGAGGCTGCTTCTCAGTGGCCTGCGACCTACGCAGAGCTTTCCAAATCAGGTTCTGCGGTCCATCTCCATTACATCTTTGATGGTGACGCCAGTGAGCTCGCACGGAGCTACGCTGACGGCATTGAGATCAAGGTGTTCTCCGGAGACTCTTCCCTGCGGCGGAGGCTGTCGAAGTGCAATAACGTGCCTGTTTCTACGATAAGTAGCGGACTTCCGTTCAAGGAGAGGAAGATGCTTCCAATCGAAGCCATCAAGAGTGAGAAGGGTCTTCGCGATCTGATTGAGCGGAATCTTCGCAAAGAGATCCACCCGGGGACCAAACCCTCGATCGATTTCATCGCCCATATTCTGGACGAGGCTTATCGTTCAGGGCTGCAATACGATGTGACCGACCTTCGTAGTAGGCTGGTCGCTTTCGCAAACAACAGCACCAATCAACCGCTGGTGTGTTTGAAGGTTGTCCAGAAAATGCGGTTTGAATCAGACGTAGCTGCCATAGAGAAGGTTGCTATACCGTCCAGAGACGATCGTTTGGCCTTCTATGACGTTGAGGTTTACCCCAACCTTTTCGTTATCTGCTGGAAGTTCGAAGACTCCCCAACTGTGGTGCGGATGATCAACCCCACCCCGCAAGAAGTCGAGGGTCTATTCGTTCTGAAGCTTGTGGGATTCAACAATCGTAGGTACGACAACCATATTATCTACGCGAGGTTCATGGGCTACGACAACGAGCAACTGTACAGGCTCTCGCAGAAGATCATTGAGGGTAATGTCGGGTCGATGTTCGGTGAGGCATACAATCTGTCTCACGCTGATGTATACGACTACAGTTCCGTCAAACAGGGACTGAAGAAGTTCCAAATAGAGCTGGGTCTCCATCATCAAGAGATGGATATCCCGTGGGATGAGCCGGTTAAGGAAGAGGATATTCCGCGGGTAGTGGAGTACTGCGTCAATGACGTGGTATCACTCGAACAGGTACACAAGGCTCGCAAGGCTGATTACACCGCAAGATTGATCTTGGCAGATCTAAGCGGCTTGTCGGTTAACGACACAACACAGAAACACACAGCTAAGATCATCTTCGGCGATGACAAAAATCCGCAGCGGGCATTTGTGTATACCCGATTGTCCGAAATGTTCCCTGGTTACACATATGACCAGGGCAAGAGCACTTACAGAGGAGAGGTGACTGGCGAGGGTGGCTATGTCTATGCCGAGCCGGGGATGTATGAAAATGTGGCCCTTCTGGACGTGGCGTCTATGCATCCGACGAGTATCATTGAGCTCAATCTCTTCGGAGAATACACTCCGAATTTCAAGGCTCTCCTCGACGCGCGTCTGGCAATTAAAGGCAAACACTACGACTTGGCCGCAAGTCTCCTTGACGGCAAACTCGCAAAGTATCTGGGCGATCCTTCTGGTGCTGATGCGTTGGCCTACGCTCTCAAGATCGTCATCAACATCGTTTACGGGCTCACCTCGGCTAAGTTCGACAATCCGTTCCGGGACATCAACAACAAAGACAACATCGTCGCGAAACGAGGCGCCCTATTCATGATCGACTTGAAGCACGCGGTACAAGAACGAGGCTTCACGGTCGCACACATCAAGACAGACTCGATCAAGATCCCAGACGCGGATCAGGAAATTATCGAGTTCGTAAAGGATTTCGGGAAGCAATACGGCTACACGTTCGAACACGAGGCTACGTACGACGGTTTCTGTCTTGTGAATGACGCTGTCTATATTGCTCGGAAGGGAACTGAATTCAAGGCAGTAGGTGCTCAATTCCAGCACCCGTACGTCTTCAAGACTCTGTTCACCGGAGAACCGATCGAGTTCAATGATCTGTGCGAAACCAAACAGGTTACCAAGGGTGCCATTTACTTGGATCTGGATCACACCCGACCCATGTTCTTGGGTAAGGGTCTACAGTTCATCGGCCGGACCGGGCGATTTGTCCCAGTTAAAGAAGGAGTCGGCGGCGGGATGCTATATCGAGTCCAGGACGATAAGCATTACGCTGTAACCGGTACCAAGAACTATCTTTGGCTCGAGGCTACCATGGCTAAAGATCTTGGTATGGATGCAATCGACATGCGCTATTTCGAGAATCTGGCAGAAGAGGCCAGAAAAGCTATTGACTACTTCGGAGAATTTACGAGGTTCGTGGGATGAACCGAGAATGGGGTCCTGGTAATCCCGTTTGGGAGGACATTCAAGAAGAGGTTCGGAACAAAAATGGGGGCGGAAATGAACAGACTAGCCAAGACGCTGAAAATTCTGGAGGCGATAGATCAGACCCTAGTGCACGATCCGGCCGTTATGTGGAGCGATAAGGATTCCTTTCGCCGCAATACCCTAGTGGTTGTGGCAGCTGAACAAGCCAAGGAAACTGGGCTCGCTGTATATTGGCAATACGACTGGCAGAATAACGAAATGGTAATTCTCTTTATCGAGTTGCCGGCTCAGGTTTCCTGGCATGTTCCGGAAGAGTTTCTGGTGGGGATGGGAATTCGATTCGACCCCATGAAAGATTGGGACGGTCACACTCGAGAAGACAAATCCGCACGAATCGCTGAGTTTGTTGCTCAGCATGAGGAGATCACAAATGGCAGCTGAAATGAGTCGCATCATCAATGCAATTTCGTTGGTGGATGCATATGTCAAGACCAAGCTCGAGAAGACCGACCCCAAGGCAGAGTACGACGTTTACCTTGTCTGGTTCTGCTTCATCCTGGGCGGTTGGAAGGCCATGCTCAGTACGAGTCTTCCGGACGGCATGTATTACGAGGTGACGCACAGCGCCGTCAAGAAGGAGACGTACATCGACGCCTACAAGAAATTCGACAACATCAAGCTCATCAATCAGGGCTAGGGACAACATGCAAATTACCATGCTTTCCGATGGAAACGTCATGTTCGAAGATGCGAGAATCATCTTCCGCAATTTCGCCGGCGAAGAGGATATGTACAACGCCAAGGGATCGCGGAATTTCTGCATTCTGATCGACGATCCGGTCGACGCCGAGCAAATGAAGAAGGATGGTTGGAATGTCAAGGATCTCAAGGCTCGAGAGCCGGGCGAACCCGACCAGCCATATCTTCAGATCTCGGTAGGATACAAGGCGTTTCCACCCAAGATCTACATCATCACCGGGACAGCTACCAACGACCCCAAGCGTACCTCGCTGGGTGAGGACGAGATCGAGGTTCTCGACTGGGTCGATATCCAGACAGTCGACGTAATCATTCGGCCTTATCGCTGGACACTCAAGGATGGGCGAACAGGCATCAAGGCTTACGTCAAGTCGCTGTTCATGACCATCAACGAAGACGCTCTCGAGCAGAAGTACTCTGATCTTGAAGAACTGCCAGCCAGGGCAGGGAGGGTAGACGAATGATGAATCCAATTCACCACATCAATCGCTGTCGAGAGCTTCTCAACGAATACGAGCCATCTCGAGAGCGGTCCCTGGCAGCTACGAAGCTGGACGAATTCGAGCTTTGGTTGACCCGCTGCAAGGCCACGAAGGAAGCTCTCGCTCGCGACGGCATAGAAAGAGTGGATTGATGAGAAGAGGCGAGGAAGTCATGATCCTGGACGAACTTCGCGCAGGGGAGGAAGGCGAATGGATCGTTTCCCTATCTATCATCACGGGCGACCTTCCCCAGGCAGATCGAGTATTCGGCAAACTCTCGGCGACTGCGCTAGATGTGAGTCACGATTCTGTGTCGCAGATGGTATCGAAGCATAGGTATGATACGGACGAAGAGGAAGAGGCTCCGGGCGAGTACTATGACGAGAATACCTTGTTCAAAATCATAGAGGCTCTTGAGCGGGCAGGCGTCAGTAATGGTCAGGCTCAGATGGATGTCATTCGAGAGCTTCAAAACGCCGGCATCCTTTTCCGAGAGCGGAGATAGCCTCGCAGAAATTACATGGCTCATAATGAGACCCCGCAGTGTTCAATTCCTGCGTAATGCCGGATGCATGGGTTTCTAACTTTGCCTCAGAAAAGAGACCCCGATGATCTCAGAGGAATTTGTCATCATCCCCCTCGAGGTTCAATCGATTGTCCCTTATGGGATAGGTTCGGTGAAAATCCGTCCGAATGGTGAAATGGAGATCATCGCTCCGAACGGGAATGTGTTCGGTAAGCAGATGCAGGAGAAGTTTCGGAACGGAGATATCACAGCTCTGCGCCTGCAAAAGGTGGAGAAGCCTCTTCCTTGCCGGGACAACTTCACCAAGGACGGACAACCGTGCGTATTTCCTCGGGGGCATCGCAATGAGGGGATTCCGGCCTGTGCGAGTCAAGCGGAGATAGATGCACAAGAGTAGGACGTGAGTCTTGCGGATTGGAGATAGAGTCTTCCTCGATCTATCTCCTTTCCGGAGGAATGAACCTCCAGATCGCAGTACCCCTATGATTTGTGTCCATCCTAGCTAGGAGGAAACATGACCGAGCCCGAGTTCCGTTCGCCGGAACAGCCTCAGTCCCCGCTGCACGAGCGGGTTGAGGAGACGCAGGACCTCGTCGGGAATCCCGAGGAGCAGAACGAGAGTGCTGACGTTGAGCCGTCGGCCGACAACGAGAGCCAGAGTGAGCCCGAGCAGAAGTGGGGCCAGTCCGGTTCGTAACTCGTCTGAGCGAGGATAAATAGTTCTTAGGCTCAGAGCGGCTGGCAGAAGAGTGGGAGACGCGACGACGGTTTCGTCTATTCCGACCCAGGACTATCCGATCGTGAGAATGCAATGGCGAGAGTGCCTACGGCGTCGGGGATAGTGTAAGGTAGTAGATCATATGGACCAGACTTGGCGCCATATCGGTATATCTACAAAGCACGCTGCCAGCGTGAAAGATCCCAGACTTAAGGAGTTGTTATGGCTTTCTCGGCCATGGAGCTGACTGAAGAGAATCTCAATTTTCTTGAGCGATTCGGTGCTCGAGATCACCAAGAGCACGCGGTGTGGTTCAAAGCACTGTATGAATTGGGGATCAAGCGTAGCGAATACTACTTCATTGTCATCGAGTACACGTTCAAAGAGATGGCGTTCGTTCGTGATTCGTTCATCGTGATGACCAGCGATGCGTTCGCGGACAAATTCGTTTTCGTTCAAAATGGATCTGGATTCTGTCAGGTGGAACTGCGAGTGGAGATCTGACGTTTGTACGTGGGGAGTAGGACTGTTCGGTTCTATTCCTTGCGTAAGATCGTTAGACTATGGAGGTTTTAACATGAAGAAAGTCATGCTCATCGTTGGAGTCGTTGTGCTCTCGATCATCACGGGCACTTGGATCGCGTTCGCTGGACCGACCACTTCGAGCTCCACCACAAATCCGGTCGAGACGCTGATTCAGAGTACGACACAGCCTCCCGACTCCGGCATCATCAGTTGTCAGGAGACGGCCGACCGAGCGAAGATCAAGGGCGAGAAGCCGAAGTTGGGCTTTGCCGAAACTCGGGCGAAGTTCCAGAACTCCCAGGATGCCGACATCAGGATCGCCGGCGTGACTTTGGTCGATACGCTGGAGAAG
>Ga0079215_10000363_pt1 | contig 10336 bp, 8 predicted proteins | sample NCControl_FD_77004 | JGI IMG/M metagenome (GOLD analysis project Ga0079215, IMG submission 77004) | Agricultural soil microbial communities from Utah to study Nitrogen management - NC Control | ecosystem: Environmental > Terrestrial > Soil > Agricultural land | place: USA: Utah | collected...
CATGCGGTCCCAGACCGTCGTGGACCTCCGCAACGTCTACGAGCCCCGGGAGCTGCGGGCAGCGGGGTGGTCCTATTCGGGCGTCGGACGCTCGTGAGAGCGCTCGTCACCGGGGGCGCGGGGTTCCTCGGAAGCCACCTGTGCGACCGGCTCCTCTCCGAGGGCCACGAGGTGGTCGCCATGGACAACTTCGTGACCGGAAACCCGCGCAACATCGCGCACCTGGCAGCCGAAAGGCGGTTCCGCTTCGTCGAGCACGACGTCACGAAGTACATCTCGATCGACGGCCCGCTCGACGCCGTCCTGCACTTCGCCTCCCCCGCTTCCCCCATCGACTACCTGCTGTTGCCGATCCAGACGCTCAAAGTGGGTTCGCTCGGCACGCACAACAGCCTCGGGCTCGCCCTCGCCAAGGGGGCGCGTTTCCTCCTCGCGTCGACGTCCGAGGTGTACGGTGACCCGCTCGTCCACCCCCAGCCGGAGAGCTACTGGGGCAACGTGAACCCGATCGGTCCGCGCGGCGTGTACGACGAGGCAAAGAGGTTCGCCGAGGCGATCACGATGGCCTACCAGCGCACGCACGGCGTCCCGACGCACATCGTCCGGATCTTCAACACGTACGGGGAGCGGATGCGGCCGCGCGACGGCCGCGTCGTCCCGGCCCTGATCGGCCAGGCGCTCGCCGGGGAGCCGATGACCGTCTTCGGAGACGGCTCGCAGACCCGATCGTTCTGCTACGTCTCCGACCTGATCGACGGGATCTACCGGCTCCTCCTCTCGGACGAGCTCGAGCCGGTCAACATCGGGAACCCCACGGAGCTCTCGGTGCTGCAGTTCGCCCACACGATTCGAAGCCTGACGGGCGCGTCGAGCGAGATCGTGTTCCGGCCGCTCCCGATCGATGACCCGCGAGTGCGGCAGCCCGACATCACCAAGGCGAGAACGAGGCTCGGCTGGCAAGCGAGAGTGCCGCTCGAAGAGGGCCTCACGAGGACGATCGACTACTTTCGATCCATCCTCGCGCTCGAGAGCGCCTAGAGCTTTTCCCCGTCGTCCCCGATCGCTTCGACGGGGCACGAATCCATCGCCTCCTGGCAGGAGGCCTCCTCGTCCGGGCTCGCGGGCTGACGAAACACGTAGGAGTATCCCTTCGCCTCTTCCCGCTGGAAGTTGGCCGGCGCGGTCACCCGGCAGACGTCGCAGTCGATGCACTGCGAGTCGACGTAATAACGCCCGGGAGCGCTCTCGGCGACCTTGTGTTTGGGATCGGGCATTCTAAGGGGCGCTCGACGCGCCCCGACGGGAGTAAACGGCCGTGACGCAGCATCCCATGGCGGTAGCGCAATTATGTCGCGCGGGCGAGGGCTCAGGATTCGGTAAAGACGTTTCCGCGGCGATTCGGAGGCGGCTAGACTCCGGCGGTGCGAAAGGGCGCGGCGGGGCTCCTCCTTCTGGCGACGGTGGCGCTGCTGGCCGTCCGGTGCGGAGAGAATCGTCTGCCCGAGGGCGATGCCCGGGGCGGGGACCTCAGGGCGGGGCGGCGCGTGTACCTCGACAAGTGCGCGAGATGCCATTCCCCGAAAGGGGACGGCAAGACGGTCGTCGCCGGCCGTTTTCCGTACGCGAACCTGATCGACGGGGTCTGGCGCACGGACGGCTCGGCCGCTACGATCGAGAAACAGATCCGTCACGGCCGCGACCCGATGCCGGCGTTCGAGAAGAAGCTGACGGACGGGCAGATCCGCCAGACGGTGTCTTACGTCCACGAGCTGACAGGCGGAGAATGACGTCCCAGGATCGACCCGATGGGCGGTAGCGTCTTCACCATGGGCTCTTGCGGAGCGGCCGCTGACTCTCTCCCAGGCGCGTCGAGCGCCCCCTCAAAGTGAGAATCCCCATTTTCCCCCTCCCGGGCGTCGTGCTCCTTCCGGGAACCACCCTCCCACTCCACATCTTCGAGCCGCGATACCGCGCGATGGTGGCGGACGCGCTGTCGGGTGATGGAACGATCGGAATGGCGATGCTCAAGCCGGGTTGGGATGAATCGCCCGACACCCCTCCGATCTTCGCGGTGGGGGGCGCCGGCCGGATCGTCGAGGCCGAGCAGCTTCCAGACGGGAGATACGACATCGTTCTCTCGGGGGACTTTCGTTATCGCGTCCTCGAGGAGTCGCCGCCCGCCCCCTACCGGGTGGCCACGGTCGACCGGCTCGTCTCCACTCCCTTCTCGAGCGCGACTCGGGCAGCGGCCGTCTGCTCGGAAGCGGCGAGGCTCCTCCTGGAGCTCTCGGAAGCAATGGAGCTGCCTCCTCTCCCGGGCGAGGAGCTCGACGCCGAGCGGTTCGCTTCCGAGCTCGCGCTGCGGCTGCGCTACGATCCGGCGGAGCTGCAGGCGCTCCTTGAAACCGATTCCCTCCCCGACCGTTTCGACGTTCTCGTCGCCCGCATGCGGGAATGGAGGGAGCGCATCCGTTTCCTTGCGCCGTTCCGCGGCGCGCAACTCCCCTCCGGCCGGAACTGATCGGAGAGTTTTACTTATCTTCCGGCACTCGTGATGGACCATTGCAAAACGGACGCTTTGGTTAGAAGCTTCGACCCGTGGTGATCTCGCGGGCCTTCGAGACTTGGAGAGCCGCCGAGCGGACCGCCAACGACCCCCCGATTTTCCCCCGGTGATGGCTTCAAGAAAGGAGTTCTCGATGTTCCTCCATCGAACGGTGACCCTGATTCTCTGCGCCCTGGTCCTCGGCGCGTTCGCTGCACCGGCACCGGCGCAGGGACAGGAAGGCCGAATCGCCGGCGTCGTACGGAACGCGAGCGGCGAGCCCGTGCCCGGAGTCACGGTGACGATCACGAGCCAGTCGGGCGTCACGCGCGTGGCGGTCACCGACGCCAATGGCGCCTACGAGGTGACCGGTCTCGCTCCCGGCGCATACACGGTGGCCGCGGAGCTGGCAGCCTTCGGGCAGGCGACCGTGAGAGACGTCCAGATCGTCTCCGGTACCGCCCGGGGCGCCGTCGACGTCACCCTGGACCCCCGTTTCCGGGAGGAGGTCACCGTCACGGCCATGAAACGCGAGGAGACCGTGCACGAGACTCCCTTCTCGGTTGCGGCGACGACCGAGGACGTCCTGCGCGAACGTGGCGTCGATAACCTCGAAGAGGTCGCGGCAAACGTGGCGAGCTTCGCTGTTCAGAACCTCGGTCCGGGCCAGAGTCAGATCTCTATCCGCGGAGTTTCCTCCGGCCAGATAGCGCGGGACCAGCCGGGCGTCAAGGAGTCCGTGGGCGTCTACCTGGACGAGTCTGTCATCTCGATGTCCCTGTTCATGCCGGACCTCGACCTCTTTGACGTGTCCCGAGTCGAGGTCCTGCGCGGCTCGCAGGGCACCCTGTTCGGCTCCGGCTCGCTCGGGGGCACGGTGCGTTACATCAGTAATCCGCCGGAGCTCGGGGTAAACCGGGTCTTCGCCGAGGTCACGGGGAGCACGATCGGCGACGGCAGCGAAGGAGGGGGCGTCAAGGCGGGCATCAATGTCCCTCTCGGAAGCAACGCCGCGTTGCGCGTCGCGGGTTATTGGGATCGCTTCGGCGGTTACATGGACGCGGTCCAGCCGGACCTGAGCGTCGACGAAGACGTCAATTCGGGCGACCGCACCGGCGTCCGGGCGGCGGTCCACATCGCCCCGAACGACCAGCTGAGTATCACGCCGCGGTTCGTCTATCAGAAGGTGGAGATGGACGGCTGGAACCGAATCGACGTCTTCAACATCCTCGCGAACCCGTTCACGACGACCCGGCCCGCGGTCAACCTCGGCGAGCGGGAGCTTTTCACTCAGATCGACGAGCCCTTCACCGACGAGTTTCTCCTGGGAGACCTGACCTTTCGGTACGACTTCGGTCCGGTCGCCCTGACGGCGATCACTTCCTACACGGACCGCGACATCCTCGTCGTTCGCGACGCGGGCGCCCTGACGTCCAGCATCACCGGCGGGAGCATCGGTCTGGACGAGGACGTCTTCACTCTCGATTCGCCTCTCGACGATGCGACCACGGCGAGCGGCTGGACGCAGGAGCTCCGATTCTCCGGCGGTCCGGAGCGGTTCCAGTGGGTGGGCGGCGCCTTCTACGCCGACTCGAAGCGCGACTACGCTCAGAGCCTCCTCGTCGCCGGTTTCGAGGACCTGACCGACATCCCGACCCGGGGACTTCGGGCGCCGCGGGACGTGCTCTTCTTCTCGGACCTGAGCTACGACCTCACCCAGTGGGCTCTCTTCGGCGAAGGGACCTTTGCGGTCAACGACCGGCTGAGCCTGACGGGAGGCCTTCGCTATTACAGCTTCGAGGAGGACAAGGAGCAGGTCTTCGACGGCATCTTCGCCCACGACAACACCGGTACCCAGATCGTCTCGCAGCCCGGTTCGACGTCGGCGGACGGCATCGCGCCGCGCTTCATCGCCACCTACAAGGTGACCGACTCCACGAACCTGAACGCCCAGGTCGCGAAGGGCTTCCGGCTGGGCGGAATCAACGACCCTCTCAACATTCCGCTCTGCTCGGCGCAGGACCTCGTGACCTTCGGTGGGCGGGAAGCCTGGGATGACGAAACCGCCTGGAACTACGAGGTCGGTTCGAAGTCCCTCCTCATGGGCGGCCGAGGCTCGATCAACGTCTCGGCTTTCTACGTGGACATCAGCGACCTCCAAGTCTCGCTGACCGCGGGTACCTGCTCCTCTCGCGTGCTCTTCAACGTGCCGGACGCGCACAGTGTCGGCGCCGAGCTCGAGTTCTCCCTCGCCCCGACCAACAACTTCGACTTCGCCATTTCCGCCGGATACAACGAGTCCGAGCTCGACACGACGCTGACGTCGACGGACCTGGCGGGCAACATCACCGCCATCCCCGGTGTCGAGGAGGGGAGACGCCTGCCGAGCGTGCCGGAGTTCCAGGCGGCGATCGCGGCGACGTACCAGCAGGAGGTCTCGCCGGGATACATCGGTTACGTGACCACTTCGTACAGTCACGTCGGGTCGCGCTTCACCCAGGTGGGCGACGAGGATTTGACCGGGGTCGTGAACCTGCTTTCGTTCCAGCAGGGGGGTGGCGCGACGATCGGCGGGCCGCTCACCCAGAACACGTTCCGGTTCAACCCGGAGCTGCCGGCCTACGACATCATCAACGCGCGGGTCGGCGTCCGTTTCGACCACTTCGACATCGCGATCTTCGGCAACAACCTGACCGACGAGCGGGCGTTCCTTGCGCTCGACCGCGAGCGGGGACTGCTCGCACGAGTGGGCTACCTGACGAACCAGCCCCGGACGTTCGGCATCACGACCCGGATCGACTTCTGAGTCTTCTCCCTCTCCCCTCCGGGGAGAGGGTCGGGTTGAGGGGCGCCCGTGCCTCGGGCGCCCTTAGTTCGACGCGTTCAGCGCGCGCTCGTGCGCCCAGCTCCGGATCGCCTTGATCTGCTCCTCCATGGTGACGGAGAGGGGCACGGTCGCGGCGATCATCCGGTAGAGGTCGTCCTCGGTCACCTCGCGCTTCTCCGAGTAGGCGTCGACGACGGAGGAGACGACGGCCTGCTCGATCTCGGCGCCGTTCCATCCCTGGGTGGCCTTGGCGAGGAACACGATGTCGAGGCGTCCGACGTCGCATCGGTTGCGGGCGAGGTGGATCTCGAAGATCTGTTTGCGCTCCTCTTCCCCGGGAAGATCCACGAAGAACACCTGGTCGAAACGGCCCTTGCGGATGATCTCGGCAGGCAGCAGCTGGATGCGGTTCGCGGTCGCGGCGACGAAAACGAGGGCGCTCTTTTCCTGCATCCAGGTGAGAAAGCCGGAGAAGATGCGGGACATCGACGCGTCCTGCCCGTCGCGGTAGCCGCCGACCCCCATTTCGATCTCGTCGATCCACAGCACCGCGGGAGAGACCGCCTCGACGGACCGGAGCGCTCTCAGGAACGTCGCCTCCGGGTTGTCGGTGCCGAAGATCGCGTTCATGTCGAGCCGGAAGAGCGGCAGGTTCCACTCGCTCGAGATCGTCTTGACGCAGAGGCTCTTTCCGCAGCCGGAAACCCCCATCAGGAGGATCCCGCGCGGGATCGGAACTCCCGCGTCGAGAGCCTCGCGCGAGAAGAGCTTCTGCCGCTTGTGGAGCCATCCCTTGAGCACGTCGTACCCGCCGACGTCGGCGAGAGAGACGCGCGGGGGCACGAACTCGAGCACCCCCTCCTTGCGGGACATCTGCTCCTTTTCGGCCAGCACTTCGCGGAACGCCTCCTCGTTGAAGGACTTGCGCTCCGCGAAGGTCTTGGACAGCACGTGCCCGATCTCGTCGGCGGTCAGGCCGCGCAGCGCGAGCGCAAGGCGCTTCAGGTCGGGTCCGCTGATCCCGTCGGCGCCGAGCAGCCTCTTGAGTGACGAGTCGAGCATCCGGGCGATCTCGCTCTCGTCGGGCAGCTCGTACTCGATGACGTAGATCTCCTTCTTCACGTCGTCGGGGATCATGAGCCGCGGCGAAACGAGGATGACGTGGCGCCCGCGGTCCTTGAGACTGCGGTAGATGTCGCGGAGCCTGCGCGCGATCTCGGGGCGTCCGTCCGCCGCCCCCGCGAGGTCCTTGAGAACGAAGAAGGCCTTCCCCTCTCCCGCCAGGATGACCTCCAGGGCGGCGAGCGGGTCGTGCGTGTTCGCGACGGCCTCACCGTCCACCGTCAAACCCTCCACGATGGACCAGAGCCCGTAACTCACCGGCGCTCCGTAGAACGTCTTCGCGAAGTGCTGGACGAGACGCTCGACGCGCGTCTCCTCCCACGTCTGAACGTAGAGCAGCGGGTGACCGCCCACGAGCGCGCGGCGGATTCGCTCCATGGCCTTCGTCGGCGGTATTGCGGCGCTCATTCGAGCGATTTTAACGCCAGAGCCGCGAGACCCCCGGCGGTTACAATCGACGCTCATGGCGAATGCCGAACACCTGAGGCTCGTTCTCACGCCCGAGTGGGGCGAGTGGCGGGTGAAGAACCCCGGCGTCACGCCGGACCTGACGCGCGCCGACCTCTCCGGAAAGGACCTCTCGGGACAGGACCTCCGCCGCGCCGACCTGACGAGCGCGGACCTCTCCGGGGCGACGCTCGCGGGAACGGATTTCACCCGAGCGATGCTCAGCATGTCCCGGTTTACGGGGGCGTCCGCGCCCGGCGCGATCTTCGAGCAGTGCGATCTCGACTTCCTCGACCTGAGCGGAGTGTTCCTCGCCGGTGCGAGATTCCGCGCGGCGTCCCTCCAGAGCTGCGCGCTCGTGCAGGCCAATCTCGCGAGCGCGGACCTCACCCTGACGAAGCTCGAAGGCTCCGACCTTTCCGGCGCGAACTTCGTGGGCGCCACGCTCTGCGACGTGAACTTCCGCGGGGTGAAGATCCTGGGCGCCCACTTCGACGGCGCCGACCTCACGCGCTCCTTCTTCGAAGGGGTCTCCGCGCCCCAGGGCTCCTTCCCGAACGCGAACTTCTCCCGCGCCAACCTGAAGTCCGCCGACCTGACGGGCGCCGACCTGCGGCGAACCAAATTCGTGGGCGCCATCCTGCGCCAGGCGGCCATGAACGGCGCGGACTGCGAGCGCGCCGACTTTGCCGAGGCCGACATGGAGCTCGTCTCCGCCATCGAAGCGAACTTCAGCGGCGCCCAGTTCGATCGAGCCCGCCTGAGAAAGGCCGACCTGCGGAGCGCGCTCTTCCTCGACGCCGGCGGTGAAGACGTGAGCTTCGCGGAGGCAAGGCTCGTGAAGGTCGACCTCCGGACCGCCCGGTTCGAGCGGGCCAACTTCCGGGGCGCCGACCTCTCGAAGGCGGTGCTGCGACGGCTGAACCTGAAGCCCTACGCCTTTCCCGGCGCGCGTTTCGCGCAGACCGACGCGTCCGAGGCCCAGGCCGAAGGCGTGGACTTCTCCCGCGCCGATCTCTCGTTCGGGAACTTCCGGCAGGCGAACCTCAAGCGCGCCAACCTCTCGCACGTTCTCGCGTTCGAGGCGGACCTCTCCGGGACGCTCCTGATCGGAGCGAACTTCCAGGGAGCGAACCTCGAGGACGCGGACCTGCGATTCTCCCGCGCGATCGGCGCCGACTTCACGCAGGCCCGGCTCAAGGGGGCCGACCTCGGCAACTCGGATCTTTCCGAGGCCAAGTTCAAAAAAACCCACTTCTGGGGGGCGAGCGCGCGGCGGGCAAAGACGCCGGGGGGCGCGGCGAAGCTGCTCTGGCTCTCGACGATTTTCTCGAAGGCGAAAGAGAAGAAAGTCGAAGTCGAGGACGTCAAGGAGAAGGCGCGCCAGAAGCGAATCGAGGATCTTGCCGCGCGGGCGGAGAAGAGACCGCCCCACACCTCCGGGAAAAAGGGCTAGGGGACCGGCGATCGGCCCTTCGTCGGCGCCGTCCGGGGAGTCGCCGGCCCGGGAGCCGGGGGCGCGGTTGCGGCCTTGTCGATCGCGGCGGCCAGCCGGCCTGCCGCCTCCCGGCTCACCGTGAATGCGCCGGGCCGCCCCGAAACGGTGGCCGCGAGCTCCGGCCGCGCCGGGTAGAGAGCGATCTTCCACGCCGGGCCGCCCGCGAGACGAACGAGGATCTCCGACTCGGGCTGCCGGAGCGCGAGCGCCTTCGCCTGCACGTCGTCGAGAAACCCGAGGCTCTCGGCGTCGGAGAGGGCGTTCAGCAGGTCGTCGGCGGCCGAGGCGATCAACGCGCGGCCATCCACGCTCCAGCCCGCCTGGTTGCGGACGAAAGAGCGGCGCTTCGCGCCGATCCGGGCATCCACCGCGGTGACGTCGTTGCGCTCGAAACGCACGAGCCGCCGGTCACGGAAGGAGACCGCCTCCCTCGACAGCTCTTCGAGGATGGCGTTGCCGACCGTGAAAACCTGCCCCTGCCGCGCCGCGTACACCGAGTTGCCGTCGGAGCGAGTCGAGCCGAGATCGAGGACGTGCTTCGCGCCTTTCGCGTCGGAGATCGTGACGCGGAACGCCGGAGGCGCGAGGCCGAGCGCCGCGAGGTCCGCCGCTCCGGCGCGGGGCACGAACTCCGTGACTCGAAGCGACGACAGGTCCGCCGTGAGCCGGTCGACGACGTCCTTGTCCGCGAGATCGGTGAGCGGCTGCTCGAGCCACCAGACGCCCTTCTTTTTCGCCACCGTGAGGCTTCCCCGGCCGCGGGAGACGTCGATCCGGGTCGCATCCTGCGCGGCGGCCCCGAAGACGTCCTTGCTCTTGAGGTCCTCGACCGGCTTGCGGGCCGACGCGGCGACGCTCGCCGGCACGAAGAGGATGCCGGGCGCTCCCGCGACCCGCGCGGCGGTGACGTCGGTGCCCGGAATGTCGATGCCGAACGCGATCGTCCGGGAGAGCCGCTTCGCCGGGGCCTTCTGGTCGGTCCACGTGATGGTCGCCGTCGCGACGGGCGTCGCGAGCCCGTAGTCCTCCGCCTTGCCCTCTGCCGGGGGCTCCCCGCCCGGATTCTTCAGGTCCGCGAGCTCCGACGCGAGCTCGCCCGCCGCGAAGGAGTCGGCCGGGTAGGCCTCGGGCCGCACGAGGTTCCACGCGTCCCCCGACTTCGCGAGCTCGAGCGTCTCGCCGCCGCGCTCGATTCGGATCCGCTCCACCCGGTCCTCCGGCAGATCCCAGTGAACGTCACCCTTCTGCTCGCGCTCGGCCGTCGTCGGCATCTTCCGCTCGAAAAAGAAGATGAACGCGAAGAGGGCGACGACGACGCCCGTCAGGACGAGCAGCTTGCGCGAGGACACCGGCTCAGTCCCGCCGGCGATACCAGACCGCGACGCCGAGAAGGATCGCCATCGCCGGCATCCCGAGGATGGCCAGGAGCGTGATCCGACGGACCTGACCCTGGGTGAGCGAGAGCGACGCCTGTTCCGGGGTCTTGGGCGCGATCCCGATCCTCTTTTCGGAGCCGGTCAGCCAGTGGATCGAGTTCAGGAACAGGTTGGCGTTGCCGGCGCTCCCGAGGGAGCCGGCGGCCGCAAAGCGGGAGTTCCCGACGACGACGAGTCTCCCCTTCTTCGCGGGGGCCTTTTCGTCCTCGCCGGCTCCGGCCGCGACCGCCAGGCTGACGGGACCCTGCACGTCCGCCGGGTCCTTCTTCAACTCGCTCTCGAGATCCGAGAGGGACGTCTCTCCCCAGCCTTCGGCGGACGTCTCCACGAGCATCGCCGCGGAGGGGGCGTTCTCTCCCCTCGTCACGGACCTCGCGAGGGGGAAGATGACGGGAAGGCCCTCCGCCGCGAGGGCGCGCACGATCGGGTGGCTCCCATAGCGGTTCGCGAACACGGTCTCG
>Ga0079215_10000368_pt1 | contig 10241 bp, 8 predicted proteins | sample NCControl_FD_77004 | JGI IMG/M metagenome (GOLD analysis project Ga0079215, IMG submission 77004) | Agricultural soil microbial communities from Utah to study Nitrogen management - NC Control | ecosystem: Environmental > Terrestrial > Soil > Agricultural land | place: USA: Utah | collected...
AACCGGGGGACCCGGCCGCGCCGCCCGCCCCGGCCGGACCGAGCGCGGCGGTGATCGAGCGGGCGCGCCGCCGCCTCGACCTCGAGTTTCCCGGGCAGCACCGCCTCGAGTGGTCGAGCGTCACCCGCTCCGCGACCGTCGAGATCCCGTTCGCCCCTCTCCCGGAAGGCGCCGAATCCCCCGCCCCGCTCGTGGCGCGGCCGGCCGAAGGACTCGCGCGTTGAGTGCGACGAAAGGCGCCCGTTGAGCGGCCGCGACGAAAGGCGCCCGTGGCGCCCGGGCCGGCGCGCCGCTCTCGTCCTCGGGGCGTGGACGGCGGTCGGGCTCTTCCGCGCCGTCGAGCGCTACACGCTCGACCCGGTGTCCAGCGAGCGGCTCGAGTTCGGATTTCGCGAGGCGCTCGCGCAGAACCTCCTCCACTCGTACCTGTGGGCGGCGCTCCCCCCGCTCGTCGCGTGGCTCGCCCGGCGCTACACGATCGCCGGCGGCGCCCGAGCCCGCGCTTTCGGGGTTCACATCACCGCGGGCGTCCTGCTCGCGGTCGTGCACGGCACCGTGTTCGCGCTCGTGTACCCGCCGCTCATGGGGATGCCCTTCGGTCTCGCGCGGCAGCTCCGCGGGGTCCCGTCCATCCTGATCGCCTTTCTCGTCTCGAACCTCCTCACTTACTGGGGAGTCGTCGGCATCTGCTGGACGATGCAGGCCGTAAAGCTCGCGCGCGAGCGGGAGCTGCGCTCCTCGCAGCTCGAGGCGCAGCTCGCGGGCGCGCGGCTCGAGAGGCTCCAGACCCAGCTCCATCCCCACTTCCTCTTCAACGCGCTGAACAGCGTTTTACCGCTCGTGTTCCGCGACCGCGACGCCGCGGCGCTCACGATCTCCCGCCTGGAGGAGCTCCTCCGCCGCAGCCTCGAGGCGGACGCGGCCCAGCTCGTGCCGCTCTCACGCGAGCTCGAGTTCCTGGAGATGTACCTCGAGATCCAGAAGACGCGCTTCCAGGATCGGCTGCGCGTCGCCTTCGACGTCCCCCGTGAGCTCTCCGGGGCGCGGGTCCCGAACCTGATCCTCCAGCCGATCGTCGAGAACGCGATCAAGCACGGCGTGTCGGCGCAGCCCGGCGCGGGCTCGGTCGAGATCTCCGCCCGCCGGACGAACGGGATGCTCGTGCTCAAGGTCCGCGACGACGGCCCCGGGCTCACGGAGTTCCCGCGCACCGGCGGGTCCGGGCTCGGGCTCGCCAACACGCGCGAGCGCCTCCAGCAGCTCTACGGCGACGACCACCGCCTCTCCCTCGAGAACGTGGAGTCGGGCGGCGTCGAGGTCACGCTGGGGCTGCCGTTCTCGATCGGGGCGGATCTGCTTCTTCCGGCGCGCGGCGCCCTGGTCGCGAGGGACGCGTAAAAGGGGCAGATTTATTTTTGACTCGAGAGACTCTTCTGGTGTGAAAAATAAATCTGTCCCCTTTTTGGGGTTAGCGTTCGCGGCATGAAGAACGCGAAGGAGCTCACCCAGGAGGTCACGCGGATCCGGCAGCGGGCAAAGGAGCTTTCGGGGTTCTGGCTCTCGGAGCTCGCTTCGGCGATTTACGCGCTCGAGTGGGCCGCCGGCAAGCGGGACCGGCCGCCGTCCGCGGATATCGGGTCGGCCGGAGGGGAGCACGGGAAAATCGCCGACCGGCTGCTCCACGCGGTCTCGGCGGCGCCGGTGAAGAAGCCGCGCGGCTTGGATCGCCCCTCACCCCGACCCTCTACTCGGGGGGGAGAGGGACAGAAGAAGGCGTCGAAGGGCCGCCGACGAGCGAAGTGACCCTCGCGCCGCGCCGAAGGATTCCGGCGCTCCCGGTATCCAACGAAGCGGACACGAGGAGTGAAAGCGATCGCCGGAGACCGCCCGCGTCGAGGGCCCGATGACGAGAGAGTGGGCCGGATGGAATCGGTGAGGCAGACGTGGGCGGAGACGCCGGGCGCGGAACGCAAGCTCCTCGATCGGATGCAGGCCGGAGAGGAGAGTGCCTTTGACGTCTTTGCGGAACGCTACATCCCGGGCTTGTATCGGTTCGCCTCGCGGCGTCTCGCGGGGGACCGCGAGCTCGTTCGCGACGTCGTGCAGTCCACCGTGTGCCGGGTCATCGAGAAGCTCGACAGCTACCGCGCGGAGGCTCCCCTCTTCACCTGGCTCTGCGCGGTCTGCAAGAACGAGATCGCCGCGCACTTCCGTCGGCTCGAGCGCCGGCCGAGAGAGGTCGGGCTCGAAGAGGAGCACGCGGAGGTGGACGCCGCGAGCGCCCTCTCGCCGCCGTCGGCCGGAATCGAAGAGCGGCTCGATCTCCTCGAACGGCAGGAGAGAGTCCACATCGCGCTCGACCGCGTCCCGCCGGCCTACGCGCGCGCGGTCGAGTGGCGTTACCTCGAAGGCCTCCCGGTGACCGAGATCGCCCGCCGCCTCGGGACGAGCTACAAAGCCGCGGAGTCGCTGCTCTCCCGCGCGCGCAACGCGTTCCGGCTCTCGTACGAGAGCCTTCCCGGACGCGAGGGCACACGCAAGGCGCCGCACCGCTCATTCGAAAAAGGAACTCCCGCGTGAGAGACGACGACGAAGCGCTGCGCGCGCTCCTCGAGGAGGCGGGACCGCGGGCTCCCCTGCCCGCGCAGGACCTCGAGGCGATCCGCGAGGCCGCGCGCGCGGAGTGGCGCGAGCGCTACGGCGGCGCCCGCGTTCGCTCTCGCGTCTCCGGGTGGTGGATCGCGGCGGCCGCGGCGGTCGTGCTCGCGGCGGCGGGACTCCTGCTCCTGCGGCGGGCGCCGGCCCCACCTCCGGCGACCGGCGTCGCGTCCGTCGAGCGCTCGCGGGGCGAGATCCTCTGGAGCCCGGGCGACGGGAAGCTCGCTCCCCTTTCCGCGGACGGTGCGGGTCGAACGATTCCGGCGGGAGCCGTGCTCGAGACGGTCGGGAGCGCGCGGGCTCCCGGCTCCGTCGCGCTCCGCATGGCCGGCGGGGCCTCGGTGCGCCTCGATGCCGGCACGCGGGCGCGCGTCGCCTCGTCCACCGTCATCGAGCTCGATCGCGGCGCGGTCTACGTCGACTCCGGCGGGCCGGCCGCACGCCGGGAGTCGGTCGCGGTCCGCGCGGCGGCCGGCCTCTTCCGGAGCATCGGCACGCAGTTCGAGGTTCGGGCCGAGCAAGGTGGATCGGTCACGCGGCTCAAAGTCAGGGAAGGGCGGGTCCGGCTCGAGCGCGGCGCGGAGTCGGTGCTGACCGACGCCGGGCAGGAGCTCGTCGTGCGGGGGGACGGAAGCTTGGAGCGCGGCGAGGCGGCCGCCGACGCGCCGGAGTGGGACTGGGTGGTGACGAGCGCGCCGATGCTCGACATCGAGGGGGCGAAGGTGCGCACGTTCCTCGACTGGGTCGCGCGCGAGCGCGGGTGGAGGCTGGAATTCGCCGACTCCGAGACGGCGGCGCTCGCCGACTCCGTCGTCCTCCACGGGTCGATCGCGCACCTGACTCCCGCGGAAGCGCCGGACGTCGTGCTGCCTTCCGGCGGCCTCGGCTACCGCGTGTCGAACGGGAAACTCGTCGTCTTCGTCGCGGGCGGCGGTAAGGAGCCGGTCAGAACTCCCAGGTGATTCCGATCGAGGGGAAGATCCCGGGCCAGCGCTCGCTCGACCGGATGATCTCCCCCGTGTCTCGGTCGAGCTCGAGGTCGAAGCCGGCCGTGTTCTTCCGATCGTAGACGTTCTGGACGTCCACGAACGCGGTCAAGGATCCGGACTTCAGCGGCCAGCGGCGGGAGAGCCTCAAGTCGAGGCGGTGGTAGTCCGGGAGCTGCTCACTATTCAAAGGACCGGCGACGGGAACGGGCTCGCCCTCGACCGTTTCGAGCTGGACCGGCGTCACCCGCCAGCCCGTGTGGTATCGCCACGCGAGATTCAGGTCCCAGCGGCGTCCCAGCCCGTAGTTGAGATCCGCGTTGAACGTGTGGCGCTGGTCGATCTGGCGCGGCACGCGCCCGACGCCGTCGATCTCGTCCTCGCTCCGGGAGAGCGAATAGTTGACCCACCACGCGAGCCGCGGGCCGTTGCCTCCCTGGAGAAAGAGCTCGACGCCTTGGGCGACGGAGCGCTCCGGCTCGATGCGAAACCGGTCGAGAGAGCCCTCCGGCAGGACTTCGAACGGCTCGAAGAGGTTCTCGTAGCGCGGCCGGGGATCGGTGATCGTGCGGCGGTAGATCTCCGCGCGCAGCGCGACGAGCGGGTGGAACGCGCCCTCCGCGAAAAGGTGCTCGAAGGCGCCGACCCACTGCTCGGACCGTTCGGCGGGATAGAGCCGCGAGTCCCCGTCCTCGACGAGGAGCTCGTAACCACGCTGGCTCTGGAAGAAATGCCCCCACCCGGCGCGCACGACGCTCCGGCTCCCGAGTCCCCACGCGAGGTTGACCCGCGGGCTCCACACGTCGTCGTCGGAGAGCGTGTGGCGGTCGTAGCGCGCGCCGAGCTCCAGCGTCAGGGACCGGACCGGCTGGAACCGGTCGGACACGTAGGCGCCGAGGTAGTCGTCCCGCAACCGGCCGCGGAAGGCGAACTCGCCGTCGCCCGGCTCCGTGCGGAGGTGCGCGAGCGGCGACTCGAACTCGCGGAAGCTCGAGTAGTCGTACTCGGAGTCGAAGCGGCGCAGCTCGAACCCCGCCTTGACGAAGTGCCGGTCGCCCGCCTGGAAGTTCCACGACTGCAGGGCGCCCATGACGTTCAGGCCGCGCACGTCTTCGACCTCGACCTCCTTTTCCTCCTCCGACTCGAACCCGCGGCGGTCGCGGTCCACCCACGTGCCGGAGAGTGCGGTGTCGACGAAGAGCCGGTCGGTCAGGACCGCCTGGTGCGTGAGCCAGAGGTACGCGTTGTCGTACTCGGTGTCGAACTGTTTCGACTCCTCGGGTTCCTCCTCGGTGAAGTGGAACTCGTCCTCCGAGTAGAGCGTGTTCAGCCGGACCGACTGCGAGTCGGTGATCCGGTAGTCGACCTTGGCGAAGAGGTCCCAGAACCGCGGGTCCTCCGAGCCGAAGGCGCGGCCCGCGAGGTCGGTGAAGCCGCGGCGCAGCGACGCGAGCCACGTTCCCCGCCCGCCGATCGTCCCGCCCCCCTCGAGCTGCGCGTTCACGACGCTGACGGAGAGCCGGTACCGGTGCGGCTGCGACGGCGTGAGGGTGGTGAGATCCAGGATCCCGCCCATCCGGTCGCCGTAGCTCGACGGAAAAGCGCCCGTCGTCAGGTCGAGGTTCGACAGCTCGGACGCCGCGACGACCGAAAGGGCATTGTCGAAGTCCTTCAGGTGGTACGCCTCGTAGAGCTCCTGGCCGTCCAGGAGCACGAGAACCTCGTCGCGGCGCCCGCCGCGGATGTGGAACTGCGCGGTGACGTCGTTCGACGTCGTTCCCGGCAGGAGCGAGAGAGTCCGGAACACGTCGCCGCCCAGGTGCGGGAGTCTCGTGATCTCCTCCTGGTCGAGCGCGAATGGCGCGTTCGGCTCCTCCTGAAGGACCGCGATGCGGCTCGGATTGACGACGACCTCTTCGCCCGTGAGCGGCGCCGGCTGGAGCACGAACGAAACGTCGAGCGGCGCGGCGGGAAAGACTACGACACCTTCGCGCTCCGCGATGACGAAGCCGGAGCGGCGCGCCTCGACGGTGTAGGTGCCAGGCGGGACGTTTTCGATCTCGAAGCGGCCGTCGGATCCCGTCGCCGTCTCGAGCCTCGTTCCGAGGACGCGGACTGACACGCCGGGCAGCGGCGAGAGCGCGTGCCGCGAGCGCACGACGCCGGAGATCGTCGCGGGAGGCCGCGGCCCGCGGGCGGGGACGACGACGAGGCTTCCGCCGGGAGCCTCCTCGACCGCGAGCCCGTGCGGCGCGAGCACCTCGTCCGCGATCGCGCGGACATCCGAGGCGACGGGGACGGAGCCAAGCCTCATATCCGGACGCACGATGCGGCTGCTGAAGACGAGCTTCAGGCCCCGCTCCCGGAGGAGGAGAAGCGCTTCGGTGAGCGGCATCCCCGCGGTGAAGGCGCGCGTTCCCGGGGTCTGCGCGAGGCCGGGCGAACTTGCCGCGGCGAGGGCGGCGGCGGCCAGGAGCGCGACCGAAAGGGCCGCCCGAAAGGGCCGCCGGCGGAGACGGGATGGGCGCGAAGGATTCTCCGCCACGGGACATCCAAGGATAACAGCCGATGAACCGATCAAGGAGGATCGCCATGAGAATTCGACCGGTAACCCCGACGGCCGCCCTCGCCTTCGCGTGCCTCGCCGGACTCGCTTCGACGGCGCTCGCCGCGCCGCCCGACCGAAGACCGTACACGAGCGACTTCCGCCTCGCGGACTGCACCTTTCAGACGACCGGGACGAACCCGTACTTCCCGCTCGTCGTCGGGCACCGCCTCCTGCTCGAGAACGAGGACGGGTCCGAGACCGTCGAGATCACGGTCTTGGACGAGACCGAAGTGATCACCGTGCCGGGCCTCGGCGCCGTCACCACGCGCGTCATCCAGGAGCGGGAGACCCTCGACGGCGACGTGATCGAGATCTCGCGCAACTTTTTCGCCGTCTGCGGCGGGAGGGGCGACGTCGTCTACTTCGGCGAGGACGTCGACATCTTCCACCCCGACGGGAGCATCACGCACGACGGCGCGTGGCGCGCCGGTCAACCCGACGCGAACGGCCTCGCCGCGCCCGGCATCATCATGCCCGGCACATTCCTGCTCGGCTCGCGGTACTTCCAGGAGCTCGCCGACGGGATCGCCCTCGACCGCGCCGAGAACGCGGAAATGGGCATCACGATCGACACGGAGGCGGGCACCTTTACGGACTGCGTCCGGGTCGTCGAGACGAGCCCGCTCGAGCGCAAGTCCGAATCGGTCAAGATCTACTGCCCCGGTGTGGGTCTCGTCGTGGACAGCGACTTGGAGTTGGTCGAGTACGAATAAGGAGTGCCGATGAGCAGGAGTTTCGCACGGCGCCTGTTTCTGCCCGCGATCGCGATCGGCCTCGTCTGCCTGGGGGCGGCTCCGGCCGCGGCGGCGGATGGGGCGTTCGACCTCGGCGTGCGCGCCAACGTCCTCGTCGGTAACGGCGAGCCCACCAACGACATGATCGGTTACGGCCTCTTCGCGCGGTTCCGCGTGGGCGAGGGTTGGCGCGTGGGCGTCGGCGTCGACCATTCTCCGGAGTTCGACGTCGAGGGCATTGCCGCGCTCGTCGGGCAGTCGCAGGACCCCGCCGTGGAAGTGATCGACGCGAAGGGGTCCTCGACGGTCGTGCGCGCGTGGCTGGAGCGGTCGTATCCGAACGCGAGCGGCCGCTTCGAGTGGTTCTGGACCGTCGGAGCGGGCGTCGCGAACGTCGAAGTCGACGACGTCTCCGGTCCGCGCGCCGGCGGCGGGACCTTCACCGTCGTCACCGACGCCGGCACGGAGGTGCTCGCCGCCGGCAGCCTCGGCCTCCGTTGGTTCTTCATCCCGATGGTCGCCCTGGAGCTGGCCGGCCGCCTCGACTACCACTTCGCCGACTGGACCCTTCAGGACACCGTCTCCGGCGCGACCGCGACCGTCGACGACTACCTGGTGACCGGCGGCCACGTAGGCTTCACCTTCCGCTTTTAGGGTCAGGCCTGAATATCTGCGTCCGGGGTCAGGCCTGAATCCCTGCGTCCGCGGCGCGCCTTGAATTCAGGCCTGACCCCTCCGGTCCAGCTCATCCACTATTACGTCGAGCTCTTTGTCGAGAGCGATTCGATCGAGGTCGGCCTCGATCCTTCGGCAATCTCTGACGAGAGTTGACTGGTCCCGGCGATAGAAGACCGCAACCCTCGTCAGAGGAATCTGGCAGCGAGTGCGGGCTACCAAACCCGTGATCGCTCGTGCCCGGGCTCGCTCCGGCGAAAACTTTCCGCTTCTGATCGCTTCTAGGTCGAGACCGGCCTTGCGGGCCACCACGCCCGCGATCTGTTCGACGGTCCATGTTCTGCGGCGCTCGGCCGGCGGCGCTTTTTCGCGCGCTGCACGAGCAACTCCCTCGTCTCCCTGCGCGACGCGCCCAACCGGGTCGTGCTCTTCGTACGCCCCCGAACGGTTAGACGCCATGAAGGTCTGATAACGGCGAGCCGCCCTGCCCGGATCGGCACCGAGCAGTTGAAGAAGGCCAGTGTTGTCCAACCAGTCGGGAGCCCGGGCCCCGCGGTAGAACCGATCGCTCGACCAACGGTAATTCGGCGCCTCCGCGACAAGCCCGGCTTTCACGGGATTCTCGTGAATGTAGCGGACGAGGGCGAGGAGGTAGGAAGCCTTCTGGACCAGAAAAGCCTTGTAGCGCCCTTGGAACAGGTGCCCGACGCGCCCATGTCGCCGATTGAAGGCTTGGGCGTAGGAGCCGTGTAGGGCCAACACGATCCGCGACAGAAAGACCGGGCCGGTCTCCAGCGCAAGATGCACATGATTTGTCATCAGACAGTAGGCGTAGAGCCGAAAGCGAAAACGATCTCGATAGTGCGCCAAACGATCAAGGTAGAACTCGCGATCCGAGTCGTTGCGGAAGACGTCCCGCTGTTCGTTGCCGCGGGCAACCACGTGGTACACGGCGCCCGAGAACTCCAGCCGCGGAGGCCGGGGCATCACGGAATCCTCGGACTCATAAGTGCGTCTGCCTCTCCTCCATCCTTTCTTGTCGCGAGCTTCGATGGGAGGTTTCTGGTCGGAGGGGGTAGCGCCAGGGAAGCGCGGATCTCCCAGGTCGGGATCCAGCGATCGGGCTCAACTCAGAGATTCAGGCCTGACCCCGGACGCAGAGATTCAGGTCAGACCCCTCAGGAGGCGGCGCGCGGACGCGATCTCGGCTCGATAGCGGGCGGGAGGGGCGGTCCGGACGAAGCGCTCCAGGGCGTCGCGGCGGCGCGCCGTCACGCCCAGGTTGAAGAGGGCGTCGAACTGGCGCGGGTCGAGGGCGGCCGCGCGCTCCCACGACCGCGACGCCTCGCGGAAGTCGCCCAGCTTCGCCTTCGCGACGCCGCGGGCGTTCCACGCGAGCGGGAGCCGCTCGTTGATCGCGAGCGCGGCGTCGAGGCTACGGACGGCGTCGTTCACGCGCTCCCCCTTCAGGAACGCGATCCCCGCGTTCTGTCGCGCGACGGGGTCTCGCGGATCGCGCGCGAGGATCCCGGCGAACACGCCGAGCGCTTCCTCGAGCCGCCCGGCGTCGGCGAGCGCGATCCCGATCGCGTTCTTGGTGTCGGGGTCCTCGCTGCCGGAGAGCGGCGTCAGCACGCCGAGCGCGTCCGCCGCGCGCCCGCCTTCCGAGAGCAGGAGCGCGAGGCGGACCTGCATCGCCTCGGACGCGAGCCCGAGCTTCCGCGCCGCCGCGAGCGTCTCGACCGCTTCCGCGCGGCGGCCCGTTTCGTCCAGTAGAAACGAAAGAAGCTCGTAACCGACGGGCATCGCGGGCCGCTCCCGCACGATCGCACGCGCCGCCGCCGCCGCCTCGCCCGCGCGACCTTCCTGATAGAGCTCGATCGCGCCGTGGATCTTCGCGTTGACCCCGACGAGGCTCTTCGGATCGTTCTCCGGCGTCCACGCGGGCGCGGAACGTCCGCTCGCGGAGAGGTAGCCGAGCGAGAGGAGGCGCCGCGCCTCCTCTCCGCCGGCAACCGAGGGCGCTTTCGCGGCCGCGGTCCGCGGTTTCGGGAGGAGCGCCTGGAGCCGCCGCGCGACGTCGCGACGCGATCCGAAAAGGTTCGTCGCTTCGGCGGTATCGCTCGCGAGGTCGTAGAGCTCCGGGATCGGCAGGTGGACGAGCTTCCATCCGCCTTCGACGACGCCCGAGAGGGGCGCCCAGCCCCGGTTGAGCGAGGCGGACATCGCCTCGAAGTAGGTCGACTGCGGCTCCCCCGCGGCCGGAGTGGCGAGAGACCGCCCGGGCAGCCCCGCCGGAACGGGGAGGCCGGCTCGTTCCAGGATCGTCGGAAGGAGATCGACGTGGCGCGCGGCGGCCTCGTCGCGCCGGGGTGAGAGCGTTCCCGGCGCCCAGACGACGAGCGGCACCCGAAGCGTCGCCTCGTAGGCGAAGAGGCCGTGAGTCGCTTCGCCGTGTTCGCCGAGCGACTCGCCGTGGTCGGAGGTGACGACCGCGAGCGTCTCGTCCCGCGCCGGACCGAGCGCGTCGAAGAGCGGGCCGAGCGCCGCGTCCGCGGCCGACACCTCGCCCAGATACGG
>Ga0079215_10000372_pt1 | contig 10203 bp, 7 predicted proteins | sample NCControl_FD_77004 | JGI IMG/M metagenome (GOLD analysis project Ga0079215, IMG submission 77004) | Agricultural soil microbial communities from Utah to study Nitrogen management - NC Control | ecosystem: Environmental > Terrestrial > Soil > Agricultural land | place: USA: Utah | collected...
AGAACTCGAAAAGGTCAACCTGGAAAAGGAAGCCGCGGTCCGGGACCAGAACTTCGAGCGCGCCGCTTCGCTGCGTGACAGTGAGCGCGTGCTGCAGGGCGATATCCGGAAGAAGCAGGAAGAATGGGAAAAGCGACGGCAGTCGCACCGGCCGTCGATCAGCGAGGAGAACGTCGCGTTCATCGTGAGCCGGTGGACGGGAATTCCGGTCACGCGTCTGCGCGAAGCCGAAACGGCCCGACTGCTGCGCATGGAAGAAGAGCTGCACCAGAACGTGGTGGCGCAGGAAGAAGCCATCCGCTCGATCGCGCGCTCGATTCGACGCAGCCGTGCGGGCCTCAAGGATCCGAAGCGTCCAATCGGATCGTTCATTTTCTCCGGACCGACCGGCGTAGGGAAGACCGAGCTGGCACGGGCGCTCGCGAAGTTCCTGTTCGCCGATCCGGCCGCGTTGATCCGCGTCGACATGAGTGAGTACATGGAGAAGTTCTCCGTGTCCCGCCTGATCGGTGCACCTCCGGGCTACGTCGGTTACGAGGATTCAGGCACCCTGACGAAGGCCGTGCGGCGGAAGCCGTACAGCGTGGTGCTCCTCGATGAAATCGAGAAGGCGCATCCGGACGTGTTCAACATCCTGCTTCAGGTGCTGGACGAAGGTCACCTGACCGACAACTATGGGCGCGTCATCGACTTCAAGAACACGGTCGTGATCATGACGTCCAACGTCGGCGCCAAGGATATCTCGAAAAACAAGTCGCTGGGCTTCACCGCACCTGACTTCAAGGCGAGCTTCGAGCGGATGGCGGAGAAGGTGAAGGAGGAACTGCAGCACGTGTTCAATCCGGAGTTCCTGAACCGCGTGGATGACATCATCGTCTTCCATCCGCTGCAGCGCGATCACATTCGCCAGATCGTGGCGATTCTCCTCCAGGAGACGCGGAAGCGTTTGTCCGAGGAAGAACTCTCGGTGCGTCTGAGCGAGGCTGCCACCGATTTCCTGGTCCAGCATGGCTTCGACGAGCAGTATGGCGCGCGTCCGCTGAAGCGAGCCATCCAGCGCTACATCGAAGATCCGCTCAGCGAAAAGATTCTGGTGGCGGAGTTCTCCAAAGGTGACGATATCGAGATCGATGTCGCACCGGATGGCACCAAGCTCGAATTCCGGGTCCTGTCGCCCAGTCCCAACGCGTAAGCCTTCGGCGACAACTCTGTGTCGAATAAACCGGCCGGGTCTGAACCCGGCCGGTTTTGTTTGTGTATATTAGCCCCCATATGCTTCGCAAAGCCTTCTCATTATTGCTCTTGTCGGCCGTGCCCGCCGTCCTGTCAGCCCAACAACAGGACGTCAGCTCGGGGCGGTGTTCGACTCCTGATTCAATCGCCGTTCGCGGAAACCGTCGCGTAGACGTTGGAAACGTCGTCGCCACGACCGCATTGGTCCCCGGTACGCAGCTGAATTATCGAATCCTTCAGCGTGCGATCCGTGATCTCTATGAGACCGGAAACTTCGAGACCATCAACATCACGTGTGAGGTCAGCGCAGCGGACAAAGCGCTCCTCACGTTCACCGTTGTTGAGCGGCCCATACTGGAAGCCGTGCAAGTTCGTGGCGTGAATCGTCTCGGCGAGCGGACGATTCGCGATCTTGCCGAGCTGCCGCAGGCGAGGCCGCTCGATCCCGCTGCGGTTTCCCGCGCGATCTTCAAGATCGATTCGACGTACGAGAAGGCCGGGTATTACCTCGCGCGCGTCAGGGCGGAGTCCACCGTGGTTTCCGAGGGGAACGTGGGGCTTACGTTCATCGTGGAAGAAGGGCGACGCCTCGCACTGTCAGGACTCAAGGTCAACGGCAACACTCACGTGCCCGCCGAGGACATCGCCGGCGCGATGAAGACGAAGCCGGAGGGGTTCTGGTTTTTTCGCGCCGGAGAGATCAGTGACGATGAATACGCCGCCGACCTCGCGGAGCGGATACCAGCGCTGTATGCGCGACGCGGCTTTATCGATTTCCGCATCGCACAGGACACACTGCATATCGATCGGGAGCGCGGGAAGGCGTTGCTCGAACTGACGGTGGTCGAGGGTCCACAGTACAAGGTCGGTGAATTCGAGGTCGTTGGCGGACGCCATTACTCGGATGAGGAGATCCGCGCCTACTACCCATTCGAGAATGTTGGTCGACCGCTTACATCGCGCGTGACCGGTTTTCTGCTGCGCAAAACCCCGGTGCCGACCGATGTCTTCAATCAGGCGGCCTGGGAAGACGCGACGGGCCAGGTTCGTCAGGCGTATGCCAACGATGGCTACATCTACTCGGAAGTCGCGCCCGTCGTCGAGCGTCGCGTCACGCCCGACAGCATTCATTACGTCGACCTGCGGTGGGAAGTGAACGAAGGCGCGCCGGCGGTCATCAATCGCATCGAGATCATCGGTAACGACTACACGACGGAGACGTGCATCCGGGACCAGCTGGTCATCCTTCCCGGTGACGTCTACAACCAGCAGCGACTGATCCAGAGCTGGCAGAGTATCGGGAACCTCGGGTTCTTCGAGACGCCATTGCCGCCGCCCGACCAGCAACGTGTCAACGAGCAGGGCGACATCAATCTCATCTTTCGTGTGAAGGAGAGACGGACGGGGAACGTCAACTTCGGCGCGTCGATGGGGCAGGGCACGGGTTTCGGCGGCTTCATCGGCCTCGATCAACCGAACCTGTTTGGACTCTGCAAGCGCGGGGCGTTGCAGTGGCAGTTCGGGCGTTACTTCAATGACTTCAACCTGACGTATTCCGATCCGCGAATCAGGCAGTCGATGGTGTCCGGTTCGGTGACGGTGTACCGGACGATGGCGCGATACTACATCGCGGATCTGGGTCGCAGCCTCCGGACCGGTGGCCAGGTTCAGGTGGGCTTCCCTACGCCGTTTGACCTCTGGACACGCCTGTTCCTGTCGTATGCCGGCGAGGGCGTGAAATTCGGGAGCTCCGGCCTGTTAGGCGAAACGCAGGCGCTGTACGGCAACAATTCGTTCCGCTCTTCCCTCGGCGTCACCGTGACGCGGGACACCCGGGTCGGCACGCCATTCCCGACGGGAGGGGGCAGCCAGTCCATGAGTGTCACGTTCACCGGCGGTCCACTGGGTGGAACGTCTTCGTTCCAGCGTTATACGACCGAGACCAGCGCGTACGTCCCGATCGCGCAGATCGGCGGGACGAAGCCGGGGCAACAACCGATGATTGCCGTCGCCGGCCTGTCGACGCGCGGTGGCGCTGTCCTCGGCAGTACGGGCCCCTTCTTCTTCAGCCAGGAGTTTGCGCTTGGCGGCGTGCAGTATGGCGAACGCCTTCGCGGCTACGAGGAATTCTCGATCACGCCTGACGGCTACCTGATCGGGACAAGCACCTACAACGCCCAGCGGTCGTCGTTCGGCAAGGCGTTCTTCGCGACAACGGCGGAAGTTGGCCTTCGCATGAACCAGAGCCTGTACGTGAACACCTTCTTCGAGGCCGGAAACGTCTGGCGCCGGGCTCGGGAAATTGACCCGACGCGCCTTTTCCGGAGCCTTGGCGTCGGAGCCTCGATCATTACGCCGTTTGGCCCATTGGGGCTGGATTATGCCTACGGCATCGATCGCCTCGACCTCACGGGCAGACGAGCGCCCAAGTGGCAGTTACATTTCAGGTTTGGTCAGATCTTCTAGCTATTCCCCGGTGCTACCGGGGTGATCTCGGGGACGGGTGTACCACTGGGAGACCCGTCATCCCAACAAGGAGCGGAAATGGCACATTCGATAAAGACGGCCCTTCTGGGAGCGCTGGTTCTCCCATTGGTGGCGGGACTCGCGACGGCTCAAGGCGCTTCGGCGCAGGCGCCAAAGTTCGCCTACGTGGACTCGCGCATCATCCTGCAACGGGCACCCGGGTCTGCAGCTATTCAGGCGCAGATCACGAAGGAGCGGTCCGATGCACAGGCGTCCGTCGCCAAGTTGCAGGACTCGTTGCGTGTCATGTACGACACGTACCTGAAGGAGAAGGGGACGCTGACGGCGGCGCAGCAGGAGCAGCGCGAAAAAGCGCTCCAGGCGCGCAATGCGGATTTCGACCAGCGCGTGGGGCAGATGGATCAGGAAATGCAAAAGCGACAGTACGACCTGATCCAGCCCATGATGGTGCAGATCCGGGAAGTACTCGACGCCATCCGGAATGAAGACCACTTCACGTTCATCTTCGACATCGGAAACGATCCAGGCTTGATCGTTGCGGCCGACAAGAACCTCGACATCACTGAGCGAGTGATCGGGCGCCTCAAGCCGATCACCGTGAACGTGACAAGAACTGACTCGACCAAGGCCAACGCGGCGAAGCCGGCTCCGGCTGGGATAACCAAGCCCCCGACGAAGCCGCCGACGAAGTGATCGGCGCGGGCAACGACATCGGCACGAATAGCAGCGGTGAGGGTGTTCGCACTCTCACCGCTGCCGACATTGCGGCGGCCGCCGGCGGGGAATTGCGCGGCGATCCGGCCGCGAGAGTGGCCAGCATCGCGCCGTTGCATCGCGCGGGGCCCTCGGACCTGACGTTTCTGGCGGCGGCTCGTTATGCGCCGCTGCTGGCGGACAGGCGCCCGGGTGTCCTCCTCGTCACGCCCGAACTCGCGACCACACCAGGGTCCCCGCAATCGGTCATCATTGTCGAGAAGCCTGTGGAGGTGCTGTTAGGCATCCTTCCCCGGCTGTACACGCTGCCTCGCAGCGCGCCTGGAATCCATCACACGGTCTCACTGGGTCGCGGCGTGAGACTGGGAAAGGATGTTACCGTTGGTCCATACGCGGTCATTGGCGACGGCGCGTCTGTCGGGGACGACACCGTCATCGACGCCCACGTGGTGATCGGCGCCGGTGTATCGGTTGGGGCGAAATGTCACCTGTTCCCGGGCGTGACCCTGTATTCCGGTTCCAGCCTTGGGAGCCGGGTCATCGCGCATTCGGGGGTTCGCATCGGTGGGGACGGATACGGATACGTGTTCAGCAATGGCGCGCACCAGAAAATCCCGCATGTTGGCCGGTGCTTCATCCACGACGACGTCGAAATCGGTGCGAATACCACCATTGATCGTGGCAGCATCGACGACACGGTGATCGGTGCCGGGACCAAGATCGACAACCTGGTCCAGATCGGCCACAACTGCACCGTCGGACGACTCTGCCTGATCATGTCGCAAGTCGGCCTGGCCGGCTCCACACGGGTTGGAGACGGCGCAATTCTCGCCGGCCAAGTCGGCGTCAGTGGTCACCACGAGATCGGAGAACGCGCGAAGATCGGCGCACAGGCGGGCGTTTTCGGAGACGTCCCCGCGGGTGAGACATGGTCAGGATACCCGGCGCGGCCCCACCGCGAGTCGTTGCGTGCGTCAGCAGCGCTGTTCAAGCTGGCGGGCATGATCAAGCGACTCGAACGACTGCTCGAGGATCGCACGTGACCGCAAGCCGGCGCACCATCGCGCGTGAAACGGCGATCGAAGGCATCGGGCTTCACCTCGGGAAGGAATGCAGGATGTCATTCCGTCCGGCCGCGACTGGATCCGGTATCACTTTCATTCGCTCCGATCGGGGAGGCAAGCGATACCCGGCGACCGCCGACGTTGCGGTACTCGCTGAACGCCGCACGCAGCTCGGTGAAGGCGAGGACGCGCTGCACACGGTGGAGCACGTGCTGGCCGCTGTGTCGGGGGCATTCATCGATGACCTGGATATCGAACTCGATGGCCCCGAACCGCCGATTGCCGACGGAAGCGCGCAGCCGTTTCTCGCCGCACTCATGCAGGCTGGAGTTGCGTCGAACGGGGGCAAGGCGGACTATCTGACGATTCGGGCGCCATTCGTCCATAAAGACGGCGACTCGGAATACGAGGTCGCGCCGTGTGACCGACTCGACCTCGATGTCAGTATCGACTTCCCGCATCCGCTCGTGGGTGGCCAGCGCGGCCGATGGACGCTCACGCCGGAGACGTTTGCGTCAGAACTCGCTTCGGCAAGAACGTTCGGTTTTCAGCATGAGTTGGAGATGCTCCGCGAGAGGGGACTTATTCGCGGAGGATCAACATCGAGCGCGCTGCTGTTGGACGAGAGCGGTGTCGTGAACAACACCTTGCGATGGCCCGATGAATTCGTTCGGCACAAGGCGCTGGATTGTGTAGGCGACCTGGCCCTGGCCGGGAAGCGAGTCAACGCGCGAATCGTCGCGCGCAAGCCGAGTCATCGCGGTACGGTTACGCTGGTACGGGAGCTGGTACGACGTGCCCAGGAGGCTGATCGAGTGCTTGGAATCGATGAAATCATGCGGACCCTCCCGCATCGTTATCCCTTCCTCCTCGTGGACAGGATCCTCGAGTACGAAGCAGGGAAACGCGTGGTGGGACTGAAGAACGTCACGATCAACGAGCCGTTCTTCCAGGGACACTTTCCGGGGCACGCGATCATGCCGGGCGTCCTGATTGTCGAAGCGATGGCGCAGGTTGGTGGGATGTTGCTGATGGCCACGTCCCATCAGGGCGACAAGGTCGTGTATTTCACTTCACTGGATAACGTGAAATGGAGAAAACCGGTGCGTCCCGGTGATCAGTTGATCTTCGAGCTCGACGTACTGCAGATTCGCGGCCCGATGTGCAAGATGCACGGGGTGGCCAAGGTGGACGGGAACATCGTCTGCGAGGCCGATCTCGCAGCCATGCTGCGCGACAAATGACGACGATTCATCCGACAGCGATCGTTTCCGACCAGGCGCGCCTCGGCATCAACGTGCAGGTCGGGCCGGGCGTCATCGTCGGCGATGGCTGCGAGGTCGGGGACGACTGCATCCTCGAACCGAGATCCGTTCTCGAGCGAAACGTGAGGCTCGCGTCAGGCGTGCGGGTGGGGATCGGGTCGGTCCTCGGCGGCGATCCGCAGGACCTGAAATTCAAGGGCGAGGAAACCTGGGTCGAGATCGGCGAAGGGACGCGCATTCGCGAATACACCACGATCAATCGCGGCACCTCGCATTCGTTCCGGACGACGGTCGGCAAGGGTTGCTTCCTCATGTCGTATGTGCATCTCGCGCATGACTGCCACCTCGGTGACGGGGTGATCATCTCGAACGGGACGCAACTCGCCGGTCACGTCACGATCGAAGATCGCGCGATCCTCTCGGGGCTCGTTGCCGTGCACCAGTTCGTGAAGATCGGCAGGCATTCTTTCGTCGGGGGATGCTCGCGCGTCGCGAAAGACGTGCCGCCGTTTCTGAAGGCGGTGGGCAATCCCGTGAAGCTGTACGGCTTGAACAGCGTTGGACTGCAGCGCTCGGGATTCGACGAAAGCGTGATCCGCGAGTTGAAGCGCGCCTATCGACTGTTCTTCCGCTCCGAGCTCAACGTCTCCCAGGCCCTCGAGAAAGCAACGACCGAACTGAATCGCTCTCCCGAAGTCGAACATTTCCTCCGATTCCTCGAGGGAAGCGGACGGGGGGTCATCATCTGAACGCGACCACCACGCGGATCGGCGTAGTTGGTGCGGGCGCGCTGGGATTTCACCACGTGCGGATCCTGCGCGACCTGCCAGGTGCCCAATTCATAGGCTTTCACGACTTCCGCCCCGAGCGTGCTGACCAGGTCAGCCGCGAACTTGGCGTGCCGTCGTTCGGCGACGTGGCATCCCTCGTGGATGCGTGTGACGCACTGACAATCGTCGTCCCTACGCCGGCACACTACGACGTGGCTCGGGTGGCACTCGAGCATGGTCGTCACCTGCTGATCGAGAAGCCGCTGACCGCGACACTCGACGAAGCCGATGAGCTACTTGCCATCGCCGAGCGGACCGGTGCCTTGATCCAGACCGGGCATGTGGAGCGCTTCAACCGCGCGATTCGCGGTGCGCAGTCATACGTAGACCGACCGCGATTCATCGAAAGCGATCGGCTGGCGCCCTTCAGTCCCCGCGGAGCTGACGTCGCGGTCGTGCTGGACCTGATGATTCACGACATCGACCTGATCCTGACGCTGGTGGGCGAACACGTGGACCAGGTGCAGGCGGTCGGGATTCCCATCCTGACCGCGTTCGTCGACATCGCCAACGCCCGCCTGGTCTTCTCGTCAGGCGCTGTCGCCAACATCACGGCCAGCCGGGTGTCCCGTGAACGGATGCGCAAGCTTCGCATCTTCCAGCCGAGCGGGTACATCTCGCTCGACCTCGCCAGTGGTGAAGGGGAGTTCTACCGGCTGCGCAAGGAGCTCGATTTCGGCGAACTCGCGCGCTCACCGCTGGCGCTGGAGGCGTTCGTGGAGCGCATCGCCATCAGCGCTCCGGAAGGTGAACCATTGCGCCTCGAATTCGAGAGCTTCCTGGCGGCGGTGCAGGGGCGAGGCACGGTGGCGGTCAGTGGTCGTGCCGGGCGCGATGCCCTGGATGTCGCGCTGCGGATCCAATCGGAGATCGAGCGAACGCTGGTCACGGCAAGCCAGGCCGGTGGGCTCGGTGCGTGAGATCATGATCGTCGCCGGTGAGGCTTCCGGCGACCTCCACGCGGCGGGGCTGGCCGCGGCATTGCGAAGGTCCCATCCCGAGTGGCGCCTAACGGGAATGGGCGGGGCGCGCATGGTGGCCGCCGGCGTGGACGTCGCCGAGCGCACCGATACCACGGCCGTCATGGGCTTCGTCGAAGTCCTGCGCACGTTGCCGCGCCACTACGCGCTGCTGAAAGCCTTTCGCCGGCGCCTGGAATCCGGCGCCGTCCACTGCCTCGTCACGATTGACTATCCCGGATTCAACCTGCGGCTGGCGGCCGCCGCAAAGGCCGCGCGAGTGCCCGTGCTGTACTACATCACGCCGCAGGTCTGGGCATGGGGCGCCGACCGGTTGCCTCGCATGGCGGAGTTGATCACGAAGGCGGCGGTCATCCTGCCGTTCGAGGAGGAGCTTCTCCGCTCGCACGGCATCGATGCAACCTTCGTGGGTCATCCGCTGCTCGACCGGGCCCAAACCATGCCCGACCGGGCAGCCGCTCGTTCCGCGTTAGGCCTGGCTGCAGACGCGCCTGTCCTCGGGCTCTTTCCCGGAAGCCGGCAACAGGAGATCGATCGTCACATCGATGACTTCGTGCAGACGGCGCACGTGCTCCAGCGTGACCATTCCGGGTTGCAGGTCCTGGTCGCGACCGCGCCCGGTGTCGTGATTCCGGCCGATCGTTGCCCGTATCGCCAGGTTACCGAGTCGTCGCTGGCGGTGCTGCGTGCAGCGGATGCCGCCGTGTGCAAGAGCGGCACGACCACGCTGGAGGCGGCGGTCGCGGGTTGCCCGCTCGTTGTCGCGTATCGGACGAGCCCCTGGACGCACGCGATTGCCCGTCGAGTCGTTCGCATCCCACGGATCGGGCTGGTGAACGTCGTCGCCGGCAGGGAGGTGGCGCGCGAATTCGTCCAGTCCGAACTCGTGCCCGAGGCGATGGCACGGACGCTTTCGCCATTGCTGGTTGCTGAGAGTCCGGAGCGAATTGCCATCACGCGCGATCTCGCGGAAGTGCGCGGGCGCCTCGGCTCTCCGGGAGCGGCGGAGCGGGTGGCGGGCATGGTGGCGTCTCTCGTGGCATGAGCACCACAGCGCCTGACGAGTTGTCGTGGCGACGGCGGTTGCGCGTCGCGCTGATCACGACGGCAGGTGGTCTCGTCCTGAGGCTGCTCGGCTCCACATGGCGGATCCGGCGCATCGGCAACGAACACTTCGATTCCATGCTTGCGCGGAACGAGCCGTTCATCGTGGTCTTCTGGCACGGAGAGATCGTTCCCGTAACGTGGATCCATCGCGGAAGGGGCCTCGCTCCCGTGATCAGCAAACATGCCGACGGCGAAATCATCGCGCGCATCGTCGAAGGGCTTGGCTATCGCACTGTTCGCGGATCGACGACACGAGGTGGAGTGCGCGCGTTGCTCGAGGCCGCGCAGTACGTCAACGATGGCGTTACCGTGGGATTCACACCGGACGGACCAAGAGGTCCGCGGCATGTCTTTGCGCCAGGTGCATTGATTGTAGCACAGCGAACGGGAAGGCCAATCATTGCGCTTCGTGCAACCGCTTCGCGCGCGTGGCGGCTGAAGTCGTGGGATCGACACCTCATCCCGAAGCCGTTCGCGACGGTAACGGTCAGGTATTCGACGCCACAGTTTGTTGAAGCCGCCG
>Ga0079215_10000378_pt1 | contig 10171 bp, 11 predicted proteins | sample NCControl_FD_77004 | JGI IMG/M metagenome (GOLD analysis project Ga0079215, IMG submission 77004) | Agricultural soil microbial communities from Utah to study Nitrogen management - NC Control | ecosystem: Environmental > Terrestrial > Soil > Agricultural land | place: USA: Utah | collected...
AATTCGAATCAAACAAAATCCAAGCGTACCGTCAGACGGCCATTAATTCAGGCTGGAAAGAAGACGATGAATTCCGGGAACCGTCGGCGCGCAACAACTTGTCGACGGCGTGTAATACTATTTCGGGACGAATTTGATGGATGCAATCTTCCGTGCCCAGCGGACATCGCCGCCCGCCATGAGAGGCGCACGGCCGGCAGGAGAGCTGCCGCTGCACGACGATCGCGTTGTCGGTATAGGGGTAAAAGCCCAAATCGGGCGTCGTGGCGCAAAACAGCGCTACCGTCGGAATCCGGCACGCAACCGCAATATGCATCGGCCCACTATCGTTTGTCACAAACACGCTACAGCGGCTGATCGCGGCGGGCAATTCGCGCAAACCTATTTCTCCGACCAGATTGACGGCCACCCTGCCGCATTGTCTTTGCACGTCATCAACCACGGCGGCGTCATCCGCGCCGCCGAACAACAAAACTTGGCAACCCTGCTGGCGTAGCATCTGAATAAGCCTTGCGAACCCTTCCGGCGACCAGCGTTTGGTCGGCCATACCGAGCCGGGGCTTAAGCCTATGATGGGCCCGCTTTCGTCGATGCCAAAATCCTGAAGTTTCTGATCGACGACACCCTGGACCGCCGCATTCACCGGCAACTCAATCGTTCGCTGGCAATCCTCGGGGGCCAATCCGTAAGCTCGCAGGACCGACAAATTTCTCTCCACATCATGAAGGTTCCGGTCGCGCGCCGCCCTTTGATGGAAGAGAAACCAGCCTCGACTCTCCCGAAAACCGACGCGATGGGGAATGTTAGCCAAGTACAGAATCAACGCGCTGCGCATGGACTTATGGGGCGTCAGCGCAACGGTAAAGTTTTTTTCTTTCAGCCGAGCGGCCGTGCGCTGCAACCCGCGCCAGCCGCGGTCGGCGCTTTTTTTATCATAGGCGATAATTTCGTCGATCGCCGGATGATCCTGCAAAAGCTCCCGGCTCGCGGACAAACAAAGAACACTAAGTCTTTTGACTGGAAAGCGCCGCCGAACTTCGCTGATGAGCGGCAGCGTCAATACCGTGTCGCCGAGAAAACTAGTTTGGAGAATAAGAACATTCTCCCAACTGGACAACGACATACTGCTTACAGTCGGATGGCCTCGTCGATGAGCATCACGGGGATGTCGTCCTTGATCGGGTACATGAGATGACAGGCGTCACACACCAGTCCGTCATTGGTTGGGTTGAGATGAATATCGCCCTTGCATTGGGGACAGGCCAGAATATCCAGAAGCTCCTTGCTGATCGTCATCAAATCTCCTCCTTCAAGGTAATGATCCGGTCAAACATTGCCGCGCGCCAAGAAACTACGACGGCAAATCGTCAGCGCTGAAAGGGACAAAAGCATCACGGCCGCGATGATAGGCGCGTTGCGACTGCGCGGGATCGCGATTGACGAACGGCCGGTGATACATGGGGTGGCGCAAACTGCGCACCTCATGCTCAAGTGCGAATATCGGTTTGCCGTTGGCGGGATCAACGATGTCTTTAAAACGAAATTGGTGATTGTGCACGTCCTCCGAAATCAAGCCCCGGCTTTTCAAATATTCGTACGGTCCGGAAAAATTGGCGACATAGACCGCGATGTGATGCCCGTCGTAGGGCGCGGCCGGAGTTGCTATTTCACGGAAATTCAACCATTGGCAACGGCCTATTCTTACCCGCCCGTGCGCCCCCTCGGCATCGTTTTCCACGGCGACCGGCGCGTTAAACGCCGTCTGGTAAAAACCGATGATAGATTCCATTGCGCCGGGCCGAACGGCAAATTCCACATAGGGAATTCCCAGCGTCATATCGCCGAACCTCGGTTGGCTTTGATGGCAACGGTACCGATTGCCCCAGGGGCAAGTCACCGCAAGGTAATCGGTACTTCGGTCGAAGGAAAATTGACTACCTTTCAGTCCATCCGCGACCGCTTGTAGACGGCTCTCGAGCGCATCGAGATCCGGCACGACGACGCCGATATGGCCGTCGATGATCTGTGCATTGCGCGTCGGCAAGTGAAACTGCTGTTCGCCGACATTGATCCACATGTTGGTGAGACCCACGGTGAGATAGGGATCGCGCGTAAAACCGAGTCCGACGATGTAAAAGAGAATCGCCAGGGCCTGATCGGGAACCTGAACATTGATATGTTCGAGAGCGATGATATTACCGACATCTTCTTCTGCATATGAGTTCATAACCTACCTCGTAGCGGCTAGCTGTATGCCGCTTATCAGAGACCGTAGTGACTAATCAACGCCTGTAGTTTCGCCGATCCAGGCCCACTCCTCGGCTAACCCCTGCTCCAGGCCGACTCTCGGTGAGTAACCCAGCTTGCTCCTTGCTTGGTCGAGTCGCGCGCTTGTATGTCTGACGTCGCCTCTTTGGCGGTCGAAACGCCTGAGTTTCGCTCTTCGGCGGGCGATTCTCTCAGCCACGGAAATGGCGTGGAGCAAGCTCACCTCCGAACCGCCGCCGAGATTGAAAACTTCCCCTTGGCCGGGGTAACGGGCCGCGGCTAGCACCCCATCGACAATGTCGGCGCAGAACGTAAAATCACGGGTTTGCTCGCCATCATCGTAGAGCGGAACTTCTTCGCCGCGCAGCAAAGCGCGCATGAAAATATGAAAAAACATGTCCGGCCGCTGCCGCGGCCCGTAAACCGTAAAAAACCGCAACGCCACAGCGGGTACAGCGAAAGCTTGCCAATAAAGATGGCAGAGATGTTCGGCGGCCAGCTTCGTAGCACCGTACGGAGAAATCGGCCGGGTGCCGCCGTCCTCGCGCATCGGCAAATCGTTCGTGTCGCCGTACACCGATGACGTCGATGCGTAGACGAATTTGGCCAGCTGCAGATCCTTGGCCGCTTCGAGCAAAAGCTGCGTCGCCGTAATATTGTTTTCGGTATAACGGTAAAATTCGGCGCCCCAACTTGATCTCACGCCAGGCTGCCCGGCGAGATGAAAAACATAAGAAACATCGCGAAGGAGATTTTGCAAATCTACGCGCAATAGGTCTGCGGCGACAAAAACGAACTTCGCGTTGCCTTTCAAGGACGCCAAGTTCCTCTCTTTGAATCGGCGCGGATAGTTATCGAGGAAATTGTCGACGCCGACAACCTCATAGCCTTCGGCCAACAGCCTTTCCGCCAGATGAGAACCGATAAACCCGGCTACCCCCGTGACAAGTGTCTTCATTCTACGATTTTTCGACTGTCGCCGTTTGTTGAATGATCAAGAATCCGCTGCGTTGCTTGCCAGAGGTCGATGGTTGAAGCGACTTCGCTATCGTTGATTGCCAGCGGCGGCGGCGACACCCCGATCAAGAGCGCGGTCGCGCTAGCTCGTTCGGCAAGCTCGATATCGGTCCTTTGGTCGCCGACGCCATAAGAGACCGCGGGATTCAACCCGATATCCTCGCAGGCGCGCTCGATCATACCGCTATTCGATAAACGCCCTTACCTTCCACGGGATGATGCGGACAGTGGTAAATAGCATCAAACGTGACCCCGCTGTGCGCAAGTCGCGCAGCCAGCGCGCGGTGAATCTCGCCGAGATCCGCTTCCGACATGCAACCGCGGGCAATCGCTGATTGATTGGTAATCACACGAGCTTGAATCCTTAGTCATGCAATAGGCGCAGCGCCGCTGGAACTCTCGGTAGAATTTCGACCTGATCCGCACGCCGCAAATAACCCACATCGCGAATCAACGTGCCATTGCGATCGAGAAACACAGTTGCGCCACGAGTTCGATCGCCCATCATGCACGCCGGCTTGGCTGAATTCTTTCAATAACGGCATCGACGAGACCTGATCCGTTCTCCACCGCCATCGCGACTCGCAACGCCATAAGCTTGTCCTTGGAAAATGGAAACCGCTGCAGCTTCACAATATCCTTCTCAGTTGTAACGATCAAATCCACCAGCCGGCCCATCCGGTTAATTTCTTGCCAATCGCTGGTCGTGTAAAAATGGTGATCGGGGAATTCCAAAGTGTTGACGATTTCACCATCGTATTCGTGAATAATCCGGTACAGGCCGCTGGGATCGGCGACTCCAGAAACGGTCAATATTTTACTCCGATAAAGCCACGACAAAGGATATTCCTTTAGGCGCTCGGAGTTAAACCCAACCAAAGACACCGCCCGCAGTGAAGCGCTATATGAACCCGCCGCGCGACCTTTCGGAATGATGTCGTTCCAAGCGCTCTGGGCTGCAGTCACGAGTATCAAGTTGGAGCGGCGAAGATTCTTTCGGGGCTCGCGAAATGGCCCAGCGGGAAGCATCCAACCCGAGGTTTCTGCACCCAATAGCAATAGGTCCACATCTCTCTTTAGTCGCCGGTGTTGAAATCCGTCGTCCAGAATAAACACGTCGATTTCGGTCGCGCCCAGCAGCTCGGCCGCAGCCTCGCTGCGGTTCTTACCAATCCCGACGTTCTGGCCGTAAAGCCGGGCCATCATGAGCGGCTCGTCGCCGGCCTTCAGAACGTCTTCCTCCTTAATCGCCAAACCGCCTTCCTGGGGTCGGAGGATCAACGACTTTCTCTCTTGACGTCGATAGCCACGGGACAAAATGCCGACCCGCCAGCCGCGCTCTTGCAACTCTCGAGCGAGCCATAAGCAAGTGGGAGTCTTGCCGGTTCCTCCCACCGTAAGATTGCCGATGCTGATAACCGGCCGGGGCAATCGCAGCGATTTTAGCCAACCCCAGCGAAAAAGCAGATTGCGCAGCTGCATCCCCAGACCATAGAATAACGACAGCGGCAGCAAAATTGCCCATAAGAATTTTCCGCGAATACCCCTTCGCTCCCATACCTGGCGGGCCAAGGCATCGGTCATGGCCGCAGATAAAAGCAACGAACGACAGAGTACATCATAAGTAACGCTCGGCCAGCTTGAGATTGAGGCTAAGCGCGCCGCGATTTGCACCCGCGACGGCGGAAGCTCGTTCGCCCATCCGCTGGCGCGTCCCGGTATCGCCTAGAAGGTTAACCAGAGCACGCGACAGACCAACCGCGTCACGCACCTCGATGGCGGCGCCGCTACGCTTCATTTCCTCCGCGATGGTCCTAAAATTGGCCATGTACGGGCCGAACAAAATCGGCTTTTCAAAGCGTGCGGGCTCCAAAATATTATGGCCGCCGTAATTGACAAGACTCCCGCCGACAAAGGCGATATCCCCAGCTGCAAAAAACTCCGGTAACTCGCCGACGGTATCCAGCAAGAGAACGTCTTGGGCAAAGTATTCTTCGGCCGCGAGGCGGCTTTTGCGCTGAAACGCGAACGGACTGCTCAACAACAATTTCTCGACTTCGTCGAATCGCTCTGGATGGCGCGGCGCCAGCACAAGCGAAAGCCTGGGAAACTGCGCCCGGGCCGATTTGAGAGCCGCGAGCAGGATCTCTTCCTCGCCGCGATGGGAGCTGCCCGCAACCACTAATTGGCGGGACGTGTCTCGCAACGCGAGAATTCTTCGCCATCGATTGTCGATATTTCGCGATGCGAATTTTAAACTGCCGACCACCGCGACTTTGTCTTTCTCAGCGCCCAATTTCGCCGCTCGCGCGGCGTCGGCCGGCGACTGCATGCCGAGCACCGAGAAGAATCCCAGCACGCGCCGGAAAAACGCGCGCGCGATTGAATAGCGCGCGAAAGCCTTCTCGGAGATTCGCCCGCTCAAAAGCAAAACGGGTATGCCCCGGCCAAACGCGGTACGCAAAAGGTTCGGCCAAATCTCCGTTTCGATAATGATTAATATCGCCGGCTCAAATGCGCTCAGAGCACGCCGCACTGACCAGGGGAAATCCAAAGGCAAGTAAATTGCGGTATCGACGCCGCGAATTTGACGCGCGATCCGATTACCCGTAGCGGTGAATGTCGAAAGCAGCACTTTGCGGTCCGGGCGATGCGCCTTGAGCTCTCTGATGAGCGGTTCCGCAGAGCGAACCTCGCCCACCGAGGCGGCGTGGATCCATAGCGGTTTTGCCCCGGCGAAGGATCGACAAACAGCTTTCGGGTAAAAGCCCCATCGCTGGGCAAACCCGTCGCGGTAGCGAAGCCCGAGTAATAATGCCAACGGCAAGGCGGGCAGTGATATGACTAAGACAAAAACCAAGAGCAGATTATAAACTAAGTACCACATGGCCGTGCCGCAAATTAATGCAACACCTCGCGCTCTTCCGACTCACTGTCCTCCAACGCTTGAATCGCGTACAACCTGCTATACTCGCCGCTCATGCGCAGGAGTTCTTCATGCGTCCCCTCTTCGGCCACTCCACCGTCGACCAGAACCACGATCCGGTCGGCTTTTCGGATCGTCGACAGTCGATGGGCGATGACGATGGTGGTTCGCGTCGCCATAAGAGTTTCAAGCGCCTCCTGAACCAAGCGTTCGGACTCGGCGTCGAGAGACGATGTCGCTTCGTCGAGAATTAGAATGGGGGCATTTTTGAGCAAAGCGCGGGCGATGGCCAAGCGCTGGCGTTGCCCGCCGGAAAGTTGCATCCCCATCTCTCCGATCACCGACTCGTAACCATTGGGCAGTGTTAAAATAAACTCATGGGCATTGGCCGCCTTGGCGGCGGCAATAATGTCCTCCATGCCCCGCCCGGGCTCACCATAAGCGATGTTATTGCGGATCGTATCATTGAAAAGAAATGTATGCTGGGTCACGATCCCAATCTGGGCGCGTAGGGAGGGCACCGTGAGATCACGAACATCAACCCCGTCGATCGTGACCCGCCCGGCGCGCACGTCATAAAATCTTGGGATGAGATCCACCAGAGTGCTCTTGCCTACTCCGCTCATTCCCACCAGCGCGACCCTTTGTCCGGCTTCGATCCTAAGGTCGACGCCCTTGAGGACAGGCGCGTCTTTATAGGCGAAACTAACTTGATGAAACTGAATACTCTTTGAAAACGGCCGGGCAACTTGCGCATCCGTCTTGTCGGCAATTTCCGGCGCCTCATCGAGGATTTCGAAAACCCTTTCGGCGCCGGCGAGCCCTTGATGAACTGCGGTATACGTTCGAGCTATCCCTTTAAAGGGTCCGTACATCAGAAACATCGCCGCCATAAACGCCATAAACTCACCCTGCGTCCGGCCGCCGTTGATAACGCTCCAGCCGCCGTACCAGACCACCGCGCCGATCCCGATTGAGGCCAACATCTCCATCGACGGCGCGACAATGGCCTTGATCCGACTCGCCCGCAGCGACTGCTTGAACAGACGCCAATTTTCTTGCTGATATCGTTGGTCTTCGTACTTCTCCATTCCGAACGCCTTGACGATGCGATTGCCTTGAATACTTTCCTGCAAGAGAGCGGTAAGGGTGCCGGTGCGAATCTGTCCACGCCGAGTAAAACGCTTGATCTTCCGACTCAGGCGCATGATCGGCAAGACAGAGGCGGGGAAGACGACAAACGCCATCGATGCCAAGAACCAATCTTTCATAAACGCGACGACCATCAAGGCGCCCAACGACACTGCATCCTTCATGAATGAAGCCAAAGCGTCCGTGATCGCATAGCGTAAAAGATGAACGTCGCTATTTACCCGGGCAAGCAGCGTACCGGTCGGATGTCGATAAAAAAATGATACGGAAAGCGCCTGGAAATGACGGTTTAATCCGTTCCGGACGTCGTTGATGATTCGCAAGCCGACATAATCGTTAAAATAGCTCTGGCCGAAATTCATCAATCCTCGGAAAGCAAAAATTCCCACAATCACGCCAGGCAAATACGTAAGAGCGGTCTCATCCTTGCTCGTAAATACATCGTCGATGATTCGCTGAACCAGAAACGGCAATACGCCGTCGGTCGCGCCGAACGCGACCATGCACATCATCGCCAGAACAAAGTACGGCCAGATATAAGGTTTTAGATAAGCAAGCAGGCGAATGTAGATTTTCACTTGAAAGTATTTCCTATGTCATCATGCCAAGGGCAAGATCGGCGACACGGTCCGCCGCTCCGGCGCCGCCGAGATGCTCCCTCAGCTTTGTCAATTTCGTGATGATGCCGGCGCGAACCTGTGTGTCATCGAGAAGGACTCGACTCTCCGCCATGATGCGCTCCGGATTGGCGTCATTTTGGACGAGCTCCGGCACAACCCGCTCTCCCGCGATCAAATTAGCCATGCCGATATGGTCGACGCGCACGAGCAGACGCGCGATGATGTAAGTGAGCCAAGAGAGCCGGTAAACGATGATCATCGGCCGACCCAGCAATGCGGTCTCCAACGTCGCGGTGCCGGAAGCGGTCCACACCAAATCAGCGGCGTGAATCGCTTCGTAGCGCTCGTCACTCACAAGCGGGATCTGCAGGGACGGATCAGCTAAACCGGCGGCCAAGTCCGCCTCGTCAATGGTGCTCGCGCAGACGCAAAAAAACTGAATCTCTCTTTCTTCGCGCAGACGTCTCGCCGCTTCGCGCATCACCGGCAAGTGACGGCTCACTTCGCTGTGCCGGCTTCCTGGCAACAACGCGATGGTCAACTTGCTCGGATCCAAGCCAATCTTCGCCAGCGTCGATGCACGGTCATTGACCGCTTTAACCGATTCCAACAACGGATGACCGACGAATGTCGCCTTAACCCCGTGGCGTTCGTAGAACGCCGCTTCGAAGGGAAATATCACCGCCATCTGATCTACCCAACGGGCGATCTGACGGACCCGACCTTTACGCCACGCCCAGATTTGCGGGCTCACATAGTAAAGCACCGGAATCTTTAAAGACTTGGCGAGCTTTGCCAGACGCAAATTAAAATCCGGAAAATCGATCAACACCAGCAGGTTGGGACGCCGTTGCTTCAATGTGTGCTTCAGCAAATTATAGCCGCGCCAGAGATTCCCGGCATTGCCGATCAATTCGACCAGACCCATTCCGGTGAGCTTGGCAACGCTGAATAACGTCTCAAATTGCGTCCGACCGAGTTGCTCGCCGGCAACGCCGTAGATCTTGAGCACCGCATCGCGCTTATGCAGAGCTTTTACGAATTGGGCGCCGTGCACGTCGCCGGACGCTTCACCGACTACCAACATAATTTCTTTTTGCCGCCGCGCCACGATAGGAGTGAAATTTCCGCAGATTAAAGCTGGGCGCTGATCATCGAGGCGATCTCGAGCGCCCGCAATCCCTCGTCTCCGTCCACGAGCGGCAAAGCACGGGTCCGCACACACTCGAGAAAGGAATCGATTTCATCCGCCAACGCGTCGCCGTCCTTGATCTCGATATTTTCGGCGCGAATACCGAGCCAACCGGCACCCGGCGCCGGCTTATAGTAGATCTGAGCCCGCCGCTGATCATAGTCGATCGAGATATAGGCGTCCGGTTGAAAAATCCGAATTTTGCGCTCCCGCTTGATCGATACCCTGCTGGACGTGACGTTGGCGATACAGCCATTGGCAAACTTGATCCGCGCATTGGCGATATCAGGTTTGTCGGTCAGAACCGGCACCCCGACCGCCTCCATTCGCTCAACGGGCGAACGAACCAAGCTCGAAATAACGTCGATGTCGTGAATCATGAGATCCAAGACCACGTCAACGTCCGTGCCGCGCTCAACGAATGGCGCCAATCTGTGACATTCGACAAATTTGGGCTCTTTGATCACTCCCTCAAGCTGTCGGATGGCGGGATTGAAACGCTCCAAGTGTCCGACCTGAAGGATCACATTTTTGGCCTTGGCAGCGGCGACCAAATCGCGCGCTTCCGAGATGTCCGCGGTGAGCGGCTTTTCGACCAAAACATCGATGCCTGCCTCGATAAAATCGCGTGCCACCTGAAAATGGAAACGGGTCGGCACGGCGATGCTGACGCACTGCACTCGGCCGAACAATTCGCGATAATCGATCAGTATATCCGCGCCAAGCGGGGCACCGATTTCCCGCGCGCGATTTTGATCGGTATCGACAACCGCGACCAGTTTTGCCTTGGGCGAGGCAGCATATTTCTCGGCGTGAAACTTGCCGAGATAACCGACGCCGACTACAGCCGTAGGAGTAACACCTGCCATAGACCTAGTAACTCGCCGCGCTCACTCCGACCACGGCAATCCCGAATTCGTCCGCCTGTCGCAACAACTCTTCCTTTTCCAACAAAATTGTCTTTCCGGCTTCGACGGCCAGCGCCGCGGCATCGAT
>Ga0079215_10000379_pt1 | contig 10170 bp, 7 predicted proteins | sample NCControl_FD_77004 | JGI IMG/M metagenome (GOLD analysis project Ga0079215, IMG submission 77004) | Agricultural soil microbial communities from Utah to study Nitrogen management - NC Control | ecosystem: Environmental > Terrestrial > Soil > Agricultural land | place: USA: Utah | collected...
ACGTTCATCCAATCGACGGCGGCTTCGAGTGCACCCTTAACATCGAAGAAGTCGAGCTCGCGATCGGCCTGTGCTTTGTTTTCTTCGACGGCGGCGCCGGTCGCGATCATCGCCAGCGCCAACGGCTCTTCGGGTAGTTGACCGTCCAGGGAAATGCCAAAAACACGCCCAATTTCGAACAAACGGACGTCGCGAATGCCGTGATTAAAATTGTGACGAAGCGAATTCATCAGGCCCGGCAAAAGGCTCGAACGCATCCACGTTGCATCTTCAATAATCGGGTTCTTGAGTTCAGTCTGTCCTTCTTGATTCAACGCTGGGATCAGCGGAAACTGTTCGTCACGGCTGGTGAAACTAAAAGTGATCGCCTCATCGTAACCGCAGGCGTTGAGCGCACGCCGCAACGAACGCTGGTTCATCTCGCTCGGTTGATATTCACCAGGTATGTTCGAAGGTGGTAGTTCTGAAGCGATCCTGTCGTAACCCGCATGGCGCGCAATCTCTTCGACCAGATCTTCTTCCTGCTCGACGTCGATGCGCCACGACGGAACTTCGACGGTGAATTTCTCGAGCGGCAGATAGTCGGATTTGAAACCGAGGCCGGTCAGGATCCGCACGACCTTGTCGCGTTCGACTGTGAGAGACGTCAGTTCCTTCACACGATCCGGACGAAACTCCACAATACGCGGGACGAAAGGTTTCGGATAGACGTCAATCGCGTCCTCGGTTGCAATACCTCCTGCAAGCTCGCCGATCAATTCGACACAACGCTCCTGCGCACGCAGAACGTTCTCGCGATCGGCGCCGCGCTCAAATCGTCGTGACGCTTCAGTGTCCATGCCCAGGCGCCGCGCAGTGTGTCGCACTGAATTTGGATCGAAGTAAGCGCTCTCGATCAGAACATCGGTGGTGCTGATGGAGATCTCTGAGTCTTCGCCACCCATGATCCCAGCGAGTGCAACCGCATTTTGAGCGTCTGCGATTACGAGCATCTCTTCGGTGAGCTCGCGATCGACACCGTCGAGCGTGCGCAGCTTCTCTCCGCGACTAGCACGGCGCACGATGATTCGCCGGCCGGATAGTTTTTGAAGGTCGAAGGCGTGCAACGGCTGGCCTGTTTCGTGAAGCACGTAGTTGGTGATGTCAGCGACGTTATTGATTGGGCGCTGACCGATGCCTTCGAGACGTTTGGCAAGCCAGTCGGGCGATGGTCCAATCTTGACGCCGCGCACGAGACGAGCAGCATATCGCGGACACAGATCCGGGTCCTTAATTTCCACGGATGTTAGATCCGCTGACCGACCGTCGATCTTCACGGATCGCGGTTCCGGCAGGCGTAGTTCCTTGCCCTCGATTACCGTCACCTCCCGTGCAATACCGACGTGCGAAAGACAATCCGGCCGGTTCGACGGCACTTCAACGTCGAGCACTGAATCGTCGGCGTGCGACTCGACCGCGTCGATCGCCAGGCCGACCATTGTCAGCCGCTCACGCAGCTCATGCGGCCTGAGGCCCGTGTTCGTTAACTCCCGTAACCAGTGGTAGCTAATCAGCATTTATCCGTTCAAATTTCGAAGTTTTACTCAAACTGCTCCAAGAACCGCACATCGTTCTCGAAAAGCAGTCGAATGTCGTCGAGCTCGTACATTAACGCGCACATTCGGTCGATTCCCAATCCAAACGCAAAACCCGAGTACTTTTGCGGATCGACGTCGACGGCGCGCAGCACGTTCGGATGCACCATGCCGGATCCGCCCAGCTCTATCCATCCGGAGTTCTTGCAAATCCGGCAACCACTCCCTTTGCATTTGAAGCAACTAAAGTCGAATTCCGCGCTGGGCTCAGTGAACGGGAAATAGGAAGGCCGGAAGCGCGTCACGGTTTCGGGACCAAATATCCGCCGCAGAAACTCCGCGACTGTCCCCTTCAAATGAGCCATTGTTATCCCGCGATCGACACAGAGACCTTCAACCTGGAAGAACATCGGGTTGTGTGTGGGATCGGGCGTGTCGCGCCGGAACACACGTCCCGGCGCAATCATTCGCACCGGTACGCCACGGCGCTGCATCGCGTGAATCTGCACGGTAGATGTTTGCGTCCGGAGCGCGAAACCCTCGGTCGTGTAGAACGTGTCCTGCGATGCGCGCGCTGGATGGTGTTCCGGAATATTGAGTGCGTCGAAGTTGTAGAAGTCGGTTTCGATCTCGCGGTCGTCTTCAATCGCGTAACCGAGCGCCACGAAGACGTCCTCGACGCGTTCGCGCAGTAGTGTAATCGGGTGCCGGTGGCCAGCGCGTGGACGACGGCCCGGCATAGTCACGTCGATGCTCTCACGAGCAGTTCGCTCCGCTTCAATGTGACCCTTTAAACTTGCTTCAATCTTTTCGACCATCTGGAGCATCGCATCCTCGTGCGACTGAACCACTTGACCGAAAACAGGGCGCATTTCCGGAGCAACGCGGCCGATTAACTTCTTGGACGCGGCCAGGGCGCTTTTCTTGCCAAGGTGACGCGCACGAACTTCAGCAAATGCGCGTTCCTCCGCGATCGCTGTCTCCAGGTCGATCTGAGACAACTGCGAAGGCTCACAAAAGCGAACAAAGCGTTCGATGTCCTGGTCGAACGCTTTGCGGGCTGCTTGTACCTGACGCTCAGGTGATTGTTCTGGTTGGCTTTGTGTCATCACCAAACTAGTTTTTCTTCACCGCGACCCACTTGCCTTGTAACTGCCCGGCAAAATCGAATTCGCCTGAGAGTTTTCCTTCGACAATCATGGCGCTCATCGAAATCACGCCATTCTGACCCTCGATCTCGAACACCAGTTTGCCGTCTTTCCATGAACCGTTTTTGATCTGCGATTCGCCCAGCTGCGAACTGCTGCTTCCGGTCACGGTCTGGCCGTCGATCTTCAACACGAGCACAAACGGAAACGGCTGGCCCTGAGCATCGGCCACCCCGTCCCACTCGCCATTCAAGTTAATGGCACCCGCTGGTGCGGATTCGGCTGGTTCTGTGGGTGAAGCCGCAGCCGTAGTCGTGACTTTCTTGAGTTCGAGAGTTCGCTTGGCCGTACCGAGGGTCCAATCGCCAGTGATGAGGGTCCAATCGCCAGTGATCTTGTCGCCATCGACGAGAGCGCTAACCGTTCCATCTTTCGCCGCCGCACCTAGCTTCAACGAGAGCTTGGAAGCAGCCAGCGTGCCTTCTGAGATGTCGATTGCGGTCTCGCCTTTCATTAGACGGCCGGTAATTTTGCCGCCGTCGTTCTTGAGTTCGAGCGACACCTTTTCATCGGCGGCCCCGGCAGTCTTCGCTGTTCCCTCATACTTCCCGGACACCGTGTCCTGGGCCAGAGCAAACGACGCGCCCAGCACAAACGTAAGGACGAACAAGCCGGCAGTGCGGCTGAAACTTCGGCTAAAACTTTGGATAGTGTGGTTCACTGGTTCGTTTCCTTTCAAAAAACTCTTACGCCGCCTTGTTACGCTGCTCGCTTTCGAGCGCGTTCTTCGCCTGCTCGGCGACGCTCGCGAACGATTCAGGCTGATGCACGGCGAGATCGGCAAGGACCTTTCGGTCGAGTTCGATATTGGCCAGTTTCAGACCATGCATGAGTTGTGAATAGTTCAGGCCATTCAAGCGGGCAGCAGCGCCGATGCGCACGATCCACAGGCTGCGAAAGTCGCGTTTCTTCAACTTCCTTCCGGTGTAGGCGAAGTTCAACCCACGCTCGACGGATTCTTTCGCAGAGCGATAAAGCTTCGACTTGGTGCCGCGATAGCCTTTGGCCAGTTTCAATATCTTCTTGCGTCGTTCGAGACGCTTATTGCCACGTTTTGCTCTGGGCATAATTAATCCCCTTTCTATTTATAAAGACGAATACTTTTGTTTTAGTCGCGGCCGTACGGCAACATGTCAGTTACGCGCTCGTGATCGGACTTGGAGACGAGAACGTCGATGTCGAGCTGACGTTTACGCTTGTTCGTCTTCTTGGTCAGGATGTGTCGCGCGTGCGAATGGCCGCGTTTAATTTTGCCGGTGGCAGTGAGGCGAAACCGCTTCGCCGCCCCCTTGTGTGTCTTTAGTTTTGGCATCTTCTTAACTAACCTTTCGCTGTAATTCGTTGTACTTGCTTAGTGGTTTGTACTTGTTCTTTGCGCGCTATCCGAACTCACGCTCTAACTCGAAAGATTCGCGAGCGAAACAAAGTACAAAGCACCAAGCTCTTCGTTACTGATTTGGTGGCGCGCTGGTCTGCGCATCCTGCTTTCCACCGGATTTGTGCCGCTTGGGTCCGAGGATGATGAACATCTGGTTCCCTTCCATTCTCGGCCGCGCCTCGACCTCACCGACGTCCGCCAGGTCTTGCTCCAACTTCTCGAGAATGCGCGCGCCGAGCTCACGGTGCGTCATCTCACGTCCGCGAAACCAGATGGTCGCTTTTACTTTGTCGCCATCCTGGAGCCACTGGCGGGCATGTTTCATCCGGTAGTCGTAGTCGTGATCGTCGGTTCCGGGCCGAAACTTAACTTCCTTGACCGTGATCGTGACCTGCTTCTTCTTGGCCTCGTTCGCTTTCTTCTTCGCCTCGTACTGGTATTTGCCAAAGTCGATGATCCTGCAAACAGGGGGTTCGGCGTTCGGCGCAACTTCCACGAGGTCCAAACCTTTATCGCGCGCGGCGCGGATGGCGTCGCGCACGTCCATCACACCGAGTTGCTCTCCTTCCTCGCCAATGACCCGAACTTCGGGCACTCGAATTCTTTCGTTAATACGAACCGGCGGCACACGCCGGTTATCAGGACGCTGACCGCGACCTCGAAAGCCTGTAGCTATTGCTGCACCTCCTAAGTAACGTCTCGAGTCGACGATCCTGATAGCGAAGTCAGATCCTCGACTCAGAGACTAGTTGTTGGTTAACGCGCGCTTTTCAACCAAACGCCGCGCCATCTCCTTGAATTCTTCAATCGACATCACGCCGATGTCGCCCTTTGCGCGTTCGCGAACCGCAAGAGCGCGCTGTTCCTTTTCACGATCGCCGACGACGAGCATGAATGGAACCTTCTGTAACTGTGCGTCGCGAATCTTCGCGCCGATTTTTTCGCTTCGCAAGTTGGCTTCGACGCGGAAACCGTTAGCAAGCAGCTCACGTTCGAGTTCCTGCGCGTAGTCGTTGACGCGATCCGTGATCGGCAGCACCGCGACCTGCACCGGCGCCAGCCACAGCGGAAACGCACCGGCGTAATGCTCGATTAACACGCCGAAAAAGCGCTCTACTGAACCAAATAGCGCCCGGTGGACCATCAACGGCTGATGCGGTTTGTTGTCTTCGCCGATGTATTCCATTTGGAATCGCTTCGGCAGATTGAAATCAAACTGCACGGTCGTCAATTGCCAGTTGCGGCCGATCGCATCCTCGACTCGGATATCGATCTTCGGACCGTAAAACACGGCCTCACCTTCGACGCGCGTGTACGCAATGTTTCGTGAGTTAAGCGCGTCGACAAGCGCGGCTTCCGCGCTGTCCCAGTCTTCGTCGGAACCGAGATAGTTCACGTTCGGATCGTTGCCCCGAACCGACAGTTCGACCTTGATGTCTTTGAAGCCGAAGACTTCGTAGACATGAAAGGCGAAGTCGATGCAACCGAGGATTTCGCCGCGAATTTGCTCGGGCGTGCAGAAAATGTGAGCATCGTCCTGCGTAAACCCGCGCACACGCGTCAGTCCGTGCAACGCGCCGGAAAGTTCGGCGCGATAACACGTGCCGAGCTCAGCGTAACGTAACGGGAGATCGCGATACGAGCGTTGTCCCGTCTTGTAAATGCCGATATGAAACGGGCAGTTCATCGGCTTGATCCGGAATTCCTGCTCCTCAAATTCCATCGGCGAAAACATTGAATCGGCGTAGTTCTCTTCGTGGCCGCTCGTGAACCAGAGCTCGCGTTTTGCGATATGCGGCGTAAAGACCAGGCCGTAACTTCTCTTCAGCAACTCTTCACGCAGAAAGTCTTCCATCGCTTTCCGGATGGCGCCGCCCTTCGGATGCCACATGACGAGGCCCTGGCCGTACTCCTCTTGAATCGAAAAGAGGTCGAGCTCGCGACCCAGGCGGCGATGATCGCGCTTTTCCGCTTCCTCGCGTTGCTTCAGCCAAGCGTCGAGCTCTTCTGCCGAGAAGAATGCCGTGCCGTAGATTCGCTGCATCTGCGGTTGCGATGCGTCGCCCTTCCAGTAAGCGCCGGCGAGTGAGAGCAGTTTGAACGCGCGAAGCTTGTTCGTGTTCGGCACGTGCGGACCGAGACAGAAATCGATGAACGGCGAGCCGTCGATGTAGTAGACGCTGACTTGTTCGCCAGCTTTTTCGTCGATCAGTTCGCGCTTGAGGGGCTCGTCGCGTTCGTTGAAAACGCGGAGCGCCTCGGCCTTCGAGATCATTTCCCGCCGATAGCTGAGATTTTGACTGGCGATATGCTTCATCCGTTTCTCGATCACGGGAAGATCGGCTTCCGTGATTGGCCGCGGCGTGATTACGTCATAGAAGAAGCCATATCGCGGGTCGTCGAGCAGTGCCGGACCGATACCGAGTTTCGTGCCAGGGAAGAGATCGAGCACAGCAGCGGCAAGCAAGTGGGCGGTCGAGTGACGCAGCACTTCCAGACCGTCGCGCGTTTGCGGGACGATGGGATCGATCAGAACAACGGATTCCGCGGTTTTATCGGCGTCCAAATGGGCGGTCAGATCGACCTCGCGCCCGCCAATTTTCGCGGCTAAAGCCTGTTTGGCCAGATCGCGGTCCAGTTTCTTTAAAGCTTCCGCCACCGTTGCCGACGCCGGCACGGCAACTGGAGAGCCGCCCTTCAGTTGTACGTTGATCTCACTCATTGCTAAATCGCCTCGTGTTTCTTCGGAAGACGCTTTTAGACAGACCTGCGTCACAGGGCCGAAGACGATTCCTCACGATTTGCGATTCACTAATTGCTTACTTCAGTTGATCGGATTCGATAGGAGCGCCTTCGCCGTGCGCCCGCATAGTGCGGGTCGGCTAAAAAGTAGTGAATCGAGTGAATGTTCGATTCATGACGAAGGTCTTCCGGAGCTCCTACCAAAATTAGAAAATCGACGCCGGATTTTAGCAAAGCACTTACTGGGGGCGCAAGCCATTGTCCCACTTTGGTGTGTCTGAGTTGCCACATTCTCTGCCTACCTCGGCGGTCCTGCGTGACTCGGCGTTACAAGAAGCGCGAAACCAGACGCAGAAGCGGAGCCCCGCTCAGGTACGCAGTGAGGAAATTAAGACACCACATCCCACTTTCCTACAAACCCCTCGCCATTCTCAAACCTTTGCGATAGCATGTGCCGACCAGGGACTTTCCGTTAATATCATCCACAATCTGTGTTTTTTTAGGAGACTAAGTATGCGATCAGCGTCCCAAGCCGTCGTGGTACTCGCGTTATCAGCTTGTCTTTTGATCAGTGTTCCTGCGCAGACACGTAACGGAGGAAGGAGCAATGGTGCTCGGCCAGCGCATCCAGCTGAGCCGGTTAACGGGAAGACTGCGCCGGTTAGCGAGATGCGCGCGGCGATCGAGCGTTACTCGGTGGATCGCGGGAGTCTGGCGCGATCCTATCCAGTCGGCGTGTCTCCAGCACGGCGGGAGCGGTTCAAAAAATTCTATGGCGACTGGCTCGACTCGCTTAAATCCATGAACTTCGACTCAATGAGCCAGGACGGTAAGATTGACTACATTCTCTTCAGGAACCATCTCGAATACGAACTCCGACAACTCGACATCCAGGGAAAACAACTCGCCGAGATCCAACCGCTAATCCCGTTCGCCAAGACGATCATCGATCTCGAAGAAGCGCGCCGCCGCATGGAGACGATCGACTCTGCGAAAGTAGCTGCCACCCTGAATGAACTGAAGAAGCAAATTGACGAACGACGCCGTGCTGTCGAGGCAGGTTTGCCACGCGCCGGCCGTGGGGTTGATACGAATACGACGGTTGAACCGGTTCAGGTAAAGAAGACCGTCGCCAACCGTACGGTCCAGGCAGTCAATGGCCTGCGCGGGAATCTTAGAAATTGGTACACCTTTTATAACGGATACGATCCGGTATTTACCTGGTGGAACGAAGAGCCTTATAGATCCGTCGATCAATCACTCACAAGTTATTCAAATTTCATTACTGAACGAATCGTCGGCATTCGAACTGAGGGCTCACAAGCGGCGCCCGGACGTGGTCCAGGAGGAGGAGGTCCAGGTGGTGGCGGCTTCCAGGGTGGACAGGGCGGCGGCGGTTTTCAACGCTCCGCTAGCGCTGCCCGCCCCGGTGACACGAGCGACATCGTTGGTGATCCGATAGGACGCGAAGCACTAATCAGCGAGCTCCGCTCCGAGATGATCCCTTACACACCGGAAGAGATCATTGCCATCGGCGAAAAAGAGATGGCCTGGTGCGAAAACGAGATGAAAAAAGCGTCGCGCCAGCTCGGCTATGGCGACGACTGGCACAAAGCCCTCGAACACGTCAAAAACCGTTACGTGGAGCCCGGCAAACAACCGGAAATGATTCGCGAGCTGGCGTTTGAAGCGATCAAATTCGTAGAGGACAACAATCTTGTTACCGTTCCCGAACTCGCCCGCGAAAGCTGGCGCATGGAAATGATGACGCCGGAGCGACAACTCGTCAGCCCGTTTTTCCTCGGCGGCGAAGTGATCCAGGTCTCGTTCCCCACCAACACCATGGCGCACGAACAAAAGATGATGAGCATGCGTGGCAACAATCGTCACTTCTCACGCGCCACGGTACATCACGAACTAATTCCCGGCCATCACCTGCAAGGCTTCATGGCCGCGCGCAACAAACCTTATCGCGGCGTGTTCAGCACGCCGTTCTGGAGCGAAGGAAACGCACTTTACTGGGAACTACTACTGTGGGACCTGAATTTCGCAAAAACGCCTGAAGACAAGATTGGCATGCTCTTCTGGCGCATGCATCGCTGCGCGCGCATCATCTTCTCGCTCAGCTTTCACCTTGAAAAGATGACGCCCCAGGAATGCATCGAGCTGCTGGTAAAAAAAGTGGGTCACGAACGTGACAACGCCACTGCGGAGGTAAGGCGTTCGTTAGACGGTAGTTACGGACCGCTTTACCAGATCGCATATCTCATCGGCGGGATACAGCAATATGCGATGCACAAAGAACTGGTCGGGTCAGGCAAGATGACAAACCGTCAGTACAACGATGCGCTCCTGAAAGAGAACAGAATCCCGATCGAGATGTTGCGGGCCGCGATTACGAACCAGAAACTTACGCGTGACTTTGCGACAAACTGGCGCTTCTACGATCACCGACGCTTTGCACAATAAGTGAGTTTTGGGAGGAGATTACTCTGCGGCCCTCTGCGTGTCTTCGCGGCCTCTGCGTAGAAATGACGATAAAACGCAGGGAAAGCAGAGAGATACACAGCGGGCCGCAGAGAAAACGAATTAAATAATCGACTTTTAGTGCAAAGCGGATCACCGATAAAACGCGAATTATCTGCGGTAGGAGAGTCGTAATTTCACGAACATGGCCTCGCTCGATTTGGGTCGATAGAAAAGCATCTGCGGCGGCGGTGCACTTGCCGTGAGCGCGCGCGTCCCGGCCGCGTCCTTCTCTTCCCTGGTCCATGCCTGACCTACAGTCTCCATCTCGAGCCGGCCGACGCTGTTGCTCCACGACTGTTCCCACTTCGCGACCTGCGCCTCCGAAAGTTTCTGCGCCTTGTCTGTGATCTGCACGTCTTCCAGCGGTGTCGGGGTCACCAGCACGCTAACCATTTCAGCCACCTGTTCAGGACGGCTTTTGCGGATCGTGAAAAACGGCGGATTGTCTTCCTGGGCCGGTATCTCCGCGAGCTTTCCGACTTTCACCTGGTTATCGCCGCCGAGCGTTCGCGTGGTGGGAAAAATCAGGTATGGCTCGCCGAGTGTGCCGTCCGCATACTGCTCGCGATCGATCACGTAGAGGTATCCGTTTCGAGCAGCTTCGACGCTGATGCGCACGCGATCACCCGCGTTGAGTTTTGTATTTGCCGAAATGCGTTCCGGGACGTACTCCTTCGCCGCATTGTCGTCATGAACGATGATTCGTTCTCCTGAATCGGCCCGACCGGCCGGACGCAGC
>Ga0079215_10000383_pt1 | contig 10118 bp, 9 predicted proteins | sample NCControl_FD_77004 | JGI IMG/M metagenome (GOLD analysis project Ga0079215, IMG submission 77004) | Agricultural soil microbial communities from Utah to study Nitrogen management - NC Control | ecosystem: Environmental > Terrestrial > Soil > Agricultural land | place: USA: Utah | collected...
CGCCCATCCGCGTCGCCTCGTTCACCGGTCCATCCATCGAATCGATTGCCGTCGCCAGCCCGACTTCACGGCTGCCGAGTTCCTTCTGGATGCCCTTCGCCAGCACGTTGTCGGCCTCGTCCCACTTCGGCAGGCCCACCTTCTTGATGTTGTTGAACGTGACCTCGGCGATGGTCTTGTTGAAGTGACCTGACCACGCCGTCCCGATGATGTTCACCGAGTCGACCTGTGTGTCGGTCATCAACGCGGCACCCTGCGCCATCTTCTTCGCCGCCTCGAACATCGCCATGGTCCGCGTATAGTCCCGTTCGCGGAGGTAGAACCAGATCGACGCTGTCTGCGGCACCACGTTAGGCTGGTCGCCGCCGTCAGGAATCACGTAATGTGACCGCTGTGGCAGCTCGAGGTGCTCGCGCTTCATGTCCCACGCGTTCGCCATCAGCAGGACGGCATCGAGCGCGGACTTGCCACGCCACGGGGCGCCCGCCGAGTGCGCCGTCTGACCGCGGAACTTGAAGATCACCGAGATGAGCGCGTTTCCGCCGCCCTGCCCCCACGATACGCCAAGGTTGTTGCCCACATGCGTGAACAGGTTCACGTCGACGTCCTTGAATACGCCTTCGCGAACGTAGTGCGCCTTGGTCGCAACCTGCTCCTCGGCGACACCCGGCCAGAGCAGAAGCGTCCCGGGTATGCGTTCCCGTTCCATGATTTCCTTCACCACCAGCGCGGCAGCGATGTTGACCGCCTGTCCCGAGTTGTGTCCCTCACCATGCCCCGGGGCGAAGTTCACGACCGCATCGCGGAATCCCACGCCCGGCTTCTGGTTCGATTGGGGGATGCCATCGATATCAGAGCCCAGCGCGATCACCGGCTTCCCCGATCCCCAGGTCGCGGTCCACGCGGTGGGAATTCCGATGATGCCGCGCTGGATCTTGAAGCCGTTCTTCTCCAGGAGACCGGTGAGGTATTTGCTCGTTTCGAACTCCTGCATTCCGAGTTCACCATACGAGAACACCTGGTCGATGATCTCCTGAACGAGCTTTGCTCGCGCTTCGACTTTTCCCACTGCCTCGGTCTTGAGCCTCTCGAGGCGGGCGTCCTGTCCGGACGCGGGGAGCGCGACGAGAGCGAGAAGTGATGCCGATACGAAGTAGCGTAGGGTTTTCATAAGCGGTCTGGTAAAGCGTGGTTCCATCTCGGACTCATCAAAAGTGCACTGCGGTACGGCGGCTTGCGACCCGTCCTACCACGGCTCCACCGACTTCGTAAGCGTGTGTTCGAGCGGCGTAATCGGCACCACGTCGTCGGAGGACAGCCCATTTTCTGAAAATCGCGCGCGGCGGTCGTCATCCGCCTCGTGGTCATCAGCCGGCAATTCGACCGTGTCTGCCCGCCTGCCGTTGGTCACCGGCACGGCATCGCTGCCAACAACAGGTGTCGGGGAACGCGGAGGCTCCAGTCGCGTTACCGTGATGCGATTGCTCGCGCAGACGCATCGACACGACGTGGCGAGATCGATCAGGACTGATTCGTCACGATAGAGTTGCGCGACCACGTCGGCGGTTATCGGAGCCGCTTCAACCACGCGGTGGCCGGTGTGCGCCAACAGCCAGTTGGAATCCGGCATGCCCCCCGGCGCAGATGCATAACGAGCACGCTCGGCGGGAATATGCCCGTCGAGATGGCGTGGCTGTCGCGCCGCGTCGATCCCGGACTCCGTGAGGCGTGTTAACAGCGCCTCGGGGAGACAATGCACGTCGATTTCGTCGTGACGCGCACCGGGGCAGGCACCGACATAAGTGACATGCACCTGGCGCGGTTGAAAGGCCGCGCGGATGTACCGCGCCGTTGCCACCGGTGGGGACACTGTACTCACGATCGGAGTCTCGATCGCCGATCCCGCGAGATGTTCGGCCGCCAGTGGGCAGACGGCGGCAACCATTGATCCTCCGCCATTGGAGGCTCCGATGCGAGCAGCGAGATGTGCCGCGATCAGCTCTTCGCCCCAGCTCACCGGCACCACGAAATCAAATCCGGCTAACTGACAGGCCCGCGTCAGCTGCACCGGATCAACCGGCCGGGCCGCCAGCACGGCATCGGTTCCCAGAATTGCGACGTAAATCGGCCGGCCCTGATCCGCGGACATCAACTGAAGAGCTGCAAGTGAAGCACGTAACCTATGCCGCGATTCTCACAACGTCAGCCATGGACCTGCAAAGCGCTTCGCGGCTGGCTACAATTGTCGCCATGGTTGACGTTGTTGCGCTTGCTGCGGAACTGCTCGCTATCGAGTCGTCCTCGGGGAACGAAGGTCGCATTGTTGACTTCGTTTCGCGCTGGCTGATCTCCCGGGGATGGAACGTGACCGTGCAGGAGGTCACCGACCGCCGTGGAAACATCTGGGCGTCGAGGGCGGGTGGGGGAGTTACGCTTTCCACACACCTCGACACGGTGCCGCCCTACCTTCCGCCGCGCCTCGATGGCGCGCGGCTGTACGGTCGTGGGGCGTGCGACGCCAAGGGGATCGTAGCGGCCATGTTAGTCGCGGCTGACGCCCTCGCCACCGAAGGTGAGGATCGAGTCGATCTACTGTTTGTCGTCGGCGAGGAGAAGAACTCCGACGGGGCACGCGCAGCCAATCGGCTCCCGGCCACCAGCAAGTTTCTCGTCAACGGCGAGCCAACCGAGAGCAAGCTGGCCAGCGGGGCGAAAGGCTCACTCAGGGTCAAGCTCATCACGAGGGGCAAGGAAGCGCATTCCGCGTATCCGGAGCTTGGGCGTTCGGCTATCGAACCGATGCTCGAGCTGCTGCCGGGTGTAAGAAAACTCGCGCTGCCCGGCGATCCGCGGCTTGGCGAAGGAAGTGTCAACATTGGTGTTATCCGGGGTGGGACAGAAGCCAACATCATCCCCGGTGCGTGCGAGGCCGAACTCATGTTCCGCCTTACCGCCGATGTCGGCGACATGAAGAAGCTGGTCGAGAATTGGGTCGCCGGACGCGCCGAAATCATCTGGGGATCGACGATTCCCGCCCAATTCTTCCACACGTTGCCGGGCTTCGATACCGCACCGATGTCCTACACGTCGGATATCCCGCTGCTCGATCGCTGGGGCACGCCGCTGCTGTTCGGTCCCGGGTCGATTCACGTCGCCCATACCGCTGAGGAATTCATCGACGTGAATGAATTGCGCGCCGCCGTGGACGCGTATCAGCGGATTGTTCGGAGCCTTCTTTCATGAGCACGCCGATTTCATCGCAGAACCGGTGGCCCGTCGCCATCCTTGGCGCAACCGGTGCTGTCGGGCAGACGTTTATCCGCCAGCTCGCCGGTCATCCCTGGTTCCAGATTGCGGAACTGGCGGCGTCCGACCGCTCGGCGGGACGGCCATACGCCGACGCCTGTCGGTGGCTCGAGGGAACGCTGCCCGACGAATTGGCGACTCGCGTTGTCGTGCGCTGCGATCCGGCCGAGGTAAAATCGCCATTGGTCTTCTCGGCGCTCGACAGCGGTGTGGCGGGTGAAGTGGAGCAGGCGTTCGCCCGGGCTGGTCGACTCGTGTTGAGCAACGCGAAGAATCACCGCATGGACTCTGACGTGCCCCTGATGATTCCCGAGGTAAACGCTTCGCACCTGGCGCTGCTCGAGCCACAACGGCGCAACCGTGGCTGGAGTGGCGGAATCGTCACCAACGCCAATTGCGCGGCCACCGTCGCGGCGATGGCGATGGCTCCACTGCACGAAGCCTTTGGCATCTCGCGCGCGATGGTGTTCACCATGCAGGCCGTTTCCGGCGCGGGATACCCTGGTGTTGCTTCGCTGGACATCCTCGGCAACGTGATCCCTTTCATCGGTGAGGAAGAGCCAAAGGTCGAGCGCGAGCTCGGGAAGATGCTGGGATCTTTGTCGAACGGGGCAATTACCAACGCGCCGCTCACCGTGAGTGCCCATACGAACCGCGTCCCCACCGAACACGGGCACCTGGTGTGCCTGTCGCTTGGGTTCGAACGTCGGGTATCGCCCGACGAGGCGATGGAAGCGATGTGCACCTGGCGCGGGGACGATGCGGCTCGAGGCCTCCCGAGCGCTCCGGACCTTCCGCTGGTCGTGACGCGCGAGCCGGATCGGCCGCAGACTCGTCGCGACGTGCTGGCCGGTCGCGGCATGACCGTCACGGCAGGTCGCATCAGGCCCGACCCGCTGTTCGACATCAAGCTCGTGGCCCTTGGCCACAACACGATCCGTGGTGCCGCGGGAGGGTCGATCCTGAACGCGGAGTTGCTGGTCGCTCGCGGGCTGCTGCCGCCGGCATGATCGTCGCAAAGTTCGGCGGCACGTCGGTTGGTGACGCGCCGGCGATCGAACGTGCGGCCGGCATCATCCGTGACCGCGTCCCCCGCCAGCCGCTGGTCGTGGTATCGGCGTTAGGCGGCACGACCAATGCGCTGATCGCGCTGGCGGAGCAGGCGGCGTCGGGCCAGCTGATCCTGGCCATCCGGGGCGTGGAAGCATTGCGGGAGCGTCACCTCAAGGTCGCGGCTGAGCTCCTCGGCACGGATGCCGACGCGACCGACGTTATCGGCGAGCTGTCGGCGATCTTCGACGAGCTGGCGGCGCTGGCGGAGGCGCTTTCGGTTCTGGGGCATGCCACCACCCGCAGCCTCGATGCGATCGCCGCGAAGGGGGAGCTGCTGTCGTCGGTGCTGATCGTGGCGGCGTTCCTCAAGCGCGATATTCCGGCGGAGCTCATCGATCCAGGCTCGGTCATGATCACTGGTGACGAGTTCGGGAAAGCGGAACCGCGGACGGATCGGATCGCGGAACGGGCAGGGCAGGTCATCCGTCCCCTGCTGGCCGCTGGCCGCATTCCGGTTGTGGGTGGCTTTGTCGGCGCGACGGAGCACGGGATCACCACGACCCTGGGGCGCGGGGGGAGCGACTACAGCACCTCCCTCTTCGGCGCCGCGTTAGGCGCTGAGGCAATCGAGATATGGACCGACGTCGACGGCATGTTGACGGCCGACCCACGGGTCGTGCCTGATGCGTTGGTGATTCAACGTATCCGGTTCGACGAAGCGAGCGAACTGGCGTCGTTTGGCGCGAAAGTCCTCCATCCGAGCACGATCGCGCCGGCAGTCCGACTCGGCATCCCCGTTTCGATTCTGAACTCGCGGCGGCCTGAGGGGCAGGGAACGCTGATCGCATTTGATGCGCCCCGCCGTGCCGTCACCGCAATTGCCGGCAAGGAAGGGGTCACGGTGGTGAAGGTGCGCTCGCCGCGGATGCTGCTGGCGCACGGGTTCCTGGCGCGCATCTTCGAGATCTTCGACCGTCACCGCACGTCGGTCGACGTCGTTGCCACGTCGGAAATCAGCGTGAGCCTTACCATAGATGATGCCCGGCACCTGGAATCTCTCGTGGTCGACCTCTCGCAACTGGGTGACGTATCCGTTGAGCGGAACCGCGGGATCGTCGCACTCGTTGGCGCCGGACTCGGCGCCGATAGCTCTGCCATGGCGCGCGCCCTTGGGGCGGTGAAGGAGATGAGGATACACATGCTTTCCTTGAGCGCGAGTGGCATCAACCTGACGATGCTCGTCGACGCCGATCAGGTACCGGCGGCAATGCGCCAGCTGCACACGGCGTTCTTCACCGGGGGAGCGACGTCGTGAAGATCGCGCTCATCGGTGACGGGAAGATGGCGCAGGTCATCGCGCCACGAGCTGTCGAACGCCGGCATACGATCACGGTGATGCTCGGTGAGGCGGACAACTCGAAAGGCGACGGCATTTCACGTGAACGGCTCGGCAATCCTGATGTTGCCATCGAGTTCACCGAGCCTGCCGCGGCTGTCGCCAATGTGCTCGCCTGTGCTCGCAATGAAATTCCGGTGGTCGTCGGAACCACGGGATGGTACGATCAGCTCGGCGACGTCCGCGCCGAGATTGAGAGGATCGGCGGCACCATGTTCTGGGCGCCTAACTTTTCCGTGGGTGTCGCCGTGTTATCCGCCGCCATCGATGCTGCCACCAGGGCATTGCGCGACGTTCCGGGGTTTGACATTCACCTCATCGAGACGCATCACGCGGCCAAGAAGGATCGGCCGTCCGGCACAGCGGCATCGCTTGCCGACGTTGCGTCAACAAACCTGAAGCGCGACGTACCGATCACCAGTGTGCGGATGGGCCATGTCCCGGGGACGCATGAGCTGGTCATCGATGCTGCGTTCGAACAACTTCGATTGGTGCATGTAGCGCGCGATCGAAGGGTATTTGCCGACGGCGCGGTGCTGGCGGCGGAGTGGTTGCAGGGGCGGAAAGGAGTGTTCACCATGAGTGACCTGCTGCAACGCACGGAGGAGATCCGATGAACGGACGCACGCTGACAGGATGCGGAACCGCCTTGGTGACGCCCTTCACGCGCGACGGAAAGATCGACGAACCGGCGCTCCGCCGTTTTGTCGAATGGCAGGTCGCTGAAGGCATTCACTTCGTGGTGCCGTGCGGCTCGACCGGTGAAGCGGCGACGATGACGCCGGCTGAACACCGTCGAGTCGTGGAGATTACCGTCGAAGCGGTAGCTGGCCGTGTGCCTGTTGTTGCCGGTGCCGGATCCAACGACACCGCGCGTGCAATCGCCACGTCAAAGGAAATGAAAGCGGCCGGTGCGACGCATCTGTTGCATGTCTCGCCGATGTACAACAAGCCGCCGCAGCGCGGGATCGCCGCACACTTTCGCACGATCTGCGACGCCGTCGACCTGCCCATCATCATCTACAACGTCCCGGGCAGGACGGGAAGCAACGTCGAGGCGCGCACCACGCTCGAACTGGCGAAGTGCGCGGAGATCGTCGGCGTGAAAGAAGCGTCGGGAAATATCGGTCAGATTGCCGATATCATTCGCGACCGCCCGACCGGCTTTTCGGTCTTGTCTGGCGACGACGCGTTGACGCTTCCGGTCATGGCCCTCGGAGGCGAAGGCGTGATCTCCGTAACGAGCAACGTCACGCCACGATTGATGGCGCAGCTGTGCGATGCCTGTGCCGCAAACGATTTCGCGACCGCGCGCACGCTGCATCGGAAGCTGCAGCCGTGGATGGCGGCGGCGTTCGCCGAGCCGAATCCCATTCCCGCAAAGGCGGCGCTCGCCATGATGGGAAAGATCCAGAACGTATTGCGCCTGCCCCTGGTCCCGTTAGGTGAAGGGAGCTACTCGGCGCTGCGTGCGGCGCTCGTTGTTGCAGGGATCGAGATGATAGATGACTGATCCCGGTCGCGGTGAACCGCAATTTGCGCCGGATCCGCCGGACCTGGTTGCCCGCGTCGAGGAACTCGCGGCGATACCGGCCGGCGAATTGCTGCCGTCCGATGTGGATCACGTCGTCTTCATGGTGCTCGATGCCCTGGAAGGCGGGAACGTTCGCGCCGCGCGCAAGGACGACAGCGGCACATGGCGCGCGGTCCACTGGGTGAAACGTGGAATTCTCCTCGCTTTCCGCGCTGGCTCTGTCGTCGACATGTCGCCGCCGGGCGGCATGCTGAAGTTCTTCGACAAGCGGACGATTCCTCCACGCCAGCTGTCGGTGTCGCACGGCGTTCGCGTCGTGCCGGGCGGATCATCGATCAGGCGCGGCGCCTATCTGGCGCCGGGCGTCGTGTGCATGCCGCCGATGTTCGTGAATGCCGGAGCGTGGGTCGGGAAGGGCACGATGATCGACTCGCATGCACTGGTGGGCTCCTGCGCGCAGATTGGCGAACGGGTGCACCTCAGTGCCGCTGCGCAAATCGGCGGTGTGCTCGAGCCGGTGAATGCCGCGCCCGTCATCATCGAGGACGACGTTGTTGTTGGCGGTAACTGCGGCGTATATGAAGGCACCGTAGTCAGGTCACGGGCGGTTCTGGCGGCGGGAACAGTTTTGACGCGCGGAACTCCGGTCTTCGATCTCGTCCACGAGACGGTGATACGCGGATCCGCGGACGCGCCACTGGAGATCCCGGCCGGCGCAGTGGTTGTGCCAGGTGCGCGTGCGGTCACCACGGGCTGGGGGAAGGAGCTTGGCTTGTCGCTCCAGACTCCGGTTATCGTCAAGTACCGTGACGAGCGCACCGACCTCTCGACGGCGCTCGAGTCATGGCTGCGATGACGATCGGGCGTGTCAGGCTTGTGGTCCGGGGCGAAGTCCGCGTTCCGGGCGACAAGTCCGTTTCGCACCGGGCGCTGATGCTCGGGTCACTGGCCCACGGTCGATCATCGGTACGCGGGGTCCTGCAGTCGGCCGATACCGAGTCGACGGCGGGTGCGCTGCGCGCGTTAGGCTGGCCAATACCTCCACTGGCGCCGGACATGACGGTGGAAGGGAGTGGGTTGTCGCACATTCCCACGCCCCTGACGCGCCTCGACCTCGGGAACTCCGGGACCAGCACGCGGCTGCTGATGGGAATTGTCGCCGGGTATCCGGTCGAGTCGACATTCACCGGGGACGAGAGCCTCAGCAAGCGCCCGATGCGGCGAGTCGCCACGCCACTCACCGAGATGGGGGCGCGGATCGAGTTCGATCGCGGCCACGACGGGCTCCCGCTCACCGTACGTGGCGGCAACCTCCATGGGCTCGATTGGAAGCTCGATACCGCGAGCGCGCAGGTGAAAAGCGCGCTGTTGATGGCCGGAGTGACGGGGCGCGTCGCGGTGGTCATTCGCGAGCCGGCACCTACCCGCGATCACACGGAGCGCATGTTGCGCTCGCAAGGCGCTGCGATCGACGTCGGTGGAGGGATCATCGTCCTCGATCCGCCGGAGCGCCTCGAGCCGCTCAATATCACCGTTCCCGGCGATCCGTCCTCCGCCGCATTTTTTGCGTGCCTGGCCGCCTTGTCCGACGCGGGGTCCATCACGATTCGCGATGTCGGCCTCAATCCCGGGCGTTGCGGGTTCATCGCCGTGCTGCGCCGGATGGGAGCCCGCATTGACGTCGTTGATCGCAACGACTCCGGCGCTGAGCCGTTAGGCGACATGGTGGTGAGGCCTGTGCACCTGACCGCGACACGAATTGACGGCGATGAAGTGCCGTCGTTGATCGACGAGCTTCCCGCGCTGGCATGCGTGGCCGCCCGCGCCCACGGCGAAACGGTCATCTCGGGCGCGGCCGAATTGCGCGTGAAGGAGAGCGACCGCATTGCGGCGGTCGTCGCCAACCTGAGAAGTGTCGGCGTTGACGTCGATGAGGCGCCTGATGGCATGCGGATCCGCGGGACGCGCGAACCGCTGAGTGGCATGATCCGGACGCACGGTGATCATCGTCTCGCGATGGCCTTTGGCATCCTCGGCGCCTCGGCCCAGGCCGAAATCGAGATCGATCATCCCGAGTGCGTCCAGGTGTCATATCCTGATTTCTGGCGGGACCTGGCGCATGTCGCCGTCTGACGGCGACAAGTTCGTCGTCGTCGCCATCGACGGTCCGGCCGCGTCAGGCAAGTCGTCGACCGCCGAGTGGGTCGCCCGGGAGCTTGGCTTCTGTCACGTCGATTCGGGCGCGTTGTATCGGGCGGCAACGGCGGCGGCATTGCGAACCGGACTTCCGCCTGAAGAATGGACACCGACAGCGGTGCTCGACGCGGCGCGCATCGTTTCACTGGCCGCCGAGGGCACGACGCTCGCGCCGCTGCTCGACGGCGCCCCCGCCGACGATGAAATCCGCAGTGCCGCAGTCACGAATGCAGTCCCGCGTGTTGCGCGCATGCAGTCGGTGCGTTCCTGGGTCAACGAACAGGTGAGACGCGTCGCAACGGAGCGGAACGTCGTCGCCGATGGCCGCGACATCGGCACCGCGGTGTTTCCCGATGCCAACGTCAAGATCTACCTGGTCGCGGACCCATGGGAGCGCGCCAAACGACGCCTGGTGCAGCACCTCAAGCGGCTACCTACCGACGAAGAGATCGCGGCGGAGACCGATCGCCTGGTCCATCGCGACGCCGCCGATACGACGCAGCTGGTGCAGGCCCGCGACGCCGTGTTGATCGATACGACGCACCTGATGCAGTCGGAGCAAGTCGCGCGGATCGTCGCCCTCGCCAAGGCCGCGACCAGGTCGAACTGAATTGGGGTCAGACACCTATTCAC
>Ga0079215_10000385_pt1 | contig 10106 bp, 9 predicted proteins | sample NCControl_FD_77004 | JGI IMG/M metagenome (GOLD analysis project Ga0079215, IMG submission 77004) | Agricultural soil microbial communities from Utah to study Nitrogen management - NC Control | ecosystem: Environmental > Terrestrial > Soil > Agricultural land | place: USA: Utah | collected...
GCCATCGGCGACGCGATCAGCTTTGTCACCCGTGATGACGAGGACAATTTGCGGCGCCTCGAGCGATTTCTTGGCCGCGGCATCACACGCCGGAAGCTCGAAGGGTTTATTGCGACCACGCCGCATCCCAGGTCGACCACGCCGCACGCGCCTCGGCCAACGGGTGACCGGTCCGCGCACCATCCGCGTCGGCCAAAGGGCGCGTGGAAGCCGAAAGGGCCGCGTTCCGGCTCGTTCGGTCCGAAACGCTTCGGCCAGCGCCGATCACGCCCTCAAGGCCGCCGAGGCCGCACCTGAGGGAGATTCGGAGGCCGCACCTGAGGGAGATTCGGGGTCAGGTCAAGAATTTCGCCCTCCGACGGGGACAATTAGGGACAGGTCGACATCACTTTACGCGAACCACAAAATAACGCTGTCTCTTAATGGCTCGTGTGATTTTGCTGATCGTGTTGGAGTGTACCCCCAGCGCCCGGGCGATCTCTGACTGCGTGTAGCCCCAGACGACCTGTGCCCGAATCACCATCAGATTTCGACGCTCGAGATCGTCTCGACATCCCGCGAATAACGCGCGAAGCGGCGGCCGCGCCAAGGCTCGGTAGCTGCGCGGAACGTCGATGCGGTACATCGTCGCGCCGATCAGTTCTCGGACGTTGGAGCGGTAGCGCTCGGAGCCGACGACGAATTCGTCGCCGAAGTCAGTCAAGCGCAGCTCCGCATCATCGATGAATCGCTGATATTGCCGCTGACATTCCCGCAGCGATGCACCGTCGAAGTAACTACGCAACCAGTCCAAATCGAGAAACTCCGGAGGCGACACTAGCCCGGCGAGTGCCCGATGCGAGCTCCACGGCCATTCAGCGGCATGCCGGACATAGTTCGCTTCGACCGGATTGAGGGCGATGTACCGGACGACGCTGCGGCCATACCACCCGTTTTCTACCAGGGGCGATTTGAAGCGGCCCTCAAAGAGATGGCCGCAGCGTTCGTGGCGGCGGTTGAACCTCTGTGAATAGAGCGCGTTCAACGCGTGCATCCCGCGCGACAACTTTCCGAGCGGAGTCTCGAGAAGGAGATGGTAGTGGTTGCCGAGCAGGCAATACGAGTGAAGGAGCCAACGCTCCCTTCGGATGACCGCCGCCAGGATGGCGAGGAACGTGCGGCGATCGCGGCGATCTCGGAAGATGGAGGATTTCTCGTGACCACGACTCATGACGTGGTAAAGCGCCCCCGGGAACTCGAGGCGGAGCGGTCTCGCCATCTCTCCACAACTAGTTGTCTCGCGGGGGGACGGATTATTAAGACGGGATAGGGGTTGGAGCCGAAAGCTCCAATCGGCTCAGCTTTTGGAGGTCAAAGTGGTAAGTGGAGACCTGACCCCAGCGCTTCCACCCCCGCGGCGATCGTCTCCTCGGGCACGGAGAACGAGAAACGCAGGTGTCCTTCCCCTTCCGGGCCGAAGACGAGCCCGGGCACCGTCGCGACTCGCGCGGTGTCCAGGAGAAGCGCCGCGGCCGCGCGCGAATCCGTTCCGAGGGCCGCGGGGATCTTCGGAAAGAGGTAGAGCGCGGCCCGCGGGACCTCGACCTCGAATCCGGCCCCGCGCAGACCCGCCGCGAGCTGGTCGCGCCGCTTGCGGTAGCCGGCCTTCCACTCCTCCAGGAACGCGGGGTCGAGCGAGAGGGCCTCGAGCGCCGCCCACTGCGTCGGCGTCGAGACGCCGTTGATCGAGTAGAGAACGGCAGTGCGCATCGCCGACTGGTAGCGCTCGGGCGCGATGACGTATCCGGCGCGCCACCCGGTCATCGAGTAGCTCTTCGAGAGGGTGAAGACCGACAGGGTCCTCTCGTACATCCCGGGCAGCGACGCCGGCGAGACGTGCCCTTCCCCTTCGTAGATGAGGTCCTCGTAGGCCTCGTCGGAAACGACCGCGAGCCCGCTCCCCGCCACGAACGCGCAGACTTCCTCGACCTCGCGGCGCGTGAACACCTCGCCCGTCGGGTTGACCGGCGAGTTCCAGTAGAGGACCTTCGTCCTGGGGGTCACGAGCCGCGCGAGCGTCGCCGAAATTCCCTTCGCGCGCGCGCGCTCGGTCGGAACGAGAATGGGCGTGCCGCCGTTCCACGTGATCACGTCGACGACGGGAGTCCAGTACGGCGAGAACGTGAGGACTTCGTCGCCCGGATCGAGAAGGGTCGAGAAGGCCGCGAAGAGTCCGTGCATGCCGCCGCTCACGACGATCGCGCTCTCGTCGTCGGCGGGAATCCGGTTCCGGCGACGCACCTTCTCGAGAACCGCGTGCCGCAGCTCGGGGATCCCGGAGGATGGCGCGTAGCGCGTCTGGTTCCTCTCGAGCGCCCTCGTCATCGCCGCTTTGATCGCGTCGGGCGTCGGCATGTACGGCTCGCCCCCTTCGAACCGGTGCACCTTGTGACCGGCCGCGAGGAGCTCCATGACGCGATTGCGGACCTGGACGATCTCCGAGAAACCGACGCGGTCGAACCGGTGCGACGGAGAGGGAACCGACGACGACGAGGAGGCGCTCGTTGAGACGGGGGCCCGGCTCACAGCTTTTCGGAGATCGCCTTCGCCTGCGTGAAGAGATACAGGTACTCGCGGCCGCCCGCCTTCGAGTCCGTCCCCGACATGTTGAAGCCGCCGAACGGATGCACGCCGACGAGCGCGCCCGTGCACTTGCGGTTCAGATACAGGTTCCCGCAGAAGAGCTCGCGCTTTCCGCGCGCGAGCCGGTCGCGGTCGCGCGAGTAGAGCGAGCCCGTCAGGCCGTACTCGGTGTCGTTGGCGACGGCGATCCCCTCGTCGAAGTCCTTGACCGTCAGGACCGCGAGGACGGGGCCGAAGATCTCCTCCCGGGCGAGACGGGCGTCGCGTTTCACGCCGTCGACGATCGTCGGCATCACGAAGAAGCCGTCTTCCGGGCCTGCCTCGCCGCCGGCGACTATGCGCCCCTCCTTGCGGCCCAGCTCGACGTACTCGAGGATCCTCTTCTGCGCGCCGGCATTGATGACCGCTCCCACCGCGTTGTCCGGATCGCGGACGTCGCCGACGGTCAGCGTCTTCGTCTTCGCGACGATCTTCGCGAGGAGCTCGTCGTGGACCTTCTCGTGAACGATGAGGCGCGAGCAGGCGGAGCACTTCTGTCCCTGGAAACCGAACGCGGCCGCCACGACGCCATTGGCCGCTTCGTCGATGTCGGCGGTCTCGTCCACGAGGATGAAGTCCTTGCCTCCCATCTCGAGGATCGCCCGCTTGATCCAGATCTGCCCCGGCGCGACACGCCCCGCCTTCTCGCTGATCTGGAGTCCCACGTCGCGCGAGCCCGTGAACGCGATCATCCGCGTCTTCGGGTGCTCGACGAGCACGTTACCGACCGTCGAGCCCGGGCCCGTGACGAAGTTCAGGGCGCCGTCGGGGATGCCCGCCTCCTCGCACGCCTCGAGGAACATCGTCGCGATCGCGGCGGCGTCGGAAGAAGGCTTCAGGACGACGGTGTTGCCCGTCACGAGCGCCGCCGTCGCCATCCCGCACAGGATCGCGAGCGGGAAGTTCCAGGGCGGGATCACGGCGCACACGCCGAGCGGGATGAACTCGAGGTCGTTCTTCTCGCCCGGGTACGGCGTCAGCGGCTGCGGCTGCGCGAGGCGCTCCATCTCCCGCGCATAGAACTCGCAGAAGTCGATCGCCTCGGCGGTGTCCGCGTCCGCCTCCGCCCACGACTTCGCTTCCTCGAGGACCATCATCGCGGAGAACTCGTGCTTGCGCTTGCGAAAGATCGCCGAGATCCGAAGCAGGAGCGCCGACCGCTCCTCGGGAGGAACGCGCGACCAGGCGGGGAAGGCCGCCGCGGCAGCTTCGACCGCGCGCTCCGCGTCGTCCTTCGTCCCCTGCGGGAAGCGGCCGATGACCTGCTTGCGGTCGCAGGGGTTCACCGACTCGAAGTGCTTCGACGCCCCGACCTCTTTCCCGCCGATCCGGTTCTTGCCCTCGATCGGAAGGCGCGCCTCCACCCTCGCGAGCGCCGCCTGGAACGCGCCGCGGTTCGCTTCGAGAGAGAAATCGGTGAGCGGCTCGTTGCGGAAATCAGGGAGCAAGGGACGACCTCCGGGCCGGCGAATCTATCAGACGGGGTCAGGCCTGAATTCCTGCATCAATCGAACCGACGCAGAGATTCAGGCCTGACCCCACCGCTACTCCAGGGGCTCCACGGTCGTCACCGACCGGTTCGCGCCTTCGGCGATGATCCACGCTTTCCAGTGGTTGGTCGTCTCGCGGCGTCGCGTCACGAGACGGCGGCGGGCGACGAGGTAATCGTTCTTCTCCGTCGTGTCGAACCGGACCTTGAAGACGAGGCGGCGGACTTCCGTGTCGGTCCGGATCTCCGAAGCGAGCGGCACACCGGATGCGTCGATCCAGATGCGCGCGATTCGCGTGATCTTGAACCCCTTCTCGCGGTCGAGCCCGCGCAACGCCGAAAGCGACAGCTCGAGCGCGCGCGCCGGTCGGCCGGCGTGCGGCTCGGACTTTTCCGACACGAGCCGCGCACCGACGAGTGCTTCGAGAAGGTGCTCGGCGGAACGGACGAAGCCGAGCACGCGGATCGCATCGAGGTCGCGGACCGCGTCACCCGGTCCGCGCGAATCGCGCCTCCCCGCGGGCTCGCGCGACGCCTGGGTGAGCACCGCGGCGTCGTAGACGAGAGAGAGCCGGCCGCCGGTGCCGGCGTCGTCGGCGACGATCGACGCGCCGCCCTGTCGCGTTCGCCGCTGCCCCTCGTCCTTGTAGTCGACCGAGTTCTCCTGCCGGATCCTCGCCTTCAGAGGAGCGTGAGAGCGCAGGCGCTCGAGAGCGGCACGCAGGTCGGCCAGGGAGTCGGCATGTGCCGGTGGGAGAAGGATCGCGAAGGCCGCGGCCGCGACGAGTATCCGTCTCACGCGCGCCGTCCCCGCCGGACCGCGAGCGCGTAGAGGCCGACGCCGATGGCGACGAAGGCGACCGCTCCTCCGACGAGCAGAAACACCCGAAGCGACTTGCGCTCCTCGTCGGCCGGCGGAATGCAGGAGAGCACGATCGCGAGGGCGGTCACGGCGAACCCCGCCACGTTGACGATGGTGCTGCCAGCGGCGCCGCCGGGGATCGGCACCGCGCCGGGTGCGCGCGCGACCTCCCGCCGCAGGACGATGCCGGACGCAAACATGTAGAGATAGGGGATGAAGTAGAGCACGAGCGTGAAGTCCGCGAAGAACAGGTAGGCGTTCTTGACGCTCGACCCGCCCGTCGCGAGCACGGTGAAAACGATGGCGAGCGCGCCCTGGACGAGGAGCGCGAGCGCGGGCGTGTTCCACCGCGGATGAATCCGGGTGAACGCCGGAGGGAGGTACCGGTCCAGACCCGCGACGAAGAGGAGCCGGCCATTCCCCGCGAACCAAGCAACGAGCGCGCCGAGGCCGGCGACCCACATGAGGAGCGCGGTCGGCGCGCCGAGGTAGTCGAGTCCGACGCGGGAACCGGCGGTCGTGACCGCCTGATTGATCCCGGTGACGATCGACGTCTCTGCGGTGGGGAGCGCGACGAGGAGGGCGAGGGTCCCCGCGAGGTAGACGAACGCGATCGAGATCGCGGAGAGGAAAATCGCGCGCGGGATCGTCCGGCGCGGCTCGACGATCTCCTCCGAGACGATCGGAGCGAGCTCGAAGCCCGCGAAGGCGAAGCACATCTTCGAAAAAGCGAGGACGAGCGCGAGGTCCGAGAGGCGCGGCAGGAGGGACGCAAAGGAGATCGGGTTCGCGGGACCAAATCGCTGGACGGTCAGCACGGCGATCACGAGCAGGAACACGATGGGGAGCCAGTTTGCCGCCCCTCCGACATTCTGCAGCCACTTGCCGGAGCGCCAGCCGACGACGCTCGCGGCGACCGCGATCCCGATCAGCACGAGGGAGCCGATCATCCCGTAGACGCGGCTCTGCTCCAGGTGCGCGTACTTCGTGCCGAAGACGTAGAGTCCCATTCCGGCGGTCGCGAGCGCGAGCGACGGGTAGTAGAAGAGGTTGTTGACCCAGTAACACCAGCCGGCGACGAAGCCGTGAAAGTCTCCGAAGGCGCGCTTCGCCCAGGTGTAAAGGCCGCCCTCCTGAGGGAACGCGGAGGAGAGCGCGGTGACGCAGAGCGCCTGGGGGACGAAGAAGAAGAGGCCGGCGGCGATCCACAGGGTCAGCGACGCCGGCCCGGTGGCCGCGGCGAACGCGATCCAGCGCGGCGAGAGGATTGCCGCGACGTACATGAAGACGAGGTCGCGCGAAACGAGCTGGCGCTTGAGCTCCGCCACGACGCCGATCATAGAGAATCCGGGTCCATGAACCTCAAAGGCGCCGCGCCGGAGAAGTTCGGCGCGGTGAAGACGTTCTTCTACCGTATCTGGGCAGAGCCGTCGGTCGATCCGATGCACCGCCGGATCGCGGCGGACGTGCCCATCGATCACGGCAGGCTCCTCGACCTCGGCTGCGGCGGCGGAAAGCTCGCACACTTGATCGCAGCGGCGCGGCCGGGCGTCCATGTCGTGGGGCTCGACTCTTCCGAGCCGATGATCCAGACGGCGCGCAAGCGCTGGGTCCTGCCGAACCTCGAGTTCCGCGTGGGCACACTCGAGACGTCCGGCGCGACGGCGGAGTTCGATCTCGCGCTCACGGTCCTCTCGTTTCATCATTGGGAGCAACCGGACGAGACGCTGGCGGCTGTTCATCGCGCCCTCGTTCCCGGAGGACGTCTGTGGATCTACGAGATGGATCCGGACGCGCCCGCGGAGGCGATCCGCGCGGATCGCGCGCCGCTCTGGGGTTTCTTCCGGATCCCCCTCGGGATGCAGAGGCGAATGGCGCGCGATCACGGCTTCACGGCCGCGGAGATCGACGCGGTCGTGCGGCCGGTGGTGGAGGAGAGCCCCTTCCGCGTCCTGCGGACGACTCGCGTGGGTTCGACCGTCCGCCTGGAACTCACCCGATGAAGGGGGTCAGGTCTCCATTTACCACTATGCGCTCTAAAAGCCTGAAAAAGAGTGACTTGGCGGTTTCTTAAATTCTCCGTCTTAAGAAAACCCGTAACATGAATGAATTCAATAGCCTGCGGCCCAAAGTGGTAAGTGGAGACCTGACCCCATGAACCTCGTCGCGGCCATTGGGAGGACGCCGCTCCTCGAGCTCGAGCGGATGGCGGCGCGCGTGCCGGGGCTCCGGCTGTTCGCCAAGGCGGAGCACCTGAACCCGGGCGGAAGCGTGAAGGACCGACCGGCGCGCGCGATGATCCTGGACGGGATCGAGCGGGGGCTGCTCACGCCCGCCAGGAGGATTCTCGACGCGACGTCGGGGAACACGGGGATCGCGGACGCGATGATCGGCCGCGCGCTCGGCTTCGGCGTCACCCTTTGCGTGCCGGCCAACGCGTCGCCGGAACGGCGCGCGATCCTGGCGGCCTACGGCGCCGAGCTCGTTTTCACCGATCCGCTCGAGGGGACCGACGGCGCGATCCGCAGGGCGCGCGCCGTCGCGGCCGCACGGCCGGAGCTCTATTTCTACGCGGACCAGTACTCCAACCCCGCGAACTGGCGCGCGCACTTCGAAACGACGGGCCCGGAGATCCACGAGCAGACGGGCGGGCGCCTAACGCACTTCGTCGCGGGTCTCGGCACCTCCGGCACCTTCGTCGGCGTGACGAGGTACTTGAAGGAAGCGCTTCCCGCCGTCCGGTGCATTTCGGTCGAGCCGGACGGCCCGCTCCACGGCCTCGAGGGGATGAAGCACATGGCAACCGCGATCGTCCCCCCCATCTACGACCCGGACCTCGCCGACGCGACCCTCACGATGGCGACCGAGGAGGCGTACGAGACGTGCCGCCGCCTCGCGCGGGAAGAGGGCGTCTTCGTGGGACCGTCCGCGGGCGCGAACGTGGCCGCGGCGCTCCGGGTGGCGAGCGAGCTCGGCGGCGAGCCGGCGACCGTCGTGACCGTCCTCCCCGACGGCGGGACCCGCTACCTTTCGGAAGAGTTCTGGGGTAGGGCGTGATCGAGATCCCGATCCCGGTGATGGACGAGATTCGTACGCACGGCCGGGAGGCGTACCCCGAGGAGTGCTGCGGCGCGCTTCTCGGGCGGAAGGGGGAGCCCGCGCACGTCGTGCGCGTCGAGCGAATCGAGAACTCCCGCGGCGAGGAGAGGGCGCGCCGCTACGAGGTGTCTCCGCAGGACTATCTGCGCGTCGAGCGTCTCGCCCTCGCCGAGAACCTCTCGCTCCTCGGCTTCTACCACTCGCACCCCGACCATCCCGCGGCGCCGTCCGTCTACGACCGGGACCACGCGTTCCCCTTTTTCCACTATCTTGTCTGCGCGGTCGAGGGCGGCGTGCCCGCGGAGGTCACGGCCTGGACGCTTCTCGAGGAGACCGGCGAGTTCGAAAGAGAAGCGATTCTCGAGGAAAGGACGTAGTTACAGCATGCCCCGCATCCTCCTGCCCACGCCGCTCCGCCCCTACGTGGACGGCGCCGCGACCGTCGAAGTCGAAGGATCGACCGTGGGGACGGCGCTCGGAGCGCTCGTGGAGCGGCATCCCGCGCTTCGGAAGCACCTGTACGACGACGCCGGAAAAGTCCGCTCCTTCGTCAACCTGTACAAGAACGACGAGGACGTCCGCTACCTCGAGAAGGACGAGACGCGCCTCTCCGCGGACGACATGCTCTCGATCGTGCCGTCGATCGCAGGGGGAGCGGACCTCTCGAACGAGGAGATCCGGCGCTACTCGCGCCACCTGATCATGCCGGAGGTCGGCGTCGACGGACAGAAGAAGCTGAAGGCCGCCCGAGTGCTCGCGATCGGCGCCGGAGGGCTCGGGTCGCCGCTCGCGGTCTACCTCGCCGCCGCGGGCATCGGAACGATCGGGCTCGTCGACTTCGACGTCGTGGACGACTCGAACCTCCAGCGCCAGATCCTCTACGGCGCTTCCGACGTCGGCCGCCCGAAGCTCCAGGCCGCGGCGGAGCGGCTCCGCGACATCAACCCGAACGTGACGATCGTCCCTCACGAGACGCGGCTCACGAGCGAGAACGCCCTCGAGATCTTCCGCGACTTCGACGTCGTCGCGGACGGCACGGACAACTTCCCGACGCGGTATCTCGTCAACGACGCGTGCGTCCTGACCGGCAAGCCGAACGTCTACGCGTCCATCTTCCGATTCGAGGGGCAGGCGTCGGTCTTCTGGGCGGAAAAAGGACCGTGCTACCGCTGCCTGTACAGCGAGCCTCCGCCGCCGGGGCTCGTCCCCTCCTGCGCGGAGGGAGGCGTGCTCGGCATCCTGCCGGGGCTCCTCGGCGTGATCCAGGCGACCGAGACGATCAAGCTCGTGCTCGGCAGCGGCGACTCCCTGGTGGGCCGCCTCCTCCTCGTCGACGCGCTCGCGATGCGGTTCCGCGAGCTCAAGCTCCGCAAGAATCCGGACTGCGTCGTCTGCGGGCCGAACCCGACGGTGACGAAGCTCATAGACTACGAGGCGTTCTGCGGCATCCCGCAGGAGGCGACGATGGCGGCGGCAACGGCGGGCGGAATCCCGGAGATCTCGGTCCAGGACCTCAAGTCGCTGCGCGACCGCGGCGAAGACTTCGTTCTCGTCGACGTCCGCGAGCCGCACGAGTTCGCGATCTGCTCGCTCCCCGACTCCGTGAAGATCCCTCTCGGCACGCTCCCCCAGAACCTGAACAAGCTCTCGACCGCGGACGAGATCGTCGTCCACTGCAAGATGGGGGGCCGCAGCGCGAAGGCCGTCCGCCTCCTGCAGGAGGCCGGTTTCAAGAAGGTGCGCAACTTGGCCGGCGGCATCGACCGCTGGGCCGCCGAGGTCGAGCCCGGGATGCCGCGGTATTGAGCTTGCTTGTCATTCCGAGCAGCCGCGTTTTCCTTGTCATTCCGAGGAGCGAAGCGACGAGGAATCTGTGGCTCTCTCGACGGAGACCAGATCCCTCGCTTCGCTCGGGATGACAAATGGAGGAGCGCTCGGGATGACAAATGGAGGAGCGCTCGGGATGACAAATGGAGGAGCGCTCGGGATGACAAA
>Ga0079215_10000387_pt1 | contig 10087 bp, 10 predicted proteins | sample NCControl_FD_77004 | JGI IMG/M metagenome (GOLD analysis project Ga0079215, IMG submission 77004) | Agricultural soil microbial communities from Utah to study Nitrogen management - NC Control | ecosystem: Environmental > Terrestrial > Soil > Agricultural land | place: USA: Utah | collected...
CCCAGTCGTAGCTCTTCGAGTCCGGCTGCGCGTACAGCTCGCGCACTTTCCTGATGAACCGTTCCGGATCTCTCAGCTTGTCGAGCACCCACGCGAGCGCCTCGTTGTCGTCGCGCGAGTCCTGGACCGACTGCGGGATGCCCCACATCTCGGTGAACTTCCGGTTGAAGTTGACCATCTTGCCGTTCTCGTCCACCACGAGAATCCCGTCGGTCGTCGCGTCGAGAGTCGCCTTGAGGAGCGAAACGCTTTCCTCGATCTCGCGGTCGGCCCGGCGGCGGACCGTGACGTCGCGGAACGACAGGACCTTGCCCACGCTCTTCCCGCCGAGTATCTGGGGATGCGTGTACCTCTCGAAAACGCGGCCGTCCTTGAACTCGACGACGTCGAGCGACTCGGAGTCCTGCCGGGCGTAGGAGCGCATCGCGAGCTGAACGAACCCGCCCGGGTCTTTCACCTGGTCGAGGACCGAGGAGAGGAGGTCGTCCCGGTGGAGGGAGACCGCCGCCGTTTCCGTGATCTTCCACATCTCGAGGAAGCGGCGGTTCCACGCGACGATGTTGCCCTCCTGGTCGAAGACGAGGATCCCGTCCGCCGTCGAATCGAGCGTGGCCCGGAGCAGGGAGATCGTCCTTTCGAGATCCCTCTCGGCCTTCTTCCTCTCGGTGATGTCGAGCGCGGACCCGATGACCCCCTTGATGCTGCCGTCGTTGTGCCGCAGCGGCTCGACGTGCGCTGCGAACGTGCGGCCCTTCCACTCGGTCTCGTAGGTGACGGACTCTCCGGCAAGCGCCCGCCGGTGGGCGGCAATCGCGTGGAACTCGGGGTCGTCCGTCCCGAAGTAGTCGAAGACGGTCCAGCCTTTGAACTGGTCCGGCCGCTGGTTCAGGTTTGCGAGGCCCGCCCCCATCGAGGATGTGAACCGCATTGCGCGATCGACGGACCAGAGAACGGCCGGCATCTGCTCGACGAGGACTCTGACCTCGACGTCCTTCTCGTGAATCGCTTCCTCCGCCTCCTTGCGCTGTTGGATGACGAGTCGCCGCAGCTCCAGCTGCGCTTCGACCTGCCGGGAGAGGGCGCGAAGCGCGTTCTCCTGCTTCTCCGTGAGCTGGCGCGGGGTCCGGTCCATCACGCACAGGGTTCCGAGGGCGTGCCCGTCCGTCGTGCGAAGCGGAGCACCCGCGTAGAAACGGATCTTGGGGTCGGTCGTGACGAGCGGGTTGTCGGAGAAGCGGGGATCCTGGGTGGCGTCGGCAACGACGAACAGGCCGCGCTGCAGGATCGCGTGGGCGCAGAACGCGAGGTCACGCGACGTCTCCGGAGCGGGCATCCCGATCCGGGACTTGAACCACTGCCGGTCCCGGTCGACGAGCGAGATCATCGAGATCGGAGTGCCGCAGATCTCCGACGCGATCAGCGCGAGGTCGTCGTACTCCTCCTCGGGAGGCGTATCGAGGATCTCGAGCTCCCGGAGCGCCTCGAGCCGGGTGTCCCCGTTCGCGGGAAGAGAGGCGCGCATCGTAAGAACCCCCAATGGAAGTTAAGTGGATCCAATCCTATTCGCTGGGGTCGCAAGCTGGTAGCCGGAAGCCGTATGCGGCCGAAAAAGGCGGTTCCTTCGCCGTTACGGGCCCCCGGTTCCCGGTGTCCTCAGAAAGAGAACCCGCGGCTCCGTCATCTCCTCGATCGCGTAGCGGACGCCTTCCCGTCCGAAGCCGGACGCCTTCGTGCCGCCGTACGGGAAGTTGTCGATGCGCAGCGTGGGCGCCTCGTTCACGATCACGCCGCCCACCTCGAGCCGTTCGAATGCCGCCATCACGCGGGCGACGTCGCGGGTGAAGACGGAGGCCTGGAGACCGTATCGGGTGTCGTTCGCCGCCCGGATCGCGTCGTCGAACCGATCGAACGCCTCGATCGTCGCGACCGGGCCGAAGATTTCCCGCTCGCGCAGGTTCGTTCCGGCCGGGACGTCCGCGGCGAGAACGGGCCAGAGCTTCGAGCCCTCCCGGCGCGCCGGGAGAAGAATCTGCGCGCCGGCCGTCGCCGCTTCGCCGATCCAGGCCTCGACGCGGGTCGCACTCTCCGAATCGATCATCGGACCGAGTACGGCGCCCGGTCCGGAAGGGTCGGCGGGCTCGATCTTCTTCGCCGCGGCGAGGAAGGCGGCGAGAAACGGCTCGTAGATCGAGCGCGCGACGATCAGGCGCTGCGCCTTGATGCACACCTGACCTGCGTACGCGAAGGCCGCCGTCGCGAGCTTCTCGGCCGCGTCCTCGACCGCGGCGTCTTCGCAGACGATCGCGGCGGCGTTCCCGCCGAGCTCGAGGGTGACCTTCTTGGTCGCCGCCTCTGCTTTGATCTTCCAGCCCACGGCGTCGCTTCCGGTGAAGCTGACGCAGCGGACGCGCTCGTCCGTCCAGAGCGGGCGCGCGACGTCGGGGTCGGCGTGCACGAGCGAGAACGCCTCCGCCGGCCAGCCCGACGCCTCGACCGCGCGTGCGAGAAGGTCCGCCGTGGCCGGGGTCCGCGGCGAGGGCTTCAGGATCACGGGGTTGCCCGCGGCGAGCGCCGGCGCCACTTTGTGCAGCGCGAGGTTCAACGGGAAGTTGAACGGCGTGATCGCCGTGACGGGTCCCGCCGGAAAGCGGCGAACCGCGCAGAACGCTCCTTCTCCGCGGGGCTCGATGTCCACGGGGAGGACTTCTCCCCCGATCCGGGTCGCCTCTTCCGAGGCGAGCCGCACCGTCGTCAATCCGCGCTCGACCTCCGCCTCGGCGTAGCGGCGCGGTTTGCCGGCCTCCGCAACGATCGTGTCCGCCAGCTCCGCTTTCACGCGGGAGAGCGCGTCGCCCAGGCGGCGCAGGATCTCCGCGCGCCGGTGGGACGGCAGCCGGCGAGTCTCCTCGAATCCGGCGGCCGCCGCCGCGATCGCTCTTTCGATCTCCGCAGGTCCCGCTTTCGCCGCGCGCGCGAAGAGCTCGCCCGACCACGGAGAGCGGACGTCGATCCAGTCGCCGGTCGTGACCTCGGCCCCCGCGATCCGAAGGGCAAGGGACCGCACCTCCATCTACCGGGGAACCGTGCCGAGCCGCTCCCGAACGACGTCCGCGAGCGGAATCAGGTCGCGGCTCTTCTCGACCGCGTTTCCGTACGCGGCGAATAGCGCCGTCGGACCGCCCGCGAGCGCCGAGCGGAACGCGTCGAGTCCCAGGGTCTGGATGACCCCATCGCACAGAAACGCGCCGGCCGGCCCGGCCACCCGCTGCGCGAACTCCGGCCGCTTCAGGTCGGCCTCCACGGCGATTCGCTCCTCGATCTCCTTCTCCGACTCGACGAGCCTTTCCGAAAACCGGTTCAGTTCCGCGATCGTCCGCTTCATCGGCTCCTTCAGCCATACCGAAAGGGGAAAAAAGTTCTCGTCGACGTGGAAGAGGGCGACGGGGCCCTGCTCCGCGACGAGGCGAAACAGCAGGTCGAGCTGCCCGAGCTTCGCGTCGCGGCGCGTCCAGTTCGGGCTCTCCGAGCGGTAGAGGCGCCACGCCTGTCGAAACGCTTCGCCGGCGATCAGGCGGGCGACGCGCTCGACCTGGTTCTCGACCGTCTCGCCCTCCGAGTCACCGAGGGCACGCGCGAGATCGACGATCATCACCTCGTCGCCGCCGGGCGTAATCACGACGAGGTGGTCCGCTAGCCCTGCCAGCCCGAAGGTGAGAAAGACCTGCAGGCGCGTCGTCAGAGGTCGATCCGCGGGAAGGAGGGCCGCCGCGCGCAGCGCCGCCAGCCGGGCGAGCTCGGATCGCCGCGCCTCGAGGTCCGTCAGGAGCTTCGACCACCGCGCCTTCCCCGCGCGAACGGACCGGAGGTCGAACACGGCGCTCTTCTCCTCCTCGTCGAAAGCCGCGGCGAGATCCCGTTCGAACGTTTCCATCGTCCGGCCGGAGTCTTGGATGGCGAGTCGCACCGCCGGAAGCTCGGTGATCGCCTTCGCCTGGTCGGCCCGGAACTGCGGGAGCGAGAGAAACGCGACGAGGTCCTGGGCGGCCTTCGAGTCCACCCGGATCTCGATCGAGTGATTCCCCGCGGGCGGGGCTTTGTACGGCGCGCGGCTCGCGGCCGCCGCCGTCGCCGCAGGACGGGTCGGCCCCGGACCGCCCCCGGCGCAGCCGAGAGTCCCCGCGGCGAAGACGACCAGTGCGATGCCGCGCCTCACTGGAGGATCGCCTCCCGCGCGGCGTCGACGTCGGAGAAATCGAGGAAGAGCGCGTCCGGTCGCTCCGCCGCGAGCGCTTCCGCGGAGGTAGGACCGGTCGCGACCGCGATCGTCCGGGCGCCGAGCGCGCGCCCGCATCCGACGTCGTGAACGGAGTCCCCGACGATGACGACGGACTCGCTCGGAAAATCCCGACCGGTTGCTTCTCGGGCTCGCACCACGGCGATCGGCGGCAGGCAGTAACGGTCGGCGGAGTCGTCCCCGAAGGCGCCGAAGGGGAAGTATCGGTTCAGCCCGGCCGGCTCGAGCTTCAGGCGGGCCCCCCGCTCGATGTTTCCGGTCAGCAGCCCGAGCGTGACCCGCGGGTCGTGGGCGAGGCGATCGAGGAGCGACGGAACGCCCGGTTTGACGACGACGGCCTCCGGCCGGAGGCGCCGGGACAGCTCCTCGACGTAGCGGTCCAGGACGGAGTCGAGCGCCGCTTCGAAGCGCGGCCGGCCTACCGCGTCCATCACCAGCTCGCGGAGGATCTGGGGGTCGGTCTTGCCGGAGAAATCGTTTCCCTCGGACGATCCTTCCCAGCCGAGGACCTCGGCGAGGGCCGCGAGAATCGACTCGCGGGCGGCCCGTCCGGCGGAGAGGAGCGTACCGTCGACGTCGAAGAGAACGAGTCGGGCGCCGTTAGAGGTTTCCGCCATCGGTCCGGGTCGTGCCGAGCACGTCCGCATCATACGAGAACCGTTTGGAGTGCCACTCGGCGATTGCCACGAGCCCGCGCCGCCAGTAGTTCCAGTCGTGATCGCCGGGCTCGAGCACCACCTCCGTCGGGATCCCATGCTCGTTCATGTAAGACCCGAACTGCGCGGCGACGCGGTCGAGCCCGTAGAAGTCGTCGGTTCCCGCGCGCAGGTGCGCTCGAAAAGGGGGTCGGTCGAAGCGAACGTCGTGCAGGATCTCCCAGACGTCGTTCGCCGCCAGCGTGTTCGCGTCCGGCCGGTCGCCGAAGACCCGCTTCAACGTCAGCCGCGTGATCAAGTTGTAACGATCGAGGTCCTCCCACTGGATGGGGATCAGAGCGCCCGAAAGCGCGGAGACCGACCCGAAGAGGCCCGGATGCTTGAGCCCGATCTTGACGGCGCCGAAGCCGCCCATCGAGATCCCCGTGATCGCGCGCCCGTTTCTTCCGGGCACGATCCGATAACGGGCTTCGAGCTCGCGCAGGAAGTCGCCCGTGAGGAACTCCTCCCATCGCCGCTTTCCGTCGCGCGAGTCCGAGAACCAGGACCCGGAGGCGCCCGGCGCGACGACGAAGAACTCCGGCAGCCGCCCGTCCGCCATCCGCGCGTGGAGCTCGGCCGCCACCCCGCGGCGTTCGAGCGTGCGGACGTTCCCCCAGCCGTCGTGCAGAAAGACGAGAACGGGATAACGCCGCGCGGGCGCCCGCTCGTAGGAAGGAGGCGCGAGCACGAGACAGTCCGCGGTGGAGGGAATGGCGGAAGACGACACCCTCGCGTAAGAGACGCCGGGGCCCGGAACCGTCGCGCAGCCGAACGCGAGCGTCGCGAGCGCCAGGAGGGCCCTGCGGGACATGCCGCTCAGTTTGTCATCCCGCGGCTCCCCTCGCCCTTACTTGCATCCCGAGCCCTTCGCCCTCCCTGTCATCCCGAGCGGAGCGAGGGATCTGTGTCCCTGTTGATTGCGGCCTTCCGCTCAGGGCAGGCTCCGCGAGGGATCTGTGCTCCTCTCGAGAGGGGACCAGATTCCTCGTCGCTTCGCTCCTCGGAATGACAGGGATTGGGGCTCCTCGGAATGACAGGAATCGGGGCTCCTCGGAGTGAGCAGGTCTTACCGGGCGACGGGCGGAGCGAACTCCCTGTCGTCGCGCGCGGAAGAAACGGAGACGTTCTCGAAGAGGATCCGGACCGGTCGGCCGCCGAAGGCCTTCTCGAGCGAGAGGGAGACGCCCGAAAACGTCCTCCAGTCCTTCCACAGCGCGACCGTCGGATCTTCCTGCGCCCCGCCGAGGACGTACTCCCACTGAACCATCCGCCGCCCCTCGCGCGTCACCCAGAGCCAGTAGACGTCTTTGGGCGTGAGTCCGACGCCGTCGAACGAGAGGCGGATCACGTCGCAGAGGACGCCGTCCGGACCCGGTTTTTCGCCCGCGTACTCGCGTACGACGCCGGGATCGAAGACCTTCCACGGCGCGAGCAGCCAGTACGTATCGTTGATGAACCGGCCGTACGCCGTCTCGAGGAGCTTCTTCTTTTCCTCCCCCTCGACGGGGCGGCCGTTCACGAGCGTCGTCCCCTCCCGCGTGTTGACGTTGAAGTAGACGGCATACGGCGCGCCGGACTTGTCCGTCCCGAGCAGGCGGTAGTCGCCGGTGTAGCGGTCCCAGAGGTGCCGGAACTCCGCCGAGCGCTTGCCCTCGCGCTCGGCGACGAAGTCGAACCGAAGCTGCCGGGCTTTCTCCCAGGCGGCCTGCCCGCCGAGCGCGTGAACGAGCTCCCGCGCGACCTGGTCCGCGCGTTCGTCGGCGAGAAGGGCCGGCGGCGCGGCGAGCGCCGCGAGCGCGACGAGCCGCGTCGCGAGCAGAGAAACGACCGCGGGCGAGCGCGCTCTCATGGCCGAATCATATTTCCGGCGCGGGCTCCCGGCAGGAACCGGCTCGCAATAAACTGACGGGAATGGAGCTCGACCGGCTGCCTCCCGAGGTCCACCTCGCCCTCTCGGGCGCGGGTTTCCGAGCGCGGCGCCGTCTCGCCCTGCCCTTCCTGACGGTCGATCCGGGCGGATTCCCGCGGGCCGCGCTCCTCACCCTCGGCGAAGTCCGATCCCGCTCGCGCAAGGAGCTCGTCGTTGCCGTCCGCGGCGGCAGCCGGACGGCGGCGAACCTCATCCGCCGGCGGACGGCGACGCTCCTCCTCATCGCCCGCAACCAGGCCGTCTGGGTGCAGACGAAGGCGGGCCGCGGCCACGTCTGCGACTACGACCCGGAGCGCCAGATCTTTCCGCTGTCGGTCGTGCGGGTGAAAGTCGACCGGGCGGCGCCGGGCGAGGAGGGCAACACGCTCGCCGGCGGACCGACGTTCACGGCCCGCAACGCCGACCGGCTCTTTTCCGAAGAGCTGTACGAGGAGCTCGGGCGATGAACTTCCTCGATCGCACCGTTCTCGTGACGGGCGCGTCGCGGGGGATCGGACGCTCGATCGCTCTGCGCTTCGCCGAGGAGGGCGCCCGGGTCGGGCTCGTCGCGCGGAGCGAGTCGGAGCTTCTCGCGACGGCCAACCTCGTCGAGCAGGCGGGCGCGCGAGCGATCGCGATCCCCACCGACATCCGCGACCGCGACGGAGCGGCGGCCGCCGCCGCAAGGGTCGAGGCGGAGCTCGGACCGATCGACGTCCTCGTCAACAACGCCGGCGTCTTCCTGTGGCGCCCGTTCCTGAAGCTGTCTCCCGAAGAGTGGGACCTCGTCGTCTCGACGAACCTGACCGGCGCGGCGAACTTCTGCCGCGCGGTTCTCCCCGGCATGGTGAAGAGGCGGCGCGGGCGAATCGTGAACGTCTCCTCGATCCACGGGATGCGGGGCGAGGCGAACCTCGCCGCCCACAGCGCGGCCAAGTTCGGGTTGATCGGGCTCACGCAGAGCCTCGCGCGCGAGTTCCGGGGCGACAACATCGCCGTCAACGCCGTCTGTCCCGGCACGGTCGAAAACCGGCTGGAAGAGGCCGGCGCCCCGTCCCGCGAGCAACCGCTCGCGGAGAAGCTCTGGCCGCGCGACGTCGCGCGAACGGTCCTCTTCCTTGCCTCGGACGACGCCGCGGCGATCACCGGAGCGGCCCTCGAGGTGCTCGGGGGAACCCACCTCACCATCCAGCCGTAAACATCCCCGTGGCCAGGGCACGAACCGGTCCCGATCGGTGTCCGTGGGCGGAGAGCGATCCGCTGCTCACCGAGTACCACGACACCGAGTGGGGCGTTCCGTCCTACGACGACCGACACCTCTTCGAGCTCCTCACCCTCGAGGGCGCGCAGGCGGGACTCTCCTGGCTCACGGTCCTTCGCAAGCGCGACGGATACCGGGCCGCTTTTGCCGGGTTCGATCCCCGGAGGGTCGCCCGGTTCCGCGCCGCGAGGATCGATCGGATCCTCGAAGACCCGGGCATCGTCCGGCATCGCGGGAAGGTCGAGTCCGTCGTCACGAACGCGCGGGCGGTGCTTGCCGTCCAGCGCGCGAGGGGATCGCTGGCGGAGGAGCTCTGGCGTCACGTCGGGGGTCGCCCGCGCCAGAACCGCTGGCGCAGCGCCGGCGACGTTCCGGCGCAGAGCGCGGAGTCGGTCGCCATGAGCCGCGCCCTGCGCGGGCAGGGCTTCCGCTTCGTCGGGCCGACGATCTGCTACGCGTTCCTGCAGGCGACCGGGATGGTCAACGACCACCTCGTCGGATGTTTCCGGCGCGCGAAGCTCACTTCCCCCACATCATCCGCACCGACACCACGAGCAGGAACCCGGCGAAGATCCGCCGCAGGGTGAGGTCGGAGACGGGCTCGACGATCTTCGCGCCGAGGAACGCGCCGAGGAGGAGCCCGGCGGCGATCAGGAGCGAGTACCGGACGTTCAGGTTTCCGTTCTTCCAGTAGACCCAGGCCCCGAGAGCGCCCACCGGAAGCAGGATCGCGCCGAGCGACGTCCCGACGGCGGCGTGCTGCGACATCCCGTAGAGGAGCGCGAGCGCCGGCACGATGATGAGCCCGCCCCCGATCCCGAACATCCCCGCGGCGACTCCGGCGACGACCCCGATGACGACGAGACCGATGGTCTGCATCCCGTTCCTTTCTAGCGCCTAGCCCCCGATCGGCGCGGGCGAAGGAGCTTCGTCGCGCAGGGTCCGCGCCGCGTCCGGCTCGTCGGTCGTGATCGAGGCCACGCCCGCCGAGAGAAACCGCCGGATCTCCTCGGGCTCGTTCACCGTCCACGGGTGGACGGTCAAACCGGCCGCCGCGGCGTGCTCGAGGAGCGCGGGCGTCGCGAGCTCGCGAGCGGGGCCGATCGCGTCCACGTGGGGAAAAAGGGGGGTGAGCTTCCCCGCTTCCGGAAGGGCGACCGGATGGTCGAACAAGTATCCCGTCGCCAGCCGCGGCTCCACCTCGCGAATCTTTTTCAGGAATTCCACGTCGAACGAGACGACGATGCACCGCGGGACGACGCCGTACTCGGTGGCGAGGCCGGCGATCCGGCGCGCCATCACGCCTCGGTCGTAGTTCGGCGACGACTTGACCTCGACGACATAACGGAGCGCGGGACCGTAGCGGTGAAAGACGTCCTGGAGACGCGGGACTCCATACTCGCCGTGCTCCGATGGAAGCTGCAGGCGCCCGATCTCGCGCGTCGTGAAGCTGCGCACGGGAACGCGCTGGTTCCCGAGGACGACCTCTTCGTCGTGGAACACGACCGCTTCCCCGTCGCGCGTCTGCCGCACGTCGAGCTCGACCGCGTCCACTCCGAAGCTCTCGGCCCAGTCGAAGCTCTCGATCGTGTTCTCGTGGGCGCGACGGGGCGCGCCGCGGTGTCCGACGATCCACGTGCCGTGCGGCTCGCGCCACTCGCTTCGCGCCGGTTCGGTCACGCCGCCGATTGTATTTCCGCGAGGAGCGCCTCCAGAGCGGCGTCGGGATCTGGAGCGGCGGTCAGCGGCCTCCCGACGACGAGGACGTCGGCGCCGGCCGCGAGCGCCGCCGCCGGTGTCGCGATCCGCTTCTGGTCGAACGCGTCGCTTCCGGCAGGGCGGATCCCCGGCACGACGGTAACGAAGTCGGCGCCGCATACCCCGCGGACCGCGGCGAGGTCCCGCGGAGAGCAGACGACTCCGTC
>Ga0079215_10000389_pt1 | contig 10080 bp, 8 predicted proteins | sample NCControl_FD_77004 | JGI IMG/M metagenome (GOLD analysis project Ga0079215, IMG submission 77004) | Agricultural soil microbial communities from Utah to study Nitrogen management - NC Control | ecosystem: Environmental > Terrestrial > Soil > Agricultural land | place: USA: Utah | collected...
ACTGACTACTGACTACTGACTACTGACAAAGCAGAAAGAACAAAGCACAAAAATATGGCCGTTGACCAATTAACAATCAGCGACGAGCAATTGCTCGACAAACTGGGTTCAGCGCGCGAGCGCCTCCTCCGGGAAATCAGAAAAGCCATCATCGGTCAGGACGAAGTCGTCGAGCAGGTATTGCTCGCGCTCTTTGTCGGCGGCCACTCGATTATTACCGGCGTCCCTGGTCTGGCAAAAACTCTTTTGGTTCGCACTATTGCCAGCGTTCTCGATCTCTCGTTCAAACGCATTCAGTTCACCCCCGACTTGATGCCCGCGGACATCACCGGCACCGAGATCATCGAAGAGGACCGCGCCACCGGACGTCGCGCATTGCAGTTCATTCCTGGTCCAATCTTTGCCAACATCGTTCTCGCCGACGAGATCAACCGCACGCCGCCAAAAACACAGGCCGCGCTGCTCGAGGCGATGCAGGAAGGACGCGTCACGGTCCAGGGTGTCAGTTACGATCTGCCGCGCCCGTTTCACGTGCTGGCCACGCAGAACCCGATCGAGATGGAAGGCACGTATCCACTGCCCGAAGCGCAGCTCGATCGTTTCATGTTCAACGTAAAGATCGGTTACCTGCCCGAAGAAGAAGAAGTCGAAGTGGTGAAGCAAACGACTTCGCCGCAGGACTACGAGTTCGAACGGCTGATGTCCGCTGATGAGATCATTGCGTTTCAAAGACTGGTGCGGCAGGTCCCTGCTTCCGACACTGTTGCGCGTTACGCTGTGCGGTTAGTTAACGCCAGCCGGCCGGGAACGCCACCCGCACCGGAGTTTGTAAACAAGTGGGTAACGTGGGGCGCATCCCTGCGCGCGTCCCAGTTTTTGATCTTTGGCGGCAAGGCACGCGCGATCCTGCGAGGCCGTTACAACGTTTCGTGCGAAGACATACGCGCGGTCGCGCCAGCCGTTTTGCGTCATCGCGTGCTGTTGAACTTTCAGGCTGAAGCAGAGAAAGTCGATTCCGATCAGGTGATCAAGCAGTTGATAGACCACGTGCCTGAGCCGAAGAGCGGACTATAAAGACATGATTCCCCAAGCAGTGACACCAGCGAGGTTTTTAGATCCCGAATTGCTCGCGCGGATCGGATCGCTCGAACTGCTTGCGCGCGCGGTCGTCGAAGGCTTTATGTCTGGTCTGCATCGTTCACCGTATACAGGTTTCTCAACCGAGTTCACCGAGTATCGACAGTACAATCCAGGCGACGACCTGCGTTATCTCGATTGGCGACTGCTTGGTCGCACCGATCGCTACTTCATCAAGAAGTATCGCGCCGACACGAACACCCAGTGTCACATTTTGATCGACACCAGCGCTTCGATGAACTACGCGCATGCCAGTTCAGTGACGAAGTTGCAGTACGCGCAGTTTCTCGCCGCGTCCATCGCTTACTTGCTGAACAGACAACAGGACGCGGTCGGTCTCGTTGCCTTCTCCAACAAGGTGCACACTCACGTACCCGCGCGTAATCGCACCGGTCACATGCGGACGATCTTCGGCACGCTGTCGATGCTTCAGCCGGGCGGGGAAACAGGTTTGGCGGAATCGCTGCATCAACTCGCGGAGATCCTGACGCGTCGCGGCATCGTCGTGCTCATTTCGGATTTTTACGATCAGGCAGACCGGTTGAAAGAGGCGTTTCAGCATCTGCGGTTCAAAGGCCACGACCTGGTCGCGTTTCACGTGCTCGATCAAAACGAGCTCGATTTTGATTTTACCGATCCGGTGTTGTTGCTCGAAGACGCGGAGACGCAGGAACAAATGCCGGTCCTTCCCGACGTCGTGATGGGCGGCTATCGAGAGCGCATGCGACAGCATGTTAACGACATGCGAGAGTGCGCGGCTGCGAACCACGTTGATTACGAAATGTTGACCACAAAACAGCCGCTGGATTTTGCGTTGTTCTCGTTCCTGTCGCGGCGAGCAGGACGATAAAATTAGTCAGTGGTCAGTAGTCAGTAGCCAGTTATTCACTATTGACCACGGACCACGGACCACGGACCACGGACTACTGACAACCACAGAATGTCGTTTCTTACTCCATTATTTTTCCTTGGTGTCGCTGCACTGGCTGCACCGATACTCGTGCACCTCGTGCGTCGCACGCGCGCGCGCAAGGTGCAGTTCCCTGCCCTGGTTTTCGTGCGCCAGGTGCCGCAGCGAACCATCCGTCGCCGCACGCTTCAGAACGTGCTGCTGATGCTGCTTCGGTGTCTTGCGATCCTGCTGATCGTCATTGCTTTTACGCGCCCATTCTTTAGCGGTGGCAGCGCGGCGAAAGAAAACGCAGCCGCGGGCGCAACTGTGGTCCTCGTCGATAATTCGCTGAGCATGCGACGCGAGCCGCTGTTCACCGAAGCACTAAAACGCGCGGAAGCGACCGTCGACGAAGCACGAAATGACGAGCAACTCGCGGTGCTGTCTTTCGACAAGCGCTACGCAGTCGTCAATCGCTTCACCGTCGACAAGAATCGTTTGCGGTTGGCGATTAGAAGTATCAACGCGGGGTGGGACGGAACGGATTACGAACAGGCGTTGCGTGGAGCGGAGTCTTTGCTCGGCGAGATCCAGACGAGCGGCCCGAAGAAGATCGTGATGATCTCCGACTTTCAGGCTCCCGGTTGGAACCAAAACACTGCGACTTTCAAACTCGCAAACACCACGCAACTCACGACGATCGACGTCGCCTCGAACGATCCTGTTCCAAACATCGCCGTCACGAACGTCGAGGCGCGCGGCGTGGTCTTCGGGCAAAAGTATCTCGACAATCTCGCCGTCCACATCAGTAACTTTGGCGACGCACCGCGCGATCGCATTCAGGTCGATTTTCAGATCAACGAGCAGACGGTTGAAAAGCGAGATATCAGTCTTAACACCCGTGAGTCGAAGGTGATCGAGTTCACCGGTTTTAACCTGAACGAAGGCGCGAATCGCTGCACGATCGATGTGGTCTCCGGCGACTTTGCTCCCGATAACCGTTTCTATTTCACTTTGCGGCGCGAGACCCCGTCGAAGGCGCTAATCGCCGAGAGCGCTTCGCGCGGACGTAGCGACAGCCTGCACCTGCAAAGCGCGTTGACCACGAACGACGATCTGCCATTCACGTTCACGCTAAAGAGCACCGGATCGGTCGATCCGTCGAGCATTTCAGAGTACGCGTTGGTAGTGCTCAACGATGCTGGTCCAGTCAGCGGCGCACTTGCCGATGCGTTGATGAAGTTTGTCGAGGCGGGCGGGCAGCTCATCGTCTCCACTGGACCACGCTCGACCGCAGACAGTCTGAACGCTCTACAACGCATCATGCCCGCATCGTTGCGTGACGCTGTGCAGACGAAGGCGGGCGAAAGTGTCGCGATGACGAACGTGAAGTTTGATCATCCGATATTTGAAGTTTTTCAGGAGAGCGGCAGGCTCGCCGCGGCGCACGTCATCGGTTACTTCCGTTCGGAAGCTGCTCCCACCGCGACCGTGCTCGCCCGTTTCGAAGACGGCAGTCCGGCGCTGCTGGAATCGCGTACCGGTAAAGGACGCGTGTTGCTGTTTACTTCGTCGCTTGGTCCAAGCTGGAACGATCTGCCGTTGACGCCGCTGTATTTGCCGTTCATTCACCAGATGGTCCGATACACGGGCGCGCGCGACGAGAGTTCGTGGTATGGCTTGGGCCAGACGTTTACCGTGCGGAAGACGGCTAACGGCCAGCTACCACCGGTCGATACTCCCGCGGGTGCTCGTCTCTCCGAAGGACGCAACACGCCGGATGGTGACCTGCTTGTCACGGCGCGCGAACTTGGTTTTTATCGTCTGCGCTACGACGGGCAGCCGGGTTTTGCGGCGATCGATACTGACGGCGCCGAGGGCGACTTCACCAAGTTGAACTTCGCTGAATTCGTGGCGGGCGTGACCGGGGGAACCGGCACTGGTGAAGGGGGCGATGCGAGTCGAAACGCGAGCGGCGAAGAAGTTGAAGGACGGCAAAAGGTGTGGTGGGCGTTGTTATTACTGGCGCTCCTGTTGTTGGTTGCGGAATCAGTATTGGCGCGCCGAACAAAAATGGTGAAAATGGTCGGGTAAGGTAGATCGGGGGTCCCAGGAATGAATGCAATGAACCCTGAAACGAACCTGTTACAGGATCTCCTTCGTAAAGCGAGATCGCGGCGGCAACTTCTGCTTACACTGCGCGGAGTGGCGATCAGCCTGGGTGCGATTGCCTTGCTCCTGTTGCTGCTCGGTTGGGCCGCCCACCGATATCGCTACAACAGCACCGCACTCATGACTCTGCGCATAGGCGCGCTTCTGACCTGTCTCGCAACGATCTACGTCGCACTCGTTCGTCCGCTGTTCAAACGCATCACCGACGCGCGACTCGCTCGACTAATAGAAGAACGCACCTTCGGCACTGAAAACCGGCTGGTAACGGCAGTCGAATTCGCAAACGGAAACGCTAAGGGCATCTCGCCCGCAATCGTCAACCGGCTTTATCGCGATGCTAACGACGTCTCGGCAACGCTCGACGTCCGAACCGTCATTCGCCGCTCGCGGCTAATGATGTACGGTGGCGCCGCGCTCGCGAGCCTTTTGCTGTTTGCAGGCGTGCTCAAATGGGGCCCACGCGAGATCTCCGAAGGCGTGGCCCAACTTGTTACGCCGACAACGCTCGCCGCATCGACCAACGCGCTAAGCATTAAAGTCAAACCCGGAACCGCTCGCGTTCCGAAGGGTTCCGATCAGGACATCCTGGCGACACTCATCAACTTCGACTCGCAAACTGTAACGGTCTTCGCCCGCCCCGCCGGATCCAGTGAAGACTTCGTGGGCCAGACGATGGAGCCCGCGAAAGCGCGGAGCGACTTCCGTTTCTCGATCTTCAACATTCAGGACTCGATGGAGTACTTCGTCGAGTCGAACAGCGTCCGATCGGAAGTCTACAAACTCAACGTCGTCGATCTGCCTTACGTCAAGCAACTTGATGTGACACTCAACTTCCCGGCGTTCACCAATCTTCCGACTAAGACCATCGAAGACGGCGGCGACATCGCTGCCTTGAAAGGCACGAGCGCAACCATCATCGCGAAACTTTCCGGCAAAGTTCGCGCAGCTCGCCTCGTCTATCCCGACGGCAAGAAAGTCGAGATGAAGCAGCAGGGCGGTGATTTTGTTGGCGAGCTTACAGTCACCGGCGATACGAGTTACTACATCGAACTCGTGAGCACTGACGGCGAAGCGTATCGCGGCTCAAACGAGTACGACGTCTCGTTACTCGTCGATCAACCACCGACGATCTCGTTCGACAAGCCCGGACGCGATAAGAAAGCGACCAATCTCGAAGAGGTCTTTACGCAAGCTCGCGCCGAAGACGACTACGGCGTCGTGTCGATGGATCTGCACTTCTCGGTCAACGGCGGCGACGAGAAAAAAGTCAATCTTCAACAACTGACGCGCGAATCACCACGTTCCCTCAGCGGAGCTTACACGTTCTTCCTCGAGGAATATGGTCTTAAACCCGGCGACTTCATCTCCTACTACGCGAAAGCACGCGATGCGAGTAACGAATCGACCAGTGATATTTACTTCATCGAAGTGAAGCCGTTTGAGATGGAGTACAAGCAGGCTCAGCAGCAAGGCGGTGGTGGCGGCGGTGGTGGTGGCGACCAGGACCAGAACGCACTTTCGCGCCGGCAAAAGGATCTGATTGCCGCGACGCACAAGTTGATTCGCGAAGGCGAGAAGTACACCGAGCAGGAACGTAAAGACGGTTACGAAGCGGTCGCAGCCGGTCAGGAGAAACTAAGGACCGACACGCTCGAGTTTCTCGATCGCATGGGACGACGGCTCGGCGGCACCGACGGTCAGAAGCAGGTCGCCGAAATGGCCGAGCACCTGCGACAGGCTGCGAAAGAGATGGAAGGCGCGCCGCCGCCGTTGAGAAAACAGGAAGGCAAAGATGCGCTGCCTCCCGAGCAACGGGCGTTACAGCGATTGCTCGCCGCCGACGCAATCTTTCGTGAGGTGCAGGTCGCATTCGATCAACAGAGTGGCCAGGGCGGCAGCGGTGGTCAACGAGAACAACAGGAACTCGCCGGTCTCTTCGATCTTGAGCTCGACAAGATGAAGAACCAGTACGAGACCATCCAGCGGGCGCAACAACAACAAGCAGAGCAACAGAAGACGGAAGCCGAGCGGCGTTTGGAAGAACTTGCCCGGCGGCAGCAAGCGGCGCTCGAAGAACAGCGCCGCCGTCAACAACAGATGCAAGGCGGCGGATCGAGTGGTAACCAGCGACAACAGCAGGAGATGATCGAGGAAACGCGCAAAGCAGCGCGTGAACTCGAACGTCTCTCGCGTGAACGCCGCGATTCGCAGATGCAGCAGTTGGCCCAACAACTCAATCAAACGGCCGACGAACTGCAAAAGGCTCAGGCATCGGCACGCAACAATCCGAACGAGGCGATTGCGCAGAACGAACGCGCCCTCGAACGTTTGCAACAGGCGCAACAACGTCTGCAACAGATGAGCGGTGCGAACGGTCAGCAACGTGCGGGTCAGAACGGTTCTTCGGGCAGACAACAACAGATTTCCGATCTACGCCAGCGCGCCGCGCAAACCGCTTCGCGTCAGCGCGAGATTGCGAAAGACATGGAGAACCTGTCGCGTCGCGGCGGTCAGAATGCGCAGGATGAAAACTCGCGCAAGGCACGCGAGCAACTGGCTGAACGGAAAGATACGCTGGCGGACACGGTTGCGGGTCTGCAACAGGACATCGAACAGTCGGCTCGCGCGATGGGCCAGGGTGGACAAGGCCAACAACGTACCGCGCGGCAGTTGAAAGATGCGGCGGATTCACTCGCTCGCGATCGAGTTGCCGATCGTATTCGCGAGAGCAAGCAGTCGCTGAACGGGAATAACCAGGGCGAACAGGGCCAGCAAGGTCAACAGGGCCAGAGCCAACAAGGCCAGGGCCAGCAGGGTCGTTCCGACGAACGCGCGATCGAACGCAGTCTCAACAATCTGTCCGAACGATTGCAGGCGGCCGAGCAGAGCGCGCGCGGATCGAACGGCTCAAGCGCTGAAGAAAACCTGGATCGCACGCGTCAACTCGCGGACAGTCTCGATTCGCTACGACGGCGTCTGGATGAGCGAAATCAACGCGGCCAACAGGGCCAACAAGGTCAACAGGGCCAACAGAGTCAGCAAGGTCAGCAAGGACAACAAGGTCAACAGGGCCCACAAGGCCAACAAGGTCAACAGGGCCAACAAGGCCAGCAGGGACAACAAGGTCAGTCCGGGCAACAGGGCCAACAGGGTCAGGGACAATCAGGTCAACAACAAGGCCAGCAACAGGGCCAACAACAAGGCAGCCAGCAATCCGGCGGCACGCAGAACGGTGGTGACGGTCGCAGCAACCGGCAATATGCTGGCCCACAGTGGGGACCGATGGGCGGTGACTGGGGTGACAACCGTCAACTTTCCGCCGAAGTGCGCGAGCGACTTCGCGAAGCCCAGGACTTGCGACGAGAGTGGGGCACAACCGGATTGGGCGCCGGGCGTCTCGACGAAGTGATCGAAGAACTCAAACGTCTGGCCGACGGGCGCATGGAAGGTAACGCTGCAACTGCCGCACACGTGAAAGAAGCTGTCATCGAACCATTGCGCCAACTCGAACTCGAACTAAGCCGGCACTTGCAACAACTCAGCGGACGCACAAACCTGCGACTCAGGGATGAAGGCGCGGCGCCCGAGAAATATCGTCGTGCAGTTGAGGAATATTATCGTCGCCTATCAGGCGCACGACCCAGACAGTAGCCATTTTCCATTTGTCGTTTTCCGTTTGTCATTTGTCATTTCACCCGTCACAGATTCAGTCGGGCTGAGGCAAACGATAATGGAAAATGACAAATGACAAATGAGAAACGGAAAATGATTTCTAAGTTTTTCAAACGTCTTTTGTTGCCAACGCTCACGGTCACCGCGCTGCTGATTCCAACGGTGGCAGTGTCGCAATACGATCAGTTCGGCAACTTCCGCAACCGCCGTCGCCCAACAACTACGAATACCGATACGGGCACTGGCCTGTCCTTCGGCGAGTTCACCTTCGTCCGCACCATTTACGAATCGCCGATGCGCGGCTACGGACGTCGCGGTTACGGCGGCGGCACCTGGACCACCGACTATCCCGAAGCAGACAACAACTTTATCGTCGGCCTGCGTGAATGGGCCGGTACCAATCTCAAGATCGCACCCCGCCCGGAAGCACTTGAAATACTCGACGATCGCATCTTTGACTATCCGATCCTCTACGTCGTCGAGCCCGGCTTCATGGAACTGACCGACGAGCAGGCCGCGCGCCTGCGTGAGTACATCATGCGGGGCGGCTTCATCTTTCTCGACGATTTCTGGGGCGAGTATGAATGGCAAAATGTCCAGGAACAGTTTCGCAAAGTCGTTCCTGAATTGGAGATTAAGGAGCTGTCTTTGACTCACCCGATCTTTCATTCCTATCTCGATGTCGAGGAGATCGTCCAGGTACCGAATGTCTACAACGCGCAGCGTGGAATCACGTCAGAAAAGGGCGGCGTCGTTCCGTACTACATGGGCATCGAGAACAAGAATGGACGTCTGATGGTCTTCATGGCGCGTAACTCCGACCTCGGCGACGCGTGGGAATGGATCAACGATCCCGCTTATCCAGTGAAGTACGGCCTGCCTGCTTACAAGGTGGGGATCAACGTGGTGATCTACGCGATGAGCCACTGAGGCTCACTTGCGTGGGCGGCTGAGCGTCAACTCAATCTGCTTCTCTTCTTTACTTTGCAACGAGACAGTTCGCGCTGAAGAAGCATTCGTTCTCACAAACTGCTCGATCGTTTGCCAGGGTTGCGCGCCGGCGGGGCAGGTGAAAACCAGATAGTCTCCCGGTGCGCAACTTACTTTGAACTCACCGGCGGCGGTAGACGAGGATTTCGCCACGCACTTCAAAGCCCCATTCGCAGACGGCGTTGAAGAAGTCGGCGGCTACCTGCTTATCGTCGGCAACGATCCAGTAGTGCCGGCGGTGGGAGCAGCCATCGGCCCAGGTGATCAGGATTAGGTCGAGTAGTTGTCCCTTCCAGAGAACGTTCAGCCAGGAGTTTACGACGTGTTCGCGTTCTTTCTCGCCGATGCCCATCCAGTCGGTTCGCACGTGGTGGAAAACGGACTTCTGCTCGATCACTGAGCATTTTTCGCGCGGACGAACGCGTCGAGATCGAAATATCCAGCGCGGCCTTCGAGAATTGATTTGTCCGGGTGCAGCTCCGCCAATTCCCGCCCGACGTGGTACGCGATGTAGTCGTTCGGTTTGTAGAGTGCGTCACGGATGAAGTTTTCGATCGACATAATCTTTGACAACAGAAATACCTTTTTGCGGTTGCTGTTAGCGGCGGGCGCGTTCGCGTTCGACCTTATCGCGGACGTCGCGATCGTCGTAGACGTCCATGAAGAGGTACTTGCGCCACTCGGTGCGCGCCTCGGCGTAGTGGCAAAGCACGACGCGTTCGAGCTTCACACGCAACGCCGTTTGCGAAGTAAGCAGCGGCATGCGTGCTTCGGACGGAGTGCGGTTTCCCTTCCGGCCATTGCACGAGACACATGCCGTCACGATGTTCACCGGCGAGTTATCTCCGCCGCGAGAACGCGGCAGAATGTGATCCAACGTCAGCTCGCCCGGCGACTTCCGGACTCCGCAATACTGGCAACGAAACTTGTCGCGCATGTAGATACGCGTTCGTCTCATACCTGACGCTTCGCGACGCTGGCGCACGTTGATGTAACTTCGGCGTCGAATCACAGACGGAACGGGGAACTCCGTCCGCGCCGAACGCAGCACACGATCGCCGTCGAGCTCTTCGACGGTCACGGTGCCTTTGATTGACATGATCACCGCTCGCGCGACACTGACTGTGCCGAGCGGTTCATAAGTTTGGTTTAGCAAAAGTACTCTTCCATCGAGTGCCATCACCCGGCACCTCCTTTCGTTAATTGCGAATTTCGAA
>Ga0079215_10000391_pt1 | contig 10072 bp, 10 predicted proteins | sample NCControl_FD_77004 | JGI IMG/M metagenome (GOLD analysis project Ga0079215, IMG submission 77004) | Agricultural soil microbial communities from Utah to study Nitrogen management - NC Control | ecosystem: Environmental > Terrestrial > Soil > Agricultural land | place: USA: Utah | collected...
CGCACCATACGTTCGCGGAAGGGGTAAGGGAAGCGGCCGAGGGTGTGGATAGAATGAAAATCAATAAAAAAAGGAAGATGACCTAAAGACAGATGGATCAACCACAAAAAAAACCAGAAGCAAAAGACCCGCCCCGGCCCCGCCGGCGCCCGCCGCATTCCGCCACGCCAAACCGCGGCCCACGCGTTTTCACGAAGTATGCGCCACAGAAAGCCGCGGAGGGCCAGGAACTCTCATGCACCAAAGAAACAACGCTTAAGCCTGCGCAGTTGTTAGAGCTTTATCGGTATCTTAAGCTGACGCGCCTGGTAGAGGAACGGCTCGTTAATCTTTACCGCCAGACGAAGGTTGTTGGCGGCGTTTTTCGCTCGCTCGGTCAGGAAGCAACAGCAGTCGGCACTGCGTATGCACTGCAACCTCGCGACTTTATTACTCCCTTGATTCGCGATCTAGGCGCGGTGTTGGTTAAGGGAATTCGGCCGCGCGAAATCTTCGCGCAGTACATGGCGAAAGCCTGGGGACCTTCGGGTGGACGCGACCTCAATATTCACTTCGGCGATATGGAGAAAGGATTCGTTGGTCCGATTTCCCATCTCGGCGACATGATTCCTGTGATGACCGGCGTTTTGCTTGGGGCCCGTTTGAAGAAACAACCGATTGTCGCGATTGCTTACATCGGCGACGGCGGCATGAGTACTGGGGCTTTTCATGAAGGCCTGAATTTCGCCGCAGTGCAACGCTTACCCTTGATCGTCGTCGCCGAATACAACCACTATGCTTATTCGACGCCGACAGCCTTGCAGACAGCCGTTAAGGACCTTGCCGAGAAAGCTGCCAGCTACGGAATTCCCGGACACATTGTCGATGGCAATGACGTTGTCGCCTGTTATGAAACCACGCGACGGGCCGTTGAGTTTGCGCGCCGCGGCGGCGGTGCGGTCCTGATCGAAGCAAAAACCTATCGACGTAAAGGACATGCCGAACATGACGATCAGCGTTACGTGCCCCCCGAGGAAATCGAGTGGTGGGAAAAGCACAACGATCCAATCGATCGGTACGAGCGCTACCTTATTGAGTGTGGCATTGGCGATAAGAGCAAGCTGGAAGAGATAACCACCGACGTGGTGCGGGAGATTGAGGAAGATTGTGACTGGGCCGAAAGCTCGCCAATGCCCGAACCGGAACAAGCAGCTTACCGCGTGTTTGATAACGAAGTGGTACCACCGGCACTGCGACCACAGTTATTGGAGAATTGATAACGAATCGCGGGCGTCTTGCCCGCACTGAGCGCAAAAGCGCGAGAGGGGGGGTCGAACATGGGAACAGAACAAAACACCTCAGGAAAAGCTACTTCTCAGGCAGTGGACGATCGAGGAACCAGCGAGGCCGAAGGCCGAGCGTTATTGCAACGGTTACGCGACGACGCGTTTGAAGGAAGCGATGAGAAATTTGGCATCGTGCTCGGACGACCTGCGGAAGAAGTGCGGGAGATGGTAAGCGGCGCCGCTAAGATCGATGACGACGTCGTAATGAAAGCGCGCGGCATAGCGAAAGAACGCGGGATTGAGATTGAGGGCTAAATACGAACTTTGAACTTAGTGCTTTGTACTTTGAACTTTGTTTGAGTTACGCGACTTGGATCTTCCAGACAGTCTCCGCCAGTTTCGGTGGGAACAAAGCTGAGCACAAGGAACGAAGTTCAAAGTACTAAGTACTAAGTTCGTCTTAATTGCGATGTCTACAGCCGTAAAAAAAGAGCATAAATCAGCGCGACCGGAACGGGGCGGTCTTGTCACACTCGTGGAAGCGATCCGCCAGGGCATCTGGGAAGAGATGGAACGCGACCCGTCTGTCTTCGTGATCGGCGAAGACGTTGGCGCTTATGGCGGAGCTTTTAAAGTTACCGATGGCTTAATTGATGAGTTTGGTAAGGGACGAGTCGTTGACACGCCAATCTCAGAAGGCGCAATTGTCGGCGCTGCCTGCGGCGCAGCTTTGATGGGCATGAGACCGGTTGCGGAATTTCAGTTCATCGACTTTATTTCCGCTGGCTTTGATCTCCTGACGAACTACGCTGCCAAGTCGCGCTATCGCTGGGGCGGAGGAATTGCCGCAGTGTTCCGCGGGCCATGCGGCTCAGGGTTGCGCACTGGACCTTTTCACTCACTAAACCCGGAAAGCTTCTTTCTTAATACTGCGGGCCTAAAGATGGTTGAACCCTCAACCGCATACGATGCGAAGGGTTTGATCAAAGCCGCGATTCGCGATCCGGATCCCGTCCTTTATTTTGAACATAAAAAACTCTACCGCCTGCCGCGCTTGCGCGAGGAAATTCCCGCAGACGACTATATCGTCGAAATCGGCAAGGCACGCACAGTGCGAGAAGGACGCGATCTGACGATTATTACTTTCGGGGCGATGGTGCTGACCGCTCTTGATGCCGCCGAAGAGCTCGAAAAGGAAGGGCTCGACGTTGAGATCATCGATCTGCGCACGTTAGCCCCGCTTGATCGCACTGCAATCCTGGAGAGCGTGAAGAAAGCCAGCCGGGCGTTGATTCTGCACGAGGCCTCACAAACGGGAGGGATAGGCGGCGAGCTTGCGGCGTTAATTAGTGCCGAAGCTTTTGAATGGCTCGATGCGCCCGTCTTGCGCCTGGCTTCCATCGATACCCCAGTTCCCTACTCACCACCGTTGGAAGATTATTATTTACCGCAAGTGAAGGATGTGGTTGCTGCCGCACGCAGACTGGCAGCTTATTAATTATCAACTGAGGAGCACAGCTATGCCGAAATATTTAATCGAACGAGAGATCCCCGGGGCCGGTAGTCTTACGCCAGAGCAGCTGCAGGGCGTGGCACAAACGTCGTGCAATGTGTTGCGGGAAATGGGTCCGCAGATTCAATGGGTTGAGAGCTACGTAACCGGCGACAAGGTTTATTGTGTGTACATTTCGCCGAACGAGGAGATGATTCGCGAGCATGCGCAAAAAGGCGGCTTCCCCGCGAACCGAATTTCAGAAATCAAGGCGGTGATCGATCCAACGACTTCTGAAGAGAAAGCTCAATCCGCAGGAAACTGAAGCGGGACAAATGGCGTTGGTCGGAGAAAGAATTGCGATACAACCGCCATGGCGCCATGAGCACAGACTTCGCCAGGATTCCTGGAAGTAAGCAGGTGCCTTTGCCCGCATTGCGTCTTGGCGGTTAGCTATCATAGAGAACTGGCTAATCTAGTATTGGAGCAATCATGGCAACTGAAGTAGTTATGCCGCAGATGGGTGAGTCCATCGCGGAAGGGACCATCACCAGGTGGCTAAAGAAGGTTGGCGAGCACGTCGATCGTGACGAGCCGCTCTTCGAAATCTCGACCGACAAGGTTGACGCCGAGATTCCCTCACCTGCCGCCGGCACACTGACAGAAGTTCGCTTCAAAGAAGGCGACACGGTGGAAGTGAATACAGTCGTGGCCGTGCTCGATGGCGCTGCGGCTGGTAACGGTTCTGCCGCACCCGCGGCAGCTACGACGAAAGCCGAGCCAGAAGCTGCAGTAGACACGACACCGGAATCGCCTGCTCCAGCACCAAGCGCGACTGCACCAACCCCGGCGGCGCCGCCCAAGCCGGCAGCACCGCCCGCTCAACCCGAAGCACCAGCACCATCCCCTGCCGTCGAAAGCAAAGCTCCAGCCGCGGCCACTCCGGACGCTCGCGGGACTCGCCAGACTCAAATTCAGAAACCGTCTGAGACAGCGAGCGTCGAAGAACTGCGTCGCACGAAATCGAGCCCGCTCGTGCGCAAGATCGCGAAGGAGCATGGCGTAGACGTTGGCAGTCTGGAAGGAACGGGATTAAGTGGGCGCGTAACCAAGAACGACATTCTTAGTTTCATCGAATCCGGAGCGCCTGCGCCGGCGGCGAGAAGCGCGGCCAGTCCGGCCCCGGCGCGAGATATTCCTACGCCGCAGCCCGCGAAACCGGGAGAAGGCGATCGCGTCGAACAGATGAGTGTGATGCGCAGAAAGATTGCCGATCACATGATCATTTCGCGGCGCACCTCGGCCCACGTTACGACTGTTTACGAAGTCGACATGTCGGCCATCGCCAGATTGCGGGAGCAGCACAAAGACTCGTTCCTGGAACGGACCGGCACCAAACTCACATACATGCCGTTTATCTTTCAGGCGATAACCAAGGGCCTGCGGAAGTTTCCCATCTTTAACGGGCAGGTAAGCGGCGATCAGATCATCTACAAACGCGACATCAACCTGGGAATGGCGGTCGCGCTCGACGGGGGTTTGATTGTTCCCGTGATTAAGCGCGCTGACGACCTCTCGATCTCCGGGTTAGCACGGGCCGCAAATGATCTTGCAGATCGGGCGCGCACGAAGCAGTTGAAGCCAGATGAAGTCGGTGGCGGTACATTTACGATTACCAATCCCGGCGTGTTTGGCGGTCTCTTCGGAACCCCAATTATCAACCAGCCGCAGCTGGCGATCCTCGGTGTCGGGAAAATTGAAAAGCGCCCAAAGGTTATTACCTCGCCCGAAGGGGACGACTACATGGCAATCCGTTGGATGGCGTATTTCGCGCTCAGCTTCGATCATCGCGTAATCGACGGCGCCGATGCCGAACGCTTCCTGGCTTTCGTGAAAGAAGAGTTGGAGGCCGGTGAGTTCTCGATCTAGATCAAGTAGAAGTCTGTTTTGCAACCGGCGGTGGCAAACTTTTCGATGGTTTTGTCACCGCTATTTTGTAATGAATGTGGTACTTATTGCGATCAAGTAGCGATTCGATGAAGAATGAAGCTAACGCTGGAAAACGTCTTGACTTAACATTCGCTTCCGACTAGAACTGTGGGCCTAACGTTCAATGCGGACAAAATACCAGAAGAATTCATCGTCATAGTTTGACGATTTCCCGGCTCGCATTTTGTGGGTCACCCACTTTCGAAGATAAGGAGATAGGTTTCTATGGCAATCCCGAAGTTCAAGATGTTTTCCTTGCTGCTGTTGGTTATGGGCCTGATGCTGGTAACAGCACCAGTGGCTCTCTCGCAGGGCACCACAACTGTTAGCTCACGCACAGTAGCCAGCGGCGAGAAGATGAAGATCAAGGGCGTGGTAACGCGCCGCGACGCTGATACGTTTACCGTGCGTGACAACAACGGCGTCGACACGATTGTGCAGTTGACAGACAGGACCAGTGTAAAAGCAAAGGGTGGTTTCCTACGCAGTGGCGCAAACTATGCCCAGACACAGATTCTTCGCGGACTGAACCTCGAGGTCGAGGGCCGCGGCAGTTCAAACGGTGAGCTCGTCGCCGAAAAAGTCAGGTTCAATGAATCGGATCTTAGAGTCGCTCGCGCAGTGGAATCACGCGCCGCGCCGCTCGAGGATCGAGCCACTACCACTGAAACAAAACTTAGCCAGGTTGAGCAGAATGCGCAGCGTCTCTCCGGTCAGCTTGATGAATTGGCGGCCGTGGCCAACACCGCCAAGGGTGGCGCTCGTGCAGCTCAGGAAACTGCAGATGCTGCAGTCGCCGGCGTGAATGCTACTAACGATCGCATTTCGGCTTTGGACGACTATGAACCACAGACGGTCGCGGCCGTGAACTTCCGTTCCGGCAGCGCAGTGTTATCCAAGGACTCGAAAGCTACGCTCGACGATGTGGCTACGAAGGCGCTGAACGCCAAGGGCTATGTCCTTGAGGTTTCGGGCTTCGCAGACACAACCGGAAGTGTGGCGCGCAATCGTGTGCTGAGCCAACGTCGTGCCGATACGGTAATTCGGTACCTGATCGAGACTCACAACATTCCGCTCCGCCGCATTGTGACGCCCTATGGTTTCGGCGAAACCAATCCGGTGGCCGAGAATAATACTCGCGATGGCCGCGCGCAAAATCGCCGCGTCGAAATAAAACTGCTGGTCAACAAAGGCCTGATTCAGTCAGCGCCAGCAATGACGACCGGCTCGACTGGAAATTAGTGTGAATCGAGTAGCGACGGGAAATGCAACTCTGATCTCCCGTTGCTAGTCTTAGTTGCCATGAATCATGCCGTCGCTCAACACGACGAATTGAAGTAACATGCTTGGCCAGCAGACGGCGGCATGAGGATTGGCGAGATGAACACAAAACCTTGGGGAAAACATTTGAGGCCAGTGCTGCTTTGGGCGGCACTGGCTCTTTTTTTCTATATCACTCCTGTCGCCGCACAGCGACTGAAGGATCTGCCGGCGCCTCCCGCCCCGCCCAGACTTAAGCCGACTCCAACTCCCACTCCGGTACCGCCGCCGAAAGACGAAGATGTCGACGTCATTCGCGTGAGCTCAAACCTGGTGATGGTTCCGGTCTCTGTGGTGGACACGAGCGGCCAGCCAGTTCTGCGTCTGCAAGTCGTTGACTTTCGGGTGTTGGAACAAGGACGTGAGCAGCAGCTGACCGACCTGGGTAATCCGGATCAGGTGCCCCTCGACATCGCGATTCTTTTTGATATTTCCAGTAGCGTTAGCCAGAAGGGTTTTTTCCAGTTCCAACAAAGAGCGGCGGCTAGCTTTTTGCGACAGGTGATGAAGCCTTCTGACCGGGCTGCGATTTTTACGATAGCCGAGCAGCCGTTGCTGGTTGCGCCTTTAGCTCCGGCGGAGGCGGCAGCGATCAAGCTGCAACAAATTCCCGCCGCCACGGCGCCGGTACCCACGGCGTTTTATGACACGGTCGCGGCAGCGGCAAAGTATCTAACGGAAAAATCTGAAGAGCGTCACCGGCGGGTTATTCTCGTGATCTCGGATGGTGACGATAACTTCAGTAGCCTGGTGAGAGATCTGACGAAGGCGGAACACCTTGCGGCCCAGCAGGGTTCAGAGACGCCTGCCAGCGCCAAGCGCAGTTTGGACTCGCGTCGTGCGCGCGCCGTACTGGAAACACAGAAGGCAGTTCAGCAGGCTGATGCGGCCTTCTATTCAATTAATCCTGGCGGGCCGTCGGTGCGTCTCAATCTAATCAGCACGCGCGCGCAGAATTCAATGCAGTCGATTGCCGACTCCACGGGCGGCACTGCCTTTGTGCCCGATGGCGAGCAGCATCTGGAGCGGGTGTTTAATGAGATTGCGGCAGAATTGAGAGGGCAGTATCTCTTGCAGTACTATTCGAATTCACAGACCGGCCCGGAGTTCCGCAACATTAAGGTTTCGATTCCCGCGCGCCCTGAGTTACGGGTGCGCGCGCGGCAAGGGTACTACCCGAAGAAATAGTTTCGCGTTTCGGGTTTCGAGTTTCGGGTTCCGAGTTATTGCCCGCTCTACCGCCAAGACGCCAAGAGCGCGAGCTTCTGCTCCTGAGCTTTGAAACTTTGTGCTTAGTTCTTTGTTCGCTAGCGGGACAGGTGGAGGGAGATGAAGTCGCGTAACTCAAACAAAGTACAAAGCTCAAAGCGCCAAGTTCAGACAATGCTTGGCGCTCTTGGCGTAATCTTGTGGCTTGGCGGTAAATGTTTCGAAACTCTAAACTCGAAACTCTAAACTTGTTTTAGCGCATCTCCAGCAACACATCCGTCAGTCGATTGACGACGTCAATAAGCGATCTCCCGGCCCTATCAAACTGATTATTCGCCGCTTGCTCTTCAGCTGCAGCGGCGCCGGAGGCAACTCCCGCCAGCCTTGTATAGTAGCGTCGCAATTCCATCGACGAGCTGAACTCAGATTCAAGCTGATCAAGTCCCTCGCGCACCTTCCGGATACTGGTGCGCACCGTTACTTTGTTCTGCTTTGCTTGTTCCATGATTGCCGGCGACGCTTCATTGCGACGCGCGGCATCGTCCACGCCCTCCAACCCCTTCGCGACTCCGCCGAGCACATAGATAAAGCGCGTCAGCGTTTTTATTTGTTCGGCAACTCTACCGGCGCCCACGGTTCGCTTATCGGCAAGCGATGTAGCGGTTGAGCGGGGCGGCGGCGTCCGGCGGCCGCGTGTTTGCCCCAGCGTAGTCGACGGTATAAGAATAGTAGCAACAAGCAGAAAAAGAGTGGTTCGTTTCAAGGTGTGCTCTCCCTGTGATTCATGGGCGTTACTTAGGTGTATGCCAAGGTATTTCTTCGTCGCATCAGCAGTCAAGCGGCCGGCATCGCTCGGCCGCCGGTGCGACCTTTGGGACTAATGTTAAGATGACCCATTAACCGCGTGATGGTTGCACCGAAGCCATGATGGTGATGAAAAAAGAACTCCTCGTGCGGCGACTCGGACGCATCGATTACGAGGCTGCCCAGGCGTTGCAGAAGGAAACGGAGCGCGCTGTACAGAACGGCGAACAGCCGGATACTTTGCTGCTGCTCGAGCATCCGCACACGCTCACCATTGGCCGGCGCGGAGACAATACCGGCATTCTGTTGCCCGCTGCTTCACTGGCCGAGCGGGGCGTAACTGTCTTTGAAACCAATCGCGGGGGCAAGCTGACCTATCACGGCCTGGGCCAAATTGTCGGTTACCCAATCATCAACCTGAGGCCGGATCGGGAAGATGTGCATCGCTTCGTGCGGGATCTCGAAGAGGTCTTGATACGGACGATGGCTGATTTTGAGATCGCGGCTTTTCGCATCCCGGGTTTGACAGGTGTCCACACTGAGCTCGGAAAGGTGGCGGCTATCGGCGTGCACATTGCGCGCTGGGTAACGACGCACGGATTCGCGTTGAATGTGAACACAGATCTTAGCTACTTCGACTTGATCATTGCCTGCGAAGGCGAGCCGGTAACTTCAATTCAGAAGTTATTGGATCGAGAGCTTGAGTTGAGCGAAGTTGAAGATAGGATAGTCGTTCACTTTGGAGCGGTATTCGAACGCGAGCCGGTCTAGTGTTTCAAAAAGAGATAACCGCCAAGACGCCAAGAAACGCCAAAATCGCCAGGAGAAAAAGACCGAGTAGACTGTTTGATGAAGTTATGGTGACATCCTAAAAGCCTTTGCGTCTTGGCGTTTCTTGGCGGCTTGGCGGTAAATCTCTTTACAATCTCGTAAAAGTTTCATTTGCACTAATGCTTACACTCGACCTAGTCACCCAAGCCGCTGCCCGAATCAAGTCGCACATTCATCGCACACCAGTCGTGACGTCGCGCGCTTTCAACCGCGTCGCCGGTAAGGAAGTGTTCTTCAAGTGCGAGAATGTGCAACGCGCCGGCGCTTTCAAGATCCGGGGCGCTACTAACAAGATTCTCTCGCTCACTGACGACGAGAAAACGCGTGGCGTTGTCGCATTTTCATCCGGCAATCACGCGCAGGCAGTGGCTGTCGCCGCGCGTGAAGCGAATGTGCGCGCCGTCGTTGCCATGCCGGACGATGCGCCCAAGGCGAAAGTCGCGGCTACCCGCGAGTATGGTGCGGAAATAGTTTTTTACGATCGGCAGACACAAGACCGCGAAGGAGTCGCGTTTGAGATCGCCGCGCGCGATGGCCTGGTGATGGTCCCGCCTTATGACGATTATCTGATTATGGCGGGTCAGGGGACGGCCGGCCTGGAACTGTTGGAAGAAATTCCGGAGCTCGACTGCGTCTTAACACCTTGCAGCGGCGGCGGACTATTCGCCGGTGTAGCTACCGCCGTAAAAGGCATCAATCCCAAAGTTCGTTGCTTCGCAGTCGAACCGGAGACAGGGGACGACACCAGGCGATCCTTTCTTAAAGGAGAACGCGTTACGGTTCCGCCGCCCCCCACAATCGCGGATGGCTTGCGCGTGCAATCGCCCGGGACGATGACTTTTCCGATCCTGCAGCAGACAGCAGAAGATGTACTGACGGTCTCTGATCCTGAGATTGTCAGCGCAATCAAGTTCATGCTTTTCCGGATGAAACTGCTTGTTGAACCATCGGGAGCGGCCGCAGCGGCGGCGGTGATGCAGCGCAAACTGCCGCCGGAAACCAGGCGAGTGGGTGTGATCTTATCCGGGGGAAATATTGATTCTCAGGTTCTCGCTGCATTATTAAATGGAGCTGAGTAAACGCGGTTTCGAGTTCGGGAGCTGACGCAGTTTCGAGTTCGAAGTTTCGAGTTTCGGATTCGGTGTCGTTAGTCAAATTCGAA
>Ga0079215_10000393_pt1 | contig 10064 bp, 5 predicted proteins | sample NCControl_FD_77004 | JGI IMG/M metagenome (GOLD analysis project Ga0079215, IMG submission 77004) | Agricultural soil microbial communities from Utah to study Nitrogen management - NC Control | ecosystem: Environmental > Terrestrial > Soil > Agricultural land | place: USA: Utah | collected...
CTCGCTAATGAGGTTTGTAGCAGTTGCGAAAATATCATTTCAGTCTTGTAATTGCGCGATACTCTCGCACAGCTCAGTGATCGTCTGCAATAGTGTCGCACGCTGAGAAGTTTGCATGTGTGCTGCCGCGAGCTCCGCAGTTCGTCCCTCCACGCGTTGTTCAACCTTATTTGTGATATCTTCCAATTCGCTGTTAATGTCCTGCACCTGCTTCAAACGATCTCTTTCGAGGCGCGCCCGAAACGCAGTGGCCCCAATCAGTATGACACCAATGGACATGAAAACACCTGCTACTCTGAAGAAGCCATCCTCGGCGGTGATAGGCGTTTGCGAATATGAGCGCGCACTGAAAGTTGCAAGGGTGGATAAAAGAACAAGAATACTGAAGCCCCTGAGCGGCAACAAAATGCTGGCGATAATTAGCGAGATATGAGCGATGCTCGAAATGGCCGTATCAAAGCTGCTGGCAGTTCCAAAATATAATGAGAGGAACGTTAAAGATGTGATTCCATATGAGAAGAAATAAGCTCCCACGCGATAGTAGGGGCTGCGGCTCAAAATATAGGCGATCAGGGTTATGGCATACAGGGCAGCAAAAGTGCCAAGGGCTGTTGAGTTGGAAAATAGAGCCCAAGTGAAGGCAGCCGCCAGGATAAGTGTTATGGTTGCAAGAAGCTGGGCACGCCGTTTTTCGCCAACCTCTGTTACGGATCGATGAGGTTCTGTGAAAAATCTAAACAGCGGTAAAAATAGAAAATCCGACACCCGCCGAGGAATAGTGGTAATTGATGTTCGATTTGTAGCCATATCCTATTCCAATATCCCTTTCGGTGCAGAATTGCCATTTGATTTTTGCACCTCTTCTGAAGGTGGCGCGAACGGATTCACCAACTGGAATGAGATCGTGGATCCTTTGAGATTCTGTCCCAATTCCTCAACGGTATTGCGCAGGATCGAATCCAAATTGAACGATGTTCCAAGTTTTGCAGCCATATCTGAAAGGAACGCTTCTCGCGTGGCACGTTTTTGTGCGTCTTCCAATAGGCGAGCTCCTTCCAGCGCCAGCGCAACACGTTCGATAGTTGCTTCGACGATGGCAAGTTCGTCCTCTGTCCATTGACGCGAAGGATTGGAAGATTTCAATTGCAGGCGGCCGATCATCTGACCGCGCAATTGGAGCGGAAGTAATAACGCGCCATTTTCGCCACTGGCGGGAATCGATTCTTTCAAAGGCTCGGGCCGGATTCCGTCATAACGATAGCCCTTTGTCTGGGCCTTTTCTGTGTACCCCTTCCAGGCAAGACCCGAAGCCTGACTCGATGCAATTTCTGCATCGCGCAGTGCCCGTTGAGATTGTTCAAGCAGTCGCGCGTTTTGAATGGCAATTGCGACTTGATCCGCAAGAATGGATAAAATCGAAATATCATCCTCTGTGAATGCATCTGGTTCAGTTGATTGGATATCCAGCGCGCCAGTGACAAGTTCTCCCACCTTGAGCGGAAGCGCCAACTCAGAGCGGGTACGTGGGAGGTCAGGATTAACCTGGAATACAGAGTCTGACCTGGTATCCACGGCAGTGCGTGGCTGACCCGAGCGCGTGACGTAACCAACCACGCCTTCCTGTCCTACCACCAAACGGTGGCCGCGCGCAAGCATTTTCAATCCGCCTTCTGTGTTCGCAGAACGAAGGATGGCAGAATCTCCCTGCTCATTCACCAAAAAAATGCCTACATGATAATAACCGAGCTGCTGGCTGATAATTTGGGTAATAGAGGAGAGTAGACGATCAAAATTCGGAATTGCCACGGCAATACGAGCTACTTCTGCAACTGTGCGAAGTCTTTCAGTGCGTTTTTCCAGTAGCTGGTTGGAATTTCTGAGTTCGGTGGACTGAGCCTGAAGTTCATCTTGAGCACGTGATAGATCAGTATTGATTACTTTCAGTTCTCTTGCATTTGCCTGAGCGCGCTGGCTGGCGCTTTCCAAACCGGTAATCAGCAAGTATATTAGCACCGCGTTGAGACCAAAAACAAATGTCATGTCCTGCGCGAAGGATGCGGCAGGGTAGTTTGTACTGGCGATCAATCCGCTTTGCTCGATGTATGCAAGCCCGAACCCGGCAAGAATACTTAGCACTGTAACAATTACAGATGCCTGCCAGCCAAGCAACAAACCTGCCATTAGAATGACAGATAAGTTTATGATAAAGGATGTGTCTTTGATGCCAAAGCTGGTGGCAGCTGCTCCATTAGACGCAATCCAAATCAGGCTGACAAGTAAAATGGAGGCGAGTCTTACTTGTCCACGTCGTAACAAACCCAGGCCCGAGATGATGATTAAGGCTACAGAGAAAATAGCAATATCGAATATTCCAATACTGGTAGTGCCACTAACAAGCCGCGCGACAATCTCATATCCAAAGATGACCACAATAAATGACAATGCAATCCAGTAGGCATACCCGGCTTTGCGGGTCTTGTCTTCATCTTCAGGAAAGACAGGAGAAGCGAATAGAGCACGTAGTTGTTTTAACATTATTATCTATCGAAGATCCTGTTCAATGTTTGGGCTGCTGAGTTCAAGCGTAACTTCCGCGGCACCACTGAGCTTTCTGCCCAACTCTTCTACCGCAGTTTGGATGATCGAATCCACATTGCTAGCAGTTCCGATGCGTGCCGCGATCTCTCCAATCGTGCGTTCGCGCGCGGCGCGGCGCTGTGCGCTATCTACCAACCGGGCATTTTCCAGTGCTAACGCTGCTCGTTCTGCTGCGGCCTGGAGCATTGAGATCTCATCCCGAGTCCATTCGCGTTGACCGCTTTTGGAGCGCACATCCAATACGCCGATCGTTTGCCCGCGCAGCCTGAGGGGGATGGCAATGGTGGAGGAAGCTTTTTCCAGTGAAAGACGTCCTGTTTCCATCGCAGCCTTGATCTGGTTACGTCTTGCACCTTTTTCCAATGGTACGACTTGTGTTCCGTCAAAAACAAAGCCTGTATGTATCATTTGTTTCGAAAAACTTCCCCATGCTTGTTTGACATATTTTTCGATTGTGTTTTGAGATTCTGATAACGCGCTGCGTGATTCACCAAATAGACGGGCATTTTCAATGGCGATGACTACCTGGTCCGCGAGTGTGACGAGAACACTAATATCTTCTTGGGAGAATGCATTGGTTTCGGTACTTTGCACATCCAGGGCTCCAATAGTTTGGCTGCCTGCTCGCAATGGTAGTGCCATTTCTGAGCGAGTGTTGGGGAGGTCTGGATTGTTAAAGTAAACAGCATCCGCTCCCACGTCAAGGGCGATACGAGGCTCGCCTCGCGAAGTTGCATATCCGACAATACTGTTTGAGTCCAAGCGTAACCGGTGTTGACGGTCAAGCATTTGCCTGCCGCCTGCGCTGTTGGCTGCCTGAAGAACTGCATACTCATTGGCCTCATCAACGAGGAAAATGCCAGTATGATAAAAGCCAAATTGTTCACTGACTAGTTTTGTTATTTCGGGAAGCAGCGAATCAAGATCTTTGATGGCGACGATTGTCCGTGCCACACTGGTGACAGCCTGGAGTTGTGCCGCACGTTTTTCCAATGCAGCAGTTCGTTCCTGAACACGGAGTTCCAGCAGGTCACGAAGTTCGATCAATTGTCGATTGCTAGCAAGCAGGTCGCTGGAATTTGCCTGAGCTCTCTGGACCGCCTTCTGAAGGCTACTGATAATTAGATAGAGAAAAATCGCTCCAAAAATGAGCAGAACCGTACCTTCAATGGCCGCCCTAATCGTTTCTGAGTCGGCAAATTGGAATACAGCCAGGATGCTAAGTATAGTAAACCCAATGGCCGGTCGCCAGCCAAGCAATAAGCCTGCCATTAACATAACTACAAAATAGCTAGTGAAAGTGGTGCTATTAATCCCGCCGCTCAATTGCGCAATCATGGTACTGGCTAGCCAGATCGTTGTGACATGCAAATATCCGGCAAGGCGCACCCAACCTGCTCGCATGAAAATCCATACAACCAAAAGTGTGATAATAATTCCGGCTAATACCAGATTTGCAGTCCCAAATAACTCACTGGCGCCCGTAGCTACCCGGGCGATGATGAATAGCGCCAGAATGGGTATATTGCTTAGGACGATTGCATTGATAAAACCAGCAACGCGCGTCTTTTCTTCATCACCCGGGAAGACAGGTGTAGTGAGAAATCTATTGAACGAGTTTTTCATTGATATACTCATTCTTCCCGTTGGTCACTGGCAGAATCGCCAACGATTTGAATAGCCACTTCCGCATCTTTCAGCATTCTCCCTACTTCCCGAACAGTGGTCTGCAGGATTTCTTCATAGTCAGTTGGTGTACTAATGGCTGTGGTAACTCGCGATATGGACTGCTCGCGGTCAGCGCGCAGACGCGCTTCTTCATAGAGACGTGCGCTTTCCATCGATAATGCGAGACGTTCTGTCGCATTTTCGATGGTGGAGACCGTGCTTCCACTATAGTCATCCTTGAGTTTTAAAGTGACGACTCCGATGGTTTGCCCACGCAATTTTATGGGTATTGCAACAGTGTTTTGTTTTTCCGGTATTTGTTGATCGCCTTCTGCAGTGATCGTTTTCCCTGTTGAAAAAGCCTCTTTTCCAAGGTCTGTCAATTCAGTGATGGATTGAATTCTAATATTGTCGAAACGATAGCCTCTGTTACCGGTCTGAATCCCTTCAGCTGTCCCACTCCAACTTTGAAGGGTGTATTGTCCATAGGCTCCTTCAAGCTCATTGAGGTTTCTCTCCACGGTCTGTAACAAACGTGTACGCTCTATGGCGCTGGCCAATTGATCTGCCATGATCTGCATGATCGCAATCTCTTCGGCATTGAACGCCTGTGATTGATCGCTTTGTACATCCAAAACGCCAATTACTCTTGATTCCACTTTTAGAGGCACTGCCAATTGCGTGCGAGTCTTTGGAAGCAGGGGATTATTGAAGTGCACGGCATCAATCCCTTTATTTAGGATGACCTGAGGTTCTCCGCTGGCAGAAACGTGCCCTACGATCCCCACTTCTCCAACACGGACCTTATAATTGTTAGCGATCATCAAACGGCCCGCCTCTGTGGGAGAGGCGATAAGAGCAGCATATTCATTGTTGTTATCCAACAGGAAGATACCTGTGTGATAAAACTTGAATCGCTCAAGGATTAGACTTGTGGAACGCGTCAGGAGTTCATCCAAATTTCTCGCGGAGGCAGCATCACGCACAATTTCAGCAGCCACGCGGAGCCACCGGGTCTGGCTTTCTAGGTCCTGGGTGCGGTCTGCCACACGATTTTCCAGGTCAGTGATCGAGTTGCTCAGTTGAGATGTCATGCGCTGAAATGCAGTAGTTAAAGTTCCAATCTCATCATTGCTTACTTTTGTATCTACAAAACTTGTAATGTTCCCATCAGCGATAGACGCCGCTGCGTGAGTCAGTGTTTGAATGGGCCGCAGTGTACGGCTTGTAAATATCACCAGACTTAAGCTCCCCAACAGGAGCGCCAAAGCGCTGACCAAGGCTGTAACCAGCAGACGGTTATTCTGAACGTGCGAAATGTGCGTGTGATCGTACACAATATCGAGAGCACCAACGGTTTTTCCGGAGAAATCATTCAGCGGTGATGTGAGTATGGCATAGTCTCTACCCGCGACTGTAGGATGTGTGATAGATGTCTGTCCATCCAGCACTGAAATATAACTGGCTGTGGCATTGTATAGTGAATTCTCTTGTGTCGTTGCGTAGAGCATAAGCTCGGGAACAGGGCCCGTTTGTATGTTGGATTGAGGAGTGCCCACAAATAGATCTCGTGAAAGAAGAATATGCCATTCACCGCCAAACTTTTCCTTCAGATTACTTAGAAGAGCATCATTAATGCCAATTCCCAGTTCCACCGAACCAATGTGTTTGCCTTGGTAATAAATTGGAACGGCGCCTCGCATCCCAAGCAATCCATTTTCGGCTTCAAGGCCTGCCACTGGCATTTGTTCATTATTTGCCAATACAACTACCGACAAGGATTTTCCACTGTCCAGATTCTCAAGGTCATTGAGACTTAGGAATCGCTCTCCATTTGGAAGGTGATACTGGTACTGCGTAATATTATAGGATTTTAATAGTTCAAAGTTTGTGAGTGTTAACTCAATCAACTTTTCGCGGTCTCCGGCTGCAAAAGCCTCCTGTATCGCTGGGTCGCCGGCTGCTGTCGATGCTAGTGCCAGAGCAACAGTTTTTTGATTTTCAAGTTCTGACAAAAAAGCATCGCTATATGAAACCAGATCAGATTCCTCAGAATCATGATATGTATCATGCAAAGTCACATAGGTATAAGCAAAGATGCCTGCCAGCAAAGCTGCAAAGACGATCAGAGCTGGAAGGATCAATTTACGAGCAAGGATCATAATAATGCCTTTATCAAACTGCCTTGACCCGTCTATTTGTTGCATTGCCCAGGGCACTCTTATCATGGACGATTTCGCTGATAAAGACGGTTGCCTCTTCCACTTCCGACAGTTGTCCGAGTTCACGTGCAGCAGTTTGAAGAAGTGTATCAATATCCAGCGATTGCCCGAAGCGAGTGGCGAGCCGGCCAATGGTCTGTTCCTGTTTGGCGCGTTGGGTGGCATCCTCAAGCAGCCTGATATTGTCAATTGCCAGGCCAATCTGATTCGCCACATCGAAGATAAGCTCCTCGTCTACTTTGCTCCAGGCAGCATCTTCCTTGCGTGAAATTGAAATATCTCCGATCTTGTTTCCGCGTAGTGTAATGGATGTATGTATTGCGTTGTTTTCTTTTAAGGCCGATTTATCAGCTCGCAGGCCCAGTGGGGTATACGTGAAGACGCGCTTTTTCTTCTTGACTTCCTGGCTCCACGCTTCGCGCGTACGATCGGCGGTGAGCGCTTCGAGTTGCATGACTGCAGCCTGAGATTCATCCAATAGGCGGGCGTTTTCAATCGCCACTGCCACCTGGTCTGCCAGGGTTTCCAGAACTTCAATGTCATCGGGACCAAATGCCTGTGGCTTGTCTGAGTGAATATCCAGTACTCCAAGTACTTTGTTGCGGACGACTAATGGGATCACTGCTTCTGAACGCGTCATTGGGAGGTCAGCATTGTTGAATAAAAATGCATCCTGACCAATGTCAAAAAAGATACGAGATCTTTTCTGCAGGAGTACGCTACCAATCGTACCTAATGATCCAACGGAAATCGAATGCCCACTTTCTATCATCCGCAAACCTCCTTCCGATGAGGCGGCTTGCAAAATGGCTTCGTCACCAGCTTCACTAATAAGGAAAATACCTGTGTGATAAAAGCCAAACTGATCACTGACCAGTCTTACGACGATATCCAGAAGCGAGGCAAGATCGTGAACTTCCGCGGTTTGCCTGGCGATGAAAGCGGCGGCGCGTAGTTGATCAGATTTTCTTTCTATGTCTGCTGTACGTTCTGCCACACGCTGTTCCAAATCATTAATAAGTTCACTGAGATTTGTGGTCATTGCATTGAAGTCGATGGCAAGGTCTGCCAATTCTCGCGTGCCGGGTATTTTTGTTATGCTATGAGTAAAATCTCCCTGACTAATTTTTTTGGCTGCATCACGCAATCCAACGATAGGCTTGGCGAGATAATCCGCGGAAATAAAACCTGCTACTACAATTAAGCCGAGGGCGATGAGAAAGATGATAATCAGTCTGTTACGATATTCTTGCTCACGTGCCAAGATTGTGTTGGCAGTAATATCCACGCCTATGACACCTACTCTTTGTCCTTCCGAACTAAAAATGGGGGCGTAACCAGAAAGAAAAGTTCCATACTCATCTGTATAAAACTCAGGTTCAAGTATTGTGCCAGTCATCGAATCGAAATTTTCAACCAAAGCCGGACCAGGTTCTTCGTATCGCGTCCCGAACGGTGAGTATCCTTCTTCGCCAGGCAATCCAGCATCAACGACAAAGTAAATCCCCTGAGCATCCTTCTGCATCGTATAAACGAACCTCAACTCAGGTTCTGACCCTCTGATCTTCAGATTTTGCTCACGGATTTTTATGAAATTTTCATCACCTTCGCTTTTGACCTTAAGTAGTGCATCACCATCCTGTTCTAAACCCGCCAGAGTGGTTATATTTTCTAGTCGATGTTGTAAGCTGTTACGCAATTCTTGACGGAAATTGAGATACACAACAGATGATACGCCGGCAGAAAATAACGCTGCAAGAATTATCAATACTAAGGCGAGCCTTCTTCGGAGAGATGGATATTTATTAGTTTCCATACTTATCTATGAACCGTCTTCCATATGCAGCTCCACCGTGACCTGTGAAGCATTTAGCCGTCTACCAAGCTCTTTCACAGCAGTTTGTAAGACGCCATCGATGGTAGCTGAAGCCCAGATCTTCGAATTGATCTCGGCCAGCATGCGCTCACGTATGGCAACCTGTCGGCTTTCACTTACCAGCCTTGCATTTTCGAGGGCAATGGCGGCTTGTGTGGCCACAGCATCTGCAAGACTGCGCTGTTCATGTGTCCACTCATCATTTCCTGCAAGGGTGATCTGACCAAGTAGCTGGTCGCGTAAACTGATGGGCACCTCCATTTGCATGGTATTTTCAAGAATTTCATCACCCACAGCATATTCCAATTCATCGTGTTGGGCTGAGTATACACTCCAGCCTTCTTGCAGGTATTGTTGTTGGATGGCGCGCATCTCTTTAATTACCTTCTGTGCAGCCTGATAAAGACGTGCATTCTCTAGGGCAATCGATACCTGCGCCGTCATATTATGCATTGTCTCGATCACCTGAGGACCAAAGTCGGCTTCCCTGGTTGACTGCACGTTTAAAGCACCCAGCACCCGATCGCCTACCATCAAGGGAAGTGCGATCTCTGAGCGCGTATATGGCAGCAGAGGGTTTTCGATACGATTTTTTTCCTGCGAAGCGATCTGAGCAATGCGCGGTGCTCTCTCACGGATGGCAGTTCCGACCATGCTTTTTCCGTCCACTTCAAGCCGGTGATGATTCTTTTTTAGCACCTGGCCAGCATCCCCACTTGCCTCTTTTAGTTCAGCCCATTTTTCTGTTGAGTCTAATAAATAAATTGCTGCGTAGTAATAACCGAACTGCTCTGGGAATAATCTGATAACGCGCCCCAGCAGTTCATCCGGGTCAAGGCTGGATGCGGCCACCCTGCCAACTTCATTTGAGGCGGTTAACTGCTTTGTGCGCTCTGTAACCTGTTGTTCCTGTGTATTTTGCAATGCTTCAAGTTGTGCTACCATGCGGTTGAAATGCATTGTGACAATGCCAAGTTCATCGGTTGCAGTAACTGGTACCCGCGCGGTGAGGTCGCCTGTTTCGATTTTATTAAAGGTATTGATCAGTTCCTTCATTGGGTCTGAAACTGATTTGGAAACATAATAAGAAAAACCTGCCCCGATCAGAAGGGCTAATAAACTAAAAAGGATGGACTGAGATTGCAGTCCACTGAATCGATCCAACGAGCTGACCTCTGAATAAAGGATACGAACTGTTTGTTGATATCCAATTGGGGCTATTAATAGGACGCTGATCGCGATCAGAGCGAGGATCAGAATCTGGAATTTCCCGATCAGCAGCGCCCCAAATCTTCCCTTTAGCTGCGTATCGAAATCGACTGGGACGAGCACTAGTCTGGCTGGCAGAGTCAGGCGCTCGATCATCAATATGGCAAGAATTACTGATCCCAACAATGAAACCAGGCCGCCAAGCACAACGTAAGCTGGAGCCGGAGAATTAATGGAAGTGGGCTGGAAAGGAGATGAAATGATCTCACTTTGAGAGAATGTAATTAAAAAGACAGGCCAGATATTAACTAGAATAATTACGATGCCGGCCATAATTCCATAACGCCAGGTAAAACTGGTAATCTCACGCCATGCTTTATATTCGTCTTCAGGATCAGATGTTGAAGCGAGCGGTCTCTGTGCCCAATTATCTAATCTTTTTCGAGCTGCAGCAGTCATCAACCAGCTGATACCCAGGAGTATTAGATTGC
>Ga0079215_10000394_pt1 | contig 10054 bp, 9 predicted proteins | sample NCControl_FD_77004 | JGI IMG/M metagenome (GOLD analysis project Ga0079215, IMG submission 77004) | Agricultural soil microbial communities from Utah to study Nitrogen management - NC Control | ecosystem: Environmental > Terrestrial > Soil > Agricultural land | place: USA: Utah | collected...
ACCGGCGCCATGCAACCCGGCGACGTTCGCCGGTACGGCATGCCGCGCGGCGACCTTCGCGTCACCGCAGCCGGAGTTTCGGTCCGTCCCGCGTTGGCGTTAGGTTCGTGGATCGCCTTCAAGGCTCACGCGACCGGCGCGGTGGCAATGGGCGACCTCGTGCTCCTGCACGAAGAGCTCGCGCCGGTGCTCGCCAGGCTTCAGGAAGGTGGCGTTGAGCAGACGGCGATCCATCATCACATCATCCAGGAATCGCCGCGCATCCTCTACGTGCACGTGCACGGACACGGCGACCCTAAAGCCATCGCCACGACGGTACGCGCTGCGCTGGCGCTGACCGCGACGCCGCCTGCGGGTCCTGCACCTGCGCCGTCGTCCGAACCGTTCGGCATCGACACGACGGCAATCACCTCTGCACTCGGCCATGCCGGTCGTGTCAACGGAGGCGTTTGGCAGGTGAGCGTGCCGCGCGCGGAAACCATCAAAAGCGGCGACTTCGAGGTGCCGCCGTCGATGGGGCTGGGAACAGCGATCAACTTTCAACCGACTGGCGGCGGGAAGGCAGCCATCACCGGTGACTTCGTGTTGATTGGCTCCGAGGTGAATCGCGTCATCAAGGCCCTCAGTGACAACCGCATTACCGTGACCAGCCTGCACAACCACTTGCTGGATGAAACTCCGCGCCTGTTCTTCATGCACTTCTGGGCGAATGATGATGCCGCGAAGTTGGCTCGTGGACTGAAGGCCGCCCTCGACCTGACAAATTCTCGCAAATGACCTTTCGTAGTGAAGGCAGTTGGCTGATTCGCACGTTTGTGTGGGTCAGCCTTTTTTTCTCACCCGTGTTCGTTACTGCACAGGACGCGGCTACGTCGCGACCCACCCTGCGCGTGGGCGCGAATGGCAGCGGTGCGTTGAAGATCGACGGTATCCTCGATGACGCCGCGTGGGCCACCGCCGACTCGATCGCCAACCTCACGCAGATTGAACCGCAGGAAGGCCAGGCGCCGACAGGTCGGACGGTGGTCCGCGTGGTTGCGTCGGGGGACGCGATCGTATTCGGGATTCACGCTTACGACCCCGACGCCGCACGCATTACCAGTTTTGCACGCAACCGTGACGCGAGCCTTACGAGTGAGGACCACGTCCGGATTGTGCTCGACACGTACCTGGACGGGCGCTCCGGTTACGTCTTCATCGTGAACCCGTACGGCGCCCGGTACGATGCCCTCGTTGCCAACCAGGGCGAAGGTGAAAATTCCCAATGGGACGGGATCTGGGAAGCTGCGACGCACCGCGACGGTAGCGGGTGGTCGGCCGAGATCATGATCCCTGTGAAAAGCCTGCTCTTCAAGCGCGGCCTGACGGAATGGGGATTCAATGTCGAGCGGCGGATTCAGCGGTTGCTCGAAAGCTCGCGCTGGGCAAGCCCCGACCGCGACGTGAAGATCAATGTCACCAGTCGGGCAGGACTGCTCACACAGATCCCTGCGTTCGACCTGGGGCTCGGCCTGAGCATTCGCCCGTCGCTGACGTCGTCCGTCGGCAAGCCGGCGCCGGCGACGGCCGCCCTCTCCGATGTCTCGGCCAGCCTCGATGTCACCAAGCGTCTCGGGGCCAACACGTTAGGCTCACTGACCATCAACACCGACTTCGCGGAAACGGAAGTCGACACCCGGCGCACGAACCTCACGCGGTTCCCGCTGCTTTTCCCCGAGAAGCGCACGTTCTTCCTCGAGGGCTCCGACATTTTCGACTTCGGCCTTGGCCTGGGGAACAGCAGCGGGTCGAGCGGTGACGTCATTCCGTTTTTCAGCCGGCGGATTGGATTGCTCGGCGGCCGCGAAGTCCCGCTCGATGCCGGCCTGAAGATCGCGGGGCGCGAAGGGGCAACGAATTTCGGCGCGCTTGTCGTCCGCACCGGGAACGTCGACACGCTGCCGACGGAAAACACGATGGGGGTGTTCCGGCTGCAGCAGAACGTCCTCGAGCAATCGTCGGCAGGAGTGATCGCCACGTTCGGTGATCCCCTGGGCCGCGACGGCAGCTGGACCGCCGGCACGGACTTCACGTACCAGACATCGCGCTTCCAGGGGAACCGCAATTTCCTGGTCGGCGTGTGGGGGCTGGCCATGGACCGCGATGGCCTCACCGGGCGGAGTCACGCGTTAGGCACCAAGATCGACTATCCCAACGACCTGTGGGACATCGCGTTCACGTACAAATGGGTCGGGGAGTCGTTCGATCCGTCGCTCGGCTTTGTCCAGCGTCCCGGGTCGCAACTCGTCACGCTCAACATCACCAATGTTCCGCGTCCGAAGCGCCCGATTTTCGGCCTTCGCGTGCGGCAGATGACGAACGAGTGGTTCAACACCCTGGCAACGGATCTCGATGGGAAGTGGGAGAGCTATCGCGTATTCCTCGCTCCGATCAACTGGCGTCTCGAGAGCGGCGAGCGCTACGAGATCAATGTTGTCCCTACCGGCGAAAGGCTCGTCGAGCCATTCGAAATTGCCGAAGGCGTCATCATTGCGCCGGGCAGCTACCACTGGAATCGCTACCGGCTGGAAGCGCAGTTCGCATCGAAGCGACGGCTCAGCGGCCAGGTGTCCTGGTGGTTCGGGGAGTTTTACTCGGGTACCCTGGATGAGTTCATCGCCACGGCGTCGTGGAAACCATCGGCGCTGTTCATCATGGAGTTCAACGCCACGCGAAATGTCGGCAGGCTGGCCGAGGGCGATTTCACGCAGCAGGTGATCGGCACGCGCGCGCGCATCAACGTCTCGCCGGACCTGCAGTTCAACAGCTACCTGCAGTACGACAACACGACCGACAGCTTTGGCACGAACACCCGCGTACGGTGGACGTTTTCACCGTTAGGTGAACTGTTTGTCGTCTACAACCACAACATCCGTGAACTGAACCCGACGCCCGGCACACCACGCGAGTGGCGGTTCGACTCGAACCAGTTGCTCGTCAAGTTGCAATACGCCTGGCGGTACTAGGCTGCCCGCACGTCAATCCTTTCGACGCGATCCGTTGCCTCGTCCGGGCGCTCGCCGAGGAACTCGACCCACTGCGTCTTCATCATCGGGTAGTGCTTCGCCGCTTCGACCGACTGCAGCCAGCAGGAGATCGTCTCATCAAAGCGCTGCTGTAACTTCGCGTCCGCGATCCGGCCGTCGGTGTTGAATGCCTGGTGCGCCTGCGCAAGCGAAAACATGTCGGGATACACGCGGGCGCCGAGGTGCTCGAGCGGTATGCGCAACGACCAGAGACCGCGGTTGCCGCCAACCATCGAGGGCGAAGCCGACATGAGCATTCCATATCGCCGAGTGAACGGCTGCGGCCTGAAGCGCGACGTCCAGTCGATAACGTTTTTGAGGACGCCCGGCATTGAGGCGTTGTACTCGGGTGACACGATGATGAATCCGTCGCTGCCGAGGAGCCGGTCCTTGAGCCGAACCGCACCTTCCGGCATGTGCCCATCGCGATCATCATCGCCGTCGTAGGATGGACAGTCGAAGTCCGACATGGACGCGCGGTCCGCGGTACCGCCGAACGATTCTACGATCCCCGCAGCGAGTGTCGCGAGCCGGTCGTTCAGCGAATTGTTGCGCAACGATGCGCCGAACACGAGAACCTTCACCGCGAACTTGTCGGTCATACGGTTGCCTCATTGGTGTTAGCGGCGTCGCAGTGGCCGCGCGCTCGGGAACTGCGCGTCGCCGTGACGCATCTGACGTGGTCAGGTGAACGTGTGCCTCTCGTCGATAAGCGGCAAGTAGCTTGAAGTAACCTCCAGCCGGTTGTCCCTCCGGTGCGCTGCCGTATCGCTTCCTCGATCCGGCCGTTTGCGCCGCCTAACGATTATGTGTGCTGTCACGCGCCCATGCGACAGGCTGCGAAGCTCGCACGTGCGACGATCTCGTGACGCAGCCGCGGATCTGTCTGCTTGCGCTCCCAGCGGGCAGCGCCCAACGTCACGCATCGTTGTTTCATCACGCAGGGCAAGGAGGCAGTATGAGTGCACCGGAGACTGGCACCGAACGGAGTGTGCCGCTGACGAGCGCCGCTGAGCAGGTCACGCCGCGGGACAAAGTGGCCGAAAAAAACATGGAGCTCATGCAGACGCTGGACGACGCATGGAATGAACAGAACGTCGAGGTCTTCAGGGCGCGACACAAACCCGATGTGATCGTGCGATGGCCCGGAAATCCGAAGCCGACCGTCGGCATCGAAGACCACACGCAGGAGGCGTACGACTTCTGGAAAACGTTCCCGGATCAGCGCCTCGCCAACAGACCGTACCGGATCTTCTTCGCATCGGGCGACTTCACCTGCTCCGTGGCCCGTATGACGGGCACAATGAAAGGATCGATGAAGGCCCCTGATGGCTCGGAGATCCCGCCCACCGGCAAGTCGTTCGACGTCGACTTCTATACTGTAGCGAAGTGGGACAATGGACAGATCGTCGAAGAGAACCTCATGTACGACCTGGTCACGTTCATGAAGCAGATCGGCCTGAGTAAGTAGCAGGCTGCGCAGGTCAGTTGAGCCACGGCGGTTTTCAGGGAAAACTGCCCGTCACCGCCGATGGCTCCTGGTCTGTTGCAATCATGACCCCTCACGTTTCGCGCCAAAGGGCGTCTTGACATTCAGTGTTATAACACCTACTGTTCTCCCATGACATCGACCCTGCGATCGGAACTCCAACAGCGGAAGCCGTTCAACAGCCTCGAGCAGGAAGCGACGTTGAGTATCGCACGCACCGAGGCCGCGCTCCGCGAACCAATGGAGGAATTGCTCAAGGGGGCGGGTGTGAGCCTCACGCAGTACAACGTGCTCCGCATCCTGCGGGGCGCCGGGCCGGAAGGGCTGACCAGGAATGAAATCCGGGATCGGCTCATCAGCCGGATGCCTGACGTGACGCGGCTGCTGGACCGGATGGAGGAGGCCGGCTGGGTGAGCCGTGTTCGCGAAATGGACGACCGTCGATGCGTCGCAACTCACCTGACCAGGTCGGGACGGTCACTCGTGGATTCTCTTGATGAGCCAGTGCACGAGGAGCACGTCCGACGGCTCAGCCACATGACGCGAACGCAACTTCGAACGCTCATCGACCTTCTCTCCCTGGCCCGCGAAAGAGCATAAATCGCTCGGTCTGATAGGTGTTATAACACCAAATGTCTAAACAAATAACGTTCAACCCCGAGGTTCTTTCAATGCGTATGTTCAATCCCACGACCCCGCGCCAGCTCGACGCCGGGCTCACCATACTCCGAGCCGTCACCGGGACCATCTTCGTTGCCCACGGCGCCCAGAAACTATTCGTGTACGGACTCGACGGCGTCGCCGGCGGATTTGCGCAGATGGGCGTGCCGTTCCCCGGCGTTATGGGCCCACTCGTTGGATTCATCGAGCTGTTCGGCGGGCTGGCGCTCATCGCCGGTCTGCTCACGCGACTCGCCGGTGTTGGCCTGACCGCGGTCATGCTCGGTGCGATGGTGATGGTCCACCTGCCGGCCGGATTCTTCCTGCCTAACGGTTACGAGTTCGTGCTCATGCTGGCCGCCAGCGCCACGACGCTCGCAATTACCGGCGCCGGTCGGTACTCCTTTGATGCGCTCCTGGCGCGCCGCCAACAGCCCGTCGAATTGCCGGTTCGCCAAGGACTCCGGCGCGCAGCGTAAGCTGACGTCAGAGAGGATTTACGCTACTGTAAAGCAATTGCCCGGCGGCCGATGGCCGTCGGGCTAACGTTGGAGGATGAATGGGAGTCACCAGACAGGACATTTTCGGCAGCATGTCGGGCGCCGTTCCCGCGACCGAGGACAGCTACGGCGACCCGCCATCCGGATTCCGACTCCCGAAGGACACACGTCTCGGCCGGGTGAGCCTCCAGGTCGCCGACCTCGCGCGATCGATCGAGTTCTACGAAGAAGTCCTGGGATTCCGCACCGTCAGTGGTGAGGGGTCGTCTGCGGTCCTGGCCGCGCAGAACGACAATACGCCGATCATCGAGCTTCACGAACATCCTGGGGCGAAGTCGACACCGGTCAGGAGCCGCCTCGGCCTCTTCCATTTCGCTATCCTGCTTCCGGATCGTCCGTCGTTAGGCCGTTTTGCCAGGCACCTCGCCGCGATCGGCGTGCGCGCCGGCTCTTCGGATCATCTGGTCAGCGAAGCGTTCTACCTGCAGGATCCGGACAACCTTGGCATCGAAGTGTATGCCGACCGCCCGCGGAACACGTGGATGCGCGTGGGCCGGCAACTCATGATGGCCACCGACCCGATCGACATCAGTTCACTCGCGGCTGCCGCGGACGGACCGTGGAGCGGAATGCCGGGGGGAACGACGATCGGGCACGTGCACCTGCACGTCGGAGACATCGAGACAGCGTCAGCGTTCTATTCGGAAGCGCTGGGGTTCGACCGCATCGTCTGGAGTTACCCGGGCGCGCTCTTCCTCAGCGCCGGTGGTTATCACCATCACCTCGGCACAAACACCTGGGCGGGAAATGCGCCGAGTCCGTCACCTGATGAAGCGCGCCTGCTCGAGTGGATTGTCAACCTTCCGGACGACGCGTCCCGGGCCGCGCTGGCGGAAAGCCTTGCTCGTGCGGGACATACGGCGGAGGGAAAGGGGGCAGGCCTCGTAATCCGGGATCCGTGGGGGACACAAGTCCGGTTCGAAATCGCGCCGAATCGATGAGGGGTCGCCATTTTCAGGCATCACGTGATCACGGAGTAACTCATGAACGGCTATGTCACCAACATCGAGAAGGACACGCTGGAGAACGAAGATTTCAGGCGCGTGCTCTTCACCGGTCCAAACACGCAGCTCGTCCTGATGACGTTGCAGCCAGGCGAGGACATCGGAGTTGAAACGCACGATGATGTCGACCAGTTCATTCGGGTCGAGTCCGGGGAGGGTGAGGTGGTGCTGAACGGCAAGCATCACCACCTTGGCGACGGAAGTGCGGTGGTGATTCCAGCCAGTGTCGAGCATAACATCGTCAACACCTCATCGGCCGAGCCACTCAAGCTGTACACTCTGTACAGCCCTCCTGAGCATGAGGACGGCACCGTTCATCGCACGAAGGGCGAGGCATCGGCGGCGCAACACTAGACGAGGGGCGGATGACGCGTGGGCAACGCTGGGCATTGGCATCGTCAGCGCTGGTCGGGATGTCGTTGGGTCTCGGCCTGTTCACGTTCGGGTATGCGCGCGGATCATCATATCTGACCAACGACCCCGCGGCGTGTGCCAACTGCCACATCATGAGCGAGCACTATTCCGCCTGGATGAAGGGGAGTCATCACACGGTGGCCACGTGTAACGACTGCCACACTCCACATAACCTGGTCGGTAAATACGTCGTGAAGGCCAGGAACGGCTTCTGGCATTCCTTCTATTTCACGACCGGCAACTTCCCCGATCCACTCCGGATCACCGAACGGAATCGTGAGGTGACCGAACACGCGTGTCGCTACTGTCATGCGGAAATCACGGAAGCGATCGATCACGTGCCGGCGGCCGCGTCACCGCCGCATGGGCGGCAGACGGCCGGTAATTCCGATGAACAGATAAGTTGCATCCGCTGTCATCGTTATGTGGGACACTGGGTCCGGTGAATGGCACTGACTGACAGGCGTGCGTCGCGACCTCACCACGCAAGGAGCATTGGATGACCGATCCCCGGGGCACGGATTCCTCGACGGGCGCGCGGGACTTTCGCCGCCGCTGGCTCGTGCTCGCCATGCTCGGGGGTGCGCTGGCGGTCGCCGGCATGGCGGCGTTGCTGGTGAACATCTTCTCGCGACAACAGGAAGCCCGGAATCCGTTCTATCGTGTCGTGGCCCTGGACGACACCACCGATGATCCCGCGGTGTGGGGACGCAACTTCCCGCTGCAATACGACGACTACCGGCGCACGGTGGATCAGGTACGCACTCGTTATGGTGGGAGTGAGGGCGAGCCGCACTCTCCGTCCACCGCTGATCCGCGCTCCGTCGTTGCGCAGTCGCGACTGCAGGAAGACCCCCGTCTTCGCGAGTTCTGGGCCGGGTACGCGTTCGCGCAGGACTTCCGCGAGGAACGCGGGCATGCGTACATGCTCGAGGACCAGGAATTCACCCGTCGGCAGCAGGTCACGAAGCAGCCGGGTACCTGCCTGCACTGTCATGCCTCGACGTACGTGCCGTACCTCCGAGCCGGAGAGGGAGACCTCATCCGGGGCTTCGAGCGTCTCAATCCGATGCCGTATTTCGAGGCTCGTCAGCTCGTCAGGCACCCCGTGTCGTGCATCGACTGCCACGACCCGGCGACCATGCAACTACGCGTGACGCGTCCCGGGTTCATCGAGGGAATCCGGATGCTCAAGGCATCCCAGGGCGTTCCTTCCTACGACGTCAACGTCAGCGCCACGCGGCAGGAGATGCGCACCTTTGTCTGCGGCCAGTGTCACGTCGAGTACTACTTCAAGGGCGCCGAAAAGCGACTCGAGTATCCCTGGGGGAAAGGGCTGACGGCCGACAGTATCCTCGCGTACCACGATTCGACGGGTCACCGCGATTGGGTCCATGCCGTGAGTGGCGCGCCGGTGCTCAAGGCACAGCATCCCGAATTTGAGCTATACAACCAGGGGATCCACGCGCGGTCAGGCGTCGCGTGTGCCGACTGCCACATGCCATACAAGCGTGAAGGCGCGATGAAGATTTCCGATCACCACGTGCGCAGTCCGGTGCTCAACCTCAACCGGGCATGCCAGACCTGCCATAAGTGGACGGAAGACGAGCTGCTGGCGCGCGTGACAACGATCCAGGATCGGACGTTCGAGATGCGCAACATGGCCATCGACGCCGTGCTGCAGCTGACACGCGAGATTGCGTCGGAGGTACGTCGCGACAGCACGGCACCAACGATCACGCGCGCCCGTGACTACCAGCGCAAAGCGCAATTCCTCGCCGATTTCATCGAGGCCGAAAATTCGATGGGATTTCATGCCGACCAGGAAGCGGCCCGCATTCTGGCGAAGTCGATCGACTTATCGCGGCGCGGGCAAATGGCGCTGCGCGGCCAGGAACCACCACCAGTCACCAATCCGTCGGCGAGGAAATAGTCCTGCTTCTCGCTTCTTGCTCGTCAGGACTGCGGTTGCGATCCCGGATTGACCATGGCGCGAACACCGGATACCGCATCGTGAGTGCCGGCGACGGCAATCACATCCCCCTGCTCGAGCCGCTGGTTTCCACGCGGTGAGATGAATTGCTCGTCACCTCGAAGCAGGGCCAGCACGGTAGCGCCCGTTAATCCGCGCATATTGAGTTCACTGAGCGTGCGGCCATCCGCTGCACTGCCGGAGGCCACGGTCATGGCCACCGGTTCACCGATGCCGGGCAACATGTCGTGCATCTTGCGCATCGCTTCTTCGGGATCGGGCGCCGGCGCATTCTGCCCGGTGCGGCGAGCGAGAGCAGCGGCAATCACTTCTCCCGCGGCCACGGCGTGTCCCTGCAGGTTTTTCGCGCTGCGCCACACCGCCAGCAACAGGACCAGCCCTGCGGCAAAGATCACCGCCACGCCGGGAATGCGCGGCGCGAACGGCTGCGTCACCGTCATCACCAACGCGACCACCGCGAACAACAAGCCGAATTGCAGGGTGACCTCGAGTGCCCGGCGTGGCGCGCGGGCCATGTCGACCTTCCGCTCCTCTGGCATCGGCAAGGCCTGCACGGCGATCGCCATGCCTAACAAGTGGGTCGACCGGACCAGCAGGAAAATGGGCCACGCCGCCAGGGCGGCAGCCACCACCAGCACAACGGCGCGAGCGGCCGGCAGCGACAGCCCGACCGACTCATCGAGCCACCCGACGATAACGGGGAATTCGATCGACACGGCGATGAACAGCACCGCCAGCAGGACCGTGTCGATCGCGATGACACGGATGAGACGGCGGGTCCGGCTTCGTCCGCCGGTGTGCTCGGGCGCTGCCCGCAGTTGCTCGATCCACGAGCCGTAGAGTGCCACAAAGGTCTGCAGCGCGCGCGG
>Ga0079215_10000395_pt1 | contig 10052 bp, 6 predicted proteins | sample NCControl_FD_77004 | JGI IMG/M metagenome (GOLD analysis project Ga0079215, IMG submission 77004) | Agricultural soil microbial communities from Utah to study Nitrogen management - NC Control | ecosystem: Environmental > Terrestrial > Soil > Agricultural land | place: USA: Utah | collected...
CCGATGTTGGTCGGCGACGTGCGGTGAGCGACGACCGGCATCGGGTCCTCCTGGAAATTGTCGGGCGGGAGGTAATTGTCCTCCGCGCCGACGAACTCCTCGAAGAACCGGAACGTGCGTCGGGCGGCGACCCGAAGGACCCGGCGGTCCCGATCGGACAGGGCTTCGACGTCGGACTCCCGCGGCGGAAGGCTCGCCCTCCACGCGATCCACGGCGAGAGGATCCACAGCAGGACGAACGGAAGCGCGGTCGGCAGCGGGCCGTTCGTCGCGAGAACGGCGGCGCCCGCGGCGAGCGCGAGGCCGACGGCGCCGCGCATGCGGCGATAGAACCCGGCGAGCCGGAAGTCGAGCCCGGCCGCAGCCTGCGCGGCGGGGACCCACTCGAGAAGGCGCCGCCGCGAGATCAGGAGCCGGTAGAGCGTGCGGAGGATGGCGTCTCCCAGGAGCCAGGCCTGGTGCGCGAGGAGGACGACGACGAACGCCGCCTGGCCGAACGACAGAGCGAAGTCGCGGCCGACGCCGCGCAGGTAGCTCCGCTTGGAGATGCCCCGCCGCCCCGGCACGAGGCCGACGAGGATCGTGAAGGTGCCGGGGATCGCGAAGGCGGCGAGGACCGCGACCGTCCAGACCCCCGCGGGGACGTTCGGGAGCGTCCAGCCGAGCACGAGCGCGAGGAAGGCGGCGGGCGCCGCGAGCGACCGGCGGAGGTTGTCCACGATCTTCCACCGCCCGATGGCGGGGATCGGGTTCCGAACGACGCCGCGGGAGGCGTGGGGGACCCACGGGGCGAGCCACGGAAGCAGTTGCCAGTCACCCCGCGCCCACCGGTGTTGTCGCGACGCGGCCACCTCGTAGTGCGCGGGGAACTGCTCGAAGAGCTCGATGTCCGTCACGAGGCCCGCACGGGCGAAGAGACCTTCGAAGAGATCGTGGGAGAGGAGCGTGTCCTCGGGGATCCGGCCGCCGAGGGCCTTCTCGAACGCGTCGACGTCGTAGATGCCCTTCCCGGTGTAGATGCCCTCGGCGAAGAGATCCTGGTAGACGTCCGATACGGCTGCGGCGTACGGGTCGATGCCGGCCGGGCCGGAGTGGATTCGCTGGTAGAGGGTGCCGTGTCCCGACAGCGGCAGCGTCGGCATGATCCGCGGCTGGAGGACGGCGTAGCCGTCGACGATGCGCCCGGTGCGCTCGTCGAAGAGCGGCCGGTTCAAGGGGTGGGCGATGGCGCCGACGAGCTTGCGCACGGCGCCCCGCGGCAACCGCGTGTCGGCGTCGAGCGTGAGGACGTATCGCACCCTCCCGAGCGCCGCGCGGTCGAGCGCGTCCACCGGGAAGAAAGTCGTGGGCTCGCCGCCCCGAAGGAGGCGATCGAGCTCGTGAAGCTTCCCGCGCTTTCGCTCCCAGCCGATCCACTTGCCCTCCCGGGCGTTCCACAGCCGGCGGCGGTGGAGGAAGAGGAAACGCCGCGCGCCGTCGGGGAGCCTGCCGTGGCGATCGTTCAGCTCGCCGATCGCCTCGCTCGCCGCGACGAAGAGGGGCTCGTCCTCCGGGGTCGATTCCTCGGAGGCGTCCGCCCAGTCCGAGAGCAGGGCGAAGCGGAGCCCGCGGTCCGAGTTGGCGAGGTAGTGCACCTCCAGGCGTTCGGCGAGCTCTCGCACCTCCGCCTCGCTCGTCAAAAGCGCGGGCACGACGACGAGCGTGTCGAGCTCCTCCGGAATCCCGCTGGCGAACTCGAGCTTCGGAAGGCGGCGCGGGCCGACGAGCTCCGTCACGTCCCGGTTGACGATCGCCACGGCGACGTCCGAAGCCGGGATGAGCGCGAGGAGACCGAGGATCGCGATCTCCCAGGCGGACGCGCCCGCCGCCGCCGTCAAGGCGAGCGGCAGCGCGAGGAGCGTGGCGGTCGCGACGAGGATCGTGCCGACGTAACCGGGCGTCGCCGCCGCGAAGTACGCCCGCCGCACCCAGTGCGTGAGCGGGACGCGATAGCCGAGCTCCTGTTCGAACGACTGCCGGCCGCGCGAGATCAGGTAGTAGCCGGGGTCCGCCGTGCGCTCCTCTGCGGGATCTCCCCCCGGCTCCTGCCTCGCCCTGCGGGCGCGGTCGGCCGCGCGACGGGCGACCTCGATCTCCGAGACCGGCGATCTCCGCGAGAGGTCCTCGACCGCGTGCCGGTACCGGTCGCGCGTCGGGAAGTCCATCTCGGCGACGCGCGTCCCGGAGCGCAACGCCTCTTCGACGAGGCTGACGGACTCGAAGAACTCGGTCCAGTCGACCGAGGAGATGAGCCGCATGCTCGTGATCACGTTGCGAACGGTGACGTGCGTGGCCACCTGATCGTGGTGCTCCCGCCGCACGATGTCGTCGGGCGTCGACCCGAGCTCCTCGATCCGTTTCGTCAGCCAGACGAGCGCCGGCGTCTGGTCGGGGTCCCGCTCCCGCAGGCGCTGGAGCAGGTGAACCGCGAACGGAATCGACAGCGGGCGGCGCTCGAACGATCGGAGGCGAGCGGCGAGCGATTCGGGAGTCCGTGAGGAATCGGCGCGGATCCCGAGCAGCGCGTCGGCGAACGCGTCCGCCTCCTCGCGCGCCAGCCGGCGGCGGACGATCGATTCCGCCAGCCGGCGGAGGTTCTCGACGAGAACGACGCGCAGCGTGATCGCGACCGCCCACAGCTCGCCCATCGTGAGAGGCTGCGAACGCTGATAGGCGACGACGAATCGGCGGAGCGTCTCCGGGTCGAAACGGCTGTCGGTGTGGGAGACGAAGAAAGCCGTCAGCGCATAGACGCGCGGATAGCCTTCGAGGGGACCGGCGTCGAGCTTCGGAAGCTCGCGGTAGAACCGGCGCGGGAGGTCCTCCCGGATCTCGCGGAGCTGCTCCTCGACGATGTGGAAGTTGTCGACGAGCCACTCGGCCGCCGGCGAGATCGTCCTCTCTTCACGGATCGCTTCCGCAACCGCCCGGTAGGAATCGAGGAGGATCCGCCCGTTCTCCTTCAGCCGGGTGAGGAGCGGACGGCCCTTTCGGAAGCCGTGGGCGCCGTGCAGCCTTCCCAGCTTCTCGGCGGCCTCTTCGAGCCGTTCGGTCGAATAGAGCTCCGACCGGATCGGCTCGTCGCGGCCGGGAAGAGAGAGAACCGCAACGTCCGGTGGTTGCGCCGACATGCGCTCGCGGGATGGAGGCGCTCGTCTCCCGGCGTCGGGGGCGAAGGCGCTACTTCCGGGTGGCCTTCCGAACGGCGCCCGCCGCGGCGAGAGCCGCCAGGAGGCCGGCGACGAACTCGATCTTCCGCGTGTTGTTCATGCCGTCCCACTCCCGCTTGACCCGGGTGATCGTCTTCTTGGAGCTCGCGCTCACCTTTCCGAGCGTGCGTCGCGCGGCGGCCGTGCCTTCCTCGGAGAGGTCGGAGATCTTCGAACCGGCCTGGTCCGCCCGCTTCGCGAGGTCGTTCAGAAAGGCCTGGATCCCGGTCGCCTTCGCCGCGCGCCGCCGTTTGCGGGTCGCGGTGCCCTTGCCGCGCTTCGTCGAAGTCGTCCTGCGAGCCGTGGTCTTCCGGGCCCCGGCGGTCGTTTTGCGCCGCGCACCGGTCGTCTTGCGACGCGGGCGGGCGGCTCGCTTGCGGGCCGGCGTCGATTCGCCGCCCGACGTGGAGGAAGCACCCGCGGACGTGTTTTCGGATTCGCTCACTCGAACCTCCTTGTCAAAAGAGAAGATGCTCAGCAAGATGCGCGCCGCCTCTCATCGCTCTCCCGCCGCCACGAAGACCGGCGTGATGTCCACCGGGACGTCGGTCAACTTCGCGATGACTGCCTCGATCTCCGGGGTCGACTTGCCGTACTTCTCCAGGAGCGCGTTACTGCGCGCATAGTCGCCGGTTGCTTCGATCATCAGGAGCTCGTTCGTCAGGGAGCGGATCGCCTCGCGGAACTTCGCCGGATCGGTCCGGAACCGCCCGTCCGGCCCGGGCTCGATCGCGCCCTTCTCCCGGAACCAGTTCCAGTGGATCGCGGTGCCACGGCCGTGGGCCTCGTCGATTCCGAACCGCATGCTCCGGAACATGAGGCCCGTGTACGTCGCGAAGAGCTCGAGCTCCGTGACGTGGGTGAGCCATTTCTGGTCGATCGCGAGAAGGAGGCTCCAGAGCCCGGCGGCGTCGGCCTTCGACTCCTCGATCGTGGAGTACGTCTCCTTGAGGAGCAGCCGGGAGTCGACGTCCTTGCCGTCCGGTCCCTTGATGATGCCGGGTCCGATGCCGTGGGCGAGCTCGTGGAAGAGCGTGTGGTTGAAGTAGGCCTCGAACGACACGTTCGGAACTTCCGCGGCAGCGAGCGTCCGCTCGCCGATCGGGCGCCCGCTCTGCCGGAACTTGGCGTCCATGACGTTCTTGAGAAGGACCTTCTTCGAGCCCTTGGCCTCCCGCACCCGCTCGTCGTTCGGGAGGTTGAACGCCGACGTCTGCACGCCGCGGCGCGCGTCGCCGGCGGTGTAGATCTCCTGCACGACGCGGATCGGCGACTCGAACTTGCGGTTCAGCCTCTTGTGGGCGTCCGGAATCGGAAGGTTGCGCTCCATGTCCCGAAGGTGGTTCGCGTACACGGTGAGCTTTTCGGTCTCCGCCCGGTCGCGCACCGTCACGAAGGACTCGAACGATGCCTTGTAGTTGAAGAGCTTGTCCTCGTACACCTCGTAGGGCCCGATTACGACTTCGACGTCGGAGTCGAGGTCCATCCACGCGATGTCGGACTCGTAGTAGTCGTCGGAAAGGAACGCGGCCGCGCGCTTCGTCAGGTAGTCGCGCAGGCTCGCGTTCCCGGTCAGCGCGGCGGCCTCCTTCAGCTTCTGCGCCGCCGCCTCGAGCGCCGGGCCGTATGCGCGCGAGTAGGGGACGGCGACGAGCGCCGCTCCCTGACGCCGGATCACGGTGAAGAGCCCCTCGAACGCGTCCTTGTCCTGGGGGTGGTCGGCGACCCACTTCTCGAGCTCTTCCTTCTTCATGTCGGCGGGATAGAAACCCGCGCCCGGAGGCTTCGCCCGGTTCCCGATGAATGGCTCGTTCTCTTTCAGCCGGTCCCACGGACCCCTGTGCACGTCGAAGAGCGCGAGCGCCCACCCCGCCACGGGGTTCTGTTGCGTCGCCTGCGCCACGCGGTCCCGCAGCTGCGGGTTGTCGGCCGAGACCTGCACGAGAAAGATGTCGTTCATGAACCGCGACGCCTCGATGAGCTTTCCGACGACCTGCGTCTCCTTCGCGTCGAGGAGGGAGCGGTCGTAGTCGATCGGCGTGCGGGGAAGCTGGCTCAGCCGGTCGCGAACGTCGGGGGCGATCGTGAGCACCGCCCCGGCGCCGCCCCCGCTCACGGGGCCTCCCTGCGGCCCCGGCGTGCCGGCCTCTTTCCCGCAGCCGGCCGCGGCGACCGCGCAAAAGAGGGCGACGGAGGGCCGGAACGTGCGCATTCGGTGGAATCTAGCATTTTCGCCCTGGCGTAGGTTTAGCATGCCCTTCCCTTCGAAGATGACACCCGCCGGGACCGCACTCGAACGATCTCTCGACCGCCGGGGGAGCGTCGCGCGATATCGCGCCAACCGCCGCCACACGGCGGAGCTCTTCGACGTCGTCGCTCCCGAGGCGTACGAGACGCGGCCGATCGAGCTTCGCAACCCGATCGTCTTCTACGAGGGGCACCTTCCCGCTTTTTCGGTGAACACGCTCTTGAAGAAGGGACTCGGGCGACCGGGGATCGACCCGCGGTTCGAGGTCCTGTTCGAACGGGGCATCGACCCCGAGGACGAGTCGGCGGTGCCGGGGACGCCGGCGTGGCCGTCACGCGACGCGATCCGCGCCTACGGCCGCGCCGCCGACGCCGCGATCGTCTCCGCGCTCGAGAAGGAGGACGTCGCGCGCGAGGACAACCCGGTCCTCTCCGGCGGGCTCGCGGTCGAGACGATCCTCGAGCACGAGCGGATGCACCAGGAGACGCTCCTCTACATCTGGCACCGCCTCCCTTACGATGCGAAGCGCGCGCCGCTCGGAACGCCGCGCCCGGTGCTCGGCGGCGAGGCGCCCGAGCGCCGGACGGTCCGGGTGCCCGCGGGCCGGGCGACCCTCGGTGCGAATCGCGGCGAGATCCCCTTCGGCTGGGACAACGAGTTCCAGGAGCACTCCGTCGACGTCGGCGCGTTCGACGTCGACGTTCACGACGTGACCAACCGCGACTACCTGGAGTTCGTGCGCGCGGGCGGCTACGACCGGGAAGACCTCTGGTCGGAGGAGGGCTGGCAGTGGCGCGCGGAGCACGGCGTCGACAAGCCGGTCTTCTGGGAGCGCGCGAACGGGGAGTTTCGCTGGCGCGGGATGTTCGAGGAGCTGCCGCTCCCGCCCGCCTGGCCGGTCTTCGTCAGCCACGCGGAGGCGTCCGCCTATGCGCGCTGGCGCGACGCGCGTCTGCCGACCGAAGCGGAGTTCCACCGCGCCGCGTACGGCACGCCGTCGGGAGCGGAGCGAGCCTTTCCCTGGGGCGACGAGCCGCCGAATCCGTCGCACGCGAACTTCGGCTTCGCGACCTGGGACCCGGTCCCCGTCGGCTCCTTCCCGGCCGGCGCGAGCGCGTGGGGAGTCCACGACCTGCTCGGGAACGGGTGGGAGTGGACGTCGACCGTGTTCGGACCGTTCCCCGGCTTCGAGCCGATGCCCTCCTATCCCGTGTACTCCGCCGACTTCTTCGACGGGAAGCACTGGGTCATGAAGGGGGGGTCGCTCGCGACGGGAAAGGAGCTGCTCCGCCGAAGCGTCCGCAACTGGTTCCGCGGCAACTATCCGTACGTGTACGCGACGTTTCGGACCGTAAAAGCCACGGCGTGACGACCGCCGCGACGAGCGCGCCCTCCGAGCTGCTCCGCGACTTCGCCCGCGAGGTCGCGCGGGACCTCGCGCTCGTCCCGAAGCAGATCCAGTCGAAGTACCTCTACGACGCGCTCGGCTCGTCGCTCTTCGAGTCGATCTGCCGGCTGCCGTGGTACCGGATCACGCGGGCCGAAGAGAAGCTGCTCGCGCGCCGCGCCTCCGAGATGGTCGCTCCGATGGCCGACCCCGTGACGCTGCTCGAGCTCGGCTGCGGCAGCGGGGAGAAAGTCGCCCTCCTCGCCGAGGCCCTCCGCAATCGCCGCCGGCGAGTCGCCATCCACCTGATCGACATCTCGCCGGCGGCCCTCGAGCTGTCTGAGAGGACGCTCGGGGGCCTCGAGCACGTCTCGGTGGTCGGCCACCGCACCACTTACGAGGAGGGGCTCCGCCACGCCGCCCGGGAGCGGCCCTCGCGCGGCGGGCTTCTCGTCCTCTTCCTCGGTTCGAACATCGGCAACTTCGATCCGCCTGCGTCCCAGGAGTTCCTCGCGGAAATCCGCCGAGCGCTCATGCCCGGCGACGGTCTCCTCCTCGGCGCGGACCTCGTCAAGCCGGTCGAGGACCTGATGCTCGCGTACGACGACCCGCTCGGAGTGACCGCCGCTTTCAACAAGAACGTGCTCGTCCGGATGAACCGCGAGCTGGAGGCGAACTTCGACCTCAAGGCGTTCGAGCACCGCGCCGTGTGGAACCCCGTCGACCGGCGCGTCGAGATGCACCTCGTCTCCGTGCGACCGCAGGCGGTCGCGATTCCGAGGTCCGGAGTCGAGGTCAAATTCGAAGACGGCGAGTCGATCTGGACGGAGAGCTCCTACAAGTACGAGCCGCAGGAGGTCGTCGAGCTCGTCTCGTCCGCCGGCTTCGCGAGCCACGGTCAGTGGATCGACCCGGAGGCCCGTTTCGCCTTAACGTTGTTCGTAGCGGAGTAGCGAGGCGGGGCAGGGGTCAGGCCTTCACCTGGCTCGCTCACGTCGAATAGTGAGTCATAGGTGAAGACCTACCCCGAGGGCATGGAGTAGGAGGAGCGATGAAGAGACGCCGCCCCGGCCGGCCCACGAAGGTCGTCACCGCATCCGTGCAGGAGAGAGTCGCCGTCGGCAAGCCCGGCGTCACCTTCGAGGTCTGGGACAAGTGGAAGAGAAAGCGGCGCAAGGTCGGGACGCTCACCGTCAGCGTCGGCGGGCTGCGATGGTGGCCGCGGGACTCGCCGAACTCGCGGCGGCGGACGTGGGACCAGGTCGCGGAGCTACTCGAGCGGAGGTGACCGCGAATTGACGGTCTGGAACCCGCGGTGGTAGCGTCCCCGCGCCCGTGAGGAGATTTCCCGCCAGGAACCCCGTCGCCGTTTCCCTCCTCCTCGTCGGCCTCCTTCTCGCGCACCTCTCGCTCACGGCGGAGCGCGTCGACCTCGACATGGTCACGCGCATTCGGCACGAGGGTTTCCGCAACTCGAAGGTCATGGAGACCGCGAGCGCGCTCACGGACCGGATCGGGCCGCGTCTCACGGGCTCGCCCGGGATGAAGAAGTCGAACGAGTGGACCCGCGACAAGCTCGCCGAGTGGGGCCTCGCGAACGCGCACCTCGAGAGCTATCCGTTCGGGCGGGGCTGGAGCTACGAGTCGGCGTCGGTTCGCATGACGTTACCCGACGCCGCGCCACTCTCCGCGCTGCCCAAGGCGTGGAGCCCCGGGACGAACGGGCCCATCCGCGGCCGCGCCGTGCTCGCGAAGCTCACGACGCGGGAGGACCTCGAGAAGCAGAAAGGGAAGTTGAAGGGCCTGATCGTCCTGGCCGACGAGATGCGGGAAGTGAAACCCCAGGAAAAGGCGGCGCTCGACCGGTACGACGACGCGGAGCTCTCCGAGCTCGAGCGATACGAGATCCCGCCGGCGCGCTCGCCCTACGGGCCGGAGGACTTCCGCCGCCGGCGCGAGTTCCGGCGGGCCCTGAACGTCTTTCTCGAGGCGGAGAAGCCGCTCGCGGTGATCGACGCGGGGCGGCTGGACGGCGGCGCCTTTCACGTCCAGGGCGGCGGCTCCTGGCGCAAGGGGGAGCCGGTCGGCGTGCCGGCGCTCGTCATGGCGGTCGAGCACTACGGCCGGATCGCGCGGCTGCTCGAGAGGAAGGAGCCGGTCGAGCTCGAGCTGGACGTGAAGGCGCGCTTCCACGACGACGACGCCATGGCTTACAACACGGTCGCCGAGATCCCCGGCTCCGACCGGAGCGGCGAGATCGTCATGCTCGGCGCGCACATGGACTCCTGGCACGGGGCGACCGGCGCGACGGACAACGCCGCCGGCGTCGCCGCCGCCATGGAGGCGGTGCGGATCCTCAAGGCGGTCGGCGCGAAACCGCGCCGCACGATCCGGATCGCGCTCTGGAGCGGCGAGGAGCAGGGCCTCTTCGGGTCCGAGAAGTACGTCCTGGACCACTTCGCGTCGAAGCCCCTTCCCGCCGACCCGAAGGAGCGCGAGAACTTCTCGCTGCGCCGGTCTCCGGGCCCGCTCACGCTGAAGCCGGAGCACGCGAAGCTCTCGGCGTACTTCAACATGGACAACGGCACGGGGAAGATCCGCGGGATCTACGCTCAGGAGAACGCCGCGGTCGTTCCCATCTTCGAGTCGTGGCTCGAGCCCCTGAAGGACCTCGGCGCGACGACGGTGACCATGCGCAACACCCGCGGGACCGACCACGAGTCGTTCGACGCCGTCGGGCTGCCCGGGTTCCAGTTCGTCCAGGACGAGGTCGAGTACTCGACCCGCACCCACCACACGAACCAGGACGTCTACGAGCGCCTGCAGAGAGACGACCTGATGCAGGCGTCGGTCGTCTTTGCGACGTTCGTGTGGCACGCCGCGATGCGCGACGGAAAGCTCCCGCGCAAGCCGATGCCGAAGGAAGAGCCACGGCCGACTCCGTCCGCTTCAACGACTCCCTCGCCGACCCCGTGAAACCGACAACCACACCGAGGTGCCCGCGATGAAAAAAACCCTCGCCCTTTTCCTCCTGCCCGCCCTCGCCGGTGCGGCGCAAGCGCAGCCCGCTCCGGTTTCCGCCGCGGAGAAGGCCGCCGCGAAGGCGATCACCGAGGACGACCTGCGCGGCCACACGCGGTTCCTCGCCTCGGACCTCCTGGAGGGCCGC
>Ga0079215_10000396_pt1 | contig 10037 bp, 8 predicted proteins | sample NCControl_FD_77004 | JGI IMG/M metagenome (GOLD analysis project Ga0079215, IMG submission 77004) | Agricultural soil microbial communities from Utah to study Nitrogen management - NC Control | ecosystem: Environmental > Terrestrial > Soil > Agricultural land | place: USA: Utah | collected...
CTAATGATAATTAGCCATATCCATGTCGGTGATTTTGACCCTCCTGTTATTGAATCAGGGTCAATATTTAGAAAGAAGGGTCACAATGTCAAACGAAAGAATGACAGAAGTTAAATCAGTACAGCGGGAACCGGAACGCGAACAACGCATCTTCACTTTTAAGATCACACAGTTGATCTGGCTGGGACTGGGTATCCTTGAGGCCCTCATTGCGCTCCGCATCGCACTAAAACTTATCGCTGCCAACCCGGAAAGTCCAATTGTCGCCTTGATCTATGGTATCACCAACCTGTTCCTGTTCCCTTTTGCAGGGATGACCGCAACACCGGCGGCCGGAGGCATGGTGCTGGAGATCTCGTCCTTCTTCGCAATGTTGATCTATGCGCTGATTGCCTGGGCAGTGGAAAGAATCGTCTGGGTGCTTTTTTACCGCCCGCGTGGGCCGGTGGTCGGCGTCACGCAGACTACCACCAGTGACCGTCGTTCCGATTTATAAAAATAAGCGGAGGTGGGGATGGATAACTCCATCCATCAACAGGAGTCGGATACACCACAGGACCAGAAAAATTCTTTAGCTGGTCTGCTGATCCTCCACGGCATTATTAATTGGTTACTAAACCTCATCAAGTTGACCGAAGAGGAGCAACAAGATGCAGGCATTTATCCTGGTCGTCTGGGGGATGAATGAAGATCCGTCAAATGTATTCCGCAGTCATTATGATTCAACAAGGAGAAAATAAAATGAAATACGATAATCAAATATATAAGCACACCACAAATAACACAACCGGGATGTTAGCCGGCGTGCTGGTTGGCGGCCTGGCTGGCGCTCTCACCATGCTTCTGCTTGCGCCGAGATCCGGGAGAGACACCAGAATGCAAATAAAGGAAAAAGGAATCGAATTGCGCGACAGGACGACCGAAATAGTGGAAGGTACCGTGGCGCAGGTCCGTTCGAGCGCGGACAAGATGGCAGCCAGTGGCCGCGAAAAGATGAAGGAATTAAAACACCAGAGTCAAGAATTGGCAGTTGAGCAATTGGATCGTGTGTCCGCAGTGGTAGATGCAGGCAAAACAGCCGTCAAGAGTTCCTGATTTACAGCAACATCATTATAGTGCCATCCGCCAAAAACCTGGCTGGGTGGCACTATTATTAGGAAGATTTGCCTGCTTCAAAGACTGAATTCGCGTGCCAGCAGCAAGATATAAATGGAAATTCCGATTTGGATATTTATGCAGCACTCTGTAATTGAAAACACACAGATCACTGAACGAGAGGTGGGTTAAGCATGGCGCTTCAGCCACCTCCGCAACCATATGACTGGACGTTTCGGGGCGTCGTGTGGGCGACTCTTGTGCTTATTGCTGTCACCCTTAGCTTCTGGCTGCTCTATCGATTTAGTCAGGTCGTTTTCATTTTATTTATCGCCATCGTCATAGGTACGGTGCTGAGTCCAGCAGTAGCATGGCTGCATCAGCGCGGTCTGCCTCGGATGGCAGGGGCTATTCTTGTCTACTTCCTTCTGCTCATCCTACTGACAGGTTTTCTGCTGTTGTTATTTCCGCTGATCGTTGCGCAAAGTACAACGATTGTTGCTGCATTGCCAGATTACTATCAAAACCTGCGTGAGTGGACCACAAATTACCCCAATCAATTAATTATGCGTTTGAGTGAATTCCTCCCGGCTACGCTGCCCAGCTTCGAGCCTGTGCAACAAACGGGGCAGGAGGTGATAGTTTCAGCGGGGCAGGCGCTGGGTTACCTGACACTGGCAGCTAAAGTTATCTTTACAGCCATAGTTATTCTGGTATTGTCTTTTTACTGGACGCTGGATGGGCCGCGAACCATCCAGTCATTCCTGCTGCTGGTTCCTCAAGATTCGCGCGAGAGTATTAGCGAACTTATTTTGGCTATGGAGACCAAGGTTGGTTCCTACATGACAGGGCAAGCCATTCTTTGTCTGATCATAGGAACCATGGCGCTGGTTGTATATCTGCTCATTGGCCTGCCCAATGCCTTGGTGTTAGCGCTCATAGCGGGTTTGCTGGAAGCCGTACCGATGGTTGGGCCGCTGCTGGGTGCCATTCCTGCGGCGCTGGTTGCGCTGTCCATTGCACCTGACAAACTGATCTGGGTCATCATCGCGACAGTTGTGATTCAGCAGCTGGAAAACAGCCTGTTGGTACCACGCGTCATGAGCAAAGCTGTGGGCGTCAATCCCTTCGTCACATTACTCTCTCTTTTTGCCTTTAGCTCTTTATTTGGTATTGCAGGTGCACTCATGGCAATTCCCATAGCGGCTATGATTCAGCTTCTACTCGATCGCTTTGTCTTTCATCCAGCAGCGCTGGAACCGGAGGTCTCGGTGGGACGAGATTATGTCAGCCGGCTCCGCTACGAAGCGCAGGATCTGGCGCAGGACTTGCGCAAGCAGGCGCGGCTTAAAAAAGAAGGTTCCGACCAGGGGGTTACGCAGATCGATCACGTGATGGATGAGATCGAAACGATAACAACCGACCTGGATGCTCTTTTAGCCCAGCCCAGCGCTACGGATACACTTTGACGAAAAAACTGGTAGTTTTTGGAACAGCGGTTATGACGACCCTGCTGGCACTGGTGCTGTTGCGGGAGTTTCGAATCGTCGTTTTTTACCTTTTGATCTCGCTCACGCTGGCCGCAACAGTTCGTCCATTGTTTATCCGTCTGGTGCAACCACATTTCCTGGTGCGCATGTCCTGGATTCTTCTGTACCTGGTTGCCGTGGGTGGTTTTGGCTTCTTACTCTTTATAACCGCTAAAAATGCCACCCATGAAATTCAACAGTTGGCTCACACTGTCTCTGTGCAGGATGAGTGGCAACTACCGATTTGGTTGGATGACAGCTCGTTCCAACAATCGCTGATCGCATGGCTGCCACCGCCAAGCAAGCTCTTCGAAGCTCTGACAGGTGAACAGGGTCAGTTGGTGCTGCCTGCCATACTTGGTCTCACGCAAGGCATTGGCGGCGTTGTAAGCGGCGCCTTTGTCATTCTTTTCTTGAGTTTCTACTGGAGCATCAATCAAATTCATTTTGAACGACTCTGGCTCTCGCTGCTTCCATCTGAACTGCGCAAACACGCGCGCGGCATTTGGCGGACGATCGAACCTGATTTGGGCGCTTACATACGCAGCGAGTTAGCCCAAAGCCTGCTGGCAGCATTGTTATTAGGATTTGGTTATTGGCTGCTCGGTTCTCCCTACCCGATCCTGCTGGCACTGATGGGGGCGCTGGCGTGGCTGATACCCGTAGTGGGAGCCCCACTGGCGGTGATCCTGCCGCTGATAATGGGGCTGCTGACCAGTGTGCAGCTCAGCCTGGTTACGGTTCTCTATACACTCGTCGTCTTAATTGCCCTGCAGGTATGGGTTGAGCCACGCCTCTTCAAACGCAAGTGGGATAACCCAATTCTGACCCTAGTCATACTACTGGCCATGGCAGATGCTTTTGGTTTGATTGGCATTGTTGTAGCGCCACCGCTTTCAGCGGTGTGCCAAACTTTGTGGAACCTCCTGGTTAGCAACCGTCTTGCTACAGGGGCCGCAACTCAGGTTTCAGATCTCAATGAACGGTACGCACACTTATTGGCTGCCATAAGTGAGATGGATGAACTGCCTCCGCCTCTGGTGATGAGCAGCATGACTCGGCTGACCGATTTGCTGCAGAAAGCTGAACCGATTCTGCAAGCGGCTCTGCCGACCAAACCCTCCGATCTATTTCACCCATCCGAGCCTGTCATCCCCGAAGATGGATCACCTATATCCGCAAAATCCTGAATGACGTGCTGGGAATAACGTCGGTAAGATTCATCGAATGCACGCGCAAAGGCAATGAATAGAGGAAGCTTGCTATAATAGCTCCTGGCTAATCAAAAACGTTTCAAAGCGAGAAAAACATTATATGAATTCAAATGATACCCAGCACCGTTCCATCTTAAGGAGCATTGCCGAGCAGGCAATGCTCGAGCGTGGATTGCTCCCAGAATTTTCCAACGAAGCTCTCGCTGAAGTTAAACATCTTCCAGAGTCTGAGTTAACAAATAGCAATATAATAGCCCGGGATCTGAGAGAACTTCTCTGGTCATCGATCGATAACAACGATTCACGTGACCTGGATCAGCTTACTGTTGCTGAGGCAATCTCTGCAGATACCGTAAAGATATTTGTTGCCATCGCAGATGTAGATTCGTGTGTTAAGAACAGTTCTGCCATCGACAAACACGCGCGGCATAACACCACCTCTGTTTATACCGCTGCGAAGATATTCCCAATGCTCCCCGAAAAAATTTCGACAGACCTCACTTCCCTGAATTTCGATAAGGACCGTCTGGCAGTTGTCGTAGAAATACTGGTGGGACCAGATGGTACTTTACATGGATCTGATGTTTATAGAGCTTGCGTACATAATCATGCCAAACTTACCTATGAAAACGTGGCTGCCTGGCTGGAGAACGATCTGCCAATCCCAGAAGCGATTTCCGTGGTGAATGGACTGGCAGAGAATCTACAATTGCAGGATCGCACAGCTCAAAGGTTGAGAAAACTCAGGCAGCAGCAGGGAGCACTGAGTTTCGAGACAGTTGAAGCCAGACCGGTTTTTGACGGCGATCAGATCAGTGTTCTCGAAAGATCGGAAAAGAACCGCGCCAAGGAAATCATCGAGGTCTTCATGATCACCGCGAACGGCGTGACCGCTCGCTATCTTTCGGACAAAAAATTTCCTTCCATTCGCCGTGTCGTTCGCGCGCCGAAACGCTGGGAGCGTATTGTCGAAATTGCTGCTGAACATGGATTCAACCTTCCCGTCCTACCAGATTCAAAAGCGCTGGAGCAGTTTCTAGTTCAGCAGAAAGCGGCGGATCCCATCCGCTTTCCGGATCTGTCGCTGGCTGTTATCAAACTTTTAGGTGCAGGCGAATACGTTGCTGAAACGCCGTACGAGGAGTCGCCAAGTCATTTTGGCCTGGCGGTCAAGGATTATTCACATTCCACTGCTCCAAATAGGCGTTACCCGGACCTGATCACACAACGCCTGTTGAAAGCCGCCATTGATGGGAAGCCCGCGCCTTATCATAAGGATGATCTGAATGTACTGGCGGCTCATTGCACAAAAGCGGAAGACGCGGCGAATAAGGTCGAACGGCAAGTGGCAAAATCAGCGGCGGCGCTGTTGCTTCAGGCAAATATTGGAGAGCGGTTCGATGCTATCGTAACAGGTGCTTCGGAAAAAGGGACTTGGGTGCGACTGTTAAATGTTCCGGTTGAGGGCAAGCTGGTGGATGGTTTTGAGGGCGTGGATGTGGGCAACCAGCTGCGGGTACAACTTGTAGATGTAAATGTTAAGGAAGGCTTCATTGATTTCAAGAATCTAAATGGATCAAATCATTAATATTTTCAGGATTTTTATTTATATTCTGATATATGCGAAGGAAAATCTAAGAGGATGAAGATAAAAATGAGGTCGGCGATTGCTGGCAAAATAGCGATTATTACTGGCGCTTCTTCTGGCATCGGAGAGGCTGCCGCGCTCGAGTTTGCCTCTGCTGGCGCCAAGGTTGTCCTGGCTGCCAGGCGCATCGAACGTCTGGAAAGGCTAGCAGAAACTATCCGTGCCGCGGGTGGGGTTGCTCTCCCTGTACAAACAGACCTGACGATTATTTCCCAGATCCGAAACCTGGTTCAAACCACGCTGACTACATTTGGTCGCATCGATATATTAGCCAACATAGCCGGTGCAGGCTATTATGATTGGTTTGAAGAGCTATCATCCGAGAACCTGCGTGAGCACTACGAAGTTAATGTGATTGGCTTGGCAGAACTGACTCGTGCAGCGCTGCCGACGATGAAAGCCCAGCGTTCTGGATATATTCTGAATATGTGTTCCTACTCAAGTGTGATTTCAGCCCCGCCGCTGACTGTCTACGCGAGCACCAAGTATGCGGTGGAAGGCCTTACAGATGGGTTGCGCCGTGAGTTGATCCCCTGGGGAATAAAAGTAATGCGCATCCACCCCAGCGGAGTTACGGGCACCGAGTTCAAGGAAAAAGCCGCGCGTGATGGCGGTATTCAGTTCAAGTCAATTTCGTTTGGTCAGGTAAGTCGGGAAAGGGTGGCGCGGACTTTGGTGAGCCTGGTGGAGCGGCCCCGTCGTTCGGTGTTCCTGGGTCGTATCTATGATGGACTGGCGATCTTGAATAAACTGTTTCCGTGGATAATAGACTGGGCAAGTTCCACCTGGGTGCGCTTCAAGCAACGCCAAGAATCGAAGAAAGGTAAAACGGGGATTTAATACTTAAATTTACAGACTTGTGGAGAGCGGATAAAAGAGCCAGTTCATTTCGTGATTATGTTTCAAGCTTTCCAGAATTGCTGGCAGAACCTGATGTTTTGCGATCTTGAGAAAACCCAGATTCTGTGCAAGCCAGACGGGGACATTCCGATGCGGATGCATGGGCATGGCAGCACTGAAATCCACTTCCCGGCTGTCCACTTGATATTTATACCGTGTGGTCTTTTTAACCTCAAGATCTGATTCCAAAAAATTTCTAAGAGACTGAACTTCCTGCCTGTTCATCCATTGCGGTAGATCAGAGGTTGCTTTAAAGCCAGTGATGGTTCCCAAATCCTGGAGTAATTGCCGCTCGTTTAACTTCAGCGCATTATGGCGCGAACGGAAGAACATCACATCCGGGTCAATGTTGACGAGCGAGTTCAACCACAAGCGATGCATGGATGTCCGTACAGCATTCTGTGTGGATGTATCGTTGGGGTTGTTCAACCAGATGGTCATTGGTGTGTTGAGCCAATATGGTGACACATCTGGCCCAACGCGGAGGCCGTCGCACAAACCAACAGAGGGAATGATCGGTGCGCCACAGGCAAGGATATAGGCATCGCCTGCCGCGGCCCGCATCAATTCCATGGCGTTGCGATACGCGACCTCGCGGGGAATATCATCCTGATAACGTTTGCCAGGCATCGCGCCTGCGTAGAGAAAATCCAATTTCAGATAGTTGTATCCCCAACCGCGCACTTTGCGAATCAGTTTATCCAGCCATTCCAAAACAGCAGGATGAGATGTATCAAGCGCGTATGGGACACCTTCCCAGGTGATGCCTACTGGAACCGGGCGACCATGTTCGTCACGCAGTAACCAATCGGGGTGATCTCGATAAATGCTTGATAATTTCGTAACCATAAAAGGTGCGAGCCAAAGCCCGGCAGTTCTTCCTGTTGCAGAAATCTGCAATGCCAGGTCACTCATGCCCGAAGGAAATTTTCGCGTGGGCTCCCAATCTCCGTGTGTGATCTGCCAGCCATCATCGAGTTGGAATACATCGAATGGGAGATCGCCAAGGCTGTTGAGTGCATTCAGAATAATGTGTTCGTTGATCCACTTGTAGAGGCTGTACCATGAGCACCAAACGCGCGGCGGTTTTTCATATCTTGTTTTACCAAATTTTAGGGCAAGCAGATTCGCATAGTTTTGAAAAACTTCATCTTCGGAACCGCGCCCGATAAACCATGCGCCCTCGCCAAATTCATATGACCCAATCAATGATGTTCTATCCAGTTCAACGCGTCCACCAAGGCCCAGCGCACCGATAAGCAGGATATCATCATCGCCTAATTCCACGGCTCCGATCCACGCGCCAACGTGGTTCTTGGAGAATGCGTATAGCGGATCTTCGTCCTTGGCACGGAATTGTGGAGAGCGGATGGGCAGCGGCAGATCCGTTGGATCAATCCAGGTCGTCAGTGTCCAGGATTGCCATCCGTGGCGGAAAAAGCGCTTCGGAGCCTGAGGCAGGCTCAAATCCACGCGTGAAGCGGTAATAGTCTGTCCAGTGGGGAGGTTGTCATCGATTTGAATTGTAATCATAGGCTAATTATATAAGAGTTGACCATCTCCTAGGTTTGTGGCATAATCACAAAATCATTTCATTTGATATACAATTTAGTTAAGTGGAAATGGCGTTGATGAGAACGAGTAGGTTTGCTTAAGGTTGTCAGCGAGTGTGGGAACGGTGTGAGCCACATCAACAATGCAAACTGAAAATCATCTCGGAGCCGCGAGCCGAAAATCGTTTGATGAGTAAGCAAGCCGAAGTTGTTCTTCGTTATCAAAACAGGATGATGTTTGTCATCTATTGAGTGTCTACCATCTGGTAGAAATTAGAGTGGTACCGCGTGAGCATAGCTCTCGTCTCTGTTTGAGATGAGAGCTTTTTATTTGTGGAGGCAGAATGTTCAAACCTGTTTCATCCAAACTCAACGTGACTTCAATGGAAGAAGCCGTGCTGAAATTTTGGAAACACGCCGAGATCTTCAGGAAGACCATTGAACATCGCGAGGGCGCGCCCGAATATGTTTTTTATGAAGGCCCGCCAACCGCCAACGGAAAACCTGGCGTGCATCATGTGTTGGCGCGCGTCTTCAAGGATATGTTCCCGCGCTATAAAACCATGCGTGGCTATCACGTTTCTCGCCGCGGTGGCTGGGATACGCATGGTTTGCCAGTTGAGATTGAAGTTGAAAAGCAGCTCGGTTTCAACAGCAAACATCAGATCGAGGAATACGGCATAGATAAATTTAACGAGCTTTGTCGCAAGTCTGTATTCACGTACATTCAGGATTGGGAAAAGCTCACCGACCGAATCGCGTTCTGGGTTGATCTTGACGACGCCTATGTCACTTACACCAATGACTATATCGAGTCGGTCTGGTGGATCCTGAAAAATTTCTGGGATAAGGACCTGCTATTCAAGGGATATAAAGTTGTACCGTATTGTCCACGCTGTGGCACGCCTCTTTCTGACCATGAAGTTGCTCTTGGCTACGAGGACGCAACTGACCCTTCAGTCTTTGTCCGCATGCCGCTAGTGGATAAACCCGATACTTCGCTGCTCGTTTGGACGACGACCCCTTGGACTTTGCCCGGCAACGTGGCAGTGGTTGCGCATCCCGATGTGGATTATGTCACTGTGGAGCGGGACAATGATGGCGCAAAAGAAAAGCTGATCCTTGCCAGGGAATTAGTGGCAAAAGTATTTGGTGAAGAGGAAGTTAAAGTCGTCGATACATTCAAGGGTAAAAAATTAAATGGGCTGAAATACCACCCATTGTATACATTCCTGCCACCCGATAAACCTGCCTATTATGTAGTGATGGGTGATTACGTCACGACCGAGGACGGCACAGGGTTGGTACATACAGCTCCAGCGTTCGGACAGGAAGATATGGAGACTGGCAAGAAGTATGGCTTGCCAGTATTGATGACCGTGCTGCCAGATGGCACATTCATCTCGGAAGTGACTCCCTGGCGCGGACAATTTGTCAAAGATGCTGATCCGATGATCATCGAAGATCTGCACGCGCGTGGACTGCTGTTCAAATCTGAAGCCTATGTGCATACGTATCCCTTCTGCTGGCGGTGTCATACTCCGCTTTTGTATTACGCGCGTGATTCGTGGTACATCCGCACGAGCGCTCATCGCGACAGACTGGTTGAATTGAATAACACCATCAACTGGGTGCCTGAACATACCAAGGAAGGTCGCTTTGGGAACTGGCTCGCCAATAATATCGACTGGTCACTTTCGCGCGAACGGTATTGGGGCACGCCACTTCCCGTTTGGGAATGTGAAGAGTGTGATCACCGTGAATGTATTGGTTCGGTATCAGAACTTTCTGAAAAGGCCGGTCGCGACTTAACTGAACTCGACCTACATCGACCTTATGTGGATAATATCCATTGGGCTTGCCCGGACTGCGGTAAGCAAATGACTCGCGTCAAAGATCTGATCGATGTGTGGTTTGACTCGGGTTCCATGCCTGTCGCGCAGTGGCATTATCCGTTTGAAAACAAGGATAAGTTCGAATCGCAATTTCCTGCAGATTTCATCTGTGAAGCTGTTGATCAAACGCGTGGCTGGTTCTATACACTGCACGCCATCAGCACATTGCTCTTTGATGAAGTTGCGTTCAAGAATGTTCTTTC
>Ga0079215_10000402_pt1 | contig 9995 bp, 7 predicted proteins | sample NCControl_FD_77004 | JGI IMG/M metagenome (GOLD analysis project Ga0079215, IMG submission 77004) | Agricultural soil microbial communities from Utah to study Nitrogen management - NC Control | ecosystem: Environmental > Terrestrial > Soil > Agricultural land | place: USA: Utah | collected...
AGCACTCCGCACCGGCGAACTCGCGAGTCAGTTCGACGACCCGGACCTCACCGTCTTCAGCCGATTGACGCGCGCCCTTGTGCACGCCCGGCGCGGGGAGCCGAGGGAAGCCGCGTCACTCTTTGATGAAATTATGGTGGGCGTCACCGTCGACAACGTGTCGCCCATTGCCGTGGGCATCGTCTACTGCGCCGTCATCGACGCCTGTCGCTCGCAATTTGACCTCAGTCGCGCACGGGAGTGGACCGCGGCACTCGACCGGTGGTGCTCGACGCAGCCTCACATCGTCGCGTTCCGCGGAAAGTGCCTCGTCCACCGCTCTGAAATCCTGCGTCTCAGCGGTGCCTGGTCGGAAGCACTGGCCGAAGCGGAACGGGCCTGCGAGTGGTCCGGCGCGCACGAGAATTCGTTCCGGTATCCGTCCGGCGCTGCCTTCTATGAACTCGCCGAGATTCACCGGCTGCGAGGCGATGTCGAGGAAGCGACGCAAGCGTATCGACATGCTAGTGAACATGGACAGCCGCCGGAGCCGGGTCTCACCCTCCTGCAGTTCCAGCAGGGTAATCGTGAGCTTGCCGCGACTTCGATTCGCCGGCTGCTCAAAGAACGGCAAGGGATGGTGGCGCGTGCCGAACTGCTTCTCGCCGCGGTCGAGATCCTCATCTCAGTAGACGACCTGGTAACGGCCCGACTGGCGGCCAATGAGCTGGCGCAGATTGCTGAGCAGTTCCCCGCCCCGGCTGTGCACGCCTTTGCTGCTCATGCCACGGGCGCAATGCATCTCGCCGAAGGCGACTCGTCCGCCGCGCTGCGGAGCTTGCGCGAGGCCTGGACATTGTGGCAGGAGCTCGAGATTCCCTACCAGGCGGCGCGCGTGCGCGTTCTGCTCGGCCAAGGCTGTCAGCAGTTAGGCGACCACGTGGCGGCTGAGTTCGAGTTTGATGGCGCGCGCCAGTTTTTCCAGCGCGTCTCCGCGCTGCCCGACGTCGCTCGAGTCGACATGCTTCGTCAGAGCGGGAGCAAAGTCGAGACGCCGGTGCTGTCCGCGCGCGAACGCGAGGTGATCGAGCTCGTTGCCACGGGCAAGACCAATCGCGAAATCGCGCGGCAACTTTCGATCAGCGAGCGGACCGTTGATCGACACGTCAGCAACATCCTGCTGAAGCTCAACCTGCCGACGAGGTCCGCAGCCACTGCGTACGCGTACCAGCAGGGACTGATCGGACGGACTGGGTAGAATCACCCATACCGGCTGCGCCTGACGAATGTGCAGTTCTGCCGAAGCGGAGCCGCATACCGGCGCGGCATTGTCATGCTACATCCTTGCAACCAGGAGTCAGCATGACCAGCACGCCCTTGGCCCAAACGGCCTGGACCCCATCGTACGGCAATAACGCGGCAGAGAATTACCAGAAATACTTCGTCCCGGTAATCGGCGGACCCATTGCGCTCGATCTCGTGAATGATGCCGGGCTCCGCCCGGGAGAGCGCGTACTCGATGTGGGGTGTGGCACCGGCACCATCGCGCGGCTGGCCGCGGAGCGCGTTGGCATGAATGGCAGGGTATCCGCTCTCGACGTCAATGCCGGCATGCTGAGTGTGGCGCGATCACTCCCCTCGGCGATCCACATCAAATGGTATGAGACGGCCGCGGAATCAGTCCCGCTGCCGGACAACTCATTCGATGTGATCCTGTGCGGGCTCAGCTTCCAGTTTTTTGTCGACAAGTCGGCTGCGCTCCGCGAGATGCATCGCGTCCTCAAGCCGGGCGGTCGGGTGTATATCAGTACGCCGCAGCCTAACGCGTTCTTCGACCTGTTCGACCGGGCGATCGCGCGTCACGTGAATGAGGAGGCGTCGGCGTTCGTGCACGCCGTCTTCTCGATGAACGATCCACGCCAGATGGAGGCGTTCCTCGCCGATGCCGGGTTCTCGTCGGTCGCGACTCGCTCGCAGACCCGGAGCGTGCAGGGCCCACCGGCGCGCGAGTTCATGTGGCAATACATCTACTGCACTCCGCTCATGGCCGTGCTGCCGCAATCCGGCAACGCGCAAACGGAGGCCCTCGAGCGGGACGTCGTTGCGGGCTGGGAGCCGTGGGCGACAGGGGACGGAATGCGCTACGACCAACCCACTCTGGTGAGTAGCGGACGCCGGTAGCGCTCGGGACCAGCAGCAAGCGCGTCAATCACTCGAATACGAGGTTACGTCCTCTTACGCGGAGTTGAGCGATGGCCCAACACAAAACGGCTGTTCGAGTGGCTGGAACGTGGTTCGCAGCCGCCTCGGTCCTGATGGTTGCAGTGCTTGTCTCTCACGGTCCCCTCGCCCACGACCTTGACCACCAGATGCAACGCATTGCCAATGGGCCATTGCGGTGGACTGTCGTCCACTGGATCGCGGCCGCGGCGCTCTCTCTCCATGCGCTGACGGGGCTGGTTGTGCTGGCCTCCGGATCACGCCTGACCGAAGACCGGTCGACCTTGTCGGCGTGGGCACTGCTTATTGTAAGCGCCATCTGGACCGTAACGACTGCTGTGGCTGAAGCGACTATAGTGACCAGTGCCGCCGTATCTGGCGACGTCGGGACATTCAAGGCATGGTGGGCCTTCGCCGAAGGCATGGGCAATGGCTTTGCCTTTTTCGCGCTGGCGGTCGCGGTGATCGCGGCACATGAGGCGCGACGTTCTGAAGGGGCCTCGCCAGTGTGGTCGGCACGAGTTGGCATGGTTGCGGGCCTGGCCTCCTTCGCGGGCTGGGCGCTTGGGAGGTGGTTCGGCGTCGGCTTCGGAAACCTCCTCTGGGTGGCGACCTCAATCGTCATGAGCCTCTGGACTCTCTGGTTCGGCGTCTCGCTGATGCGATACGACGAATCCACTCTGGTCAGCAACGTGCCCCGCCACGAGTAGAGGTGGCAGCCAGGGCAGACCTAACGGTACTCCTCCATCAATTCCTGGAGCTTGGCATTCCCCGGACACAGCGATTCGTAAGGCAGGCTGGTGAGCGCGCTGTCGATCGTTCCGCTGACCCCGTGCATGTCCGGGCTCCCCTGGTCGATGTACAACAAGCCCGTCGCGACTTCGCCCCGCTCGTGCGCAGCCCGCACGTAGCTGTACGCTGACTCACGATTCGTCGGATCATAGTCCTCGGCCAGCATCCGGAAATGCACCGTGCTGCCGTCGTGCATCGTGACTGACCGAACCGCCCCTTCCGCCGGCTCCGTCGCGGCGATTTCACGGCGCAACGGAACGAAATCCACCGGCGCCACTTCATCGTAATGCTGGCGTGTGTACAGGTAACTCTTGGTCGAGCCTTCGTGGTCGTTGAACGTGACGCAGGGCGAAATGATATCCACCAGCGCGAAGCCACCGTGCTTCAGCCCGGCCTTGAGGATCGGCACCAGCTGCGCCTTGTCGCCGGAGAAGCTGCGCGCGACGAACGAGGCGCCTAACGTCAGCGCCAGCAGCACCGGATCGATCGGCGGCTGCACGTTCGGCTCACCCTTCTTCGACTTGGACCCGATGTCGGCCGACGCCGAGAACTGGCCCTTGGTCAGGCCGTACACGCCGTTGTTCTCCAGTACGTACAGCATGCTGACGTTGCGACGAATGGCGTGACACATCTGCCCCAGGCCAATCGAGAGCGAGTCGCCGTCGCCAGACACGCCGACGAAGTAGAGCTCCCGGTTGGCGGCATTGGCGCCGGTGGCCACGGCCGGCATGCGCCCGTGCACCGAGTTGAACCCGTGCGCCTGGTTGATGAAATACGCCGTCGTCTTCGACGAGCAGCCGATGCCGCTCAACTTGGCCACCCGGTGCGGCTGGATGTCGAGCTGCCAGAACGCGTCGATCAAGGCCGCGGTCACCGAGTCGTGGCCGCAGCCGGCGCAGAGCGTCGACATGCTGCCTTCATAGTCCCGTCGGCTCAATCCGAGCGCGTTTCGCGTGGACGACGGGTGCTGGACCCTGGGTTTCGTGATCGACGTCATACGGCCACCTCCACTCCCTTCAGGAGTCCGAGGACGCCATCAACCACCTGGTTGGTGCCTAACGGCAGCCCGCCATACTCGAGGATCGACATCAAACGCTCCGGCGCGATCCCTGTCTCGAGAATCAGCAGCGATCGCAGCTGCGCATCCCGGTTCTGCTCGATGACGATGTACCTGTCGTGACGCGTCAGGAATTCGCGCACCGGCTTCCCGAAGGGGAACCCGCGAACCCGCATGTAGTCGAGCGCGACGCCCTGCTCTTTCAGCCGGTCGAGACCCTCGAGCACCGCACCCCGGCACCCGCCGAGCGTAATCACTCCAACCGACGCGCCGTCCGCGTCGATGATCTCGGGTGCCGGTACGGTCTCGGCGGCCGCGGCCAGCTTGCGAACCAGACGGTCCATCACCTCGCGGTATTCGTCGGCATCCTCGGTATACGTGCCGAACTTGGTGTGCCCGGATCCACGTGTGAAGTACGAGCCCTTGGGATCGACACCCGGCAGTGTGCGTGCCGCAACGCCGTCCCCATTGGTCGACATGTAGCGGAAGAACTTTTCGACTTTCTGCAGTGCTGCCGCGTCGAGGACCTTGCCTCGATCAGGACGATAGCTGTCATCCCACTCGAACCGCTTGCACATCCAGTCGTTCATGCCGATGTCGAGGTCCATCATCACGAACACCGGCGTCTGGTATCGCTCGGCGAGATCGAAAGCGTCGCGCGCCATCGTGAAACACTCTTCGGGACTGGCCGGGAAGAGGAGGATGTGCTTGGTGTCGCCATGTGAGAGATACGCCGCCGAGAGGATGTCAGATTGCTGCGTCCGTGTCGGCATGCCGGTCGAAGGACCCGTGCGCTGCACGTCGAAGAAGACCGCCGGCACTTCGGCGTAATACGCGAGGCCGACAAACTCGCCCATGAGCGAAATGCCCGGACCGGCCGTCGGCGTGAAGGCGCGGGCGCCCATCCAGCTCGCACCGATCACCATGCCGGCCGCGGCGAGTTCGTCTTCGGCCTGCACGATGCAGAACTGGCGCTTTCCATCGGGCGTCTTGCGGAACTTCTCGCAGAACATGCGGAAGTTCTCCATCAGCGAGGTGGCGGGCGTGATCGGGTACCAGGCGCCGACCGTCGCCCCCGCGTACAGGGCGCCTAACGCTGCGGCCGCATTCCCGTCGATCAGGATGTGGTCGCGGGTGGCGTCCATCTTCTCGAGGTGGAATGGCAGCGGGCAGGGATAGTGCTCCCGGGCGTAATCATAGCCCAGGCGAATCGCCTTGTAGTTCGACTCGAGCAGGTGCTTCTTCCTGCCGAACTTCTCCTGCAGCATCGCGTGAATGACGTCCATGTCGATCGCCAGCAGTGCCGCCAGGGCGCCGGTGTAGGCGATGTTCTTCATCAACGTCCGTTCCCGGTCGCCGGTGAACGTGTTGTTGCACATCTCGCCTAACGGGATCCCGATGACGGTGACGTCATCGCGCAGCAGCGACTGCGCCATCGGCCACGACGCGTCGTACATCAGGTAACCGCCCGGCTTGATCTCGGCGACGTCGCGAGCGTAGGTGCCGGTGTTCATCGCCACCATCAGGTCAAATGGCGCCGTCCGTGCGGTATAGCCGTCCCTGCTGACCCGGATCTCGTACCAGGTCGGCAATCCCTGGATGTTCGACGGGAAAACGTTCTTGCCGACGACCGGTATTCCCATGCGGAAGATCGCCTGCATGAGCAACCCGTTGGCACTGGCAGACCCCGTGCCGTTGACGGTGCCGATCTTGAAGCAGAAGTCGTTTACGCCAGACATGAGATGGGAGATGGGAGATGGGAGATGCGCCTAACGCATTCCCGCGACTTCTGGCCTCTGGCCACTGGCCTCTGGCCTTGTCAAACCCGCATACGGAAGAAGGATGTCCGATTTGACCATATCCCAGGCAGCGGTCGGACAGCGCTCGGCGCACAGGCCGCAGTGCAGGCAGACGTCTTCGTCTTTCACCATGATCCGTTTCGTCTGCGGCAGCGCAACCGAGGTGTAAAGATCCTGTGTCAGGTTGAGCGCCGGCGCCGACAGACGCGTGCGGAGATCGGCCTCTTCGCCGTCCTTCGTAATCGTCAGGCAGCTCGTCGGGCAAACGTCGACGCAGGCGTCACACTCGATGCACAGGTTCGCCGTGAAGTGCGTCTGTACGTCGCAATTCAGGCAGCGCTCGACTTCACGGGCCGTCTGCTCCGCCGTGAACCCGAGTTCCACCTCGACATTCAACGCCTCGAAGCGTGACTTGAGGTCCGCGTGCACCATCTTCTGCCGCTGGACCGCGTTGTAGTCGTTGCTGTATTGCCAGTGGTGCATCCCGAGCTTGGTGCTGCCGAGGTTCATCCCGATCGGTGGACGATCGGCGACAGGCAGGTCCTGGACGTATTGATGTATGGAAATCGCCGCCTGGTGTCCGTGTTCGACCGCCCAGATGATGTTTTCCGGTCCCCACGCCGCGTCGCCGCCAAAGAAGACACCGGGCCTGGTCGACATGAATGTCTTCTTGTCGACGACCGGCATGTCCCACTGGTTGAACTCGAGGCCTGCGTCGCGTTCGATCCACGGAAAACTGTTTTCCTGACCGATCGCGAGGATCACGTCATCACAGGGCAGGATCACCGTGTCGATGACTTCGCTCTTCTGCTTGCCGCCTTCCTCATACCAGCGCAGGCGCTCGAATTCCATCCCCGTCAGGCGGCCATCTTCGATGATGAACCGCTTCGGGGCGTGATTCTCGATAATGTCGACCTGCTCTTCCTCGGCGTCCTCAAGTTCCCAGGGGGACGCCTTGAAGTATTTCCGTGTGCGCCGCGCCATCACCTTCACGTCCGTCCCGCCTAACCGCTTCGACGTGCGGCAACAGTCCATGGCGGTGTTCCCGACGCCGATGATCAGCACCTTTTCGCCGATCTTTCCGATGTGGCCGAAGTGGACGTTGGCGAGCCACTCGATGCCGATGTGAATGCGGTCCGTTTCGTTGCGGCCCGGCAGGTCGAGTTCCTTGCCCTTTGGCGCACCGCTGCCGACGAACACCGCGTCGAAGCCCTGGTCGAGCAGGGTCTTCATGCTCGACACCGGCGAGTTGTATCGCACTTCCACGCCCATGTCGATGATCATGTTCACTTCTTCATCGAGCACCTGGGCCGGCAACCGGAATGACGGAATGTTCACGCGCATCAAGCCGCCGGGCGTGGCATTCTTTTCGAAGATCACGCACTCATAGCCTAACGGCATGAGGTCGTTGCAGACGGTCAGCGATGCCGGGCCGGCGCCGACGAGCGCAATGCGCTTGCCGTTCTTTACCGCCGGGATGGTCGGGAGCAGATGGCCGACGTCGTCACGATGGTCGGCGGCGACTCGTTTCAGCCGGCAAATAGCCACCGGCTTTCCGTCCACGCGTTCCCGCCGGCACGCCGGTTCGCACGGCCGGTCGCAGGTCCTGCCGAGAATACCGGGAAAGACGTTGGATTCCCGGTTGACCATGTACGCGTCGGTGTAGCGCCCGTTCGCGATCAGCCGGATGTATTCCGGCACATTGGTATGCGCCGGACAGGCCCACTGGCAGTCGACAACCTTATGGTAGTACTGCGGATTCGAGACGTCCGTCGGGCGCAAACGGTGATCCTCTCAGAGGGTACCGCATTGTCGCCCTCGGCAGGGGGCTTTTCAAGACGGATTGGGCTGATTCCGTTCGGCCCATTCTGGGGTTCCGACGCGTTTCCGGGGATCCCACGAGTTTTTGGACGCGGATTCTCGCTAAGGGGAGCTAATTCTCGCGAATCCGTTCTTGTTTTTCAGTGGCGGCCACGCTCCGCGCGCTTGAAGGCCGCTCGAAGCGATTAGCGGTGATTCGGCATTTCTTCGCGAGAATCCGCGTCCAAATGACGTGGGATTCTCCACGCAGGACTTCACTCTCGGCTCGAAGCACCCTGCCCCGTTACGTCTGAAAGCTTGCGGAGCCTGACTCGCACGTCGGCGCCGATGATCTGCCGCAGCGGTCCCAGGTGGCCCGCCCCGTAGATCACGAGGATCTTGTCGGAGGGTGACTCGATGAGTGCCGTGATCCGGTTGTAGATGCGGAGGTTTCGTTGAAACCAGAAGGTGAGAAGATCCGGCCCGGCAAACTCCCAGAGGTCACCGAAATAGATGAACTCCATGTCTGACGCGAGTGCCTCGGCGGCCGCTGAGTCGGAGTTCATTCGTCCGAGCGTCTCGAGCACCGTATGCGTCTGCAGAAAATCCGATTGTTGTTTGACGCGTCTGGCGACCCTGGCCTGCATGGAGTCGAACCGCGCCGTCTTGCCGTTCGCCTTGGCGTAATTCATCACGCGCATGTATTGGAAGTCGCCGTCGACGTCGACGGCGTGCACCGATTTGTGCCCCAGTTCCTTCGCCAGCCGAAGCCCAAGCTGGTCGTTCTCGTTGCGGGTGAGCGTGTAGCGGCCCGCGAGATACTCGTTGTAATCGCGAGTCGTTCGTTCGCTTCCGGCGCTCGCCTCGATCGCAATCCTGGTTGGCTTGAAGCGCTTCAGGACTTCGAGGAGCTGGGTGAGTTCCAGCTGTCGTTTGGCCGAGAGGACATCGTCGGCCGCCATGTTGTGGATGTCGCGACCAGGATTGGCCATGTGGTAGGTGCCGAGCACCAGGATCTCGGGCCGTGCGTCAGTTTGAGCCGGTGCGGCCCGAGAGACGGCAAGGGCATACAGGATGACGACAATGATTCGCATGACTTCTCCGCAATAGCGATGTCGGTTTTGACATCACTTCTGTTTGCGGAGTTTGAACTCGGCAAGTAAATGACCCCGGCGTGTTTCACCGGGGTCTTCACTGTTGAGAATCAAAACCAGGAACAGCCGCGAATCAGCTCGGTCAGGGCAGGAAGCCACGCGCGAAACCGCCGGGGCACAGATCCGAATGGAAGTTCACATAGAACTCATCGGGATTCGCGATCAGAGCCGCCAAGGCCAACTCGTGACTCGCGAAGTGCGTGTTGGTGACGAACGCGCCTTCCTGCGCGAAACTCAGGTGCTTGTCGGTGAGGTTCAGGTCCGTGCCGATCGGGGAGCTGAGCCACCAGATGATCGGGCCCGTTGGCTGGCCAGCCGTAAGATGGTGGATGTGTCCGAACCTCACACTTTCAGCACCTTTATTGTTGATCGTCACGTGCGAGTGAATCGTGCCGTCCTGACCGACCTTGATTTGCGCATGACCTTTCGACTCCGAATTGCACGCCGGCGACTCGAGCTCCGAACGCATTTGCGTGTTGTAAACCAGAGGAGCTGCGCTGTTATTCGCTGACGCTTCGGCGCCGAGTAGCGACGCGAGTGAGATGAACGGCTTGGGACTGCTCGGCGCGTTCTCCGAACACGCGAGTGCTGCTGCTCCACAAAGCACACCAAGAAAACGACGCATACCGACCCCCCAAGTGAGAAAGAGCGCCCGCTGTTTTCGTAAGGTGATTCGCCTGTGTCTGCGACATAAGGCAATGCCGGTGAAGGGCTTTTTGCGGTCGGCAAAAGTGCAGTTCGATGCGGTAACGACGGGGATGACCTCGCCAACAAGCAGTCTGTACCATTCCGGAATTTCGAACAGCACCGCATCGTCAGAGCGTTGGACTCAGCGTGCGTTGTTCAGCTCATGGCCGGTTAACTGGAGAACTTCGATGCGACCATCTGCCATCGCGTCTTCACTCAAGCAGGTTGTCTTCTCAGGGATCGTTGCCTCGGTGTGGGCGGTCTCGCTGCCCGCGCAGACCGCAGATCCCAACCTTCGACGCCTGGAAACCGAGGTCGTCCGACTCAGTGCGATCAGCGGCGGGAAGGTCGGCGTCGGGATCATTCACCTCGAGAGCGGCCGCGAACTTTTCGTGAACGGAGCCGAACCGTTCCCGATGGCGAGCACGTTCAAGGTGCCCATTGCCGTCGAACTGCTGACGCGTGTTCAGGCCGGAGCCGTTCGACTGGACTCGATGATCAGCATCC